>Ga0079098_1397111_pt1 | contig 24055 bp, 23 predicted proteins | sample ADurb_H2B_01_Slu_FD_74559 | JGI IMG/M metagenome (GOLD analysis project Ga0079098, IMG submission 74559) | Active sludge microbial communities from Illinois, USA, of municipal wastewater-treating anaerobic digesters - ADurb_H2B_01_SludgeMetaT... | ecosystem: Engineered > Bioreactor > Anaerobic >...
AGTGGGGTTAAAAACAGCCCAATTATCTCCGCTGTATTGTGCTCCGCCAATTCCTTTGTCTGCTACTTTAAAGCCATCATGACCATGTTGCTTTGCATTTGCTGCTATTTTAATTTCGTTTATAGAGTCATGGGTTGTATTGGGTTTAAATGGTTTTATTGCCTTGGCATAAACGGGCATTATGTTTGAGCCTCTAGCTCCCGCAAATACATTTGCCTCATCCGTTGTTTCTGCTAAGAAAATCAAACCTCCAAGCGCGTTGTTTGGCTTGAATTCGCTAAAATCTGAATTTGTCCCATGATAAACCACCATAGGCTTGCCACCCTGCGCCATCGTTTTACCATTGTCAGTAACCTTGCTATCACCAAACCAACGCACAAAGTTACGCACACCTTCTACTGTCGGGTGAATAGGCTTGCCGTCTGAGTTGAATACGCTGTACTCTTTGCCGTCAACGGTTACGGTCTTGGTATTGCCTAGTGGGGTAACTGCTTTTTCTATGCCGTCGAATGGAGTTAGGCTTGTAGCAACTACGCCATCGCCCTGCGCTCCATCTGTCAAACCCTCATACTCCAACTTAGCCGCACCATAAGCCATAGCCATCAGGTCATTTGCGCTCAGGTTAATATCACTTGCTACACCTGTTAATTTGCGTAGTGCAGCAGTGAATAGTGACTTAACCTTAGCCAGCCAGCCAGCAGCGGTGATAGTGCCTTTGCTTGCGTCAGGTTTAACGCCTAGGTTGTTTGCCTCTTCAATTGCGTAGGTTATGAACTCTTGTTGGTAGGTTGCTCTTTGAAGGCTTTGAGCATTATTTCCGTCGCCCTGTCCGTTTCCTCGCGCAGCCAAGTTAGCCCTAAACTTTCCCACGTCTCTGAGGATAAATCCTGCTTCTGAGTTTGTGAGTTCGTCAAATCTGCGTCCTGTTTCTTCATAGAATGCTCCTTCTAATTCTCCAACTTCTTTTCGTAATTTAGCTTGTGTTTCTGGCGTTATTGCAAGTGTAGAGCTACGCTCTTGACCAGTCATTACAGCAGCACCAGTAACAATACCACCACGGTCTGTAATGTATTTTGACATTGCAGCTAGAGTTCCGCCCATTGTAACTGTATCGTCCAGCAAATAATACTTTTTCCCACGGACTACTTCGCCATTAAATTTAGGCGTATCGAATAGCCTATCAATGCCATTCATGGTTGTCCTGCCATCTGGCGATTTCCTTAGCACTGACACATCATATGGCAATCCAGTTGCTGAATGTATCTTTATTGCCATTGCCTGCGGAATCCGATTGGCACTTTTCTCGCTAAAGTTTATTACTGGAACTATGGTTGAGTCTTTTGCCTCATTAGCAATTTTGTTAATATCGTCTTTACTAAGAGTTTCATTTATCACCTCAATGGCTGCAATTACATCGCCATTTTTAGCCGCAGTGTAGTTTTCGGATGCGCTAAGTAACCCATTGCGACCAATTATTAACACATTCTCTGGCATGATTACAGCCGTCGATGCGCTTGCACGTTCATTTGCTGCCTCGTAAATCTGACGCTCTACGCTATCAGGCTTGCGTGTTTTCCAGCCTTGCACATTGTCATACAGCTTTTTCAGATTATCCTTGCCTAGCAATTCCTCGCCGCGCTTGTGGAAAACTTCATGTAGCCATACGCTTGCTTCTGTGCCTGCTTCTATGCGGTCAGCGATTAGGTAGATTTTCTTATCTGTAGGGTCATAGAACGCTTGTACTTTTGCATCGTCACCACGGCTGTAATATGCTTCTACAATTTCAACAGCTTTATCATCAAATACAACGTAGTTGTAGCTGCCTTTACCACTGTCACGGCTTGTACCATCTAGGAATTTGATGCCGTTGATGCCTAGTTTTTGAAGGGCTAGGCTTGCATCTTTTGGGCTGCCTAATCTACGCTCTGCTGACAATGATACATATATGTCTCGTAATGGAACATCTTTCCAGCCATCCTTGCCCTTTGTCTGCAAATAAATATCATTATATTTTGTCAGCAATGGATTAAGCGCACCTCTAACCTTCTGCGGCTGCTCACTCAGTGGCTTATCCCATAGCAGGAATGTGTCTTCGTCTGGTTTAATGTTGACGCGGTAGGTTTGACCAGTATCTTTAACAATAGATAATTGACCTGAAAGGTTTTTCTCTAAAAATGAGGCAATTGCATTTTCACGCAGTCGAATATCCGCAGATTCTCCGCTTGCCCGTCTAGCATCAATAATTACATCTTTAAATGCTTTTGAAATGTTTGCATTTGGATTTTTACCGACTTGACTAAAGACTCTTCCTATTGCCATTTTTTCAATAGAGTTATTTGGGTATGTGCTTTCTGCAATAATCACCCCATCAGCCAACCTTATTTTCAATGCGCTAGTCAACCCAGTCCTATACCATTCCGCAACGTCCTTACTATCAGCAAAATACAAACCCCAGCCATAAGCCTGAGCGCCTTCGCCCCTGCCTAAATGCTCAAGGCTAAATTCATTAAATCGGTACGGGCTGCCATGATATGCAGTGATGCTGTTCTGAACGGCTTTGAGATACGGCTTGGCTTTTAGAAGTGCGGGTAAGTCTGTTTCTGCTAGTACAACCGTACTCTTACTAACCCTAGCCCAAGCATCTTTCATGCCGCTAAATATGCCTTCTATGGCTGTGCGGATAGCTTTAGGGTTGCTTGGGTTTGTGGTAGTGGTGGATTGTGAGAACAGCGGCTCTGGCTGTATGCCGTACTTCGCCATGACTTTGCCTGCAATTTTCATTACAGCATCAAAGTCTGACAAGTACTTTTCTGTTCGGCGCTGGCTTCCTAGTGCATTGACCGCTTTCTGGAAAATATCCTGAAGCGCAAACATGAACTTTGCAAATAGTGTTTTATTACCATTAGCCAATTCTGCCCAAAAGGTTTCATTTAAAAAACCATCTGATAAAACCTCTCCAATAAACTCTTCTCTAAGAGCATCATTGTCTTTTGCATTTTTCCCAGCAGGCTCTAATTTAAAGTCAGGGTAATTGGCTTTTATGTATGGCTTAACAGCATCCGTAAATTCTTTGTAGAGATTAGGATTATCTTTTGCCAGTTGATGCGCCAACTCGTGACAGAGTAGGGCTAAGTGAGGACGTGTTACATCACTTCGTAAGTAAATTAAATTTGGCTCAACACGGGTAACGCCCTCAAAAAACCCGTAACTCTTTAAAAGACTGGGGTGAACTGAGAATGGTTGGATTGTTTTGCCAAATGCGGAGGCAATGGCGTTGAGTTGCTCGATGGATGCAATGACACCCATCCTGTATGGGTTGACGCTTCCGTCGATGGGATAGCCTTCGCTTTGCTGGACTGCACGGGTAAGCCTGTTGAATGGCTTAGTGGTGCTGCTTTCGTCATATCCTTTTGAGCTTGCATTTAGTTCACCATTATTTTGTACTTGGGCGAATTTTAGCTCATTCTGTCCACTAAGAGAATCCTCGGCACTTTGTCCTAGCTGGAAATTATCAGCACTAGCTTCTTGCCGTGCGTCAATCTCTTTCTTGTTGGCGGCTTCTTTTGCTGCTTTGTCAGCGGCTTTATCGGCTGCGGCTTGGGCTTTTTCGGCCTTGGCAGCACGTTCTTGCTGTGCTAGTACATCGGCACGGGTTGGTGCGGTTAGGGCTTCGGCTTCTGAGGTGGAACGCTCTTGTCCATTCTGCTCATTATTTCCTTGATTTGAGGCGTTTTCGGCAGCTTGTTCATTGTTGCCTGCATCCACATTACCCGCTCTTTGCTGGTTACGTTCTGTGATGGTTGCTGCTTGTCCGGCATTGTTTAATTCCCCAAATAGTTGTTGTCGTGTTTTTGGTTGAGCTGCTTCAAAAAAACCGCTTTGCTCATTGTTGCTTTTCACCAATTCTACAGCATCAATCGCTCCTTGTGCTAGTGTCATCAGTTTCTGCGACATTGCTTTTGCGCTTCTAGCATTATCAGCGAACTCTAAGGCAACTGCGACACCCTCGCCACTTTCGGTAAAATCAACAGTTTGCAGATAGTTTTTCAGCGGTATGCCCTTACGTTTTGCAGCCACCGCTATACCAACGGCTTCAACAATAGCGCCGCGTATATCGTATTCTCCAGCGCCTTCTAGCTGCGCCATTAAAGGTGCGGCATTGCCTGCCGCTGTTATTATATTTTTCGCCTCTGCGTCAGTAGCTTCTGCATAAAGTCTAACAAGTTCATCGCTGCCATAAGCCTTATAAAAAATTGCAGCATTTAATCGGTCAATGGCTTGTCTGCTTACCGTGCCAGTGCTTCTTAATCCACTTGCCTCAGATGTTGGTAATGTGTTTATCCACGCAATTACACTGCCAATTTTCACACCGTTATCATCAAACTCCAAAGAATCTAATTGCAAACGTTTAGCATCATTCTTTGCTTGGTCGACAGGTGATAACGCAGAGGTTTGGCTGATGTTGCTCAAGTCACCAATATCATCTGTTACTTGGGCTTGCGGCATAACACGCACCAACACGGGAGAACGCATAGCATTTACCGCATTTGCATCAAGCCCTAGGTTTCCCGCCTCTGAGACAAGGCTTGCTTTGTAGTTATCAGCATTCCCATTTGCGTAGGCTTGTTTTACTCCTGCCGCCCTTCCATTACCAGCAACAGGTCGGACGGTATTAGGTTTACCTGCTTCATATTCTGCGACCACAGAGCCGTCCGTCAAGTTAGACGCAAGAACTGAATCAGCTTCTACAACTGCATATTGAACATCGTAACGGTTATTTTTTCCATCTAAAACAGTGGATTTTCTACCCATAACCACATTGCTTGGCAAACTATCAGAATCAGCAAAAACAACAGGCGCACCTGATGCCATTTCGCGTGAATCTGCAACTTTGTCAAAAATAGGGTTTGCTGCAATAGCCGTCATTTGCGCTATGCTGTCAGGTGTTTGTCTATTACGGTTTTGTAATACACGCCCCACTTTACTGCTTACTGCTTTTGCTTGGCTTAAATTCGCTTTCGCCTTTGGCTGTACATCCGCTGGCACATTCGCCACAGTTGCCCCGCGCCCTGTATTAGACTGTACGTTGGTATCAGGAATAGGCATCCCAGTAGGAACAGCACTGCTGACGTTAGCATCAACGCCAGCATCAGCACGGTCAGCATTAGCTCTAGTGTTGTTCGCATTTACTTTCTCAGGCAGTTTTGCATCCACTGCTGGAGCAGTTTCCACGATGGGTTGTCCACCCTCGGTTGTCTTGGTTTCATTTGGCGCTCCTTCTTTTGAGTTCTGCTTCAAGCTCTGCAATTCTTGCTCTAGTTGCGCTGTCGGAACTTGTTGTAGCTGGGTCACTTGCGGCTTTCCCATCTGATTGCCAGCACTCCCTTGCTTTTCAATAGCAACATCATATTTTGCTTTTGCTTTTTTTGCTCTAGGTTGAAAATCACGCTCAGATTCATTTGCTTTGCGAATTCCAGCAACTGCACCAGCTTCATCTTTCGATAACCCAAGTTCTAACGCATCGGCATAGTTTGGTTTCGGCTCTCTTGTACCGTTTAGAACATCGAGAGTATCTTTTTGAAACTCTATTTTTACACCGCCTTGACCAGTCCGACCAGTCTTCTTAACGTAATCTTCTGCGTGTTTAGAAACTACATCCGCTAATGGCTTTCCGCTAACTTCTGAGTATGTGCGTAATCTGTCATGAGCATCAGCTTGTGATTCTGTCTTTATAAATCTAGTTCCTACCACCTCTGCTGCATCTTGCTCTTTCTTTGTTTGCGCTGACATCTTCTTTTCAGCAGCAGTTTTAGAAGCTAAGTCTTTAGCATCTTGTATGGCTTGTTTTTTAGCAGCAATAGCGTCTTGCTTCGCTTCTATAGCAGATACTCGCGCCTCTTCATCAGCTTGCTTTTTAGCTAGGATTTCAGCTTCTTTCGCAGCCTTAGTTTCGGCAGCAGTTTTTTGTGCATCAGCTACTTGAGTTGCTTTTGTAGCATTATCTGCATCAACAACAACTTTCTTTGCCGCAGATGTTCTAGTTGGTTCACCAGTCACTGCTTGCAATGCTTCATCAGCAGCAATAGCTGCGTTTACTTGCTCAACATAGGAAATTTTATCTGCTAGTATTTGTACAAATTCAGGCTCTGTGTAGTTAGAAAAGTTACCTTTCCCACTTACAGCAGAGGAAATAAAGCCTAAAGCATCATCTACTTTTGCAGATATTGTTGCAGCATCGTTGTCTTCGCCTACTGTCAATCCATCAAATAACGTATTTTTGTCTACCCCAGTCAGCGTGGTTTTTAAGGCTCTAATAGGACTGGTTTTTTCATCATAGCCACTTAATACTTCTGCTGTAATTCCTTTTGCTACACCATCTTGGATAGTTGGCTCTGCACGTAACGCTTCAAACTCCTGCAAAACCGCACTATTTACTTCTGGGTCATTTAAGTCAGCGCCAGTTGTGGTCGCATAAGCTGTAAACGCCTCTTCCTGCGGCATAGCGCGTAAATCAGCACGCTGTTGTGGAGTGAGTGTTGCTGATGGCGGTGTAATAGGCTGGTTATCAGTTTCAAATGTTGCATCTGGTCGTAGTGGTGCATTGCTAGATGATTTTCCACCAATAACTCTATTTATAGCCCCAATATCTGCAATCCCTCCAGCAGCACCAAGTAACCCCTCAGTTAATACTTCACCTTTGTTTATTTTCTCATCAACTGCTAGTGAGCCAGCTACAGAGCCAGCAGCTTCGCCTACACCTTGCATTCCAACAGCGCCAGCGTATTTGGTAGCATTGCCTAAACGACTTGGAGCAGCATTTGCAGCTAGAGTAATGCTATTCTCTACTGAATCTCCTGCTGCCTTATTGCCTTTTGCTAGACCTTTTGCAGTTTTTAATGCTTTTCCAACACCTAGCGTAGCAACATCAATTGCAGTTTCTGTTAGCCCAGTTGCAACACCTTTTTTGTTCGCGTATGCCAGAGCCTCATCTTTTAGCGATGGATTAAGTATCAAAGCCTGCTCCACTTGCTTACTATCCGACATATCAATTTTTGGATATTTTTCAGCAATTAGTTTTTGTAGCTTCCCACCAGCTTCGATTAAAATGTTTGTTTCAACATTTCCTCCAGCCAATCCAGTAATCCCGCCAACAACGCCGCCAGCGGCCGCTCCGGGTATTGCTCCAACACCTCCAATAAGTGCGCCACCAGCTCCACCAGCAAGTGCTCCTATTTTTGACCCAGCAAACATTGATGCTAGTGATGGGACGATAGATGAACCCATTGATTCGGCAAGCATCCCTGCTGTGTACTTAGGGTTAGATACAAGCTTACCAGCTACAGATAAAGCATTTCCAATAGTTGGGTCTTTATCAAACTCTAGTGCAACATCACCTAACTCAGTCTGAAACTTTTTCTTTTCAGCGCTTGGCTTTTCTTTGTTCGATAATGCAATATCTTCTGCTATGGATTTATTATTAGTGCCTGCTTGTATTTTTGTTCCTAATGTCAGCGTATCCCAGCCTTTACCGAAGCCAGATGATATTTCACTAAAGTATCCATCGCTCGATTTTTTAGCAGCCTTAGCCTGCTCTTTCAATGCTGATGCTTGAATAGCCTCCATGTCGCTAGGCTTCAATGTATTTGCTGTGAAATGCTCACGCAAAGGCGCATATCGTTTGTCACTTTTTAGTGATTTATACATTTCATCATAAAGCCCGTCAGCAAACTCAGTTCTTGCTTTTCCGATTAGCTTTACGCCAGTTTTGTTTTCTATGTTTGCAATGGCTTTTTCTTTGTAGACATCAAAGTTCATTGCCTTATCCGCAAGTTCATTGTCAAATGCAGCGCGGTTTTGTGCTTCTACTTGCTTGCTTCTAAGAACATCCATAGCATTACGCTCTTTAACGAGTGCAGCCATTTCAGCCATAGGGTCTCTTGGCTTGTATCCACTTACTAGACTTGGTGTGCTTGATTTTGAAAAATCAAATAGGTCGTTAATGCCAAAAGGGTCGTCTTGGTTAGCCATTCATGTACTCTTTCGGTAAAATTTCTGTATCGTCAAACATCTTTGAAAGCTGCATCTCTAAATCTGCTGTGTATGGGTCTTTCATAGCTACACTTTCAACCATGTCATCCATAAACGCTTGTTTTGCAACTTGCTTTGGGTTAGATAGCAATTCATTTTCTAGGCTTGCTATGCTCATAGGCGCAGATTGTTGTGTATCGTATTCTCTGCGTGGTTTGTAACTAGCCATCATCGCCATAGGACTATTGCTGCCGCCACTTTTGTAAAAACTCCCTGCTATGTTTTTGCCAGAAACATCGCTTAGACGATTTATCCATCCACCCAAGAACTTTTTTTGCGAAGGGTCATTTTCAGCAATTGCTGCATACTTGTTAAGCCGCTCTTTTGTAAATGCGTCATTATCATACCCAACTTTATTAAGCGCACTTTTTGCGAACCCAACACCCTGATTAACCGCCGCATCAAAAGCGTTCATTGCTATTGATGTTGGCAGGTTATCACCGTTTATTTTATCCCAGTAATCTCGTTTATATATCTCCACAGCTTGTGGCAATGTTAGTTTTGAAATGTCAAGATTTGGGTAAGCTCTTTGAGAAATCCCAAATTTTGTTTTGCCGCCACGGTCGGATTTGTCGTCAACATACCCACCTTCTTTTGCAAGAATTGTGTTGATGTAATTATTGAAATCAGCCATAGGTTTTATCTTGGTATTTGGTTCACTCTGGACTGCAATATGGCATCATTTATAGCCGCCAATTTTAGGTTCAATGCTTGATATTTTGCATTTTCCATACCAATTCCTGACCTAATCATTGGAGTCATTTCAGACACTACAGCATCTCTTGCAATAATTAGTTTATTCAATTCTGAGTTGTTACTATTTACCATACCCTGCATTGGGTTCGTAGATGAATTATTAGATGATGTTGTTGGCGCTGGGTTTCTGCTCAAAAGTCTTGCTGTTTCTTTCTCTGTAGTTGATTTATTTTCTGCATTTTGCATTTCAGTTAATTGTGAATTTGCTATACCAATGTTATATTCATTATTAATCCTGCCAAGCGTTGTAAGGTCTTTTTGATTTTGTTTTCTCCCTGCAACTTGATTTGGGTCAAACCAATTTTGGAAATCTTCATTCGTCTGCGCTCCAATTAAAGCTCTTTGAGTGTATGGTGCGTTCACTACCAACATCTTCTGTTGCTGTGTTAGATTATTGAAAGCAGCATTCTCAAACGCTATTTGCTTTAACTTATCAGTTGCGCTTTGCGTTATTAGCGCTTGATTTTCAGGCGTTGCAAATTGTGTTTTTGCTCCACTATTCATTTTTGCAATTGCTACATTGCCACCTTGAGCAGCAGCTCTAAGTTCATCAGCCCATCCAAATCCCCGAAGCGCATATTGGTTAGCTGGAGATATATAGTTTGTGTACTCGTCACCAATTCTATAGTCCTGATTCCACGCCCTCTGATTTGCGTCAAATTCACGCATAGACAACTCTTTAGCACGCTCTTCTCGCGCTCGTGCTTCTCTAGCATTTTGATATGCAGTAGTAAAGTTATCAAAAACGCTTTTAATTATTGGATATGCCATAATTATTCCTTTTACAGTATCCCGTAAGTTCCACTACCCAACTCACCAATTCCATAGCCTCCACTAGAGCTAAATGATGGAGAGTATTGCACAACTGAATTAGTCGAGCTTGTTGTTGGTGAGCCACCTCCAAATATGTTCATACTTGGCATTACAGAGCCTGAGCCTTGATTATTCCCAAGGATAGTCCCGCCAATACTTCCAAGACCTCCCCAGAAGTTAGCCTTATTTCCTAGCGCATTCATTCCTATATCCGCAATTTGAGCGCCCTGCGATACGCTTTGCCCCATTTGCCCGACAATGTTGCTTAGTCCACTTGCCGCGCCATTGACCAAATTTGCAGCCACTGAATACTGGTTGCCAGCCATAGCTGCTGCGCCAGTCATGCGCACCCAATAAAACTGATTCCAGCGAAGTGCTTTATCATCTTCGTATCTCTCTGCTAGGTTTAGCGCTTTCGTCAATAGTCCAGCTTGTAATGCGCCGAACCGAAACTCATTATCACAACATGTGCCGACTTGTCCGCGCTTGAGTGAGCGCATACCGACTCGTTTTGCTTTATTAACAAACGATGGTACTTGTGCCATTGCACGGTTAAATACCTCTTGGTCGCGTACATACTCGCAGATACGTGTGCCGCAAGCCGCTGCCGTTTCAATTACTCCCTTACCCCAGTTATTGACGTATCCCCACAAATGACCTGTTGACGCTTGGTATTGTGGCTTGAATAGGTTGTTGTAGTTATCGCTCATAATTTCCCTCGTTTCATCAAGGTACTCTTTTTGTGCTTCGTACATATCGCCCATTTGCTCGTACATATCGTACTGCTTATAAGCTCCTAAAAGCGCTAAAACACCAGTAGAAAAGTTACTCCAAAAACTATCTTTTGCTTTGTCGTACTTTTCCCACTCTCGATACAACGCCAGACTATCTGCTCCTTGTTGCGCTGCCGCCTCCTTGTTTAATGGGATTACTGTTTTTTTATAGTAATCAGTCTGCCCGTTGAATATGTCTGGCTGCAAATTACCTGTTCCACTACTTAATGGCATTACAGCACCCCCAGTTTGTTAAGCTCTGTACGGAGATTTGCCGTATCTGCGCCCTGAATGTCAGAACACGCGCAGGCAAATTCGTGAAATTGCCTTCTTGCCATCAAGAATTGCATCTTTTCTTGGTCATCAACATTATTGATGTCTTTGCTTTTTAACCCATTTACTGCGCCAGCCCATGAAACAAATCCCTGCATCGCAATGGCAGATAAATATCCATGATGCTCCCTCATAAATTTATTATTTGGGTAGGTCATTAACAAATCAGAAATTGCATTAGCAATGTCTGGCAACAAAGAATCACCCTGAGCTACAGAATCAAAGCACTTAATTGATTCAAAATATCTCATGCATAAATCGGCAGCATCATCTTTTAGGTGCTTATTAAGCACATTTCTTACCGTCTGTTTCTCAGTATTCCAAGACATTCAATTTTCTTTCGTTAGGTCAAATATGCTAGGCGCAACATGAAATTCATGCACTGCTATTTCTTTGTCTGATTCTGGTAGTTTAATGCGAATTTGGTATTCAATCGCTCGTATCTTTGGCAATCTGAACGGTTTATCGCAATCTATTGTTTTTTGGTACAGCAACCTCTCGCCGTCACATGATGTTCTGTACCAAAGTTCAAATATCACGCCTTTTATGTTCTCGCCAACCACTTTGGCAGCCGTTAAAACACGGTTTCCTTGCTCCACAAACCACTTGCTATGCCAATCTGCCTCCATGTAACCAATGCCGTCGTCCCAAGCCTGTACATCTTCTTTGCCATAGTACATTACCCCATCTTTACCAGACAATGCAGCTATTGCACCGCCATCAAGCTCGATGAATTGCTGTAATTCGTACTGACCTTGGTTATTTTCCTTCATGTCGAAGGCAAAACCTACCTTGTCATTCCATCCATAGAACACACCATTGGCATAAACAGCCGCTGTAGGCTTATATTTCTGCCATGTGTCTTCATTTAAGACTTGTCGCGTCACCAACGATAGTCCTGTTGGTACAGTAGGAGTTAAAGCAACTATCCCCATGCGAGAAGCGTACATCACACCAAAGTCTGTTTTAACAGCAGGTCCTTCTAGCGGGTGTTGATTGGCAAACTTCATAGGTTGCACTTCAACCATCCCATCGTATGCTCCACCTTGAATCTGAGGTAATCGTATTAGCTCTGGCTCACCGTCTGTCAATGCAAAAAATACATCGTAGTATGGCAGTAACGCCTTAATTTCGTTGTCCAACTGAACCATCTGCCTACGTGGGTAAGCATGGACCAAATTACGCTCTGAAACCCACACTGTTTTGCCGCTGTATGTTGCGTAGTGCATGTCTTCATTGCGAACGATACAACATGCTTCTGGCGTACACCAGTCGTCAGTGTCGTAGCCATCTCCAGTCACAGTCCACTTGCTGAAATCAAAAGGGAATACGGCTGTGTTTGAATCAAATTCACCAACCAGCATTTCATGTTTATTCCAGTCGATAAAGTCATCCTCTGCAATGCTTCCGTCCAATTGTCCACTAGGGTACGCATACACGCGCATAGGCGCTTGACCTTTTATCGTTACCCATGATGCTATTCCTGCTCTAAAACGAGGTGATGGGTCGCTTTTTGGACTTTCTTCTCCATGTTCATTTACCATTGAGTACCTAAAGTAAACCCAATCCTCACCTGTTTCAGATAATGAAACAGTGGGCGCAATTGTCGGGCGCGGCATACCGACAGGAGTTCCATCAGCATGAAATAAACTTCCATTCCTTGCTGTTACTCGGTCATTTGCTGTGCAAAGACCATGCTGCACAGTACATGGTTCAATGCACTCTAAGCAGTCCCAGTAAGCTAATTCTTTTGGTTTGCAATCAAGAGCTTTGCGTGGTTTTTTATAAGCTCGTAGTCGCCCGTCCCATAGGCGAGTATTTTTAGCATAGTTTGCAAAATGACCTTGCAACTGACGTGAATCAGCCGCAAGCATCATTCCTGCAAAGCGTGTACCTCTCATGCGCACTCCAATACTTCAGCCTGTTTCCGTACAAGCGCACAAGTTGGGTGTGATATTTCAACGCAATCTGGCGCTACTGCTGTGGGGGTCAACGTCACAGTTCCGTACCCAAACGAATCAAGTAGAAGTGATGATGGAGTTGCGTTGGTGATGTCAACAACAGAACTCGGTGCAGCACCCCACACAGTCAGAACGTTTGTTGTTGGGTTGTATTCATACACGCCAATGCAGTAAGTAGGTTTGGCTGGTTGCGATGGGATAACGTACGGGATGCTGTGAGTAGTCGTTCCACAGTCACCTTTTAGCTCAAAATCAACACTTCCTGATGTCCCATTGCCAACGCCTAAATCAAGCATGGGCGTACCTGATAAGCAAACTGTCCAAGGTCCTGTCCCGCTTACTGCGATAGCAAGACCTAATGGAGGAGTATCAGCGTTAATCATTGTCAACGCCTGCCCAGTGTAAGTGTAGCAAAGAGAGCCAGCAACGCCGTAAGTAAATGTCTGCGCTCCAGTTTCTCCTACCTTTGCTGTAGCCACGCAAGCACCCGCAGCTGGTTCTTTTTTTGTGTACGGCATAGACAAGTCTAATTTGCCACATGCATTCGACAGAGATAATTGAACCTCGCCTTTATCTTGTAGCCCGCTAGGAGCACCAATCAAGCAAATACTGCTAGTTGTTGGAGTAAGCTGTGTCACCAAAAAACTAATGCCAGCAGGCATCCCTGATGATTTTGTGACTGATATGCCAACTCCACTAACCGTTGCACAATATGTCGAAGGAACTCCGTTTTGCAGTTCGCTCGAGCCTGTTGTTCCTGTTTGCACAATGGCAATACACTCTATCAAAGAACCACTGACAATGTAATTTCCGCAATCCCCTTTAACCACGACTGAGTATGGAGCAGGGAAAGCTCCATTGTAAGTCCCTGTAACCTGCAACTCAGAGCCATAAATATCCGCACTCACACCTGACGGCAGTATTTTTGAAACAATTTTCTGTCCGCTTGATGACAACCCAAACTTGCCATCTACTTTTCTGGTTGAAGTTGTTACGCTGATGTCATCTACTATGTCTGGTGTTGGTGTGCATGGAGGAGGGGCTACAATAATTTTTACAACAACCGTTGCCTGACCGCACTCATTACCGACAATAATGACTTGCGGATATGTTCCCTCTACATTTGGCGCTGTTCCACTTAAAACTGCCAGTCCACCAACAACTTCAGCGATAGCCCATGCGTCTGTACTTACCGCGTTTACTGTTTGAGGAGAGCTTGAGTCAGGATTTAGTGTTTGGCTAAATGTTTCACCTTGCTCTACGCTAATTGTCAGCGTTTGACCTACTGGGGCAACGCATTCTGTACACGCTGGAGCGCAACCATAGCCAACCTCTGTAGGCGTAATGGTCAAACCATCTGCGTTAGTTGTGCTGTTTGCTGTGCAAGTCATTTTTAACCAATCCGAAACGTCACACAGTCAGAGCATGGCTCACATGTTGATTTAACGCTAAAAACAACAGCGCCAGCCACTTCAGGCTTGCCAGAAATAGTCACGACATTGCCGTTAATTTTTGCGTTCATGCAACGTGGCACACTTGCACCACAAAACTCAAATGGCCCTGTGCCGCTAATCTCTATAACTGCATAGTATTCCTCACCAACCACTAAAGTTGGCACAGTTTGTGCCTGTATTGAAACTGGAGTGCATTCACAACCACCAGCGCTGACGGCAATACTACCAATCGCAGTAACAGGCTGACAAGTTGTACATGCACCTTGCAGCGATACAGCAACATCAACATCTGATTGAGGGTTTTCAATGCTTACGCAAAGCATATTTCCAACCATCTTTACTCCGTCAACGCTAGACGTGAGAAGTTTGATTGGGAGTGAGCCAGTAATCTCAACGCATTCGTTGTACGGAATGCCTTTGGTTGCATTTGGGAATGTTAGGGCTATCATGTCGCGCTCACTTGCTCACAAATACTGACTGAATCATGGACAACAACTACGCTTGCGTTGCACCCATTTGCTTTGACGATTAACGGCTCTGTAACTGCTCCTACAGGTGGTGTACCAGTAAGAATAGCAACACCAGTATTGATTACAGCAGAAGCCCATGATGGCTTTGCTTCTACGCTAACAGCAGTAGAATTTGCAAAAGCAACTACGGCACTCCACGGCTTTCCGATAACGGCTTGTGGAACGCTCTTTGTGCCATAAGTTACTGCGGCGCAAGTTCCAGTGGCAGCACACCCACCTTGCGCTATCAATTCGCACACGATTGAGGTTGTCATAACATAGCTAACACAAGCGCCTGTAGCCCACGCTCTAGCCGTAGAGCCATCCTGACCGCGCAGGACTGTTAGCTTAGTGCCAGAAACACCAGCTACCTTGACATACTCTGTGTAAACACCATCACTGATTCGTAGTTTGCTTGTATTTGCGCCAATTAAAGTGGCAATACTTCCGCTGACAGGAATCTCAGTCTCTGTTGCAGATATTGAATTTGTTAGGGATTCAACAGCCCCATCTAAGCCTATAAACATATTTAATCCTTCGTACAACCAGCGCACCCTGCGCTACAGCCACCACAACCACTTAAAATAGGCTGAGGACATTTCTCATCCTCTACACATACATCATCACCACAACCATATTTTGCATCTAACACACTGGCATCTCCAAACGTATAGCGCGGCACTTTCATGCGGACGTTATGCACTGGCTTTCCACAATGCCTAATCACGCCGATGTACCAACCAGACTTCGCACTTGTTAAATCGTCGTCAATCAAAAAGCAGATAGTTCCTGACTCTCCATACTCTACTGGGTATTCTGCAATAGGGTTCTTTTGCCCTTCTCGCGTCACCCGCATTGTCAAATTGTTAATTGGGAATGGCTTGCTACTTACTCTTGGTACAGGAAAGCAAACCTTGACGGATTCTGGTGTTAATTCAATGTACTTCACCACAGATTTACCTCTGGTCTGATTGTTTCATCACCAGTAACATAGTTCACAAAGTTTTGCCCTCTCATTCGACGTAACGACCTTTCCCACTTCTTTTGAAAGTGGACAGCTAAGTCTGGTTTGAAGTGTTTTGTGCCTATTTGTAGCAACAAATTGGACAGCGCACCATCAGCAATATCATTGCTCCACTGCTCCCAAAATTCAATTGGTATTTCACATGCAAATCTTGATGGCGCTACAGCCATTTCAACCTGAATAGCACCATCTGCATCTCTTGATGGAGGCGGGTCTAGGATTATGCTTGTTCCAGCATTGACATAGAACGTTCCACTACCGCTAAATGACATCCCGCAATTGCCTTCCAGTGTTCCAGCACCACATGCTTGCACTGTCGGGCATGATGATGGACATGGCTTGTTGCACTCAGGCTCTTGGATAACGGGTGCTTTAGGGCAAGGACGCTCTCTAGTAGGTTGATAGCAAATGCCATTTACAGATACCTGCTCAATCAAGACTAAACTGTACCCATCTTGCAAAGGAATTGGATATTCACTTACGCCAGCTTGCGCATCCACAACATTTGACTGTTTGATAGAGCGAGTACGTTTAGCTGCCTCAATAGCAGATTGCAAAATGAAATGCTCTGCCGCTGTGCTTGAGGCAGTAGAGGCGATGCTTAAAACAGTAGGGAAAAATGCTGATAACGGTACAGTTTGCATGATGACATTTTTACACAATGACCGTTAAAAGCAAGCATATCAACCCCTTACAACGCCAATATCTTTATCACCAACTTGGCCAAGGTAATATCCGCTTCCATAGCGTGAATCTGCACGGTATCCAAGTACCATTAAATCTGCATAACGCTTGAAGTGTGAATCAGCTCTTGCTTTAGAAAACTCGCTTTCCTGCTCTGTGTTGTATAGAGCGTACATGGCATATTCTGCAATAGCTGGCGCATATTTACAAGGTAGCTCTTTGCCTTTATCCGTGTTCCATGTGAAACAATCAGGGCAACGCTGTACTACTACTTTGATTTTAGGCTTTAGCCCATCAGGAATAGGCGGCTGGACAAGTAATCTCTGTGGTGCGCGTGGGTCGTGCGTATAGCTTGTAAGCTGCCACTTCGAGCAAGTGTTGTCACTCGTGTACTTCGCATTTTCACCCAAGCATTTTTTATCTTTGAAGAATGAGAATGCTCTTACTTCGCTTTCGTCAGCTTGTTTGGCGATATTTCCTTCTGTTTGCTTGCCATCTTTGTCAATGCAAATAGTCTGTATATCACCAACAATAGCGGTTACACCAGTTGGTAAAACCTGCTCAGAGCCAGCTACTAATTCAACTTCGATAGTCTCTGTGTAAAGGTCAGGACGCATCAATGACACGGCTTGAATTGCCATGTTTAATGCGTTTACTTTTTCATCGACTGGAAATGAAATATCCTCACGGTCAACCGCAAGTATGCGTAGCTTTTCAACCCATTGGCTTAGAGTATCACAGGGCATTTTTTTCTCGACTTAGTTTCCATCTGGTCATTTGGTCATAAGCTGTGTTGATTAGCTCATCCTCTAACGATGGGTCTTGGTTTTTAATTCGCGTTGCATCTTCGCCATGAATTTTAATACCGCCGTTATCAATGTCATAGCTTAATACTTGCTTTGCATATGCTCGGATGCTAAATTTAGTTTCCGTTCGCCACTTTTCCCAGTGGGTAGCCATCGCTTTTACTTTTTCATCGCGCTTGATATAGTCTTTCGTTTCTTTTGGCATGTCTATTGCATCTAGTCTTACACCCAAAATACGAGCAATTTCTACATCAATCTGGTCAGGTGTTAAATAGTAAGGAAAAGACTTTACAACGAACTGAGTAAGCTCTTCTGGATAAACTGGACGCTTGTTTACTGCTGCAAAATAAGCATCGCGCTCTTTTGTATCGAACACGTACCAATAAGCATCTTCATGCACAACTGGCATATCATTTTCATCGACGTATGGGTTCATAAGTAATCCCTCATGTCAAGATTAGCACCCTCTTTTGATGCTTGAATAATCTCAGTTGCTAGATTAACCTTATCGGCACTTACTCCATCACGTCCGAAACTTTCGAGGACATTGCGTAATGCTTTTTCATCATCTTCTAAACTTGCTTGTCGCACTAAAACCCCAAGCGCCTTGTTTGATTTTCTTCCCTCTACTATGTCCATTACATTTGTAAAGTGTCTTAATCTATCGCTAGGGTCATCTGTCACCATTTCGTCAGTGAAGTAAGTTACCACCTTCGTAAATCCTGAACCTTGGATGGCATGAAATACGCCAGTTCCATCTCTGGTCGCCACTCTGGTCAGGACATTGAATGTTCCAAAGTCTTGCCCTTTTTCAACATCAATGTTCACGGCATAACCGTACTTGAAGTTGTGCGCCATCTTGTGCGCATGGTCTTTTGAATTTGCTTGCATAGTTAGTTGGTGTAAAAATACAGGGACGGGTCTTACGCCGCCCCAATATATTACACCAAACTTACATGAAACTTACAAGATTTCAAATTAAACTGTGCGCAAACCGCCGTGAACCTCTACAGGAACGGTAACTTCTACGTTGATACAGGATAATTTGCAGCTTCCACCGCATCCGAGCTTCAGTTGCGTACATGGTACACATACGCCTGATGCTGGCTCTGCGCCGTCTGCTGGCAAAGCGTCCAAAACCAAAGCCAAGACTTTATGTTCTGCACATGGTTTGCCATCAACAGTGCCAAATACCTTACCAAAGTAAGGGTCGCCTCCATTGAGTTTTGTAATATCAACCCATCCGTCAACAGCAATTGCGCCATCTACAGGGTCAAAAGTCAACTCAGGAGCAACTGCTGGGTTTGCTTCCAATTTTGCCAAGTCAATAACTTCAAAGTGGTACTGCAAACCAGTACAACCATGAATGTTTCGGAATGACAACGATTTAGCTAAATGACCAGCATGGATTGGGAACAACACAAACTTATCGCCAGCGGCAATGTTTTCGCCATTCTCGTCACACCAGCAAGCCAGCGCTTTTTCGCCCATGAAGTTCAGCGCACGGAAATACTGGTTTGAATGCTCGTTATGCGCTGTATCAGGACCACCCAAATCGCAGCAAGTAGGATAGTTTTGTGGGTAAAAAACACCGCCACAAGACATGTTGCGGATGCGACCACCGCCAACTGAAAGGTTATAAACTGTCATTTTATTTTCTCCTTAGATTGTGAAGTAACCGACTGCGATTGCTTCTTTGTGCGTTACCGCCCAGCCATCACGAATCATTGTAGTATCAAATAAATCCATGCCAGCACCATTGCGGACACCAGTTTCATTCAAGACCATACCCATCGCCATGTCAAAGTGCTTTTTCTTAATCCACATAATGCGGTAGATTGGCTTTGCTGGAACAGACGATGTTTTTCCAACGGCAGAAATACAGTTTCCAGCGTAGAACTCCAAGCCGCAACGGGCAGAAATACCGCTACAGAACTTGCTATCTGTATAGCTTGATGTGCCGCCTGTCAACTCTGCATTGGTTGCATGTGCTGAGTTTGTCAAAAGGTACTTCAATGCAGTAGGTCCAACTGCCGCAATTTCTCCAGCGCCTAAACCCATTTCATCAATGACTTGTTGACCTGCTAAGAGGTAGTCCCACACATAGGTCTTTGTGCCGTCATCAATTTTGCGTGACAATTGCACTGGGTTTGCCAATGTACCTAAATCAATGCCAGACATGCCAGCATTAGCGCCTTGGGTACATGCAGAAGCCAACGCAGGCAATGCACAAGACATACGAGCATCAACATCTTCTGCCAATGCTAACTCGCCTTCGCGCATAACTGCTTTGTCGATGTCAGCTTTGGTGCATGAAACCAAATTGTCTAGCTTGTTGCGCTTGATACGTGTGTAGTGGAAGCCACCCAACTTGTATTCAACTTCGCAAGCTGTAGCCACATCAGCATTCAATGCACCGTTGATTGAATAACCATAGACGTTAGGACGACCTACGGTTAAGAATCGACGCGGTGCTGCGCATGATTTTGGGTCAGGCAACAAACGCTGAGATGCTTTTGCCAATGGCAATTTTGTGAAAATTTGTTCACAATGGATATTTTCTATAATGCCAGCGTAATCAAAACACTGAGCAGTACCAGAGTGGTCTGGATAACCTGATGCAAATGTGGTTGCTGAACCACCGTAACGGCTTGAATCTGCCATGATATATTTCCTTTAATTAAGAATCGAGAGTATTTGTCTGTCTCGCTCGTGTCTCAACTTCGCGGAGTTGCTGTAAAACTTGAGAACTTGGGTTCTGCTTGTTTAGCTCTGCCTCACGCATAGATTGAATCTTTGCAAGCGAAAATCGTTTTGCCGGTTGACTTGATTGAACTGTTGCGTTGCTTTGAGCTGGCGCTGCCATGTGGTCGAAACCAGTGATAGGCTTTGTCTCACGCTGGAAGTTTGCTGAAAACTTACCGAGCATTACTGCGGCTTTTTGAGGATCTGACTTTTGCCAAAATGCCATAGCGTCACGCCTTGACACACCTGCATCAGTTTCTCCTTCCAAGTAGTCTTGAAAAGCCGGGTCACTTAGAATGCTGCTATCAACGCCAGCCATAGAATTAACCATGCCTTGTTGTAGTTGTGGCAATACTCCACTAATCTCGCTGAACTTGTCACCGTATCTCTGGTCAATTTGACCAAAGCGGGTTTCAAACTCTTGAGTAGCTTGCATACGACCACGGTTAGCTGCATTGTTAGCTACTTGCTCCAAAATTGGGCGAAGCTCGCTGTACTGCTCTAATGCCTCTGGAGAGATTCCTGCGAATACATCTGGCAATTCAGGCTTTGCTGGTGGCGCTTCCTGACGCTGTTGAGTAAATTGTGGCATTACTTTTGATAAAGCCGTCTCTACTGCACTTGCTACCAAACGTGCTTCACGCTCCTCTTGCTCACGTTTACGCTTCTCTTCTGCACGAATTTGCCCCTCGCGGCGCTTATTCGCATCATTCCCTGCTGGTGCTTGCACTTTGTTTTCTAAATCACCAGTAGTTAGCTGATTTTCTAAATCACTTGGTACATTTGCAATAACTTGGGTTTCTACTTGGCTTTCGCCATTCAATTCAATAACTTCCGACATTCATAGCTCCTTGCTGTGACGTTTCCGTGTGGGTGACGGGACGATGGACAAACACTTCTCGTAATTCTTTGATAGAGTGCATCGCACCAATGACACTAGCCTGAGAGCGAATCAACTGTTCACTAGAGACTATCCCCACAGCCTGTCTAGCGAGTTGAAGCAAATCAGATTCGTAGCTTTGTTCGAGCATCCGCAAATAATCGGAAAAGAGCTTACTTAGCTGTTCACTAGACGAAACAGCTTCACGCAGACGCTTTTGAGCATCCGCTAATGAAGTTGTAAGTTTCGTGTCAGCCATTAGGGGATAATAGTTACACGGCTAGATATGGTCAAGCGTATCGAGCGCATATCAAAAGATATGAAATGCAATGCGTTTATTAGCTCACCAATGTGCCATCTGATTGAAACGTACATCCTGCAACGCAACGGAGGAGTTATTCCAGAATCATTAGAAGAGGCGCAAGAGCTTTTTTATCCCATTGCAGATGGACTTTCGATGCTTGAGCGCGAAGTAGCATAAAACTACATTACAACGCCGCCAAATCCACGGCTACGACCTTCTTGTATTTGGCGGTTTGTAGCAACATCACGGTCAAGACCTGCACCATATTTCAGGAAACTTACCAAGTATTGGCATGAGTCATTAACGTGGGACCACTCATTTTTATTAGCATCTGGCACTGCTTTGTAATGCTCAGTTCCACGTATTTTTTCACGGTTATATTTTCCACGAAATCCTTCAATAAGCATCTTGCAGGACTTATCAACCTTCATTAGCCTACGCGTAAGGTAATGCTTTACAGCACCTTGCCGCTTAACAGGGTCGTTCGTATTTGAATGCACTGCTCTAAACTGCTTTTTCAGCAGCATACGCTTGGTTGTTTGACCGCTTCTATCCCTTGCATCATGTGGGTCTAGGATGATTGTCATATTTTTACGGTCATATCCATACTCATTAAGCAATGGAACAAATACCTCGTCTAAGAAGTCCTCTACTGTCATTTCGCCAGCATAAAGCTCATGGATGATAGCCAATCCGCCATCACCCATTTGAGCTATCACCATAGCTGGATTAACGCCTGAATGGTCAAATCCAACGTAAAATGGCTTTGATTTATTAGCTACTAGCTTTGTTTTTGCAATATGTAGGTCATCGTCCCACTCCTCATATACGGGTTTACCCGCATAGCTATTACCATACTCCCCTTGAATATCAATTCGGATTTTGCGCAAACCGCCCGGCTGCCTTACCAGCGCTCTTGCTTGGTCTAGCCAATAGTTGTAACCAGATGATTGTTTTTTGGCATAATCTTTGGCTTCTGGATTTGGTTCAAAATCTACAATGTTTCCATCCACGTCTTTGATGTAAAGCAGTGGTGGCGGGTATTTATAAAACCTCCATGTAGCTGGCTTTGCATCTTCTTTATCAGCTTTGTAAAGCCAATGGTCATCTGCTGGAGGGTTAAAGTCAGCAACAATCATGCGTTGACCTTGGTAGCCAGTTGCTAGGATGTCTCCATTTTCATCACGCTTAGGCATTGGATAACGCCCAAGTCGCTCAAACGTATTATTGACAATCCAAGTGCCTTCGTATGTCTGCGTCTCATTGATGTAGGCGCAAGTGGCTTCAAATGACTTTAGCTTTGTATTTGCCTCGTCTAATGAAGCTACGCCTAAGAACACCCATGTAATTAGAACAGTACGCTCTACACCGTCAATTTCACCCTTGAAAGGTAAATCCTCAACAACAATAGGATAAGCCATCTTTGTCAAATCATCTGACACCTTGCCAAACAATGACCTGAATGTTTGGAGGACAGTTGATTTAATCTTTGATTGGTCTTGGCGGATTACAAGCGCCTTGGCTTTAGCTGGAGTGCCATCATCATTCTCAGGAACTGCTCGAAGGCAAAATCTGGCTACTTCAAACAAGCACCCTACTGATTTCCCAGTCCCTACAGGTCCACCAAGAAACTTAACATGGCTTTCGTGGTCGGCCATGAATGCATCAATTGTTTCATCACCGAGAAAAACAAACCCGTCACTCACTTAGCATCCTTTGTATCTTTTTTCGATGTCGGAACATTGCCAATGTTGATGGATTTGCTACCTGATACTTTTCTCTTTGAGTTTGTTCTGTCGCCAAATATGTTGGCATGTTCACGCGCCAAACTTAGGCGAGAATCAATTGCCGCCTTCTCATTCTTATCAGCGCCATTTAATTCTCGCGCAACAAGGCTTGTGTGAGCCAAGTACCAGTCATCAATGAGAATACCTAGCTCTGCATCTGGTAGGCTACGCAAGTAGGCAATTACCTCTCTTACTGGCGTGTATCCACCTTCCAAATCGCCAACCTCAGCAAAACCAGCGCCAGCAAGCAAATGCTCTTTTATGTACTCTGACATGGAAAGCTGTACAGGAATTGAACCTGTCTAAACGGATTTGCAATCCGCTGCATAAGCCACTCTGCCAACAGCTTCTACGATATTTAACATAATGTGCTGGAAATCCTCATCAGCACGGCACTGCAAAAATGCAGGGTGTAATGGGTTTCCATACTTGTCTAACTCAGCACCATCGGCTGCATCACAGCCTTTTCTACCACAGCTTGCTTCAATTACTAAAGTATCCATTTTCCTACTCCTATTCCAATTATCCCACTTACAATTATTCTCCAGCCAAGACAGCATACGCAGTCTGTGCCGTAAGAGGCTAGTTCACCAATTCTATTCAACCACGTTTTCTGTGGCGCAATCGCCTCCATCAATCCATCTGGTCGCGGGTCTTGCGGATGCTCTTTTAAGTACCAGTATAGCTCAAAGCTGTTACCTACATTTCGCGCAGCAAGACTTGATAACCCAATAGCTAATGCTTCTGGTGTTGGTGGGTGATATGGTTTACATAAGCTAATCATCGACTTCTTCCGCCTCATCGTTAGTCACTTCATCATAGTCTGGCGGTTTGATTCCTGTTCGCAAGAACTGTGCTAGGTATGTGATAGCCCATGCGTGTTTTTGCAAGTCTTCATCATCAGGCAACTTAGCTGCAAGTGATTCTGCATGGTACTGAAGTTTAAGTAGCTCAGGCTTATCCAAGATAGCTCCTATGTTGTTTGTGGGATTTTACATCAAAACGTAAGTCACGCTTTACTCCTGCGTCTTTTCATTTGTATGGACACTTACTTTCCTATCTAAAATCTCTCCATTTTCATCTGTCTTATACTTAATCATCATTGAAACCTCAACATGGCTATTCCATTTATTCCTGC
>Ga0079098_1406105_pt1 | contig 24000 bp, 14 predicted proteins | sample ADurb_H2B_01_Slu_FD_74559 | JGI IMG/M metagenome (GOLD analysis project Ga0079098, IMG submission 74559) | Active sludge microbial communities from Illinois, USA, of municipal wastewater-treating anaerobic digesters - ADurb_H2B_01_SludgeMetaT... | ecosystem: Engineered > Bioreactor > Anaerobic >...
CACATTCTTATAGTAGAAAGGGTGAAATGAAAGCCGTTCGCTTGTTTCTTACCATATTCCTGGCATTCTCACTTTTCCTCAGCCCTGTTGCCAGCCTGGCGCAGGCACCTACCCCCGAATTTATCCAAATCGCACCTCAAACCGCCAGCCAACTGGCATCCGTTGAGTGGTGTGTCGCCGGAGATATAAACGGTTGGGATAATTCCTCCACCCACATGGTCGATGACGGCACCAATGGCGACCTGATTGCCGACGATGGGGTTTATTCCGTGGCGATAGCAGTTCCAACTGCAGGCACTTCCAGCTGGAAAGTTGTGGAGTGTGGCAACTGGGGCAACGCTTATCCGTCAGCAAACTCCTGGTTGACTAACTCGGTGGCTAATCAATTAGTGACCTTCACATTCGACACCAAGGATTACAGCCTGAATGCCGGCACGGCTTTGCTGCCTGCCACCAACATTGTCAACGTCACTGGCGATACCCTGCCCACCAGCTACACCGCGGTTGGCGACTTCCAAGGTTGGAATAATGCCGACCCCGCCACGCTGATGACAGATATGGGCAACGGCTTCTACCGCCTGGTTTATACCATTACAGCAGCAGGCAGCTACATCGGCAAAGTTGTCGTGACCGGCACTTGGAACGGCTTCGGCGCGGATGGGCGCTCATCGGATGCTACTAACATCAACTTCACCACCACAGAGCCCAACCAGGATGTTGTTTTCCTGCTCGACAGCTTTAGTGGTCGGATGCTCATCGAACCCACCTCCAGCGGCACAGGCAACTGGTACGCGGCTGGCGGCTTTAATGGTTGGACTGTCGATGGAAACCAGCTCTATGATGACGGCACTAATGGAGACTTATTGGGGGGAGATGGCATCTTCTCCGCCGACATAACCATTCCCGCCACGGGACGTTACGAATTTAAAGTAACCAACGGCACTTGGGATGTAACATATCCATCTTCAAACTCCTGGTTCATCACCACAGAAATAGACCAGGTAGTCAAACTGAGCTTTGACACCAACGATCACAGCGCGGATGCCGGGCTGGCTTTGGTGCCAACTAACAACATTGTCCACGCCTGGGACTCCAGCAGCGATTTTACCGCAGCTGGCGACTTCCAGGGTTGGAATAATGCCAATCCGAATACCACCTTGGGTTTGCAAGGCCACGGTCTATATCTATTGAACTACCAGGTTCCCGCAGCAGGTGCGCATGAGTTTAAGGTGGTTGTTTCTGGCTCCTGGGACGGTATCGGGCTGGACAACCGCTCAGTGAATGCCGCCAACATCCCCTTCACTACTTACACTGATGGTGACGTGGTGACCTTCCTGCTGGACTACCGCACTGGTCGGGTGGGAGCTTTCCCGCCGCCTGCTCCTACGCAAGCCGGGCATGACAACGAAGTCTGGTGGAATTACTTGGGTCACGACAGCCGCGACGCCGTCTACCGCACTCCCGGCGGTCCGGTCACCACCGGCACCGAAGTGATCCTGCGCTTGCGCGCGGCTCAGGGCGACCTGACCGAAGCGAAACTGCGCCTCTATAACGACCGCACGAATGTCCAATCCATTCTGCCCATGACCATCGCTCACAGTGACGGCACTTACGACTGGTGGCAAGTCGCCGTCCCTGTCAGCGCCGACCCGACCGTCTACTGGTATCGCTTTATTGCCATTGACGGTACAGATACCGACTACTATGAAGATGACGCCGCTCGTACCATGGGTTGGGGTCAGGCATTCGACGAAACTCAGGACTATTCCTACCAGTTGACGGTTTACGATCCCGCCTTTGAAACTCCCGCTTGGATCAAAAACGCGATTGTTTACCAGATCTTCCCCGACCGCTTCCGCGATGGCGACCCTACCAACAACAAACCCTCCGGCACCTTCTTCTATGGCGAAGAAGGCGGCACAATTTATCGTTCTGACACAACAGACTGGAACACCTACATCTGTGATCCGCGAGCCGACACGAACGACCCCTGCGAAGGCTCCTATTCCAAGAACTTCTATGGCGGCGACCTGGCTGGCCTGACTGATAAGCTGGATTATCTTGCAGATTTAGGCGTCAACACCATCTATCTCAATCCGATCTTCGCATCGCCCTCCAACCACGGCTACGACACCACTGACTACCTGAGCATCAACGAGATGTTCGGCACCCAGGCGGAATACGATGCCTTAATCGCAGGTTTGCAGTCGCGCGGCATGCACCTGATCGTGGACGGCGTGTTCAACCACGTCTCATCCGACTCGAAATACCTCGACCGCTACGGTCGCTACGATGAAGTCGGCGCCTGTGAAAGCCCTGATTCAATTTACCGCGACTGGTTCTACTTCACCGATGTGCCTGCCGGCACAGGACCCTGCGTGGGCTCGGATGGCACGCCCAATGCCGCTAATTACGAATCTTGGTGGGGTTACGACTCCCTGCCCAAGCTCAACTCCAGCAATCCGGAAGTGAGAGCCTGGATCTGGGACAACCAGGACAACCCCGAAACAACCGTGGGCGGTCATTGGATGCTTACCGCTGACGGTTGGCGCCTGGATGTCGGCGGCGATGTGGACCCCGGGACTCTCAACGACACTACCAATGATTACTGGGAAGGTTTCCGCAATACCGTACACGCGGTCAATCCCCAAGGTTACATCACCGGCGAGGAATGGGGCATTGCAAACAGCTGGCTGCTGGGCGGCGAGTGGGACGCGGTTATGAACTATCAGTTCAGCTCCGCGGTGCTCTCCCTCTGGCGCGACAGCACATTCACCGACAATGACCACAACGATGGATCTTCAGCTGGCGCGCTGGCACCCCTTGACATGAGCCAGTTCGACGAACGCATCCTCAACCTGCAGGAACGCTACGCCCCCGAAGCGCTCTATGCCATGATGAACCTGTTCGGCAGCCACGACACCAACCGTGCTCTGTTCATGCTGGACGAAAACACCAACACCCTCGAGCCTGCTGATTACCTGGATCCAAATTACAACTGGCCCCCTACAATAGAAAAACTTAAGGGCGCGGCTTTGGTGCAGATGACCATGCCCGGCGCGCCGACGATTTACTACGGTGACGAAGTTGGTCTGGTGGGACCTGTCGCCAAGGACAGCAGCGGCATCTGGCAGGACGACCCCTACAACCGCCAGCCTTACCCCTGGCTGGATGAAAGCGGAACGCCTTTCTACGCGCACTTACAGAGCCAGGAAGCACAGGATGCGCTCTACACTTATTACGCCAACCTGACGGAAGCTCGCAACACACATCCCGCCTTGCGTACAGGTGACTATCGCTCACTCCTGGTTGATGACACCCTGAAACTCTACGCCTTCGGAAGAAACCTGCCTGGTGTGGACTCCGCGGTGGTACTCATCAACCGCAATACAGACCCACAGAGCGTTGACATTGACGTTTTAGGCTACCTACCGATTGGCACGACCTATCGCGATGTGCTTTCATTAGCGACTTATACCGTTAACAGTGAAGGCAAATTGCCAGCGGTGAGCGCGCCAGCTAATAGCGGTGCGGTCCTGGTGCGGACTAATGCACAGGTATCTCCTCCTGCCAATATTCTCGATCTCTCAGCTATTACTACCGGCGTGACAGTCGACCTGAATTGGACTGCTGTAGCAAACGCAGATGAGTACCTTATCTATCGTTCTTACCTAAGTGGCGGTGGATATGAATTAATTGCTACAAGCGTAACCCCTACCTACACTGACACAGATGTGACCAGCGGAACTGCCTATTATTATGTTGTGGTGGCAAAGAACAACACCACGCTGCTCGTCAGTGACTATTCCAACGAAGTTATCGCCCTACCAGCTTACATTATCGACTGGGCTAGCCTACAGTGGCCATTCACTATCGAGCACATCATCGGCATTACTCCAACCGAAAACATTTACGGTCAGGTCTACATTGATGGCGTCACCTTAGAACCCGGTCCTACGCCCGGTCTGCTGGCACAGGTGGGTTACGGTCCCAACGAGAGCGACCCCCGCGGTAATGCGAACTGGACCTGGTTTGAAGCAGCTTTCAATACTCAGGCTGGCAACAACGATGAATTTGTCGCCACTCTTCTGCCCGAGGCATTAGGTGAGTTCGATTACGTCTACCGCTACTCCACCAATGGCGCCGTTTCCTGGGTATACGCCTATGAGAACGGGCTTGTTGAAGATCCATACGACGCGGTAAGAGCGGGCGATCTGACCGTGACTCCCTCTTCTGACGTCATACCTCCGGTTGCTCCAGTTCTGGCTGTTGACGATTGGAGTGCCTCCTCCATCTCACTGAGCTGGACGGAAGCTATGGATGAGGTCGCGATATATGCCTACGATATCTACCGCTCCATTGACAACATCACTTTCAGCAAGATTGACCGGGTGATGGCCCCCACTCTGACCTACACCGATACCAACGTGGTGACCGATCAGCTCTATTACTACTACGTGATCGCGCTGGACACCAGTTTCAACCCCAGCTTGACTTCCAACACCGTCTCTCAGGTTGCTGAAGCCAAGCTGGTGGCGGTGACCTTCGAAATAAGCGTGCCTGAATGGACACCCGGCACGGTTTACATCGTAGGCGGACACCCAGCGGTTGGTGACTGGAACCCAAGTGCAGTGCCGATGACCAAAGTCAACAACATCTTATGGACCTATACCGCCGATATCCTGGATGGTACTGCTTTCGAATTCAAGATAACGCGTGGAAACTGGGAAACGGTCATGAAAGGCGCGGATGGAAATGAAGAACTTGCCAACCTGCCTATCACAATTGACTACGGGACCACTGGCACCCAGACCTACGCCTACACCGTCCTAAACTGGCGCGACCCGATCGTGCTGGACACATCCCCGGTCAACGGCACTACGGATGTGGCGCTCGACACTTCGATTGTGGTCACCTGGAGCCAGGCAATGGCTGCCGGTGCCTGCCCGGATGTTTGGGCTGAACCTGACCCCACCAATCTGATTCCGGTTACCTGCAGTTTTGATACGCTGACCAATGAAATGACCATTACCCCGACCTCAGCTTTTTCGCCATCGGCAATAATTGGGGTTGGACTGAGCGGTTTAGTTGATGCCGGCGGGGATACACAGCAGGTGAGTTTCCCGCTGTTCTTCACCACAGTAAATACCGCCCCAATTGCTGAGGATGATGATTATACAACTGAAGAAGACACTGGGCTATTGCCTACAGCAGCTGAAGGGGTGCTTGCCAATGACAGCGATCCCAGCGGTGATACTCTAACCGCAGTGTTGGTTGACGATGTTACGAGCGGCACGCTCGTGCTGGCAGCGGATGGCTCCTTTACCTATACTCCAAATCAGGATTTCTTTGGAGAAGACAGTTTTACTTATCAGGCATTTGATGGCGAACTGTACTCTGAAACAGCCACAGTAACTATCACGGTTACGCCAGTCAATGATGTTCCCGTGCTTGATCCGATAGGCGATAAGACTACAGATGAGCTGGTTGAACTGACTTTCACCGCCACCGCCTCAGATGTGGATCTGCCTGCCCAAACCTTAATGTTTAGTTTAGAGGGTGCTCCGGAAGGTGCATTGATTAACGCCGGGACAGGAGAATTCACGTGGACACCGACTGAAGTACAGGGTCCTGGCGAGTTCAATTTAGAAGTGTGTGTCAGCGATGCTATAACTGAGGTCTGCGAAGGAATCACGATTACTGTAAATGAAGTAAATGTGGATCCGGTCCTCGACCCAATTGGAAACCAGACAGTCGTAGTCGGTGAAACCTTAACTTTCACAGCAACGGCTTCTGACGCTGACCTGCCTGCCCAGCCATTGACTTTCAGCCTTGATGGCTCGCGAACTAGAGCAAAGATTGACCCTGACACAGGTGAATTCAACTGGGATACCACTGGTGCTTTACCGGGAGACTTCACGTTTGATATCTGTGTGAGCGATGGAGAAAGCACAGTCTGCGAGACCATCATCGTAACTGTCATTGAAGTACCGGATCCACTGCCGATCAAGATCTGGCTTCCAGTGATATTCCGGTAATCTTTCAACAAGATTTAACTAAACGAGGCTGACTAAAAGTCAGCCTCGTTTAGTTCCGCTCACCGCTCAAAGAAGGTGGCTGAAGGTCTTTTAGGTCTGTCTACTGCTCGAAACAAGTAACCTCAAAATACTTCTGGGCGTGTTTGCAGGCTGGGCAGACTTTGGGGGCTTCTTCCCCCTCGTGGATATAGCCGCAGTTGCGGCACTTCCAATAAACTTTGTGATCGCGCTTGAAGTACTTCCCGTCCTTGACCACTTCAGCCAGAGCTTTATAGCGCAGGTAATGCTGTTCTTCCACCTCGGCGATCTCCGTGAAGGATTCGGCAATCTTGTCGTAGCCTTCTTCTTTGGCAATTGCTGCACCATTTTTGTAAAGCAGAGAAAATTCCTCGTGCTCCCCAGCTGCAGCGGCTTCAAGATTTTCCCAAGTAGAGCCAACCGATGCGGGATAGTCAGCATCAACATGAATGGTCACAGCACCGACGTTCTGAACGATGTGATCATAAAAAATTTTGGCATGCTCACGTTCGTTATCTGCAGTCTCTGTAAAAATCGCAGCTACATGCAGTAAACCTTCCTTCTCGGCAACCTCAGTGTAAAACGAATAGCGATTACGAGCTTGTGACTCCCCCGCAAATGAGTTCACCAGATTTTGGTAAGTTCTTGAATCTTTAAATTCCATGGTATGCTCCTTTTTATTGGTTTTTTAAATTATAGCCCCGTTCTGGGAATCTCATGACTTCTTCAATGTTAGTGATCTTCCTTCATTCCCTGAGATTTAGACCAGTAAACTAAGAACCTGCTTTCCTGTGTGCAAACACAAACATCATTCGAGTCCTATGGTCGACGAAAACCTCTTCGTGAAGTTTTGTTTTCAATCAATTTTCGATAGAATATAAGTGAGGCAATCATGTTTGAAGTCAAAGGAAAGTACGGAACAGCGAAGGTCTTTTCTGAGATCCGCGACGAGAAGGCGATTGAGCAAATTCAGGTCTTGATGGATCAGCCTTTTGTTGAGGGCTCCAAGGTCAGAATCATGCCCGATTATCACTGGGGAGCTGGCTGTACGATCGGCCTTACGGTTAATTTGCGAGATTTCGTCGTGCCAAATCTGGTCGGTGTGGACATTGGTTGCGGCATGTACGTGGAAAGCCTCGGCAAACAGGATTTTGACCTCAAATCTTTTGATCGATTAGTGCACGAAATCCCGGCGGGTTTCAATTCCTGGAAGCAGCCTATCGAATATGCTTCTTTTATGCGCAATTTATTGTGTTATGACGAGATTAAAACCTCGGTCATTGACAGGCAGATTGGCACGCTCGGTGGGGGTAATCACTTCATCGAATTGGATATTGATGAAAAGACTGGCGAAATCTTCCTGGTGATTCACTCTGGAAGCCGGAATGTGGGTAAACAAGTCGCAGATTACTACCAAAAATTAGCCGAAAGAACCTGCAACGCTGATGTTCCCAAGCCACTCAAGTACCTTAAAGGTGAGTTGGCACAAAGATACCTGCACGACATGCGTTTGTGCCAGGAGTACGCCAGCCTGAACCGCCAAACCATGGGTAAGTACATAAACAAACGCTTTGGTATCGGAGGGCAAACCTTTGAGACTATCCACAACTACATCAACGCCTCGGACAACATCATTCGCAAAGGCGCGGTTTCGGCAAGAAAAGGTGAGAAACTGATCATACCACTGAATATGCGTGATGGTGCTTTGATTTGCGTGGGTAAAGGAAACAGTGATTGGAATAACTCTGCGCCGCATGGAGCGGGACGTTTGTATGGCAGAAAAGAAGCCTTGCGAACCCTGAATCTGCAGGATTTCCAGGCATCCATGAGGGATGTCTTCTCAACGACTGTAGGTCGTGATACCCTCGATGAAGCCCCAATGGCGTATAAGCCGACTGAAGAAATCGTCAAAGCTATTCAAGACACGGTTACGATCGAAACACATATCAAACCGATCTATAACTTCAAAGCCGGACGAGAGTAGATTAGCAATCCGTTTGCCAGAACATTAGTGGGGCGCATCAATCGCTCTGATCAGATCATTATGTTGAGCAATATCATCTGCCAACAGGGAGTATTGATGATCAGGTATTCCGATTGATGAGCAGCATAGCCGCCTCTGCTGCGCAACCTGAATCGGACAAACCTGGACCCCGATATTACCGCTTCTTCTCGATTACAGGTAGTTCGCCCAACAGCAGCGTAGGTGTGATACCTTTATCCGTCAGGATTACCTTGGCGTTATCCTTCAGCGAGGTTTCCACCATCTCGATTTGCTTCAGCGCTTGGGCATTGCCGACAAAGTATTTTTCAGCCGATTCGTTGACCAGCCTGATCGCCTCGGCACGTCCTTCAGCAACCTTGATGGCCGCCTCGCGTTCGCCTTCAGCCCGCTGGATTGCCGCCAGTTTCTGCTGCTCAGCCGCCTCGAACTCACCCGTTGCCAGCAGCCTCATTGAGCGCCGTTCCTGCTCGGCGGTTTTCTGCTTGTGCATAGCCTTTTTGATATCTTCAGGCGGGTCGATCAGGCGGATTTCCACTTTACTTACAGTCAACCCCCATTCCACCGCGAAGTTGCCCAAAACAGCTTTGAGATTAGTGGCAATTTTCTCTCTGGCAACCAGGCTCTCGTCCAGGGTGAGGTCGCCAAACTCCTGGCGCAGGTTGGTCATCGCCAGTTGGATAATAGCCCGCTTCCAATCATCGATGTTGTAGAAAGTGCGCTTAATCGAATCTTCGTCTGTAGATGGACGTACCCACATGACGCCGTCAACCGAGATTTCGACATTATCTTTGGTAATGACGGATTGGGGCATGATGTCCACAGTATGCTCTCGGATATCACGAACACGCACCAATTGCACAAAAGGTATCTGCACACCCAAGCCTGGAAGTACAAAGCGGGTATATTTTCCCAACGTTTCCTGGATGCCCCGTTCGTAGGGTCGTAAGGTAAAAAGGGGGATTACTATGGTTCTCATGCTGACTCCTAAATCTCAAATCGAATGTTTGGTCACCGTTCAGATTGCTTTCAGTTTTTTTGTAAGTGCAGTTTATGCCTTTAGAATAGCAGATCAGTTTGGTGAAGTCAAACGGTTTTATGTCATAAACTGTGAGGGCAGAATTGCTTCTGTTCCCTTGATTGCTCATCGTGGCCTTCTGATACGCTGACAATAAGCAGAACAAGCCTAACCCAAAGCGGAATTTCTAAATTTCAAATTCGCCGCGCAGCCCAGAGCTGCTGTCGGGAGCAATCCACACATGGAAACAGCCCGGCTCAATGCCCTTCGTACCATCACCGCGAGTGAATGCCAGCATTTCTTCATTGATAATGAATGATACACGTCTTGTTTCTCCCGGCTGAATCTCGACCTGTTGAAAGCCTTTCAGCTCGCGAACCGGGCGTGTCAGCGAACCTACCAGATCGCGAACATAAAGCTGCACCAGCTCTTTCCCTGCCCGCCCGCCAGTGTTGGTTACCTCGGCGCAAACCTCAACCTTCCCGCGAAGAGCCTGGCTGCTGAGCGTCAGGTTCGCGTACCTGAAGGTAGTGTATCCAAGACCGAACCCAAAGGGGAATAATGGTGAGCTTTGCAAATCGATATAGCGGGAGTGGAACCCCTGTTCAGAGTTGATTGGACGTCCCGGATTTTTGTGGTTGTAATAGATTGGCACTTGACCGGTGGCACGCGGGAATGTAATTGGCAAGCGCCCAGACGGCGAATAAGCCCCGAATAGGATATCGCCCAGGGCAGGGCCACCTTCAATGCCGGGGTGCCAGGCATACAAAACCGCATCCACCTGTGATACCTGGTGCATGATAGCCAGCGGTCGGCCAGCGAACACGACCAGAACCACCGGCTTTCCGGTGTTTACCATCGCATCGACCAACTCAGCCTGTCCAGGGGGCAATAGTAAGCTGCTCACATTGGCATTCTCGCCGGAGCGACTGGGGTGTTCACCGAGTACAATGACGACAGCATCCACGCGCTGGGCAGCCTTCATCGCCGCGTCGGTTTCTGGCACAAACCACAGCTCCGTATCTTTTGGCGCCGCTTCTTTGAGCGCCTGGTCTAATGGGGTGACGTTTTCCGCCCTGCCGTCTGGCGACCAGGTGCCAAACATCTCGCCGCGTGCGTGGACGTAATTGCCAGTGACCATAATTCGGCGAAAGCCGTGCAGCGGCAGAATATCGTTCCGGTTCTTGAGCAGCACCATGCTTTCGCGGGCAAACTGGCGTGCGATCTGTCGCGATTCTGGGGTCAGCACCTCTGTCGTATAGCGAGTTGGGTCGGTGAACGGCCGGTCAAATAAGCCTGCCCGCTGCTTGATTCGCAAGATCCGGCGAACGGCTTCGTCGATCTCCTCGACTGGCACGCTACCTGTGCGCACACTGGCAGCCAAGGTCTCGAGGTAGGCTTTTGACACCATATCCATGTCAACCCCGGCATGGAGCGCGAGTGCAGCCGCTCTGGCGCGGTCTTCCGCTACACCGTGCTGGACGAGCTCAGCAACCGAAGCCCAATCTGAAACCACGAACCCCTCAAAACCCCACTCGCCGCGCAGCACGCCAGTTAGCAACCGCCTTTCAGCGGTTACCGGGGTACCGTTGAGGTCGATGAATGCAGACATGATCGTACCCACGCCAGCCTTTACCGCGCTTTCATAAGGCGGAAGATAAATATCGCGCAGAGTAGGCTCAGAGATTTCTCCGCCTTCATAGTCGCGTCCGCCCTCCGCCGCCCCGTAACCAACGAAATGCTTGGCGCATGCCACAATCCGGTCGGGTTGAGCCATGTCATCGCCCTGCATTCCTCTCACGGCGCTGGCAGCCAGTATGGAAGCCAGATAAGGATCTTCACCACTCCCCTCTGCCACACGGCCCCAACGCGGGTCTCGGGCAATATCGATCATCGGAGAAAAAGCCCACTTGAATCCATCTGCGCTAGCTTCTTTCGCAGCCACTGCCGCTGCCTGCTCGGTCAGACCCGGGTTGAACGCTGCTGCCTGCCCAAGCGGGATAGGGAAGACCGTACGATAGCCGTGGATCACATCGCGTCCAAAGATCAGGGGGATTTTCAGGCGCGACTCAAGCGCGATGCGCTGGTAGTAGTTGCGCTGCTCGGCACTGCCAGAATCTGACTGCCCCTGTCCGGTTAGGGGACCATCAGCATTGAGCAGAGAGCCAGCTTTACCCTGGCGAATCAGGTCTGTGTCCAGTCTATCGCTGCCGTTATACTGATTCAACTGGCCTATTTTTTCATTTAGAGTCATTTGTCCCAATAAGGCATCGATGTAGGGTTCTGTGAGATTGGTCATTTGTTGGTCTCCAAGATCCTCAAGAAAGGGCAGATTTCCTTATGTCTAGTGTATGAAATAAATGCATTAATTAGTCCCTCAAAATAAACTGTTGCCCAAAGTCACCGAAGGTAATCAGTGATAAACAAAATTGATATGCTAATCTTTATCCAAGCAATAGTAGATCCAAACTCTCGCGAGTTTTTTTCTTGTAAAATGAAACGTTTCATTTTGAATATTTTACATGATTAATTGGCAGGAGAGAAGAAACGAACATCTTTTATGTCCTAAACACCCATAGAACAAGTAAAGTCACTCGCCAGTCAAATTCATTCTTGATTATTTACCCTACTTGACGAATGAGGATTTGCAACCTGAACGTGCTCTCTGCCCCATTCATTCGTTACGCGCCAACCCACAACGCAGGTACGGCCAGAAAGAGGGCGCCTATCATCACAAAAGCGCCAAGCACAACCCCGGCCACCGCCGCGCAGCGAACCGTACGAGCGCGCAAACCCGAGGCGCTCAAAACCACGGCCGTGAGTCCCAAAGCCAGGTTGAGGCCTTGCCAGGCATACCATACTCCCATGTTCCAAAACAACACGGTACCGAATAAATAAAAACTCGATACCACCATCAAACAACCCACCAGACTGACGATCAGGCCGGGAATGTTTCGAGGCCGTCCGGCATCCTTTTTCCGTGGCGAGTTTTGAGGTTCTTCAATCATTTGATCCATCCGTCATCTCCTCCGTTATGCACCAAAGATGCCCCTCATCGCAAGTCACTTAGGTTGAGGCCGTCTTCTCCCAATAGAGGTTGGCCATCCACCGCGATCAATTGAATATATGTCGTATCCTGATGATGGCCACCGCTGGAGCGGCCTGCCGCCCAGGTGACCCAAGCGCCGCCTTTGTCGTTTGCAAAGATCTGAGGCAGGCTGGTCGAAGCAGATTCCAGCGCGGTAAAAGCAGTTCCGGCAGCGTCCCAGACCAGCGAGCCATCAGCGCTTAGTTTTTGAGCCCACAGCCGGATCACCGTCACATTATTATTCCTGTGCTCCGGCTCCGTCCAGACGATCAAAGCCTCCCCCGGTTCGCTCCCCGCTGCGAGCGAAAAAGGACGCTTTTCAGACAACACCTCGACGCCCGCTGGCCCCCAAAGCAACTGCCCTTCCCCGCTGACACGCTGGGAGTCGATCCCGCCGGATGCAGACTGCCAGGCCACCACGGCGCCACCTGCTCCGTCCGTGACCAGCGCAGAAGGATAAGCCGCCTCCACCAAGGCCCCAAGTGAAAGACCCTCTTCCTGCCAAAGGGGTTCTCCTTGCGCATCGAAGTGTTGAACGATCAAGGGCGTCCCTTCCTCAGCTGAGGTCTCGGCAGCTTCAGGCCGCGTCTCACAAAGCACGATCACACCGCCCTCTCCGTCGCTCACCAGCGATTCACATAAGACCCCTGGCATTTCAGCAAAGGGAATGATTCCATCGACTCCCCATTCCGACTGACCGTCCGCGCTTACTTTCTGGATGCCCCAAAAAATGTCCTGAGACCATAAAATAAAGACATTCCCCGCTTTGTCCTGAGCAAGTTCCAACGTTTCCGGGAAACCGGGCGGAACAGATACTCCCTCAATCCCCGATAATACACCAGAAGCATATAAGCGGCGCAGTGCAACGCCGCTCAAATCGCTGAGATTGGCTGCTATGACGACTCTACCCCGCCCATCATTTACAGCACGCAGCAACCTCGGCAAGCCTTCGTCTGATGCCGGAAAAGAAGTACTCACTTGAATTCCACCCTGATCCCAGAGTGGCTTCCCCATCAAGTCCACCCTTTGCGCCCATATTTCTTCGCCAAGAGACCAAACCAGAATTGCACCATCCTCAAGGGCCACCAACTCCCCCACACGCAAACCGCTGCGCGCATATCCAGGGATACGCTCCAGGTAAATCCGGGGACCCGAACCGGGCCAGATGGGACTCCCCGCCGCATCCAGCCGTTGCATGTAGGTGATGCGTCCCAATCCTCGCACGTTTTTCTGGTAGGCAACATAGACACCGCCCTCTCCATCTGGGACAGAGACGGGGCTCCCCACAGTCGTGAACATCACGGAGGTAGCGATGTCCGCAATCGGTTTGCAGGCAGGTAGCAACAATAGGCAAAATAAAACTGCAAGGAATAATATTCTCTTTAACGAAGAAACGCTCCGATTGGTCATAATTACCTCACTTTTTCTACGCAGCCAGGCAACTTTATAAGTATTATAGTTCTCTTTTGCGACAAACATTTAATCACTACAGGCCAACTGAAATCTCTCGTACAAGAGGTCTTCATTAGTCTTAATTAATTGTGAATTGAGACTTTAGCATCATTTACGCCGCCGGTGAAGTAACTCCAATTATATAGTGCAGCAATCTGGCTGTAAAATCTACCCAAAGACTTTAATCGAATAGCCTGAATTTAACCGATCGGTGTGATTCCACACAATGAATTTACATCATTGACAGAGACGCTCACGCGATTGGCGCGAAACTTTACGAAAACATCTCGCTGACCACTACCTTTGAATCACAGCCTGGGCATCGCTGTCAGCAATCATTCCTGTCATCCTTAAATCTAAGTTGATAAGCAAAGATCGCCATCAAATCGAAAGAGCCGGGGGACAAAGCTCATCCAAGCGGAAGAATAAAAGCCAGGGTGATTGCCCTGGCTAAAGTTACTTTCTTTGAGGAAAATCCTATCCCTTGGTGAGGGAGAAAGATTGACCGCGTACTTTGTATTTGGTATTGGCTGAGACGATCTTTTCGAGGTATTCCTCTGAGACATCGACCGTAGTGCGGTGATTTTGGATGTAGATCCTGCCCAAAGCGGTGCCTGGGATCCCGGCAGTACCAGCTATCGATGCAACCACGTCCGAAGGTCGCAAGCCATCCACCTTGCCAAGCCCCATTTCCAGGCGGATCATGCCTTCTTCATCGCTCTGCTTTCCACGTACACTGGCACGCGGTTTGGCATGACCGGTAAATTCGCGCTGGCTCTTACCACGCGATTCACTTCGACCGCCGCGTTCAGAACGATCTTCACGCAAGCGCCGTTCAGGGCGCACAGCCTTTTCGGGCAGGGGGCTGATCTCGGGGATGGGGCGCTGTTTCTCTTCTGCCCGGGCAACCTTGAGTGCTGCTGCAGCCATGTCAATCGGGTCCACCCCACTGGCAACCAAGGACTCGACCAATGCACGTTCTTCCCTGGCGCGACCGCGTTTAAGCCACATTTCGATCTTGGATAAAAGGCCGTCCAGCCGTTTTGCCTGGATCTCCTCTGCCGTGGGGATCGTCCCTTCCAGCATTTCCTGGTGGGTAAACTGTTCTATCTGATGCACCTGGCGTCTTTCGGAAGGCCTGGCAAGCGAAATGGCGACACCAGTCCTGCCTGCCCGACCCGTTCGTCCGATCCGGTGGACAAAGGTCTCGGTTTCTTCAGGCAGATCATAATTAAAAACGTGCGAGATTCCTTCCACGTCCAATCCGCGGGCAGCCACATCGGTTGCCACCAACACCTTCACCTGGCCTGCTCTGAAGCGTGCCATGGTATGCTCGCGGGCTTCCTGGCTCAGATCCCCTGAAAGCGCTTCGGATGGGTAACCGCGCATATTAAGTTCATTGACAAGCTCGCCGGTTCGCACTCGCGTGCGGGTGAAGATCAACGCTGAGGTGATGTCTTCCATTTCAAACAAGCGTGTCAGAACAGCCAGTTTGTCGTGTTCATTCACATAATAAACGCGTTGTTCCGTCGCCGCAACGGTAACCTGCTCCGGTTGGATGGCGACGGTTTTCGGATTGCGCAGGTATTTGCGAGCCAATTCACGAATCCTGGGAGGCAGGGTTGCCGAGAAGAGCGTGGTTTGGCGTTCATCCGGCGTAGCAGCCAGGATCGCCTCCACATCTTCCACGAAACCCATCGAGAGCATCTCATCCGCTTCATCCAGCACGACGGTATGTACTTCCGTCAGGTCCAGGCGACCGCGCTTGACCAGGTCCAGGAGGCGTCCCGGCGTGCCCACCACCACCTGCACTCCGCGGCGCAGTTGGTTCAGCTGCTGGCTGTAGGACGTGCCGCCATAAACGGTCAGCACACTCACGCCCATGAACTGACCAAGCGACTGGATCATCTCGGTCACTTGCAGAGCCAGTTCGCGGGTGGGGGCAACCACCAGGGCTTGCGGCAGATATTGCTGCGGGTCGATGCGGTTGAGGATGGGCAAGGCGAAGGCAGCCGTTTTGCCGGTGCCGGTTTGAGCCTGGCCGGTGACGTCGCAACCTTCCTGCATCAGGGGGATGATCCCAGCCTGGATCGGGGTAGGCTGGGTGTATCCCAGCGCGGTGATGGCCTGCACCAGTTCGGGGCGCAGGTTAAAATCTTCAAATTGTATAGACATCAAAACTCCATTTTCCTAGTAAGCCGACAGGCGCAAGGCACAACATGCTGTTGGCATGCCATGCGCGCAAGTCACTATTCATTTTTACTCAGGGGGAAGTCTTGATTATTCCGTACTGTTATCTGCAACAAGCTTCGCCTCGCGGCTTAGCTCTCCCAAACACAACCAGTCAACGCCTGTTTTGGAACGTCCAAAACGCACACCCAAAATAAAAGTTCTCACACGAGAACTGCTGAAGTATATCACTGATTGACCCTTCTAAGATTGCACCATACGAATTGCCAGGGCAATCGCATCTTATTTTTCAGGAAAACCACCAAAAATGATTAGAAATCAGGTCTTTTGAATAGATTTCTCACTCTTTGCGGGTAACACAATTCTGTTTGAGTAGTAGTAAGAGATGGGTTTGGCTAAAAAGAACTCTATTTGCCTTGAATCGACTGCCAAAACAGGTTTATCAATCTAATATATTAAGTAAATATGAAATATTATTGATTATTATTTGAAACTCTCGAAATTTGTTTGAGTGATCTTTCTCATTTAGATGCAATTGCCCTGTACGAATTGCTAATTTTCAGGTTCTTCCCTTCTCCACCACCCAATTTAACAAGTGCAGTATGGCAATGAGCCAAATATGACAATGAATATTTCAATTTTCTACATCAAATCCATGTGCTCATCTCTCTTTTGCTTTATAATCTGTGTAAATCATCCATTAACCTATCTCTTTCATGGAGGAAAAATGAAAAAGTATTTGCTGTTAGCGGTGTCCCTGATTTTAGTGGGAGCCATGCTGGTTGGTTGCGCGTCCGAATCCACTTCAGTCCTCGATAAGATCCAGGAAGCGAAAAAAGTAACAGTCGGAACATCCGCCGACTATCCCCCTTATGAGTATATAGATGAAGCCGGCAACAAAGCCGGGTTTGATATCGAACTGATGACTGAAATCGCCAAGCGCATGGGCGTCGAGCTTGAGTGGGTGGACATGCCTTTCGACAGCCTTGTGGCTGCAGTCGCCGGCGGTAAGCTGGATATGGCCATCTCCTGCTTCAACTATGACGAAGAACGCGACAAGATCGTCGACTTCTCCGAAGCCTATTACACTACCGAAGACGCCTTCGTGGTCACCAGTGCTTTCACCGGAACGATCACCGTGCCAGAAGATGTCGCCAACTACAAAGTCGGCGTCCAGTCCGGCACCGTGCAGGATGGTTGGCTGACGGACAATCTGGTCACCCCGGGTTTGCTGCCCGAAGCCAATCTCTCGCGCTATGAGCGCGTGGACCAGGCAGCCCTGGACCTCGCCAATGGGCGCATCGAAGTGCTGATGGGTGATTACGTGCCGATCCAGGCTTTGGTTGCCCAAAACCCCGATCTGCGGGTTGTCTACCGCGGCGTACTCTCAACCGGTCCGATCAACATCGTCCTGCCCGATGGCGACACAAAGCTCAAAGCTGAGGTCGATCGCATCATCAAGGAACTCCAGGATGAGGGTTTCATTGATCAGCTGGCGGTAAAGTACTTCAGCGAGCAGTAACCGCCGCACTGTCAATTTGCGTTGATTAACACTGTCAGGGGCTGCCAGTTTGGCAGCCCCTGGATAAAACGGAGCAGCCGTTGGATTTCAGTCAATTTTTATCCTACATTGCCTCGGGGACGGTCTACACCGTTGGCGTGACTCTCATCGCGCTGCCCGCGGGGCTTCTGATCGGCACAATCCTGGCGCTGCTCTACGTCTACGGCGGCAAGGTCGCTGCCAGGGTCATGAACCTCTACAGCACCGTCTTCCGCGGTATTCCTCCCCTGGTTCTGTTGTTTATTCTCTTTTTCGCGGTCACCAGGGGCGTCAACCTTTCAGCCTTCTGGGCAGGCTCGCTTTCCCTCGGGATGGTGAGCAGCGCCTACCAGATGGAGATCGTGCGCGGCGCGCTGCTCTCCGTCAGTGGAGACCAGCTGATGGCTGCCCGCGCGGTTGGCCTCAGCCGCCTGCAGGCCATCCGTTACGTGGTGCTGCCCCAGGCGGTCAGGCTGGCAATCCCGCCCTGGTCCAATGAAGCCGCCATCGTGATCAAAGACTCCTCTCTGGTTTATGCCTTGGGAGTTCCCGAGATCTTGCGGCGGGCGCAGCTTATCGGCGCCAGCTCCCAAAGATACCTGCTGGCATATCTCAGCGCCGCCATCATCTACTTCTTGCTGGTCTATGCGACCACCCGCTTGTTGAACCATCTCGAACAAAAACTAAGCATTCCTTCCAACCCTTAGCCCGCGGAGATTGCGCCCATGCCCAAACCCATCCTGACCATCAAAAACCTGACCAAAATCTATGGCCAGAATGTCATTTTCCAGAACCTTAATCTGACCGTGAACGAAGGCGACACTGTCGTGATCATCGGTCCGAGCGGCACCGGCAAGAGCACCCTCCTGCGCTGCATCAATTTGCTCACCCGCCCCAATGAGGGTCAAATTTGGCTGGATGATCTCGAAATCACCGCCAAAGGCACGGATGAAGACCAGGTGCGCCAGCATATCGGCATGGTGTTCCAAAACTTTTTGCTCTTCAATCACCTGACTGCCCTTGGCAACGTCAAATTAGGTTTGACCAAGGTCAAGAAGATGTCTGATGAGGAAGCCACCAAGAAAGCCATGCACGAGCTGAGCCGCGTGGGCCTGGCGGACCGCGCCAATCACTACCCCGGGCAGCTTTCCGGCGGGCAGCAGCAGCGCGTGGGCATCGCCCGGGCGCTGGCGATGGACCCCCGTGTGATGCTGTTCGACGAGCCCACCTCCGCCCTCGACCCGGAGCTGATCGGGGAGGTGCTGGAAGTGATGCGAAAACTCGCGCTGGACGGCATGACCATGGTGGTGGTCACGCACGAGATGGGTTTCGCCCGCGAGGTCGCCGACCGGATCGTCTTCATGGAAAAGGGCCACATTGTGGAAGAAGGCTCGCCGGATGAAATGTTCAACCATCCCAAGTTTGACCGCACCCGCGAATTCCTCTGGAAGATCACCGAACTTTACGGTAAGAAAGAAAAGGAAGCCGAGTAATGCTGACCTGGCTGGGCTACTTCGGACGCTTTGGTCAAAACTTCCTGCGCGGCGCGGGGGTCACGCTGGAGCTGACGGCGGTCGGGCTGGCGATTGGTTTCGTGTTGGGGCTGCTGCTGGCACTGGCGCGCAGCTACGGTTCCAAATGGCTGCAGCGGGCGGCAGGGGCTTACATCGCGGTCTTCCGCGGCACTCCGCTGCTGGTGCAGCTCTTCATCATCTATTACGGCTTGCCCGAGCTCGGGATCGCTTTTTCGCAGACTGTCGCCGCCTACCTGGCGTTGGGGCTCAACAGCGCGGCATACCAGGCCGAATACCTGCGCGGCTCGATCAACGCCATCGGAGCGGCGCAAATGGAAGCCGGGCGGTCGATCGGGCTCTCCAAGTGGCAGACGATTGGCTATGTGATCCTGCCCCAGGCGCTGCGCCTGGCGCTGCCGAGCTGGTCCAACGAACCGATTTCGCTGCTGAAGACCACCGCTATCGTCTTCCTGATCGCGGTGCAGGACCTGATGGCAGAGGGCAGGCGCGCTGCCACCACCACTTTTGACTTCGTGGGCATCTACCTGGCCGTCGCGGTGGTGTATTTGGTGATGGTCTTCGCGCTGGACGCCCTGCTCAAGTTCCTCGAACGCAAAACCGCCATCCCCGGCATGGACATCGAAACCCGGCGCTAACGATCCTGGGACTGCCGGAAGAAAAAGCAAAAAGACCCCCTCCTTTGAGGGGGAAATAAAGGGGGTGGGAGTGTGCGTGGGCTTCCCCCGAGTCCAAAAGCACCCCCTCTTAAGAGGGGGAATTAAAGGGGGTGGGAGACTGAAGAGGGTTGCCAAGTCCTGGGCTTCCCCTGGGGGAAGCTGGATCCCGCCACGAAGTGGACGGGAGACTGAAGAGGGTCTTTCCAAGAAAACAAAAAAGACACTCTCCCCCGCTTCGCGGACCCTCCCTCAAGGGAGGGCTATATAGCATCAAGATCCGGCGGAGTGGTGAACCCTGGCAACTGCGCTGCCAGGGCAGGAAAGCACCATTTCGCCCTACTACTAGTTATCAGATCCTGTTCGAACGAGATATGGAGACCGGACGGTCAGAAGCCTTTCATGGTACCCAAAGGGCAGGCTCTGCACTCAGGAGACCATGAAAGAACAAGAAATGAGCACCATTCCGCCCTGCTACGTAAAAATTCCAGCATAACACCTCGCTTCAGGTATAATTTACATTACCCGACCCTCTCATCTTTAGCGGGGGGGCGGTCCATTAAGGGAGAAACACATGACCAACAACAACGAACTTGAAAAGACCCTCTGGGCTGCAGCGGATAAATTGCGCTCCAATATGGATGCTGCTGAATACAAACACGTTGTTCTTGGGTTGATCTTTCTCAAGTATATCTCCGACGCATTCAACAGTCTGTATCAAAAGTTAGTTGAAAACAAGGGCGAATACGAAGGCGCAGACCCCGAAGACCCGGATGAGTACCTGGCAAACAACGTGTTCTTCGTGCCCGAAACAGCCCGCTGGCAATACCTGCAGGACCGCGCCAAACAGCCCGAAATCGGCAAATATCTTGATGACGCCATGGATGCCATCGAGCGCATTAACCCACCCCTGAAAGGTGTCTTGCCCAAAATTTATGGCGACCCTGAACTCAACAAGCAACGGCTTGGAGAGCTGATCGACCTGATTGGCACGGTAGGTTTTCAGCAAGACGCGCATAAATCGCAAGACCTGCTTGGGCGGGTTTATGAGTACTTCCTGGGGCAGTTCGCCGATGCCGAAGGCAAAAAAGGCGGTCAGTTCTACACCCCTGCCAGCATCGTCAAGCTATTGGTGGAGATGATCGAGCCCTTCAACGGTCGGGTTTACGACGGTTGCTGCGGCAGCGGCGGGATGTTTGTGCAGAGCGAAAAATTCGTGCTCAACCATCAAGGCAGCATCAAGGATTTATCTATCTATGGTCAGGAGTCCAACCCCACCACCCTGCGCCTGGCACGCATGAACCTGGCAATCCGCGGCATCGATGCGCAATTGGAATTAGGGGATACCCTCCTGAACGACCGCCACCCCGACCTGAAAGCCGATTTTGTGCTGGCTAATCCGCCCTTCAACGTCAGCGATTGGAGCGGGGAGCAGTTGCGGGATGACATCCGTTGGAAGTATGGCGTGCCGCCAGTTGGCAACGCCAATTACGCCTGGCTGCAGCACTTTGTCCACAAACTCAGCCCAACTGGAACTGCCGGGATCGTTTTAGCTAACGGCAGCATGAACAGTAACACCAGTGGCGAGGGAGATATCCGCAAGAACATGATCGAAGCCGGCATTGTAGACTGCATGGTGGCTTTGCCCGCCCAGCTTTTTTACAACACCATGATCCCGGCTTGCCTGTGGTTTTTGGCGCGCAGTCGTACGGGTAGGGCTCACCCCTACCCCCAACGCGACCGTTCCAACGAAATCCTTTTCATCGATGCCCGCAAACTCGGGACAATGATTAACCGCCGCAACAAGGAATTCACGGATGAAGACATTGCCAAAATCTCCGGTACTTATCATGCCTGGCGCGGGGAAGGCGGCGAGTACGCCGATATCCCCGGCTTCTGCAAAGCTGCCACGATAGCTGAGGTACGTGCCAACAACTATGTGCTGATGCCCGGGCGCTACGTGGGCACGGAAGAAGCCGAAGATGACGGCGTGCCTTTTGAAGAAAAAATGGCAACCTTAACCGCTCAACTGGCAGAGCAATTCGCCAAAGGGAATGAACTGCAAGAACGGATCCGCGAGAATTTGAGGGGGATTGGCTATGATATCTGACCTTTACGCCTTTCCACCGAGCCAGGTCGCTCAATCCGAAGCCCTGACTGCCCAATTGGTCATGGCGCACCGCAGGCTGGCGGAGCTCAAGGGAGTAACACCCTTGCTCCCCAATCAGGATATCTTGTTAAACACGCTTTCACTGCAGGAAGCCAAAGACAGTTCCGCGCTCGAGAACATCATCACCTCGCACGATGAACTCTTCAAACAGGGTTTAGACCTGCCGCAATTTAACAGCGCAGCCGCAAAAGAGGTTAGCCGATATTCTGAAGCACTCCGATTAGGGTATGAACGGGTCAAGGAAGATGGGAACCTCTCGCTTGAAGATTTAGTTGCGATTCAGCAAGTTTTGATGATTGGCGAACCGGGCCCTGGCATCCGAAGCAAGCCTGGAACGCGAGTGGTAAACCGTGCCACCGGCGAAGTGGTGCATGACCCTCCGCAGGATCATGATCAGATCGTGGAGCTGCTTGAACATCTTTTGGACTTCTTCAATCAACCCAGTGAACAAGGGCTTGATCCCCTCATTCGCATGGCGTTGGCGCATTACCAGTTTGAGAAGATCCACCCCTTCTACGACGGCAATGGACGCACTGGGCGCATCCTAAACCTGCTTTACCTCGTGCAGCATGGTCTTTTGGATCTGCCCACCCTTTATCTAAGTCGATATATTTTGCGTGAAAAGAGTACCTACCTGGCACTGTTACGGGCAGATCCAAACGATGATAACTGGGAAAGCTGGCTCCATTTCATGCTGAAAGGCGTGGAACTGACTGCAACGGAAACCATCGATACGATTCATAAGTTAAGAGACCTGATGGCTGACTACCAGGAAAGGATTAAAACGCAACTTCCCAAAATTTATTCCCTGGATTTGTTGAACACCCTTTTTAAGCACCCCTATACCAAAATTGATTTTGTTATCCGGGATGTGGGTGTGAAGCGCGTTACAGCAGGCTCTTATTTGGATGCCCTGGCTGAAGCTGGTTTATTAGAAAAACAAAAAATCTGGCGCAGCAATTACTACATTAACTTGCCCCTGTTTGAGCTCCTGCAAGGAAATCACAATGGTTGATCATGTTCAATTTTTCGCGTTTTTTGGACATGACAGGTTTATCATGTTCAAAATTTCGGTTTTATTGCACATGATAGGCTTATCGTGTATAAATTATTGGGTTTTTAATACATGAACACGGCGATATGTACTCATTTTTCAGAAATTAATACATGTTATCGGCGATATGTAATCAAAAGTGGTATTTCGTACCCATATCAACCCGGATATGTACCCGAAAAGGGTGAATCATGAACATGATAAGAAGCTTACAAATTGATCAGTCAGGCAAACGAATTTCCGGTGTGAAAGAACTTCAAGAGCGGATTCGCGAGAATCTAATCTAAAAGGGTTGGGATATGAATTCTAATGTGTGGATGAAATATTCTCTTGGCGAAGTCTGTTCGTTTATTAGCGGAACAGTATTTCCTAGGGAAAGCCAAAATTCCTTAAATGGCACTATCCCATTTATTAAGGTAAGTGATTTAAATACTAATGGCAATGAGCGGTGGATTGACTATGCAAACAACTATATTAGCGAATCTGAGGTAAAGAAATTAAGAGCAAAGATTCATCCCCCTCTCTCTACTACATTCGCAAAAATTGGGATTGCATTGACCTTTAACCGAAGAAGATTATTAAGAAAAAAAACTATTGTTGATAACAACATGGCATCGGCTGTTCCGAATAAATCCATTGTTGATCCAATTTTCTTCTATTATTTACTTCTCACAATAGATTTCAATAAAATCTCTTTAGGTTCTGCACTTCCATACTTAAACTTCAGCGATCTTGAACAGATCTCAGTTCGAATTCCTCCTCTTACCACCCAACGGGAGATCGCGGAAATCCTTTCAGCGTTGGATGACAAGATCGAACTCAACCACCAGACCAACGCCACCCTCGAAGCCATCGCCCAGGCGATTTTTAAGGAATGGTTTGTCGACTTCAACTACCCCGGCGCCACTGGTGAAATGGTCGAAAGCGAATTGGGTCCAATCCCTAAAGGATGGAGAGTCGGGGTTTTGAGTGAAGTCTTAAGCTCAATTGAAAGTGGTTCAAGACCTAAGGGTGGGGTTGGTGATCTTTCTGAAGGAATTCCAAGCATAGGAGCGGAAAATATTAATGGGTTGGGAATTTACGATTATTCTAAAGAAAAATTCGTATCAAAAGAGTTCTTCGCAAAACTTAAGTCTGGAATAGTCAAGTCAGAGGACGTCTTACTATACAAAGATGGAGCAAGTCTCGGAAGAAAAACTATGTTTATGGATAATTTTCCTCATCAGACTTGTGCAATTAATG
>Ga0079098_1004599_pt1 | contig 23142 bp, 36 predicted proteins | sample ADurb_H2B_01_Slu_FD_74559 | JGI IMG/M metagenome (GOLD analysis project Ga0079098, IMG submission 74559) | Active sludge microbial communities from Illinois, USA, of municipal wastewater-treating anaerobic digesters - ADurb_H2B_01_SludgeMetaT... | ecosystem: Engineered > Bioreactor > Anaerobic >...
GTTCCCTACGATGGTCTTATGGTAAGTATGGGGCGTGTCTGCCCTGAAGACAGCAAACAATCACCTCGGATAATGTGTAAACAAGCATATCTGTCTAAACACCCTGCCACGATTATTGTTCCCGCCGGTTTCCGCATCCCTTGACCCCAAATTAAAAACATCGATTAAACCCTCAATTGGCGTATACTTTAATCCATGCTCGAATTCGACTTTCCGCCGCTTCAACCGTTGGTTTTTACCGTCACCGCTCTTAGCAACTACCTGCGCGAGTTGCTCGAGACGGATGAAATTCTGCGCGATGTCTGGGTTCGGGGAGAAATTTCCAACTTCAGCCAACCGCGTTCCGGTCACCTTTACTTCACCCTCAAAGATAGTGAAGCGCAGTTGCGCTGCGTGATGTGGAAGAGCCAGACCTTCGGCTTACGGTTCAACCCCAAGGATGGGCAGAGCGTGGAAGCCCATGGCGCAATGAGCTTCTATCCCGCTGGTGGGCAGGTGCAGCTCTACATCGACGAAATGCAGCCGGTTGGAGAAGGTCAGCTCTACCAGGAATTCCTGCGCCTCAAGGCCCGCCTTGAAGCGGAAGGGCTGTTTGCCGCTGAGTTGAAACGCCCACTGCCTCAATTTCCACGCCATATCGGCGTCGTCACCTCCCCCAGCGGCGCTGCCCTGCAGGACATCCTAAATACCCTGCGCCGGCGCTTGCCCCTGGTGCGCGTCACGCTCGCCCCGACGCCCGTTCAGGGTGCTGAAGCGCCTGCAGGCATCGTCGCTGCTCTCCAGTCCCTCAACTCCTTGCCCGATCTTGATTTGATCATCCTTGCCCGTGGTGGCGGCTCCATTGAGGACTTGTGGTCATTCAACGACGAATCCGTTGCCTATGCCATCCGTGCCTCGCGTGTGCCTGTCATCTCTGGCGTGGGGCACGAAACGGACTTCACCATTGCCGATTTCGCTGCCGACTTGCGCGCCCCTACCCCCACAGCCGCCGCTGAGCTTGCCACCCCTATTACCAGTGCTGATCTGGCTGCTGAACTCCTCTCCATCCAGCAAAGTCTCAGCCTCAGCCTCAAGAACAAAATAGCGAGCCTGCGCCAGGACCTCCTGCTGGCAGAAAATCGCCTGCTGCGCCACTCTCCCGCTCAGCGAGTGCGTACCTACCTCCAATTCCTGGATGAAACACGGGAGCGTCTCGAGCGCGCCATGAGCCACTATCTATCCCAGCATCAACTCAAATTGCAGAACCAGATTGCCCGCCTGGAGAGTGTCAGCCCCATGGCAGTGCTCAGGCGCGGCTTTGCCATCGTCAGCGATGCCCAAACCCACCAACTGATTTCACGCCGCAATCAAATCAGCCCAAATCAATCCATCCAGATCCAGTTGAGCGATGGGAAAGTCGCCGCAACCATTTCAGGAGACATACCATGACCGACCAGCCAACCCCCAGTTTTGAAACCGCATTTGCCTCACTGCAGCAGATCATCACCCAACTCGAAAATAGTGAACTGCCGCTTGAGGAGGCCCTGAAACTCTATGAAGAAGGCAAACGTCTGAGCGACATCTGCAGCCAACTACTGGAGACCGCCCAACTGCGCGTGGAGACTCTCTCCTCCAACACCACCATGACAGACGGTGAAACAGCGTGAGTGTTCTCGATTTCTTTACGAATCCGGTTGGTATCTCAACCATGCTTGGTTGGATCCTGGGGCAGTTGATCAAAATGCCCGTGGAATATCTGCGCCACAAACGCTGGGACTGGACGCTGCTTTTGAGCGCTGGAGGGATGCCCTCTTCGCATTCCTCACTGATGACTGCCACTACGACTTCCATAGGGCTGAACGTCGGCTGGGGCAGCCCGATTTTCGCCCTGGCAGTTGCCGTTACTTCCATCATTGTCTATGATGCTACGGGTGTACGCCGGCAGGCAGGCTTTCACGCTGAACGCATCAACCAGATCGCTCGCGAGCTGCTGAAGTTAAAGAAACTTGAGGAAAACGATGCTTCCTACCTGCGGGAAGTTATCGGTCACACCCCTGGCGAAGCGGCCGCAGGCGTGCTTTTTGGCGCGCTGATCGCCCTCGCCATGCAGTGGGTTATGGTCTGGAGTTAATTCGGTTGTAATCCGCCAGTTCTCAATTCAATCCAGGTAAATGATCCCAAGGGCATAACCAAGCTTTGCAGGGTCTCGTAAGGCATTCCGCTGCAGGCTCGTTTGCTGCGGATAATTCGCCCTCCGCCGGTAGCGCCGACCAAAGATGCGTTCCACTGCCTGTCGATTATCCCCGGTTTCACTGACCACCTCAAAATTCTCCGCAAAATGTAATATCCGGCTGTTTGGAGGAAGGAGATCCTGTAACCCAGAGTGCAATAACCATGAATAACACACTAACGCTTGGAATCGCGTCTCCGGGAAAACCCGGGGGAAGAAATCTTTTGCCATCAGCAGCGAGTCAGCCACCCGTTCTACCGCCAAATCTGCCCCTGCCTGGATGTGCACATTTACCACAGGCGTACCCACAGGCAGCTTGGCTTTCTGATCGTCACTAATGACAAAAAACGGACTGCCGTTTTCGTAGTTTTCCAGGTAAAACATCTTTATTGGCTGATACTGCAGTACGCCCAGCTTAAAAATCTGGGCGCTCGCAATGTGCCGCAGCCAGATGCCATCCGCGCGGCTCAGCCCGACCTTGCCGGTTTTCTGGTAAAACAAACGCTGCCGCAGGGAAATATCGCTGAATGTATCCCTTATGATTTCCGCGGAGATGCCAAGTGCCTCGTATTTGCGCCGGATTTCAGCCAACTTCCAGACTATAACTACCAGCCTCCCCAGCGGATGCAAACGACAAATTGGGAAGTCGTGCCCTTCGCCCTCATAAGCTTTTTCAGCGAGGTCTGCCATCCAGCTTAAGTGCCGCCTGGCAAAGCCTGCGACCGAAGCTTCAGCCTCCTCGCCTAAACCGAGTGCTGATAATTCTTGCTGAAAAGCAAAGGGGAGTTCCGCCATTTTTTTGCTAATATGTATCCTGCAATATTCTCAGCCTTTTTGAGCCAGCCGACCTTTGATTTGTCGTAAAATCGCGCCTGCCTCCGGGACCTTCAGCAGCCACAGCATTGCCGCGTATACCACCACCCCCACCACCACGCCGACAGCTAACACCAGGAACTTGTTCAAACTTCCAGACCAAGACATCCATGCAAATACCGCCAAACCCATTACTGTGCTTGCCGCCAGAGCCAAAGCCCCCGTCCGCAGGATTTGCTTTCCCCCGACACCGCTTAAACGCCGGCGCATAATCGCCATTAAAGCCAGGCTTTCCACTGCGGTTGCCACGGTATTCGCCAGAGCCAGCCCTCCGAGTGGCAGCCAGCCGATCTGGCTAAAAAGCCGTGAAAAGGCGAACGAAAGCAAAATATTGCCGGTCATTGCTATAACCCCAACCACCACCGGGGTTTTAGTGTCATGCATGGCATAAAACGCGCGGCTCAGCACTTCCACCAGGCTGTGTCCGGTCAGCCCCAGCGCATACCAGAGCAGCGCCCAGGCAACCATCTGTGTGGAGGTGGCATCAAAGCTGCCGCGTTCATACAACACCCTCACCAAAGGCACCCGCAGCAAGACCAGCCCGATCGTCGCGGGCAGTGCCAGCAAAAGCATAACCCGAACGATCCCAGACAGCGTCTGGCGAAAATCGTCAGATTTTCCCAGTTCCACCTGCGCCGAGAGCGTCGGTAGCGAGGCAGTGCCAGCCGACTGCGCAATCGCTGCCTGGGGCATCAGCATCAGCGTGAAGGCATATGTGAGCGCGCTGGCAGAGCCCGCGCCAAGTGAGAGGCTGATGATGGTATTAGCCACGAAGTTCAACTGCACGATGCCTGCCCCGAAGATCCGCGGCAGCATCAGGCGCAACACTCTGCGCACCGGTGCATCCCTAAAGCCTGCCGCAAGCTCATATTTCCGGGCAGGCAGGCGGAACAGCACCGGCAATTGCAGTAACAAATGCCCGCCTGCTCCAATCACGGTGCCAATCGCCAGGCGGTTGATCCCCCAGGATTCTGGCAGCAGCCATACCCCCAGGATGATCCCCAAAGAATAGGCTGCCGGTGCCAACGCCGGCCATAAAAACACCTGGTGCGCGTTCAGCATACCCATCACTAACCCGCTGATGCCGAAAATGATCACTGTTGGCAGCATGATCCGCAGCAGGCGAGCCGTCTCAGCCACCTGCAGCGCGTTTGAATCTGGTACCAGCGCAAACAAGCCGTGTTCAACCAGGAATGGGGCAAATATCCACATCAAGGTCGAAACCAGGATCAAAACGATCAAAACCGAGTTGACCACTCCCGAAGCCAGCCTCCATGCGCCTTTTTGGTCTTTGCGCGTCAGGTATCCGGTGAACATCGGGATAAATGCAGAGCCGAGAGCGCCTCCAGCCGTCAGGTTGAACAGCAGCTCGGTCACACGATTGGCAGCGTTGAACGAATCCAGTGAAACGCTGGTGCCGAAAGCATGCGAGACCACCATACCACGCACCACGCCTACCAGGGTGCTAAGGATATAAGCAATCATCACGATCCCGGCGGCACGCGCGATTTGCCGCCCTGCCTGGGCACTCCCAGTGCCACTTGTGTCCACCTGCTGTGGCAGGTCTTCGGGATTATCCACGCTCTGGATTCTCATCTGCTTCTTGCTTGAAAGCCACTTTAGCAGCTTCCCAAAATTGGTCCATTTCTTCAAAGCTCAATTGGTCAACGCTTTTACCCTGCTCTGTTGCTTTCTTTTCAATGTAAGCAAAGCGCTTGCGGAAGCGCAGGTTCGTCTCACGCAGGGCGATTTCGGGGTCAACCTTCAACCAGCGCACCAAATTGACCACCGCAAAGAGCACATCTCCGGCTTCAGCCTGCCTCTCTTCGTCGGTTTGGGCGTCTCGCAGCTCGCCCAGTTCCTCGTGCACCTTGGCAATGACCGGTTCGATGGTTTGCCAGTCAAACCCCACGCGTTTCGCCCGCCGTTGGATCTGATCCGCCTGCGAAAGCGCCGGCAGATTGAGGGGGATGCCGTCCAGCATACCCTTTTGGGTCTCGCCGTTAATCTTGCGCTCATCCGCCTTGATCTTCTCCCAGTTTGTGAGCACCTTCTCCACCGAGTCAGCATCTACATCCGAAAAAACATGCGGATGGCGCCGGATCAGTTTGGCACTGATCCCCTGCAGCACCTCGCTCATGAGGAAGTCCTCATCCTCAGTCGCGATCTGGGCATGCAGACCGATCTGCAACAAGAGATCACCCAGTTCCTCGCGGAGGTGCTCACTATCCCCCTGGTCCAAGGCTTCCAGGACCTCATAAGCCTCCTCCAGCAGGTAGGGACGCAAGCTCAGATGGGTCTGTTCACGATCCCATGGGCAGCCATCAGCGCGCCGTAAGCGGGCAATGATCTGCTGAAAATCTTCAAACGACGCTCCCTGGCTCAAAGCCGGAACGTACAGGCAGCTCAACATGCCCAGATGCACGGACTGGTCGATCTGGTAGAGCGCCAGCTTTTCGACGATTTCATCTGAAGTGCCGGCATTGTGCACCAGCATCACGGGGTGATCCTGAGGGTAATTTGCCATCAATGTCAGCTTTAGTTCACTGGCTTCAAAGCTGCTGTCCAACTGCGAGATAATTGCCGGAATGGTTGGGGGGAAAGATGGCACCTCAAGCTGCGCCAGGAACAGCGCGTCCACCAGTACCATCTGCGGGTGCAGGTCGATCCCGAGCGCCGAACATACTGGCTCAATGAAGCTGACGCCGTCAATCACTCGGATCGGCAATCCACTGCCTTCAACGGCTTTCATCACCTCGCTGACCGTCTCCTCAGCCACGAACGGGCTGCCGGGCACGCCATAGGTCACCCCTTGCTCGCGCTTGCCCAACTCCAGCACCTGCTGGACGATCGTTTCGAGCACTGTGGCAATATCCTCGCCGGAGTCATAAATCTCATCAAAACTCCGGACCCGGACGCCTTCCGGCAATCCAGCGACAGCCGGATGGAATTTCGTTCGCAGCCAAATCTCATCGCACTGCTCAAGGTGAGCCCAGGCTTCGCGGGTTAAGTATTCTGCCCCCGCGGGTCCTAATCCAATAATGGTTATTCCTCTTCCAGTCATGAAATCAGCATCCTTTATAAACATGCAAAGGCTGCCCAGATTAACTTGGGCAGCCTTTCAATTGTAACATTCCTCGATTCCAACATACCAGGCAAGCTGGCAGATGGGAACCAAACCTAACGCTTGGTGTAGGTCGGGGCCTTGCGGGCGCGCTTGAGACCTGGCTTCTTGCGTTCCTTAACACGGGCATCCCGCGTCAGCAAACCCTCGGCGCGTAAGGCAGGACGTACGCTCTCATCTGCAGAGACGAGTGCGCGTGCCAGACCGAGTTTGACCGCGTCGCGCTGACCGCTAATGCCGCCACCCTGCACCTTGACGGTGACATCAAAGGCAGATGCGCTTTGACCAGTAGCTTCGATTGCGTTCAGAATCGCGCGGGCATCGCCAGTCCGCGGGAAATAATCGCTCAGGGGTTTATCATTGACGGTAAAAGTGCCGCTGCCGGGATAAACCCGCACACGGGCAGTACTTTCTTTGCGTCGTCCAACTGCTTCTATGTATTGTGTCATAATTCCTCTTTACTACTTTTCAAAAATAGGCTGGGGATTTTGCCCCTGGTGGGGATGTTCAGAGCCTGCATAAATTTTCAGATTATCAAGATAACGCGCTGTCAAACGGTTCTTGGGAAGCATGCCGCGCACAGCCAGGCGAACGATGCGGTCCGGATGGGATTCCAACTGATGCTGATATTCCACTCCGTGCAAACCACCGGGATAACCGGAGTGACGATAGTAAATCTTCTCGTCGGCACGGGTCGGGTTGACAAGGATCTCGGCGGCATTAATGACCACCACATGATCCTCAAGAACCATACCGGGAGTGTAATCCGGGCGATGTTTGCCAATTAGCAGCCCTGCAATTTTGGTCGCCAGGCGACCAAGGGTCTGACCGGAGGCATCCACCAGATACCACTCTCCAGTCACTTTTCCTTTAGGAATGTATGTTTTTTCCACTTCTACTTCTCCGTTTTCAAAATACATACCCGGCCTTGCAGGCTGGGCAAACAATCTTTCATTTATCCTCGTTAAAGGTTACTGCTTCCAAACACAAACCGCGGGCAGGAGCCAGGCTGACGATGCCAGTACTGCCGGTTTCGAGCCCGAGCCGCACAGTTTCCACCGGCAGTTCGCCAAGTCCAATCCGAACTAGAACGTACACAATCCGGCGCACCATGTGATAGAGGAAGGCATTGCCCACAATCGTGAAGCTCATACCATCTTTCTCTTCCACCCAATCCGCCGAAAAGATCCGCCGTCTCGTGGTGGCATCTTCCTTCAATGCTTTGCCGAAAGCAATGAAATCGTGCTCCCCAAGCAGGTCATTTGCTGCTGCTTGCATCCGTGAGAGCTCCGGTTTGCGTTCCAGCCGCCATGCGAACCTGTCGCGCAGGGGGTCGCGAGCAGATTGCCAATAGAGCTGATAGCGATACTGCCGGCTCAGAGCGTCGTAGCGGGGGTGAAAATACGCTGCAACTTGTTTCACACTCTGCACCGCAATATCTGCCGGCAAAAAGGCATTCAAGGCGTTCTGCAGGGCATAATCGGGGTGGTTCCAGTCAAAATTAAAACTGACCACTTGCCCCTTGGCATGCACACCGCTGTCGGTGCGCCCCGAGGGCATAATTGCCCTGCCCTGCCAACCCAGCCGCCGCAGGGCTTCCTCAAAGGTTGCCTGGACGCTGGTTTTGATTGCCTGCCGTTGAAAGCCGTTGTAATTCGTGCCGTCGTAAGCGAGGATAAGTTTGTAATGTGCCATGCCTTTCGCTTTCTCGTGAAAGGCTAATCTAACAAATCTGCTGTCTACTCGCTCACGAGCTCAAGCAGTACCATCTCAGCATTGTCGCCGAGCCTGGGACCGAGTTTGAGCAGACGCGTGTAGCCGCCCTTGCGGGTCGAGAAACGCGGAGCGATGTCATCGAACAGTTTCTTAACAACTTCGTTGCTGTTGTTGCCGAGGCTGGCTGCAACCTGCCTGCGCGCGTTGATCTTCATGATGTCATCGCCTTTTTGTGCGTTGCGCGCCAGCGTGATCAACTTTTCAGCATCTGGCTGGATGGACTTTGCCTTCGCCAGGGTGGTCTGTATTTTCTCATGCTCAAACAGTTGTTTGATCATGGTCTTTCGCATGGAAGTGCGGTGACCCATCGATCTGTTGAGCCGGTAACCTTTAACGTGATGCCGCATATCTTTTTACTCCACTTCTTCTTCTTTTTCCAGATAACCTTTTTCGACCATGGCCGCTTTCAGCTCTGCGAGACTCTTGTCACCGAAATTACGGATGGACAGCATGGCACTTTCGCCTTTGTCCAGCAGCTCCAGCACATCACCCACAGTGGTGATACCAGTTCGCTTCAAAGCGTTGAAGACGCGTACGGTCAGATCCAGGGCCTCGATTGGGGTCTCGATGACGTCTTTGCTGACAAATGTCGTCTCAATCTCGGGCTGAACCGCGGGTTTCACGAGGGAATCCTCGCTGGTGCCGCTGATGATGCGCAGCTGCTCCATCAAGAGTTGAGATGATTCAATCAGCGCCTTCTCCGGGGAGAGTGTGCCATCAGTCCAGATTTCAAGCTGCAGTCGATCAAAATTGGTGCTTTGACCAACGCGGGCGTTTGTCACGCTCCAGTTTACACGCCGCACCGGCGAGAAAATCGCGTCCACCGGCAGCACGCCGATAGGCAATCTATCTGCTCGCTCCCCCGCGGGCAGATAACCTCTGCCGGACTCAACCGTCATATCCATCTCCACGTGGGCATCATTTTCATTGATGCTGAACAGATAAAGATCGGGGTTGACCACTTCCACCTCAGGAGGGCAGCGTAAATCTGCCGCTGTGATGGTGCCTTCGCCTTTTACATCCAGGCTGATGGTGGCGCTTTCCACGTTGTGGAGTTTGAAGCGCAGCAGTTTGATCTGCAGCATTACCTGGATGACGTCTTCCCGCACACCTTTGATGGTGCTGAACTCGTGCATCACATCGGTGATCCGGACTGAGCTGACCGCCGCACCCTTCAATGAAGAGAGCAGAGTCCTGCGCAGCGCATTTCCGAGCGTGACACCAAAGCCACGGTCCAGTGGGCTGATCGTAAATTTTCCATAGTCGCGGGACTCTTCAGTCCGTTCAATTTTTGGTGTTACCATTTCCATATTTCCTGTCACGGTTACCCCTAACCAGTCTAACGTTTAGGTAAGACTGAACAAGTCCTCAGATTAGCGTGAGTAGTACTCAACAACCAACTGCTCGTTGAGATTGCCATCAATTTCTGAACGTTCGGGGTTGCGCAGCATCCGACCAGAAAGATTGGTCAGGTCGCGCGCCAACCAGGTTGGCACAGTCCGCCCTTCGGCTTCTTCACGCAAATTCTTGAAGTAGACCGTTTCCTTGGACTTTTCTTTTACAGTGATGACATCATCTGCCTTGACACTGAAAGAGGGGATATCAGCGCGCTGACCATTCACCAAAAAGTGACCATGGCTCACCAGGATACGCGCCTGGGCGCGGCTGGCTGCAAAACCAAGTCGATAGACCACATTGTCCAGACGGGTTTCAAGGATGGTCAAAAGGTTTGGACCAGTCTGACCACGCATGCGCAAAGCCTGCCCATAAAAGCGGCGGAACTGGCGTTCGTAAACCCCGTATACCCGGCGAACTTTCTGCTTGGCGCGCAGTTGCTTGCCATAGTCAGATTCGCGACCTGGGCGACCGGCGTTCATTTTTCCATGCATGCCAGGAGCATAACTGCGTTTCTCAAAGGAGCATTTCGGAGTATAGCAACGCTCACCCTTGAGGAACAACTTCTCGCCTTCCCGGCGGCACAAACGACAAACTGCTTCTGTATATCTTGCCATTTTAACAATTTCCTTTTTATTGATTACACGCGGCGTTTCTTGGGAGGTCGGCAGCCATTATGGGGCACGGGCGTCACATCTGCGATCTTGCGCACACGAATGCCCAACGATTGGACTGCACGAATTGCAGCTTCCCGACCAGGACCAGGACCCTTGACGAATAGTTCAACTTCCTGAAGACCCATCTGCTGGGCTGCCTTCACGGTTTGCTCGGCTGCCATTCTTGCAGCAAATGGGGTGCTCTTGCGTGATCCCTTAAAACCAGCTGACCCGGAACTGCCCCAGCAAATGGTATTGCCCTGCAAATCCGTGATGGTCACGATGGTGTTATTGAAGGACGCAAAGACGTGCACCTGTCCTGTCGAAATCTGGCGTTTGACCTTACGCGAAGTGGTCGCGCGCCGCGCTGTACGTGCTTGTTTTGCCATAATTCTTCCTCACTAAATCTTTACATGTCTGTCACAGCAGAGCTTCAGGTTGCCGCTGGGGAGAAAGGGAACCCCACCCCAAGCTTGCTGTTCAGTTCATTACTATTTCTTGGTCGCTCCACGGCGGCGTCCACGACCGGCGACGGTGCGCTTGGGACCCTTGCGTGTGCGTGCGTTGGTGCGGGTATTCTGACCGCGTACTGGGAGGTTGTGGCGGTGGCGCAAACCACGATAACAACCAATCTCAACCAAACGCTTGATGTTCATCTGGACTTCCCGACGAAGGTCACCTTCGACCTTGAGGTTTTGCCCGATGTAATCACGTAGTTTCGAAACCTCGGTTTCGGGTAAGTCTTTTACCCGGATATCAGGATCGACGCCAGTGGCTGCCAGAATTTCATCCGCAGTCTTTGGTCCGATACCGTAGATATACCGCAAACCGATCTGAATGCGCTTGTTGCGCGGGAGGTCAACACCTTCTATACGAGCCATAGTATGATTCCTTATCCTTGTCGCTGCTTGTGGCGGGTATTGGGACAAATAACATAAAGCCGACCGTCTCTTTTGACGATCTTGCACTTGTTACAGCGTTTCTTTATCGATGCTGATACTTTCATCAGTCTTAACTCCTTCTTCTATCCGCAAAGAATCTATTATATCTTTATCGTTCACTATTGACAAGGTTTAGCTACAAACTGGTCAAAACCAGCGAGCCTTCCTTGGTTACTGCTATTGTATTTTCCTGATGCGCGGTCAACGACCCGTCCACAGATACAACAGTCCATTGATTGCGCAAGGTCTTGGTGCGCCGCGTGCCAACCAGCACCATCGGCTCAATCGCGATTGTCATACCTTCACGCAGTAAAAAACCTTGCCCAGGCACACCGTAGTTGGGCAACTGCGGGCTTTCGTGCATCGCACGTCCGACACCATGACCGGTATAGGTGTGCGTGCAGTGAAAACCATGACTTTCCACGTACTCTTCGATCGCCGAACCAACATCACCACTGCGATTTCCCGGAACCATCAGAGATGTGGCAATTTCCAACGCTTTTTTGGTTACATCGATCAACCGCTGGGCTTCCGTTGAAATCTCGCCGACACCAACCGTAAAAGCTGAATCGCCTACGAAACCTTCATAGACCGTACCGCAGTCAATCGAAATGATGTCGCCTTCTTTTAGCTTACGCTTGCCGGGAATGCCGTGCACCATTTCTTCATTGATGCTGGTGCAGATACTCCCTGGGAAGGGTACCCCGATTCCGGGGTCATAATTCTTAAAGGGCGAGTAAACTCCATGAGCTCGCTGAAAGCTTTCAGCGACCTCATTTAGTTCACCAGTGCTCACGCCTGGTCGGATTTCTGCTTTCACAGCCTCGAGCGTCATGGCATTCAAACGACCAGCTTCCCGCATTATGGCGAGTTCCGCTTCTGACTTGAGATTAATGCTATTTTCAAACATTACGCAACAGCTTTCAGCAAATCTTCCGTGACTTGCTCAATTTCCTTTGTGCCGTCGATCTCCACCAACTTTCCTGCCTGACGATAGAATTCAATCAGAGGGGATGTCTGGTCGTAGTACACATTGATCCGGTGCAAAACCGTCTCAGGCTTGTCATCGTCCCGCTGGTAGAGGGGTGAACCGTCCACATCGTCCACCCACTTGACCTTGGGCGGGTTATAGAGGGCATGATAAACACGTCCGGCATGGCTCACCCAGCGACCGCTGAGACGCTCAACCAGCACATCATTTGGCACGCTGATGAAAGGCACTAAATCAACCTTGCCACCAATCTCAGCCAAAAGGGTTTCAAACGCTTCAGCCTGTGCCGGCGTGCGCGGGAAACCGTCCATCACGGCTCCCTTCGCACAATCCGGTCTTGAAAGGCGTTCTTTTACCATCGCGATAGTCACACCGTCTGGTACCAGTTCACCCTTGGCCATGTAGCTTGAAGCCAACTTACCCAGCTCTGTCTCCTGGCTCAGATTTTCCCGGAAGAGATCTCCGGTCGAAATGTGTACCAAACCCAGCTTTTCAGCCAGGATCTTGGCCTGAGTGCCCTTGCCGGCTCCCGGAGGACCCAGCATGACGATGTAAGTGGCTTTCTCATTCATTTAATAATCTCCAGCTTAGTTGATCAACCTATCATCATAGCCGTGCATGCGCAGTTCGGTCTCGATCAACTCAACCGTCTCACGGATTGTGCCAACTACGATCAGGAGACCAGAAGCCTGCATCAGCTGCACACCTGCACTGTTATCTGGCAGGAAGTATCCCATAATGTAGGGCAAAATTGCCACCAAGCCGAGGAAGAGCGCGCCAGGCAGAGTAATGCGCCGCTGGACACGGGTCAGGTAATCCTGCGTGGGTTTGCCACGCACAACACCGGGGATCTGAGCACCTTGCTTTTTCAGGTTATCGCCATAGTTCTGCTGCTGGAAAAGTACGTCGGTGTAGAAGTACGCAAACGCAACAACCAGGACGAAGAACATAATTGGATACCACCAGGTATCGCCACCAAAGGCCCTATAGAGCCAGTTGGATACGTTATTCACCCACACGGTTTGAGAATTGATAAAGAATGAAGACAAAATCGCCGGGAAAGTCAGGAATGACTGGGCAAAAATGATCGGGATCATACCGGCCATGTTGACCATCAGCGGCAGTTGGCTGCGCACTGGCATGGACATACGGTTGCCGATCCGCCGTCCTGGGAACAGAACCGGGATGTTGCGCCGTCCACCCTGGACAAATACAATCGCCAGGATCGTCAGCACAAAGACGATCAGCACCACCGCAAATACCCACCACGCCTCTTTCGAGTTGAACATCTGGGCAATCGTAACCGGGAAGCGCGAGACAATACCCGCAAAAATAATCAACGACAGACCCTGATTGCGCAAGCCGTATTCAGAGATCAATTGACCAATCCAAATGCCAAACATCGTACCACCAACCATGCTGATGATGGCGGTAACGGTCGGTAACAATCGGGCTCCAGTGAAGCCCCATTGCTCAATGACCGTGCTGCCACCTAACATGGAGTTAAAGATATTAATTTGCCCAAAAGCCGAAAGGAGCGCCATCGGGATGGTCAGAATAACAGTCCATTTTTCCATCCAGATACGACCTTCGCGGGGGTCATCCTTCATTTTTTGCTCCAACGCTGGGATAACCGGCGTGAGTAGTTGCAGAATAATTTGGGCAGTGATATACGGGTAAACACCCATGGCAAGCACAGAGAATCTGGATACCGCTCCACCAGAAAGCAGATCAAGCAAGTTCACCAGGTTACCGCCAGCCCCAGTCTGCTGCGACAACGCGGCAACAGCGGCACGATTGATGCCAGGAACTGGAATGTTAGCTGCCAGGCGGTAAATTGCCAGCAGCAACAGCGAAATCAACAGCTTGTTGCGGATATCCTCAGATTTCCACAGGTAACGCCAGGATGATCGTTTCATCACTTATCTCCTCTTAGCTACGAAAGTGTCAATGTCTCGATAGTTCCGCCAGCTTTTTCAATCTTCTGGCGAGCGCCTTCAGTCACCTTGTGAGCCTTGATTTTCAGGGCAACGTTGATTTCACCACGACCCATGATTTTGATAGGCAAATTTTTGCTTTTCAACAATCCCATCGCTTTGAGGCTCTCGGGGGTGACTTCGTCACCAGCCTTGAAGCCCTGCAATGCGTCCAGGTTTACTTCCGCGTAGCGTACGCGATTGGGTGGGGTAAAGCCCTCACCACGCAGGAAAGGCAGCTTGCGGAAGATGGGCAGGTTACCGCCCATATGATACTGGCGTACGCCACCGCCACTGCGTGCGTTCTGGCCTTTGGTACCGCGACCAGCAGTCTTGCCAGCGCCGCTACCAGTACCCCGACCTACACGCTTGCGCGCTTTTTTTGCGCCTTCGTTCGGTTTGAGATCATGTAATTGCATGCTTACTTCTCCTCAGTGTCCGACACAATCTCAACTAAATGTGAGACCTTTGTCAGCATACCACGCAGAGCCTCGCTATCCTCATGCTCAACCACCTGGTTGAGATTGTGGAAGCCGAGTGCTTCGAGTGTTCGTTTGGTGCGGACGGGATAGCCGATGCCGCTTTTCACCAATTTGATTCGAAGAGTGTTGGACTGTTTCTTAGCCATTCTTCCTCCGCTCCCAATATGGTGTCACATCCTGCACGTCCTTACCGCGTTCCGCAGCCACCGTAGCAGGCGACTTCAGCTGGGATAAGGCATCGAACGTAGCCTGGACGATGTTGAGCATGTTTGAAGAGCCCAGAGACTTGGTAAGAATGTCTTTGATCCCTGCAGCTTCACAAACCGCGCGCACACCACCCGCTGCGATAACACCAGTACCAGCCGAAGCCGGCTTCAGCAGCACTTTCGCGCCACTTTGGCTGCCAGTCACCTCGTGGGCAATGGTTGTACCCATCAGGCTGACTTTCTTCATATTCTTATACGCACGCTCGGTTGCTTTACGCATTGCATCCGGAACAGCCAGTGCCTTGCCTGTGCCCAGGCCAACATTCCCGTTATTATCGCCGACCACGAGGGTCACGCGGAACGAAAAGCGGCGACCGCCTTTGACAACCTTGGCAACGCGCGCGATGTCAATCACACGTTCGTCGTATTGAGTTTCTAATCCTTGATATTCTTCCATAGTATCCTCGTTTTAGAATTCCAGCCCGCCCTTGCGAGCACCTTCGGCCAGAGCTTTCAGACGACCGGTGTAGATGTAACCACCACGATCCAGGACAACGGTTTTGATGCCTTTGTCCAGGGCACGTTTGGCAAGCGCCTCGCCAACAAGCATAGCCTGTTCGGATTTGTTCTTGCCCTTCACGACTTCGCGCAGCGCTGCATCCACAGTGGAGGCAGAAACAAGAGTTGTACCGCTGTGATCATCAATTACCTGGGCGTAGATCTCGCTGATGCTGCGAAAAACATTCAAACGCGGACGCTCTGGTGTGCCAAAGACCTTCTTGCGCACACGAGTATGACGGTGTAAACGAGCAGCGTTTCTTGATTTTTTAGCCATAGTCATTTACCTCTACTTACCGGTTTTCCCGGCTTTACCAGCCTTAAGTTTAACAATCTCACCCTGGTAACGAATACCGGTTCCATGGTAGTGTTCCGGTGGACGCAACATGCGGATATTCGCAGCTACCTGCCCCACCTGGTGGCGGTCACGTCCTTTGACCTTGATCAGACGGGTTTTTGCATCCACATCATAGGTGATGCCGTCGGGCGCAGGGAAATTCACAGGATGTGAAAATCCAAGGTTCAACAGCAGGTCTTTCCCCTTCAACTCGGCTCTGTAACCAACACCGTTGTACTCCAGCACGATCTCAAAACCTTTTGCGCAGCCGACGACCATATTGTTGAGCAGGGCGCGCGTGGTTCCGTGCAGAGCCCGGATCCGGGGTTCGTCGCTGGGTCGTTCCACCGTGATGATGCCATTTTCGAGTTTTATCGTAATCTCAGGAGAGAAGGTCTCTTCAAGAACCCCATTGGGTCCCTTCACGGAAACCTTGTTTCCATCCATTTTTACTTCCACACCCTTAGGCAGGGTGATAGGTAATTTACCAATTCGCGACATTTCTCTTCCTCCTACCAAACCTTGCAGAGGATCTCACCGCCGACGCCAATCTTGCGAGCGCGCTGGCCAGTCATGATACCCTTCGGGGTTGATAAAATCGCGATACCAATGCCGGATAATACCCAGGGGATATCATTCTTGGAGGTGTAAACACGGCAGCCGGGATGGCTGACGCGCTCCAAACCCGTGATAATCGGGCGGCGTTGGCGGCGTTCGCCGATGTATTTCAGCTTCATGCGCAAAATTTTGTGCGCTTCGCTTTTTCCATCAACGACTTCATAGCTCTCAAGATAACCTTCTTCGGTCAGAATACGGGCAACTTCACTCTTGAGCTTCGAGCTCGGCATGGCCACGGTCGTTTTGCCAACCATGGCAACATTGCGGATTCTCGTTAACATATCGGCAATCGGATCTGATATAGTCATCTTAATCCCTCCAGGTCTAATTACCAGGATGATTTAGTCACACCAGGGATTTTTCCCTCGAGTGCTAATTCACGGAAGCAAATACGGCAAAGACCAAATTTGCGCATATAACCGCGCGGTCTGCCGCACACACGACAGCGATTCCTAACACGCGTCGGATATTTCCGCCGCATTTCGCGATATTGCATACACTTTTTAGCCATTAGTTTCCTTTCCTGAAAGGCATGCCGAATTTGCTCAGCAATTGCCGGGCATGGTCATCAGTCTCAGCAGTTGTCACAATGCTGATTTCCATGCCACGCACTTTGTCGATTTTGTCATACTGGATCTCAGGGAAGATCAGTTGTTCAGTCAGGCCGAGGGTGTAATTTCCACGTCCGTCGAAGGAATCAGCTGAAATTCCACGGAAGTCACGCACACGAGGCAGAGCAACGTTGATCAGGCGGTCCAAAAATGCCCACATCTTTTCTCCGCGCAACGTGACTTTGACGCCAATTTGACGCCCTTCACGCAGCTTGAAATTGGAAATGGCTTTCTTGGCGGCGATGACAACAGGCTTCTGACCCGTGATGATAGTCAGATCGTTCACAGCAGCATCCAAAGCCTTGGGGTTGTCCAGCGCTTCGCCAACACCGATATTGACCACAACTTTGGTGATCTTCGGGATTTGCATGACGTTTTTCAACCCGAGCTCTTTCTGCAGAGCTGGCGCGATTTCGTTCTTATATTGTTCTTGTAGTCTGTTCATATCTGCTCACCTACGCCTTAGTTACCCTTGGCGGCTTTCTTCTCACTCTCAGCGGGCTTTGCCTTGCTCTCAGCTGCTTTCGCAACTGGTTTCCTGGCAGCAGGTTTGGATTCTGCTTTCTTTTCCGCAGGCTTCCTGGCGGCTGGTTTCTTAGCGCTTTCGGTTTTGGCTTTGGAGACCTTACGGGCATCCTTAACTTCTTTTTCCGCTTCGCGATCCACAACAGCCACGTTAGAGGCATGGATTGGGGCTTCAAATTCACGAATACCGGCAGGAATTGTCTTGCCACCGGACTGGGTTTGCTTCTGATGTTTCTTCACAATGTTCACGCCCTGCACCACCACTCGGTTTTCCTTGGGCAGCACACGGATGACTTCGCCAACCTTGTCCTTGTCTTCCTCAGCCCCGCGCATAACCCGTACGCGATCGCCCTTACGTATTTTCATTTTCATCTGACACTCCTAATTCATCGACTACAGCACTTCCGGAGCCAATGAAACGATCTTCATATAGCCTTTGTCGCGCAATTCGCGGGCAACCGGGCCAAAAATACGCGTGCCGCGAGGGTTCACGCCGTCAGTGTCCAGGATCACAGCCGCGTTGTCATCAAAACGGATGGTAGACCCATCTGGACGGCGGTAGGGTTTGCTGGTGCGCACAATCACAGCTTTCACAATCTCACTCTTCTTAACCGAAGCCTGAGGCGTGGCTGCTTTCACAGTGCCAACCACAGTATCGCCCACGTAACCGTAACGGCGGCCTGTGCCGCCCACGACCTGAATAACCAGGATTTCACGGGCGCCAGTGTTATCAGCAATAACTAATCGACTTTCTCGCTGGATCATGCTGCTTCCTCTTCTTCGAGCTCAACCTCGACCGCTTCGGCAACTTCTTCAGTTTCAGTCGATTCCTCAACCTCTTCGGCAGCTTCTTCTGTTTCAGCTAATTCCTCAACCTTTTCGGCAACAGCTTCAGCTTCAATCAATTCTTCGACCTCTTCAATAGCCTGAGATGTTGATTCGACACCTTCCTGGCGGACTTCGACCTTGATGATCTTTTCCACATTCCAGCGCACTGTGGCTGAAATCGGAGCTGATTCGACGATCACAACCTCATCGCCCACATTGCATCCTAATTCATCATGCGCCTTGTAAGCCTTGGTGCTGCGCACCACTTTGTGATAAAGCGGATGCTGGTACGTGCGCGACACTTCCACGATGACTGTTTTAGTCATCTTGTTGGATTTAACAACACCCGTTAAACGTCGGCGTTTGTTCATTTCTTACCTTCCTTCTCCTGGCGGGCGCGCTCATTCAGGATCGTTTCCATGCGGGCAATGTCTCGTCGGGCGATCTTGAAGCGGCTGGTGTCCGTCAACTGACCGGTCACGATCTGGAAGCGCAAGTTCATGAGCTCCTGCCGGGTGTTCAACAGTTTGATCTTAATATCTTCCGTAGAAAGTTCTCTTACTTCTTTGATGTTCATGAACCTTCTCCCATTGTTTCTCGGGCTACGATCTTAGTCTTGAAGCCCAGTTTATAACGTGCCCGGGTCAATGCTTTGTTCGCGGATTCGGCATCAGTTCCACCGACCTCAAATAAAATGCGACCAGGGCGAATAACTGCCACCCAATGGTCCACGGCACCCTTGCCTTTACCCATACGGGTTTCAGCAGCACGCTTGGTGTAGGGTTTGTCAGGAAAAACACGGACCCAGATTTTTCCGCGGCGTTTCAGCTCATGCACAATTGCACGGCGGGCAGCCTCGATCTGGCGCGCGGTCATATAACCACAATCCAGTGCCTTCAATCCATAATCACCGAAGTTCACGTCCACACCGCGTGAAGCTTTTCCCTTCATGCGGCCGCGCATTTGCTTGCGGTACTTTACTCTCTTTGGCATCAACATAATTTACGTCCTCACTCGTTCCGAATAATTACTCGCTGATATAGACACCTTCGGTCGTCTCAACCTTTTCTTCAGGCTGGTTCATGACGATGCCTTTATAAATCCAAACCTTGACGCCAATTTGACCAAAAGTGGTCGTGGCAGCGGCACGGGCGAAGTCAATATCAGCACGCAGCGTCTGCAGAGGCACACGGCCTTCACGCAGAGTCACACGCCGGGCCATTTCAGCACCAGACAAACGACCGGAGACTGAAACTTTGATCCCGCCTGCGCCCTGGCGCAAAGCCTGTTGGATAGCTCGCTTCATGGCACGGCGATAGCTGATGCGGCGCTCGAGCTGACCAGCAATATTAGTTGCCACCAGGTAAGCATCTGTATCTGCCGATTTGATCTCTTTGACTTCCAGATCAATCTTCTTGCCCGTGAGTGCTTCCAGCTGCTGGCGCAGAACTTTCACACTTTCGCCTTTACGCCCGATCAAAATACCGGGTTTGGCTGTGTGCAGGGAAACTTTCACCTTGCCTGGATAGCGTTCGATTTCGATAGTTGAAACACCTGCGCGTTCGGTTTCCTTTTTCACCAGCTCGCGGATCTTCAGATCCTGATGCAGTTGATCGGTGTAATCCTTGCCTTCAGCGTACCAGCGTCCTAACCAGGGTTTGTTGATCCCCAGACGAAATCCGATTGGATGTACTTTACGACCCATATCTCACTCCTTACCTTTACTCGACTTCGCGTAATATAACGGTCACATGCGAACGGCGCTTCAGCAACGGCTTGAAACGACCGCGGGCACCAAACGAGCGCCACTTGCGAGTGGGAGCTTCGTCAGCGAAGATCTTGTAAACAACGAGGTCATCGCGGCTGACACCAAAATTCTCTTCAGCGTTGGACATGGCTGAGTAGATCAGCTTGTGGACCGGGCGGGCTGCCTTGTTTGGGGTCAGACTCAAGGTGTTCAAAGCATCAACTACCTTCTTACCACGCACCAGGTCGATAACCAGGCGGGTCTTCTGAGGGGATTCAGCGAAGTTTGTGAGTTTTGCAGAAATTTCCTGTGCCATCCTCTACCTCACTTTGCCTTTTCAGAGACGTGCCCACGGAACCAGCGGGTTGGGGCGAATTCACCCAGCCGATGACCAACCATGTTCTCAGTTACATAGATCGGAACGTGGCGGCGGCCGTCATGCACTGCAATCGTATGCCCTACCATCTGGGGGAAGATGGTGCTGGCGCGGCTCCAGGTGCGGATGACCTTCTTTTCGCCTCTCTCGTTCATCTCTTCAATTCTTTTCAATAGTTTTGGGTCAATAAATGGCCCTTTTTTCAATGATCGCGACATCTTAGTTTCCTTTTCTGTCTCTCAACCACTACTTGCGCTTTGCTTTGGAGCGGTGGCGAAGAATCATGTCATCCGTGCGCTTATTGGTGCGCGTCTTGTAACCGAGGGTCGGCTTACCCCATGGGGTCTTAGGACCAGGCATACCAATCGGGCTGCGACCTTCACCTCCACCATGCGGATGGTCCCTTGGAGACATCGCAGTACCGCGAACTTCAGGACGAAGTCCCATGTGGCGCGCGCGTCCGGCTTTGCCGAGCTTGATATTGCTGTGTTCCACATTACCGACCTGACCGATCGAGGCGCTGCACTCCTGCAGAACCAAGCGCACCTCGCCCGAGGGCATACGCACGTGCGCATACTTGCCTTCTTTTGCAAGCAGTTGCGCGGAAGTCCCTGCAGAGCGAACAAACTGAGCGCCCTTACCAGGATGCAGTTCGACTGCGTGGATCATGGTTCCAACTGGGATATTCGCCAGGGGAAGATTGTTCCCGGGGCGGATTTCCACGTTTGGACCAGAAAGCAGCGTGTCGCCAACTTTGACCCCGATGGGGGCAATGATGTAGCGCTTCTCGCCATCAGCATAGGTCAGCAGTGCCAGGCGGGCAGTCCGGTTGGGATCGTATTCGATCGCGCTGACTTTCGCGGGAATGTTCATCTTATCCCGTTTGAAGTCGACCAGGCGGATCTGCCGGCGTTCGCCGCCGCCGCGATGGCGTACAGTAATACGACCAGCAGAGTTACGTCCAGCGCGTTCCTTTTTCAACACAATCAAACTGCGCTCGGGGCGGGTCTTGGTAATTTCTTCGAACGTGTAGCTGGTCTTGTGCCGCTGACCGTTCGTCTTGGGTTTATAAATCTTGACTGCCATTAGTCCACTCCTTCAAATACAGGAATGCTCTCCCCAGGCTTCAGCGTCACGATGGCTTTTTTGTAGCCATTCGTGCGCAGCGCCAGGCGACGGGTCCGCGAGTTGCGGTGCGCTTTGGCGGGGAGGTTGATGATATTTACACGCACTACGTTGACATCAAAAGCCGTTTCAATGGCGGTCTTAACCTGTTCGCGAGTAGCATAAGATGCAACTTCGAAAACGTACTGGTTCAGTTTTCCTGCCAGGTAATTCGACTTTTCTGTCACCACAGGGCGCCGCAGGATATCAAAGACGGTATTACTCATTCTGCTTCACCTTCCTATCCCAGATAACTCTTGATCACATCGAGTGAAGCAAGGGGGATAATGACTTTCTCACAAGTGAACAGATCGCGGATGTTCAGGTAATTTGCCTGCAGCAGCTTGGTGCCTGCCAGGTTGCGTCCGGATTTGATCAGGTTTGTGTAAGATTCACTCTTGTCGGGTACCAAAATCAGCTTGCGCGCGTCGCCAGCCAGAGCTGAAAGCGCTTTTGCCAGGTCTGCACTGCGGGCTTTTTCCATGCTGAGAGTATCAACCACGATGATCTTCTCATCGTTGGCGCTCACCGTCAGCGCACTGCGCAGGGCTGCGCGGCGCATCTTCTGGGGCATAGCCTGGGTGTAGTCCCGTGGTTTTGGGGTGTGGATACGACCGCCGCCAACCGACTGGGCAGAAATCATGCTGCCGCGTCGGGCGCGACCAGTACCCTTCTGTTTCCAGGGTTTGGCACCACCGCCTCGGACTTCACCGCGGCGTTTGGTGTTATGAGTACCCAGGCGAGCATTCGCCATCTGGCGTTGATAAGCCTGGTGCATCAGATCCACATTCACTTTTGCTGCAAAAATCTCATCGGGCAGTTCGACAGTATCCGACTTTTCGCCTTTTAAGTTATAAACATCAACTTTCATGATAGCTTTCTCCATTCAACCACAAGCGTTTTACTGCTTGCGAGCCTCTTTGATTACCACAGTTCCGCCCTTGGCGCCGGGCACTGAGCCCTGAACCGCGATCAGATTGCGCTCTGGATCAACCATCGCAACACGGATATGCGAAGAAGTGACCTGACCATCGCCCATATGCCCAGGACGGCGCTTGCCCTTGTAGACACGCCCGGGCGTAGTGCCGGATCCGGAAGAACCAGGGGCACGCTGGCGGTCAGACTGACCATGGGTTTTAGGACCACCGCTGAAACCATAACGTTTCACAGCGCCAGCAAAACCTTTGCCTTTGGAGGTGCCGATAACGTCTACATATTCGCCTGCAGCAAATACGGAAGCTTTCAGTTCATCACCCGGATTGATATCATCTAATTTCTTGGTGCGGAATTCCCTCAGCACGCGCACGGGAGGGAGATTGTTGGTCTTGAGATGCCCTAATTGAGCCTTGCTCAGACGTTTTGGTTTCACTTCTCCGAATGCCAGCTGAACAGCGCTGTAGCCGTCAGTCTCAGTATTCTTGATCTGAGAAACAAAACAAGGCCCAGCCTCGAGAAGCGTCACGGGAATTGCGCGCCCGCTTTCATCGAAGATCTGGGTCATACCGATCTTTCTTCCAATAAGCCCTTTTAACATACTATTCTCCTGTTTAGGTTTTTGCGAGACTGTCAGCCTGGGCAAGCTGCATCATCTCCGCACAATTCAGTCAATGCTCCCTGTGTAGCGGTCTGCCCACGCGGGATACATTCTTAAATTGTCACATAAATATAACTACCTCTGAAGGTAGCCCGTCAAATATATCACACCCCCCTGCGGAATGCAAGGGTTTTTTGGACTTGGATTTTCCCCTT
>Ga0079098_1014695_pt1 | contig 22890 bp, 21 predicted proteins | sample ADurb_H2B_01_Slu_FD_74559 | JGI IMG/M metagenome (GOLD analysis project Ga0079098, IMG submission 74559) | Active sludge microbial communities from Illinois, USA, of municipal wastewater-treating anaerobic digesters - ADurb_H2B_01_SludgeMetaT... | ecosystem: Engineered > Bioreactor > Anaerobic >...
CTATAATTAGCTGAAAGTTAGTGGAAGGAGAACCCCGATGGATTACAAGAAATATCGCGTGCCTGGCGAAGGCAAGATTAGTCTGAAGAATTACGACCCCAACGACTCGAGCGAGTTTGATGGTAAGAAAAAAGCCGGAGAGGAAGCTCTGATCAAAGTCAACAAGGATATTGAGGCTTTGCAGGAACTGATGTTTGCTGAAGGCAAACGACGCTTGATCGTGTTGTTGCAGGCTATGGATACGGCTGGCAAGGACGGAGTTATCCGGTATGTTTTTGAACGGGTTAATCCCTCTGGCGTGCATGTAGCGGCTTTCAAAACTCCTTCTGCCATCGAGCTTTCGCACGATTATCTTTGGCGGGTCCACGCGCGGACTCCCGCCAAAGGTGAGATTGTAATCTTCAACCGTTCCCACTATGAAGACGTCCTGGTGGTGCGGGTGCACAACCTGGTGCCTAAGGAAGTCTGGTCGAAGCGCTTTGATCACATTAATAACTTTGAAAAGATGCTGGTAGAGGAGGGCACTACCATCCTGAAATTCTTCCTGCATGTTGACCTGCAAGAACAGGCAGAACGCTTCCTTGCACGGGTGGAAGACCCCACCAAGCAGTGGAAGTTTAACCCCGGGGACCTCGAGGAACGAAAACTCTGGCCCCGATACATGGAGGCATACGAGGATGTGCTTAACAAAACCAGCACAGAATATGCCCCCTGGTACATTATCCCCAGCAATAAAAAGTGGTATCGTAATTTGCTGATTGCCAATATCCTGCGTGACACGCTCAAGGGGTTTAAGATGAGCTATCCTGAACCACCGGCTGACCTTGAGGGTTATCACAAGAAATTGCTCGAAATAACCCTCTCCAAAGAGGGATAGTGTTTACTGACGAAATAGGGACTGCCCCAGACGCGGTTCTAATAGGTCGATTGCAGCGCGAGTACATCCTGCCGGCTGCTGCGCCGGCGCGCCTGGATGGGCTCGGAGGCAATCTGGCATATGCCGCGGCGGCTTTTGCCTCGTGGGGTGGGCAGGCTGGGTTGGTGTCGCGAGTCAATGCCGATTTCCCGGTGGATAGGCTGGCACGCCTAAAAGAGCTTGGTTTTAAGCTGGATGGCATCCACCCAGTCACTGACCCGCTGGATTCGCGTTTTTTTGTGGCTTATGGCGAAGGGAACAAACCCAACTACGATAATCCGATCACTCATTTTGCGGAGCGCCAACTGCCATTCCCGCCAGAATTGTTTGGATATCAACCCCGTCAAAAATATTGCAGCAAGACGGACTACCTGAGTGATTCATTCCGGGTCACAGATATGCCGCGACCTTTCCTGGAAACGAAAATTGCCCACATCTGTCCCATTGATTTTATTTCACATAAGATCCTGCCTTCTGTACTGAAAGGAGGCATGATCCAGACGCTGACCATGCGCGCCTGTACCTGCTATATGGATCCGATCTTCTGGGAGAATATTCGGGGGTTGATTACCGACCTAACAGCCTTCATGATGACCGATGTCCAGGCATTAAAACTTTTCCAGGGACGAAGCGTGGACTTATGGGAAATCGCAGAACATTTGGCGGGATATGGACCAGAAGCGGTATTGATGCAGACGGAGGATGGTACTACACGCCTTTATGATCGCCTAGGCCAAAAACGCTGGATTTTACCCGCTTACCGGGCACGCATCATTGATCCAACCGGCATGCTGGACGCCTTTGACGGCGGTTTTTTGGCGGGCTTTCAACAAACGCATGAACCACTTGAGGCAGCGCTTTACGGCAATATCAGCGCTGCGATCGCAGGCGAGGGGAGCGGACCGTATTTTTTGCTGGAGTGTTTGCCCGGGTTGAAGGAAATGCGCATGCAGGTGCTGCGCCAGCAGATCATTGCGGCATAGTTGGCGTGGAAAGGCTTTGTGGCACCAGCCTGACTTCGTAGAGGCTTGGCCAATTTTTTCCGGTCAGATAGAGTTTGTCGTTAAGATGGTCGTAAGCGATGCCATTGAGAACTTCGCCCTGCACAGCCAGGTTCTGCTCGGGGCGCAATCCGGTTAGATCAATCAAACTTACGACGTTACCGTCATCCGGATTGACGGCAACAATTGTGTCGGTGAGGTAGATGTTGGCAAAGATTAATCCATTGATGAATTCAAGCTCGTTAAGATACTCCACCGACTGACCCTGGTAGCTTACGTTGACCTGCCGCACGACCTGCATTGTCCCTGGGTCCAGCCAGTAGAGGGTGTTGGTGCCGTCAGAGAGAATCAGAGCTGAGCCATCTGCCGTGAGCCCCCAACCTTCAGTTTGATAATTGAAAGTGCGAAGCAGCTCAAGGGTACCGGCATCATAAACGAAACCCGTGTTCTCGCGCCAGGTTAGCTGGTAGAGCTTACCTTGGAGCAGCGCAAGACCTTCAGCAAAAAAACTGGCATCCAGATCGGTTTCTGCCTGCACAGTACCAGTGGCGGGGTCAACCATGCGCAGTGAAGACTGACCGTAAAGCCCGCAGCTCTCATAGAAAATGCCATTATCGATCAGCAAACCCTGGGTATAGCACGCAGGGTCGTGAGGCAAGGTGGCAAGGATTTCATAGCCGAGGTTTTGTGCGAGCGGATCGGGTATAGCCGGGGTAAGCCCGGCTGAAGGTTGCTTGAGACGCATAGCGTAGTAAATCACCCCGCCTAAGAGGATAGCAATAAAAATGATCAATAAGGTTGCGGGTTTGAAACTAATCTTTTTATCCATCTCAATAATTGTAGTCCAGTTCAGGAAGCAAGGACTTTTGCCTTGCGCTAAAAATTGCGGGAAAGCAGCCCACCAATGATAGAATCTAACAAATAAGAAAAGGAGTTGCTATGTTTGATTCACTCGAACGGTTTTTACGCTATGTCAGGATTGATACCCAATCGGCAATGGATGCCGAGAGCTACCCCAGCACTTCCAAACAATTGGACCTCGCCAGGCTACTGGTGGAGGAGCTGACTGCCTTGGGCATGGATGAGGTCAAATTGGACCAATATGGCTACGTTACAGCGACGCTGCCAGCTAATATTGAGACTTCAGCGCCGGTGGTCGGCTTTTTGGCGCATATGGATACCAGCCCGGCAGCTTCAGGGGCGAATGTGAAACCCCGCCTGATCGAAAACTATGATGGTCAGGACATTGTGCTGAATGCTGAGAAGAACATCCTGCTTTCACCGCGCGATTTTCCTAAATTATTGGATCTCAAAGGTCAACGACTCGTAGTCACAGACGGCACAACCCTGCTCGGGGCGGACGACAAAGCCGGCATTGCAGCCATTATCGGCGCCATGGCGTACCTGATTGCCCATCCGGAAGTGCCGCACGGTAAGCTGCGGGTTGGGTTCACTCCCGATGAAGAAGTTGGCGAAGGCGTTAAATTCTTTGATGTACCGGCTTTTGGAGCGGATTTTGCCTATACCGTTGACGGTGGGAAGATTGGAGAATTCTCCTACGAAACCTTTAATGCAGCATCGGCGAAAATCAAAATAAATGGGCGCAGCGTCCATCCAGGCACTGCCAAGGGGCGGCTGAAGAGCGCAATTCAGGTGGCGATCGATTTCCATAATCTGCTGCCGGTGTTTGACCGTGCCGAGCATACCGAAGGTCGGGAAGGCTTTATTCACCTGACAGAAATGGCAGGCGAGGCTGAAAGTGCTCATCTTTATTACATTATCCGGGATCACGATGAGGCAGCATTCGCGCGGCGCAAGCAGGAAGTGCAGCGGGTGGCTGACTTCATTAATGAGCGTTATGGAGCGGGCACGCTCGAGCTTGAGATCCGCGATCAATATTTCAATATGCGCAAGATGATCGAAGCCAGGCCTGAGATTATCGAAATCGCGCGCAAGGCTTACCGCGCAGCGGGCTTAGAACCCGTGGAAGAGGCAGTTCGCGGGGGGACGGACGGCAGCCGGCTCTCCTATATGGGTCTTCCCACGCCGAATATCTTCACTGGCGGTCATAATGGTCATGGACGGTTTGAGTACCTTTCTGTTGAAGCCCTTGAAAAAGCGACCGAGGTCGTGGTGATCATCAGTAAGCTGGTGGGTGAGCTGAAGTAAGACGAAATGGTAAACCTAATAAAAAAAACCGGAATGTTCATTGCATCCCGGTTTTTTTGTTTGTTTAGAGCTTTAGCAGCAGTCTTCGCCGCAATCGGAGGAACAACTCTCGCAGCCACCGTATTGCAGGTGACCAGCGGCTTTTTCTTCTTCAGTAGCCGGGCGGACAGCCAACACGGTCACTTTGAAGTGCAGATCCTTACCGGCCATCGGGTGGTTGAGATCAAGTTCCACGGCGTCTTCTGATATGGCGGTAGCAACGCCCTGGAAGACGTGCCCGGCTGCGTCGCGCAGGCGCATAGCCTCACCGAGGCGGATCTCGAAATCAGGGGGGAAGGATTCCCGGCTGACCGTGATGATAGAATCTGGGTCAAACTCTCCATAAGCATCCTTCGCTTTGGCAATAACTTCAAGCGTGTCGCCAACTTTTGCTCCGGTCAGAGGTTGTTCAAGCCCGGGGATGATGTTGCCGTGACCATGCAGGTACTCAAGCAGGTCAGATTCAATTTCTTCGCCGTCCACATTGAGGTTGTAAGCAATCTGAACGACGTGATCGTTTTGAATAGTATCCAGTGTTTGTTCTTCCATTTTTCTCCATTCTCCATGCGGGGTAGTCCTCCCGCGCAACATGATTATAACAGACTGCAAATGGAGAATATGCCCAAGCACTTGGCAAATCATTTTTCTAATAAAACATATATCAAAAGAGTTCTATACAGACCTTTGACAGGTTTGGTCAGTGGGGCTAAAATGCAGCTTAATGAAAAAAGTTATCAATAAGGTCGAGACGAGTTGGCAGAATGTTTTATCAGAAAATGGATATCGTGTGTCGGGTCCACGCAGATACGTGATGCAGTTGCTTGAAAGCAATGCTCAACCAATGACTCCGTTGGAAATCTACCAGGCCTTGTCGCAATCCGGGCGCCCTTTGGGAATCGTCAGTGTTTACCGGGCGTTAGAGCTGCTGGCGGAGCTTGGGTTAGTCTGTGTGGTCTATAATCCGGACGGCAGTGCTGGATACGTGGTGGGTGCGGGTGGTCATCACCACCATATCGTGTGCCAGAATTGTCATCAGGCGATCGCTTTTGCTGGTTCTGAAGACCTGAGCAGCCTAATCCAGAGGGTTGAGAAAGAGACAAAATTCCACGTGAGTGACCATCTTTTGCAGTTATATGGAATTTGCCCTGATTGCCAGAAGGCTTTGGCGGACGCAGAGGAGGAAAATTGAAGAAGATTTTGATATTTAGCGCAATTCTGGCGCTTGTCCTAACCGGGTGCGCCGGTCCGAAGGCCCAAGATTTCCCCGATAAGTTGACCATCAGCGTCAGTATTTTGCCCCAACAGTGGTTTGTGGATCAAATTGGTGGGGATCGGGTCCGGACCCAGGCGATGGTAGGCAGCGGCGATGACCCGCACACCTATGAACCCAGTCCACAGCAGATGACCAATTTAGCTGACTCCGAGCTCTATTTCACCATCGGTGTCGAGTTTGAAGCCGTTTGGCTGAGTCGCTTTGAGTCCGCAAACCCTAACATGAAGATCGTGGATTCCGCAGCCGGGATCGAACGTATTCCAGCGCTTAATGCAAACAATAATGCGGAAGGCTCGGTTGAAGAGAGCGCCAATACTGGCACTGAGATCGATCCGCATATCTGGTTTTCCCCCTCACGCATGAAACAGATGTCTCATACAATGGCTGAGGCCATGCAGGGAGCCGATCCGCAAAACGCGGATTTTTACCAGGCAAATCTTGAAGCATTGCTGATCAAAATCGATGCGGTTGACGCTGAGGTGAGAACGCAGCTCCAAGGTGCAAAAAGGGATCATTTTATGGTGGTGCACCCTGCCTGGGGGTATGTGGCGGAGGAGTATGGACTGCATATGCTGGCAGTCGAAATTGGCGGTAACGAACCGGCTCCTGAGACACTTTCGGAGATTATCGCGTTAGCCAAAGAATATGAGATAAACACCCTGGTGGTCGAAAAGGGCAGCAACATCAGGCTCGCCCAATCGATCACCGAGCAAGCTGGGATCCCGAATATTGTGGAATGGGATCCGATGGCTTATGACTGGCCGGCAACGATGCTGATGATTGCCGAGACCCTACACCAGGCATTGAATTAGGAGAAACGTTGACAGGGCAAGCAGTAATTGAACTTGAGGATGTTTGGGCTGGCTATGAAAGTGACCGTGTCTTGGAAGCGGTTAACTTTAGGATGGTAGCGGGGGATTATGTGGGGCTGATTGGACCCAATGGCGGCGGAAAAACCACGCTGGTCAAAGTCATTCTGGGGCTGATTAAACCGGAACGCGGTTCAGTGCGGGTGATGGGCGTAAGCCCGGAAAAAGGGCGTCAGTTCATTGGTTATGTGCCTCAAATCCAGCAGGATGACAAGGCGTTTCCGATCAAAGTTTGGGATGTGGTGAGTATGGGAAGATTGAAGCCTGACCTCCTGCATAACCTGTCGTTAAAAGATGCTGACAAAAAAATCGTTGAGCGTTCCCTGAGGCAAATGGATATCCTGGACCTGGCAAAACGATCGATCAATGAACTTTCGGGTGGGCAGCGGCAGCGAGTCACAATCGCGCGGGCACTGGCAACGGAGCCGAAAATCCTGCTGCTGGATGAGCCAACTTCAAGCGTGGATTCCCGCTCCAGCTCGCAGTTGTATGATTTGTTAGCGGACCTTAACCAGAGCATTTCGATCCTGCTGATTTCACACGATTTGACTGCCATTTCCACCTATGTCAAAACAATTGGCTGCGTCAACCGGCGCTTGGTTTACAACGGACAGAAAGAGATCACCGCCGAAATGTTGAGCAGTGCCTATGAATGCCCGGTGGACCTTGTGGCACACGGACTGCCGCACCGGGTTTTACCGTCTCATCAAGAAGAAGATGACCATGATTGACTCGATCCAAAACATGTTTGCCTATGACTTCATGCGCAACGCGCTTTTCGCCAGCCTGCTGGTGGGTATCGCTTGTGGTTTGATCGGCACGCTGGTCGTGCTGAACCGTATAGTTTTTCTGGGGGGTGGAATTGCGCACGCGGCGTATGGGGGGATTGGGCTTGCATACTATTTTGGGCAAGACCCGATGCTGGGGGCGATCCTTTTCAGCGTACTCTCTGCGCTTGGGATGGGGGCGGTGCACCTGCGCACTAAAGCCCGCTCAGACACTCTGATCGGAGTCATGTGGTCGATCGGCATGGCAATAGGGATCATCTTTGTCAGCCTGACGCCAGGTTTCAAGGCAGATTTGATGAGTTATCTGTTTGGCAGCCTCCTGGCTGTATCAAGCGGCGACTTGCAGGTGATGGCGCTGGTGGCACTGCTTGTCATCGTCTTGGTAGGCTTCTTTTTCCGGAGCTTGCAGGCAATTTCTTTTGACGAAACCTTTTCTACAGTGCGCAATCTGCCAGTGACAGGACTTTACTTGATGATGTTGGTCATGATTGGGCTGACCGTAGTGGTGACGATGCGCGTTGTGGGATTAATCATGGTGATTGCGATGCTCACTATTCCCCCGGCTACTGCCAACCTGTTTCTGAAAGACATGAAGGGCATGATGTTGCTCTCCATAGGGCTGAGCTGGTTGTTTTCCTCCGTTGGTTTGGTCGTGTCTTTTGCTCTTAATCTTCAGGCTGGTTCTGTCATCATCCTTGTGGCAGCACTAAGTTATCTGGCAGCCGCCGGGATTAAAAAATTGGCAGTTCATCCTCAGGCATAATTTTTGCGGCTTGTAAATAAAGCCTGCAACAGAACTTTCTCCATGTTAACGTGTTTTTAAGATTTGAAGGTACAATTTAGAAAAGACATGGGACTAAAGGCTTTTTTTGAGGATTCTGCGGCAATCAAAACCGGCTTGTGGCTTGGTAAGCATTTCAAGCTGACAGGGTTGAATCACCTTGCCGATTTGATCAGCTCGGTGTTGGCATCTCGTCGCAATAGCTTGATGTTTCGCAACATTCAGGCAAACCAGTGGGTGGTCGCCGGGGAGAAGTTGAGCATGTCTCAACTGGAGCAGTATACTCGCGAAACTATTCGGAACGTTGTGGTTTCTTTGGCTGAGTATTTCTACTATTATCAACATCCTGAAGAAGGCAAAAAAAAGATTGTCCTCTCACCCACCGCAGAGGAAACTATGCGGGATATCGTCGATCGGAAAGTGCCAACCCTCTTGCTGGGTCCTCACTTGGGAAATTATGATCTGTTTGGGATGTCGATAAGCTGGCTGGGGATAAAACCATATGTGCTTTCCTACCCCAACCCTAATAATGCCTACAAAGCCCAAAACAGCATGCGCGAAGCCCTTGGAATGAGCGTGAACCCAATTTCCTTCTCGTCCTTTCGTGAGGCAAAAAAAGCGTTGAAAGAGGGATATAGCGTGGTGACCGGAATTGACCGACCGCTACCGGAGGGAAGTGATGCCAAGTATCGTCCACACTTTTTTGGGCGAGAAGCCGCCCTGCCGGTTTTTTATGGTCGCCTGGCGCTTGAGACCAATGCTGTAGTCCGGGTGGCATGTGGAGTACGCAATGAGGACGGGCTTTATTTTGTTGATGCAACCGATCCTATCCCGATGGAAAAAAGGAATGATCTGGTAGAAGAGAATGTCTTTAACGCTGAGAGCGTATTGCGCCCAACCGAGAAATTCATTCGTAAAGCTCAGTCCCAGTGGTGCATGTTGCATCCTGTCTGGCCTGAAGTTCTTCCAGTTCTTAATCAAATTACGTGAGAGGTGATTATGGCAAAGAAAATTCGCACAGAGAAGGATAAGCGCACTAACGACATTCTACTGGGACCATTAGAGAGGCCTGCACTGGAGTATTTTGCCAGGCATATGCCAAAATGGGTCAATTCAGACATGCTGACCGTAGTGGGCTTGCTCGGGTCAGTCTTGGCAGGAGTGTCGTATGCCATGGTTGGGACGGGAGCTGTAAAAGGCAGCCCATGGTTGTTCGTGGCGAGTTTGGGTTTTATTATTAACTGGTTTGGCGACAGCATGGATGGCACCCTGGCGCGTTATCGTAATATGTCGCGTCCGAATTATGGCTACTACACCGACCACGCGATTGATGGGATCACCGCTCTGCTGATTTTTATTGGGATCGGACTTTCGGGCATGGTGCGGTTTGAAGTCGCGTTGATCGCACTTTCCTGCTATTTGTTGCTCATGCTGCAAGTTTTTCTTAAAACGCACGCAACTGGCGTTTTCGAAATGACCAGCATAAAATTAGGTCCAACCGAAGTGCGGCTGATTGCCATAATCCTCAACACAGTAGTGTTTTTTGTTGACGTTAGCGACCCCTTGTTTGCAGTAACCATCGCCTCCCAATTGATACCGATTACCATCGGTACGCTTGTGCTTGCGATTTTTGCTGTTATCTTCCTGCTCTATTACATTTATCAAATCATCACCACAGGGAGACAATTGGCATATGAAGACGGCGAGGCGCTCAAACGTAGCCGGCTCCAGGAGAAAAAAACAGCCCAGGCTGAGAGAAAACTAAGTAAGGCTCAGAAAAAAGCAGCGAAAAATGCAAAAGGTCACGCAAAAAACATACAGGAAGACTCCTCGAGTGTGACTATCTGATTACAGAATCAAGTCAGGGATAAAACAGGCAGCTTTTCGGCTGCCTGTTTTCTTTAACGGCTACTGGCGCGCAGACGAAGGGCAGATATGGCAGGAGCTAAGGCTTCAAGCTCTGGCTGACGGTGACCAAACTGGGAGGCGGTGAATTGGGGAAGTTCAAGACCACCGAGCCCGCTGGCGGCAGCGGCGGCTGCGCGAAGGGGGGGCAGGAAGTTGGCAGCAACAAGCGAGACCGGGTAAGCAATGGTGATTTGCCTGGGACGCAGCAAGTGGATGAGCGGCGCCAGATTAACACCAAGCATTTTTGCTGTCCGTTCCAAAATTTCAAGGGCATAGGGGTCTCCCTCAGATGCGGCTTGAAGAACCTTACTGCCTGTGGTGGTTAGATCCCAATGAGACGGTTGAAGGCGGAGAGCCTGGAAGGCTAATCCGTTCAAGCTGACGTAATCGTTGAGGGTCAAATATCGGTTCAGGCGTGGATCGGGTGTTTCGGAGACAAGGATCTTTCCTATATCACCTGCGCTGCCTCCCGGGCTTTGGTAAATAACCCCATTCAACGAAAAGCTAGCGCGTAGGGTTGGATTAAAGCTAAGGTACACCTGCGTGCCGCTGGCATCGGTAGAGCCGAAAAGCATCTCCGCAAGCAAACCCGCTGCGGGGTGCTGCTCGATGAAAACAGGCAGGTTAAATCGCAGCCCCAGCTGGGATTTGAGCGGTTCTGACTTCCACTCCGGGAAATCCGGGGAGCTCTCGAGGATTCCGCTGAAGGGATCGTAATTGCCTGTAATTGAAACTGAAACACAATCCGGCAGGGGGAGATGCTGCGCCTGGGTGATCATCAGCAGACGATCTGCCGAGGTGGTTATGAGTTTAAGGATGGCCTGGAAACTTCTGCTGGCAGGCGTGCTCACAGACAGCCTTTCCTGGACCATGCCCGAGGGGCTGCCGTAGACGATCAGCAGCCGCTCGCCATCCAGGTTGAGTCCGAGGATGCTGTTGGCTGAGGTAAGTACGGGTTCCATATCCGGCATGATGTTCGGATTATAACCTGCTGCGCGAAAGCGGGGAAAAAATCAACACAGTGAGGAATTTTCTGGTCAGGCAGCAGTCAAGCTCTGGAAACAGAAGTTACAGGAAGAGTTGAAATTGACAGAACACTGCGTCGGTAAAGTTGTGCATGCTATAATTGCGCTGATGTCATCAACTGAGAATCACATGCCGCTTATCATTGCCCATCGAGGGGATTCCGCAAATGCCCCGGAAAATACGCTAGCGGCATTCCGCCTGGCGTGGGAAAAGGGCGCGGACGGCATTGAGTTGGACGTCATGCTCTCCGCTGACCAGAAACTGGTGGTTATTCACGATGACACGCTGGACCGCACCACCAACGGGCATGGGCAGGTTGGCAACACTCCCTATGCGGCTTTGCGAGAATTGGATGCCGGTAGTTGGTTCAGACCCGAATTTAAAGGCGAACCAATTCCGCTGCTGGATGAGGTTTTTGCCGAGCTTGGCGGCAAATTTCTGATCAACGTCGAACTTAAAAATTACAAGACTCCCAAAGATCAACTTCCCGAACTCGTGGTGGCACTTATAAAAAAACATGGTCTTAGCGATAGCGTTTTGCTCTCTTCTTTCAATGCCCGCAACCTCCCGCGCGTGAAATCCCTGGCACCGGAAATCCGAACTGGTCTCCTGACCTTACCGGGGTTTCTTGGACTGCCTATGCGCGGTTTTTGGGGTCGGCGCTTTGGAGCGGATGATCTGCACCCTTACTACCAGGATGTTTCAGCCAAGTTGGTGCAGTCCAGGCATAAACTGGGACAAAAGGTGAATGTCTGGACGGTGGATGCGCCGGATGACCTGCGGCACATGCAAGCTTTTGGCGTGGACATGATCATCTGTAATGATCCTGCTCATGCCCGCCAGATCCTGGAGAGGTGAAGTGAAAGTCGTCCGCCGGTTGCTTCTGCTCGCGCTCACACTGAGCTTGCTGCTACAACCGCTGGCGAGCTTTTTCCCCGCCGCTCCAGTTCTTGCCCAAAGCGATGTTGATGCTCTCATGGCTGAGATGTCGCCGGCAGAAAAGGTGGGGCAGCTCTTCTTGATCACGTTTGATGGGAGAGACATCACGCCCGAAAGTCCACTGGCAGAACTCATCCGGGATTATCATATCGGGGGCGTGGTGCTGAGCAGCTCTCACGACAACTTCAGCGGCACGGACACAGCGAGTTCAACCAGGTCGCTGATTGAAACACTGCAGCAGCTAGCCTGGCAGAAAAGCCAGGCAGCGGTTGACCCAGGTAATCCCGAGTCACAGGATCAAGATTTACCCGTATATATCCCACTTAGCATTGGTATTTCACAAAAAGATGAAACTGGCAAGCAGGATCAATTCCTCCAGGATCTGACCCAGTTACCTAACCCTATGGCAATCGGCGCCACCTGGTCCGAGGAAAACGCCATGCAAGTGGGCCAGGCTTTAGGTCAGGAGCTTTCTGCGCTGGGTTTTAACCTATACCTCGGCCCTTCGCTGGATGTGGTGGATACCAGTGATCTCCAGCAGGCAGCAAATGCGGGCACAGAGACCTTTGGCGGCGATCCTTATTGGGTAGGGTTGCTGGCACAGGCTTATATCGCAGGGCTGCACAGCGGTAGCGGGGGAAAGATGAGTGTGATTGCCCGCCACTTTCCAGGGCTTGGCGGAGCAGACCGACCGCCGCTCGAAGAAGTGTCCACGATCCAGAAATCACTCGAGCAGCTTAAGCAAATCGAACTATCTCCTTTTATGGCCGTAGCTGGCGCGGACGATCAACTGAAGCAGGCAGATGGTTTTATGGTTTCGCACATCCGTTTCCAGGGACTTCAAGGCAACATTCGTGCAACGACTAAGCCAGTCAGCTTCGATCAGGCTGCCCTTGCCCAGTTGCTCGGTGTGGAGCCGATCGCAGCCTGGCGCCAAGCGGGGGGATTGACCGTCAGCGACAGTCTGGGCAGTCGCGCGGTGCGGCTTTTCTTTGATCCGACTGGCAGCGAGTTTGACCCGATTAATATCGCCCGGACCGCTTTCCTGGCGGGAAACGATTTGCTTTACCTCGACAATTTTCACGCCAATAACGACCCGGATGCGTTCACCACCATCCGCCGAACGTTGGATTCCTTTACTGCCAAATACCAGGAAGACAGCGTCTTCGCACAGCAGGTGGATGCATCTGTCAGGCGCATCTTGGCGGAAAAGCTTTCCCGCTACCCAGAGTTCAACATTGAGCAGGTTTTACCACCCGCCGAGGATCTGGAAATTATTGGCAAGTCGTCTGCTGTAAGCCTGAAAACCGCCCGTGAAGGCGCAACCTTGATCGCTCCCTCGCAGGAATTTCTGGCTGGCTTGCTTCCTCAACCCCCGTCCTTCTCCGAATACATCACCATTTTCACTGATACCCGCTCGTTGCGTCAGTGTAGCAGTTGCGAAAACATAAACAACCTCTCCACCAATGCGTTCTTCAACACGCTTACCAGGCTGTATGGCAGCAGGGGGAGCCGGCAACTTTCGGATTCGCGCATCACCTCATACAGTTTCGAGCAGCTTACGGAGATCCTTGACCAGGTCTCTGCGCCTTCAGACCCTTACATGGTCGATAACCTGCGGCGTTCGAAATGGGTCATTATTAACTTCCAGGGGCTTGACCCGGACTTGCCCCAGACCTATGCCCTAAAACGTTTGTTGGCTGAGAGAGTGGATCTCCTGCAAAACAAAAATGTGATTGTCTTTTCATATGGCGAGCCTTATTATCTTGACAGCACCGAAATCGCGAAGCTGACAGCATACTACGCTTTGTATGATAAAACCCAGGCAGCTCTGGAGATCGCTGCCCGCTTGCTGATGCAGGAAGCGCAGCCCATCGGCTCGCTGCCAGTTAGCCTTGACACAGTCGGTTACGATCTCAGTGAGCAAACAGCTCCAACCTCTAATCAAGTCATCCCGATCGCCCTGCTTACCACCTCGATGAGCACCATGGAAATAACACCCACACCTGATGCGCCTTTTTCCGCTCCGGTTACACCCGTGCCGCTATTTCGGATGGGAGAAACAGTGCGCATACAGGCTGGACCGGTGCGCGACAAGAATAACCACACGGTTCCGGATGGAACCGTCGTGAGATTCACGGTTCGCCTTGCAGGAGAAGATCTCATCATCGCTCAGCCTGAAGCCACGACCATTGATGGTCTTGCCACAATTAGCTACCGCATCGATCGGGATGGGATCTTTGAGGTGACTGCCGCCAGCGAACCGGCAATGGTTTCGGGCACGTTGGTGCTGAACACCCAGGGCGGTCTGGCGCAGGTCATCATGCCCACACCAACTCCAACCATTGAACCCACCCCCACCATGACCCTGCCTCCAATTCAGACCCCTGTTCCAAGCGAGAGTCCCGAACCGGGAGCCAATACCACTGGTTTCCCGCGCATGATGGACTGGTTCCTGGTTGTGCTGATCCTGATTGCGGGTTTTGGTGTGGCGTTCCTGGTTGGGTTCCGCTGGTGGGGTGGGTCCAACTGGGCAATTCGTTCGGGTTTTTGTACCCTGATTGGCGGGCTGCTGGCGTATCTTCTGCTCACCCTGGGCATCGATAGCCTGGTGGAATTGGTAAAGGAAAGCAGCTCATGGTTCATCGTAGAGATGACCATGATTGGGATGTTATTTGGTTGGGTTGCTGCCCTTATCTGGTGGCTGCGCGTTGAGGGAATGAAACTGCCTTCCAAAAATTAAGCAAATCCAAGATCAAGAACCCTCAAACCAGGCTTCTGGGCGCTCGAAATTTACCCAGCCTACAGGTTGTGAATAATCGTGAGAAACAAACTCAAAAAGGTAAGCCCCGCCGCTATCCACGCCAGGCGAATCTCAGCCGATCCAAGCTGACTATTATTGCTGCTGCCTGAATAACTGCTCAACTGCCTCAGTCGACTGGTGCTTTCGCCAGTGAGCGCCTTGATGAATTCGCGCACATCTTTGGGGCGATCGTTGGGATGCAGGGCCATCCCCCACAGGATTGCCTCCTCCACCTTGGGCGAGATGGCAGGGTTGAGCAGGCGCGGCGCAGCCAGGCTTTCGGGGTTGAGAAAGCGGTCGCGCACGTTGGCAGGCGGGGTGTTGGTGAGCAGATGGTAGAGCGTGCAGGCAAAGGCATAGATGTCAGCCCGGGCATCCGTGTGGCTGCTCTCGCCGCCGTATTGCTCCAGGGGCGTGTAGAGGGCAGTGCCTTGCCCCTGCATGATCGTGATGGTGACTTCTCCCGGAGCAAGCAGCTTCACCAGACCGAAGTCCACCAGTTTTACTAAACCACTTGGGGTTAGCTTGATATTGGAGGGTTTGATATCGCGGTGAAGAATGGGTGGGTCCTGATTATGGAGATAGGTAAGGGCGTCGCCAATCTGCAGCGCCCAACCCAAAACCTCTGATTCCTGCAGGAATTTACCGCTGTTTTCCGCTTTTGCCAGGAGTGCGCGCAGGTCATCCCCAGGGACATAATCCATTACCAGGAAATCGTTATCCTCAATCGAGAAGAAGTCGGAAACCTTGGGCAAATTGGGGTGGTCAAGCCGCGCCAGCACGGTCGCCTCACGCATAAATTGGTCCCGGGCTTCCTGAAGCATGGCAGGCGGAAAGGTGGGGTCATAACTGACTTGTTTTACAGCACATTTCCTTCCGGCAAGGCGTTGGTCCTGTGCAAGGTAAATAAAGCCATATCCACCCTGACCGATGATGCGTTCAATTTCATAGCGCTCATGAAGCACGGCGCCAATGCGAGTCTGAAAAGGCATGACCTGTATCTCTCTTGTTGACTTCAGCTGCTGGTTATTCCGGCGTAAGGTTTGAGCAGCCTGTTTGCATTATAATGTTAAATTATAGTCTGAAACGGTAAATGTGAAAAATGGAAGATCCAGTCCTGATAGCAAATGAGGGTCCGCTCAACGGGCTACAGTGGATCATAAAGGGTCAGCTATTGATCGGACGTGATGCGAATTGCGACATTGTGATTCCTGACCGCCAGGTCTCCCGGCAACATGCCCGGGTTACCAACACTGGAAAAGGGATTACCCTGGAAGATTTGGGCAGCAAGAATGGCACGTTCGTCAATAACCAGCCCATTTCTGCAGAGGTGAAACTGGTGGAAGCAGACGAGATCCAAATCGCCCTGACTCAGACCTTCCTTTTTCTAAGTTCCGATGCCACTTTGCCGCTGAGCGACTTACCTCCGGAGTTGGGGCAGATGTTCAATCTTCGCCTCGAAAGCGCTTCGAGACGCGTTTGGGTACGCGGTGTAGAGTTGAATCCGCCTCTATCGGCGCAGCAGTTCAACCTGTTGGCGTTGTTGTATAAAAACTCCGGCGAGGTTGTCAGCCGTGAGGCATTGATCGAGGCGGTCTGGGAAGAAGATACCCATTGGGTAACTGAACAGGCTTTTGACGCGCTGCTGAGACGTCTGCGCGACCGCATTAATCAAATTGACCCCGATTACGATTACATTGTCACCGTTCGGGGTCATGGATTGCGGCTGCAAAACGAACCGCACTGACGTTCCTTAGCTGGATTGCAGGTTACGTTTCATCGTGAAGCGCAGGATCTCCCGGTTTAGTTCTTTTAACTGGTCGAGCACTTCCTGTTGATCGCCTTGTTGTTCCAACTGACCAATCAAGCCTGCCAGTAGCTGCACAAACTCATCGTTGACCAGATCGCCTGATTCCTCCAATATTTTTACTCGATTTTCAGCACTTTCTTCCTGAAGCAGGGCATCGATCAACCCAAGGTAAGCGTTGGAACTATCTGCGGACTGTATAACATTAATGATCTGGCTCAGTTTGCGCAGTTTAGCTTCATCTTTAGCGGCTTGCGCAGCCTTGGCTTCCTGGTTGATCACTTCCACGACCGCCTGGTTGATGCGCGGCAGGGCTTCCTGGGTGGCTTTCTCAACATCTTCGGCCGCCAGCAGCTCATTTACAAGCTTGCGTGCTTCCTCAAGCTGGGTTTTCATGGCTTCATCAACAGCTTGGGTGATGGTCAGTAAACGCTGGCGCAGCGACTCGAGATGAGCTTTTTCCTCCCCTGAACTTGCTTCGATTTTGTCGGATAGAAGCTGGAAGAAGGTATAGTCAAGCCCACTGCGAACCATGGTGGCGATGGTGGTCAGCCGAATGTCTGAGTTGGAGCTCTTGATCAGGAGGTCCAGCAATTTTTCGCGGGTGAGGCCGGTTTTGCTCAGTTCCTGGAGTTCTTTGACGGCCTCTTGTGTCTCAGCAGCTTCCAACGCGGCGGTTTTACCGAGCGTGGAATGTTCAATGAGAGCCTTCTGGAGGGCGTTCAGGGCTGCCAGGCTCTCCTGGTCGCCAGCTGCAGCGGATGCCTGTGCCAGGGAGCTGAGGAGCATAAAGAATTCTTCATCAATTTTCTCGTCATTTTGTTGAATCATCTCAGGTAAGCCTTCAGCGCTGGCGCCAAGCAATTGCTGCAAGAGATGAAGTTTTTCCTGTTGGGCTTTTATCATCTCAGGGGTGATTCCGTCAGCTTCGAGGATCGTTTCGAACAGGCGCTGTTGTGTCAGCATCGTCTGCGGACGGAAAAGGTAAGACTTGCGCTTTTCGGGAGGAAGGTCATCCATGGCTTTTTTGATCATCGGACCAAGGATGCGCTCCTGCTCATTGATTGGGGTGTGCAGGTCCGGCGGGAAGAAGGTCAGAAGCAGTTCTTTGTCGGGATCGTGGTAGACAATCGGGGTAGGATAGACGCCCTGAGCACCACAGATCGGGCACTTGAAGTAATTGGCGGATCCCGAGAGCAGCTTTTGCTTGGCTTCAGGATCGGTATTGGTATCGAAGAGCCGGGTCAGTTCAATGGTTATTGGCTGATGGCATTGGGGACATGGAACAATTGTTTTTGCCATAATTTCTCGTTTCTGTAAATTATTCAGGCGTGTATTATAACATTTACCTCGGGCAATTTTCTTCGATGTGCATTGCCTCAATATTAATGTAACTTTACGAAAGAACGATGGCTCATAAAGAATGTTACTCTAAGGCGGAAAATGAGACCGCAGAGAGGTAGCAAATGATGAGTCATCGCAGTAAAAGAGAATTGTTGGAGGTCATTCGACCTCGATATCTCAAAGCTACAAGAAAAGAAAAAACGCAGATATTAGACGAGTTTATCGCTGCCACGGGATATCATCGCAAATATGCCATTCGAGTGCTCAAGCATCCGCCCAAATCCAAGGGTTTGAAAAAGCCTAGCAAGCAAAGGGTTTATGGGGATGACGTTGTTCAGGCGTTAACCACCATTTGGGAAATCTGTGGTCGGATCTGTTCAAAACGATTGAAGCCTTTCATCCCTGAAATGCTTGTCGTGCTGGAACGACAGCGTGAACTCATCCTGGCTGAACCCATCAAGACCCAACTTTTGACGATGAGCCGCGCCACCATCGACCGCTGCTTGAAATCAGCTCGGTTTGAACCCCGCAAAGGATTATCCACTACCAAGCCTGGTACTTTGCTCAAAAAGGCCATTCCAGTCCGAATTTTTACACCCTGGGAGGAGGAACACCCAGGCTTTGTGGAAGTGGATCTGGTCGCCCACTGTGGTGAAACCCCTGAAGCACCCTATCTGAACACGCTGTCTTGCGTCGATATTGCGACTGGTTGGACGGAATGCCTGGGTTTACCCAATAAAACCCAACAAGCCGTCTCCCAGGCCATCCTGGTTCTGCGCCAACAGTTACCCTTCCCGCTTCTCGGTCTTGATTCGGATAATGGCAGTGAATTTATCAACGCTACCCTTTACCGTTATTGTTTGGCTGAGCACATTACTTTCACCCGTTCTCGTCCCTACCGAAAAAATGATCAGGCGCATGTTGAACAGAAAAACTGGTCTGTTGTCCGCCACACCATTGGCTATGATCGCCTCGAAACTGCGGACGAGTTGGATCTGCTTAACTCCATTTACGCGGATCTCCGCCTACGTTAATTTCTTCCAGCCAGTGCTAAAATTGGTTGGCAAAGAACAGGTGAACGGCAAGGTGATTAAAACATACGATCAACCTGCCACCCCTTTCCGGCGTGTTTTGGCTTCTGATTTGATCTCACCGGAAATCAAGGCAAACCTTAATAATGTATATGTTCACATCAATCCGGTTACTTTGCGTAATTCGATTGACCAGAAAGTGGCACGTTTATGGAAAATCGTTCGGTAACATTTTTCTGTGAGCCATCGTTACTTCTTCGGTAACATTTTCTATTGAGGCATTACGTAGTGTCCTGAAGAAAGCTTATCCAAAATTGTGCTAATGGATGCTGGGATTTCGGGCTCAGCGATAAGTTCATTCCCATTGATTGTAATAATGCCAGTCCGAATCAGTCTGAGTAGTTTTACGAATCGCTTGATACTTATCCCTGTTTGCATCTCAATGCTTTTGCTGATTGCCAAGGCTGCCAAAACAATTGTCAAGTGCGCCTCGATAGAATCTCTCTTCCGGTGGTAAATCGGTCTGGCTTTGAGGTCCGATTTGGCCATGCGGAATGTCGCTTCGACTTGGAAAAGTTGATGATAAAAGGCTATCACCTCAGCATCAGGGATGTCGAGATTGGTTACATAGCCCTTGATACCTGCCAGTGATTTTGCTTTGTCAATAAGAGCCTGGTTAAGACTCTTGCTTTGGCCTTCAATGGTCAGAAACTTAGTTCTGGTAACAGGAACTTGACCATCAACCGCCTTCTTTGCCTTGGCTATTTGCTTTTCAATGTTCCGTAAATCCAGGGCAGCCCGCTTGCTTCGGTATTGGTATACAATGCGATAGTCTTTTTGTTGTGCAACTACAATCTGGTGATCCCGCATCTCACCGGCTTTTTGACATTCCTCAAGCTGATAAGGAACTTTGTTTAGGCGTGAACCTACGATGTATGTAAATCCTTCTTTACCAAGCGCTTCTAAATTGCTGGCACTGAGCATGGCTGCATCCGCTACTACTGTGACCTGCTTCAAATGATGTTTCGCTTGAAAAGCCTTAATCATTGGTAAAATGGTCTTCGTTTCAGCTTTATTCCCTTCAAAGCTTTGTAAACCCAAAGGAAAGCCGTTTTTATCCACCAGAAGACCAACGATGATTTGTGGCTCCAGTCGACGTTCTTTGCTCAGACCTGGCTGGCGATATTCATCCTCTTTTTGAACCTCAAAGTACAAGCTGGTTACGTCATATAGCACTAAACTAAGCGCTTCCCCGTGAATATACTCAAAACAAGCCTGACTGATAATCTCTCGATAACCTTGCTCTGCAGCTTTGACAAGACTTCGATAAAGTTTGTTTCTGTCAATATTATCTGTGCCCAAATCTGCCAATACTCGCAAACTGTCTATTTTTGACGTTGGCTCTACAATCCTTGTAAGACATAAAGCCTCAAATACATCGTCTCGCAGTTTCGCAAATCCAAGTTTTTGATATTCTTGTTGTAAGATTTTCCAAAGTAGACCCGAATAGGTCTGCCTGATTTCTACTCGGAAGCTGGATGCCGCTTCAGGAAAGAGTTCCGGTTGCTTGGCGTGTAACTTTTTATGAGCTATTGCCAGCAAAACCCGGAGATCCTCATCGGTATGAGCACTACCCATGTGAATAAGCCGCACAACTTTACCTTTTTCTTTGAAAGCAATCTGAACAGCAGTAGCTCCACTGGCTGTTTTCACTTTTCTAATGAACGCCATGCCTACATTTTAGACTATTTTTTTTGCCCCCTTAGTGTCCCGAAAACCGCTCCTTTCCTCAATGAAAACGCTGTTTTTAGTAAAAGTGAGAAACTCAGGTAGTCTACTGAGAATACTTGCTTCTACTATCTGAAATTGGAAAAGTGGTTTGTGGCCGATGAAGTTGAATTTGAATCAGTACTGTAAAAGATCCTCAAGTCTCTTCAATCAAATATTAAAAAAAGTTGCAGATCAATTGTTGCAGCTAATAAATCAAAAAGAACTAACTCCTATCCCCACAACAACCACGATCTGTACAACAGCCTTTATCATTACAACACCCTCTATCAGCATCGCATCCAGTGTCATGGAAATTATCCATTATCCCGTCTTCTTGTCTTAAAGTGACACGAGACAGTCTAATGAATACCTTCTCCTGATTTTCTTCTAAAAAGAATATATCTTGTGGATTGTAGCTAAGCATTTTTTAACTCTTTCTGGTGCAACATCCATAATTGGTGCAACAACCTTGATCAGTACAGCATCCATAATCAGCAAAACAACCTTGGTCGGACACCGGTTTTTCGTCGATTTGATTGTTACTAAGTCTCACATAAACAACTTCGGAAAGAGTTGAGTTTTCTTCTATCACTTTTACCTTCCTTTTGCAAATGATATGGAAAAGAGTTAATTGAATTGGTCTCTCTTATAAGGATCCGTGAAATTTGCTAAACACGGACCGGAACAATTTGTATTAAAATCGCATGAACAAAATAATGGTTTTCTAAGATTTCTTAAAAGTTCGTGGTGCCACAATTCTGAAATCGACATTGTCGTAATATTACCAATGTATTCTTGAATGACACCGCAACTTGAGACAAAACCTCCTGCATTTATATACAGTAATTCTCTACCCGCAGGGCAACCAAAAAACTGAGCATACCTGTTGACTGGTTTGGAAGGAGGAAAACCTCCACTCTCAATTATCAAATGAGATTTTCTTTGCGATTCTTGATCTGATATTTGACAAATTTTCTCTCCGATGGATTTTCGGTCATTTACCGTTAATTCTCGTAGATTCTTTCCTCTGCCCTCATTAGATAGTGCAAGATATCTTAAAGAGGTCGCTCCAATATTCCGTGCTAAGTCAGCCATCGCTTCAATTTCGCAAACATTTTCATGTAAGATGGACATATTTATTTTGACATTCACCCCCACATCTACAAGATTTTTGGCAGCTTTTAGTATTTGTTTCCAAGCCCCCGACTTGTTTACTATTCGATCATGCATATGTTCTGAAGCACCATGTATACTTAACTGGATTTCATCAAAATATTTTGAGATTCTCACCGCGTTTTTTTTGTCGATTATCCATCCATTTGAACTTGTGTCCAGTCGGTTAATTCCTTTTTGCTTTGCATATTCACAGATTTCAAAAAAATTATCATGTAAGAGAGGCTCTCCTCCCATTAATTGTAGGCTTTGAACTCCAATGTTAGCAGCCTCTGAGATCAATCTTTCTATTTGATCCTTTCTTAATTCGCCATTGCTCCGAATTATGGATGCGTCTCTACTGCAATGTATGCAATTTAAATTGCAATAATTAGTCAGGTCAAGCTCAATCCTTGTTGGAAAATAGAAAAACCAACCATAGACATCTGCAGAATAAATGTTCTCTATTTCCTTTGGAACTATGTAATCAATCATTACATTATTCTTTGAATAATCAAATGATAATAAGTCGTAATAATAAAACCTTTCTAATTCCTTCTCAATCAAAGTGTCAGTGATAATTTTTGAGACTCTTTTTGGCTCGATTAATTGTTGAACCAAATTGCATGCAGAAGGATCTAAATAGAAAAGCCCCCGCTGAGTGACAAGCATGCTTCCCTCGTACATATGCAACAATTCAAACTTGCCTTTCAGACTAACAAAATTATCACCTTCTGGAAGAAGCCTAGAATTGTCATAACCGAGCAACTCAGTTTCACGACAAGGAAGATATTGATCATGGGAAAAATATTCAATCAAAGTCACCTCTCAAGAGAAAACAGTGAACCCAACTTGAAGGTTCAAATAAAAAATCCCATGCCATCCCAATTTTTACAAACACAGTTACTAAGATAGTAATAAGCTATTATAAGAATGAATGATTTAATTTCGGTTACTGCAACAGCCATAGTTAGAACAACAGCCTAAATTACGGCAACAACCATAACTTGAAATGTCTGTCGAATTTGGCAAAGAAGAAACAATATATGTTTTTTTTTGTTCCCCATTTACTTTACGAATAAAGTTAACTTCTTTCACTTTATTTTCAGATAGAATTCTCATCTATTCCTCCAATAATCTGAAAATACATACATCGTAATCATAACATTAATATCATTATACCACTTTCTTTCAGAAATGATTTGAGCCGCATTGCCTCAATATTAATGTAACTTTACGAAAGAACGATGGCTCATAAAGAATGTTACTCTAAG
>Ga0079098_1021165_pt1 | contig 22590 bp, 37 predicted proteins | sample ADurb_H2B_01_Slu_FD_74559 | JGI IMG/M metagenome (GOLD analysis project Ga0079098, IMG submission 74559) | Active sludge microbial communities from Illinois, USA, of municipal wastewater-treating anaerobic digesters - ADurb_H2B_01_SludgeMetaT... | ecosystem: Engineered > Bioreactor > Anaerobic >...
CATGATTGAGGCTGACGCCGGTAAGCGCCACATTTGCATTGACGTTGACGATGGGGTGCACGCAACCGGTGAAGTTGAAATCACCAGCTATGCCAACCTAGTCGATGGCACTGACGATACCGTTACCGTGGGAGCAACCGCATTTACAGCCCAGACAGGAGCCGCAACCCTTGGGACGGCAACCTTTCAGGCCGCGACTGACAACGAGTCCACCGCTGAGAGCCTTGCGTTGCAAATAAATAACCACGCCACGGCCGGCGCTTTGGTCCGCGCACGCGCAATTGGTGCCGTCGTCCTTTTGACCGCAATTCATGGCGGGGAGGATGGCAATACGATCGCCTTGGCTTACGCTCAGCTTGGTGCTGGCACGGGAGCCACCGTTTCGGGAGCATTCCTTGCCGACGGTGAGGAGGCTGAGGAGGATTACGAGGCCAAAAGACTCGCCCTCTGCACCCTCATATCGCAAATAACAGTTGGGGGAGTTGTCACCGTGGGGAGTGAGGTCGAAACGATCACGCTGACCAATGGTCAGGCATTTGATTTCAAATATAACCTCCCAAATCGATTGGAGACGCATTTAAAACTGACGATCACGCTGTCTGAAAACAATCAGGTGGTGGTTGGATCGCCGGACGATGTAAAGGCCACCCTTTTGGCCAATATTGCAGAGCGATACAGGCTTGGACGAAACTTTGAGCCTCAGAGATATTTTTCAGTCGTTGACGCTCCATGGGCCGCCTCAGTGCTTTTGGAATGGTCAACTGACGACGAGGCGACGTGGAATTCAACTGTTTACGACGCCGCTTACGACGATCTTTTTATGATCGATTTGGCCAATATCACTCTGGTGGAGGCATAAATTGGGAGTGCAATTCTTTAAGGGCGATCAAACAGAGCTGAAATATTACAATTCAGCACTCCCGATCCTGGACAATTTGATCCAGCAAAGGGACTTGTTTCATGAGGACGCTTACGGTTGTTTCGTGCTCGGGGAGCTGCTTTACGACAATAACTATGCACCGCTTGCGCGTGCCATCCCCCGCGAAATATTCCGAGAGTCCTATGCGACAATCTTTGAGGCGTTTTTAGAGGCCGGCACGTTTGAAAGTTACCTGACTGTTTTCCGAAATATCTTTGGCGACGACGTTGAGGTTGATTTTACGGTGCCTGATCCGGGAAAACTCAATATCGATATAGTCGCGGCTGGGTTTCAGCTCAGCGACTTCATAGCCCGACGCATCGTGGCCAATGCGTATGTTTTCGACGAAATCATAGACGATGAGGGAGACAATATCGTTTTCCAAACGGTTAAAGGTTTCGAGTCGCAATATGAGCTTGAGCAAATGCTTTTTGAAATGGTGCCGGATGGCATTTACACTGAAATCACGTTGACCGTGGGGGGACCGTAATGGCTCAGAAAAAAATTACTGATTTACAGCTTATTGACGCCGTCGTTGCGGGGTTGAATTTCCCTGGAGACGACGGGATCCAAACTTATCGGGCCACCGCTGCTCAAATTAAAGCTTACATTTTGGCCACCGGAAATATCGAGCTGGCCATGCTTGCCGTCGATATTTTTAACGGCCTCACCAGCGTCTCGGCGGCCGACGACGATTATTTCACTTTGATTGATACCAGTGACTCAAACAAAACAAAAAAAGCACTGGTCTCGACTTTTGCCCGAAACCTTTACCGGACAGTTTCGAGTTATCCGGCGACAGTCGCCTCAACTGACGGCACTTTAAAGCTGACCAGCACCTCTGGCACGATCACACTCCCAGCCAATGGATCTCCCGGTAAGCGTTATAAATTCATGCACCAGGGGACCAGTTTCACGAATGTTTACACGATCGCAACGACTGGTGGCGCGGTTTTTAAAACCCCTGCTGGCGACGTTGCCTCGGGTGATTGGAAACTCCACACGCTCGGTCAGGTCGTTGAATTCGAGGACGACGGCACGAATTGGCTCCAGGTCCACCATTATGCAAAGACCGGGTGGATCGATATGGGAGCAATTACGGTTGGCGCGGTTACCACTGGACCAGCAAAGGCCACGACTAGGGTGCAGGATAAGATTTATGGCCGCCGTGACGGGGATGAAATGGAGTTTCGTTTTGAGTATCTCCACACCGCAAGTGCAGGAGCAACGGCTGGCTCGGGCGATTACCTTTACACATTGCCAAATTCATTGCAGTTCGGGCCTTTGATCCGTTTCAGTACCTCGACAATTGCCGATATTAACGCGGTTGACTGGGCCGATAAAGGGTTCGGAGTCGCCTCGTTTGAAACCACAGCAGGTAATAGTGGAATGCTGCCTCAGGCCGTATTGCCATACGATGCGACTCGATTTCGCTTGATGGCGGCCGACGATTACACGGCCAGAGGCCCTCAAGACAGTGCATTTTTTCATTACAGTTATGCGGCCCGTTTTGGGTGGAGCTGTCAATTCAAGGTCCAAATTTCAGGACTCATGCCATAGGGGGTTGGAGCATGGACGCTCTGGGGACTTACATTGTCGGGGAGTTGATCAAATCGCTCGGTCAGGGCGATATTGTAAAGTTCATGGCTTACCTCGCCATTTTTCTGGTCCTATGGCTTGAAATGCGCGGACTCAAAAAGGCTGTAAAGAACCTGAGTGAGACGATCGCCAATTCATTTGCCGATGGCGAAAAAAGGTTCGACACTTTAGAATCTAAGTCACAAGATTTCGAGCACCGATTGACGGTGCTTGAGCAACAAAAATCCTAAGGGGGATTACATGGACAAGGCGTTTGATCTAAAAGCACTCGAAGTGCGTCTTAAAGCTGCTGGTTTACCGGCCGTTGAGGGCGTTGCTGAATTGGTCGCAAAAGAAGTTTTCGGCTGGCTCGGTGACTCCTGCGTGGCCAGCGACAATATGCTGGTCAAATCAATTGGCCCTGCTGCGATTGCAGTTTTGCAACCGCTTGCAATGGGCGCGATTGATAAAATCGACGGCCAACCGGGTTAATCGATGTTACCAGCTCGCGGGTTTTGGGGTTTCCTTGCCCGCGTGATGGGCAATTCATACCGAGACACTTTCATGGTGCGACTCGGGACGAATTTGCTTTTCGCTCAATTCGGCATTGTCGGTCCAGCGGCCAACTTGCTCGGGATATTCGTGCGCGGATTTCTGGGCCTGCTCATGGAGACCGGCGTTTTTCAATTGGACTTGCTGCTCGATGCTTACCGCGAGGGCAAAAAAATCCCTGAATTTGAAAAAGAGGCCAAGGCCGCATACGAAAAAGCGATGGCCAAGGTCTATACCGAGGAGGAAAAAGTTGAAATTCGCAAAAAATATCTTGAGATCCTTTCAAAAATTGTCCCCGTTGGTAATGGTCCTCGCCCTTAACGCGTGCGCAGGTGGCCCGGTAACCAATGCCCGAATATGCTCAGAGATCCCATTCATCGATGGCCCTGAGGGCGCTTGCGTTTGGACGGTCACTCGTAAAACTGAATTGATCGGCTCAAAGGAATGGCTCGAAAAGCGTCCAAAGATGCTCATGATCGATGCTCAGTCGTGGACGGAAATCAAAAAAGATTGGCTCAAGGCTTGTCGCATGGCTGGTCCTGATTGCAACGTCGCCGTTGACTCAGTGGATAAGACGATCAAGGCCCTGGACCAAATTGCAGGAGCGGTTTTAAATCCATAGACACACTCTAAAGGGAGGGTTCTATGGCACTGGTGCCGAATTCACGGCCTCAAATGGGCAAGTCTGACGTCGAAAAAATCTTAAAATCAAAGGGCATTGACCGGGATAAATTTCCCGTGTGTGTCGTTGCAGTCAGAGGGTATTACCTCGACTCGATGGGAGTGAAAGGCAAAAACGATCGTGGCGTTTACGACGACGCTTGCTTTATCGACTCCCCCACACTGTTTTCCTCGGTCAATTGGAATACCGATCCAACCGGTTATCGAAAAGGATCCGGCACGGGTGGAAAAAAGGGCATGGCGTCACTGAAACTTGGCGTTTGGGATTATAAGATCGGCCTGCATAAAGGTAAAGGTCCTGCTGGCAACCAAGCTGGCCCTGTTACGGTCGTCAGGGACGGCGTTAACGGAGATTACGAGGATACGGGCCTGTTTGGGATAAACTTGCATTGGGGAGGCGCTGGGACGTCCTCATTGGGATGCCAGACAGCACCCCCGACTCAATGGCCAAGCTTTATCAATCCATTGGTTGCTGAGCTGAAAAGATATGGCCAGAAAACCTTTAAATACGTTTTGATCGATGAGGCTGAGCGCAGGGCGATCCTCACTCCCCAAGATGAAACTCAACCACCCATGGGGGAAACTCCAGAGGTCAACCATTTAAAGCCGGCAATCGATATGATCAAAGAATTCGAGGGGTGCTATTTGCACGCTTATATGGATCCGGTTTCGATCCCGACAATTGGCTGGGGGACCATTCGATATCCTGACGGCCGGCAAGTCAAAATGGGCGATAAAATCACCCTTGAGCAAGCTGAGGAGTATCTCATGCATGAGGTTCAAGGTTTCGTGAATTCGGTCAAGCGACTGGTCCAAGTGCCGATCTCAAACAATGCGTTTTGCGCTCTAGTCTCGTTTTGTTACAACCTGGGAGCTGGTGCTTTGGCTGGATCCACCTTATTGAGGAAACTCAATGGCGGGGAGTCTATGGAGTCTGTCGCGGCTGAGTTTGGCAAATGGATCAATGCTGGTGGCCGGCCCTTGAAAGGGCTGATCAGGAGGCGTGAGGCTGAGAGGTCTTTGTTTTTGAGACAATAACCTGAGTCGAATTGCATTTTAAACAGTTCACATAAAGCAGGTCGGGGCCAAGCGAATCGTCCCGGCCTATTTTTTTGACCGTTTTCGTCGTCAAATCGAATTTACAGCATGAGCAAGATTTTTTAAGTCTCATACTGACTTAATCGGCTGATTTCCTCGCAACCTTTAACGCACTATGTTAATATATCCATGGAGGTTCAAGATGAAATCAATTTTATTCGCTTTATTGGCCCTTGCGGTAACCGCTTGCACGACAGCTCAGACTCGCACCGAATGGGTGGTTGATCAGTCCGACAAGGCCGCTGTCGCTCGACTCCAGGCCGTTTATAACGAGTGCAAGGACTTTGCTTACCGATCAAAGGTGGCCGGCTCCAAATATTCTGAGGCCGATATCCATACGAGCTGCATCCAACGTAAAGGCTATGATTTTAAGACAGTGACAGTCAGTAATTAGGGAGGAGGGGGAGTTTCCTCAATCGTGATCGCCAAAAGCGGTCCCTCCTTTTTGGTCCTGAATTGCTGATCGCAAATCCAGGGACCTGTCACTCCCCAATTGTCGTCAGAGAGCACCCCTGCGCTTACCAATGCGTCCACCACGGGCTTTAAAGATCCAATTAGACCGTCGTAATCCAGCGTACGCCAAAAATGCCGTGTGATCGTAATACGTGCGTGTTTCAAAGGCTCAGGGGGGAGTTTGTTTCGACACATTCCGGCGATCAAAATATCAAACATTTTTCCCTCACGCCGCTGAGCACTCCAATGCGCTCTGAGACTGCGATTGGTGGATTTGGGGAGTGAATGGAGCGTAAGGTCAAGTCGATACATGGGTAAAATATTCATTGATCGTCAAGAAAAAGTCACATTCAATCGTAAGCGTCGAGTTGAGGGGTTTCAGCTAAGCCCACCATGCAAGCAAGGAAAACTCGGCAAGCAAGCATGGCCAATTAGCTGGGGTGAGTGTGTGAAAGGGTGCTGAGATCAACCGATTTCAATCCAGCCAACTCATGTTCAAACTGCGTCCTTAAGGCCTTAGCGATAAGGTGGAACGGCATACACCGGGGAGACGCACGCGGAAGTGATCGGGTAAGTAACTCCTGATCCGACAAGCAACGGTCTTGAATAAAGGCTGACCTTGATCGGGATCGTATGCTCTGGGAGCTGAAATCTTTTACTCTTTTTAACTTGCAAATAAGAGTCTCCCTGGTATCTCATTGATCAATCGGTTTCACACCGTCGCAACTCAGCACCCTCGGGTAAAACCGGGGGAGCAACCCTCCCCTTAAAAACTTTTCAAATTGACAGCTTAGGGCCAATAGTTTAACCAACGGATGCGGTCCATTGGATCGTGGGTATGCTTTAAAAAATGAGTCAAAACGGGGAGTGAATTTATGGCTGATCAGCCTGATCAATTGGTTCAATTGAAATATGATCCTAAGGACCGTCCGAAATCGTCACCGACAATTGGAAAACTTGGTGCAGCTTTGGCAAAAGCCCAGGGGGAAATGCTCAATGCTGAAAAGGACGTTAAAGGCAATTACGGCAAATATGCGACTTTGGCCGCGACTTGGGATGCCATTCGAGGCCCGCTGTCGAAAAATGAAATTTCAGTTTATCAGAGGCCATTAACGATCGATGGCAAGCCGACAATGTGCACCATGCTCATTCATTCTTCTGGTGAGTTTTTGGACGATGGGGAGCTGGAGTTAATCTTTGACCGCACGGGTGGCCGGATAACTCCAATGCAAGCCATGGGATCGGCTGTCACTTATTCCCGTCGATACACATTGCAGGCCGCGACCGGCGTTGCACCGGCTGACGACGACGATGGCGCTGGTGCCGGCAAGCCAGTGGAGGCCAATAAAAAGCCTCAAACCCAAGCGCCGGCCGCAAAACCACCTCCCCAAGTGAAAGGAAAACCCCCCGCAAATACCGATCCAATGAGCGATGAGCTGCATTCAAAGATCATTGGCTTAGCAATTGACCGTCAGGTGCAGGAGTCTGAGCTGGATTATTTGGTTAAGGAGGGTTACGGCGTTAAGGACGGGAGCGTGCCCACATGGATTGCAAATGAGCTGCTCAAGATATTGCAAAATGAGGACACGAATTCAGGGACGATCATGGCTGAGGCCGTAAAGGTGCAAAATCGCCGAAAAGCTGCTGAGATCAAAAAGGGAGGTCCAGCGTGATATTTTTAAAGCGATCATTTTGGCGTGAGCGGTGCCCTAAGTGCGGATCATTCGTGTGCGGGTGCCCGACGTGAACCGCCAAAGACGATCAGCCAAAGACGTTATAATTCAATATACCAATGAGCTGCTTTTGCGTCCGCTCGACAACGACACCAAAGCCAAGCTTTTGGCCATTGAGACCATTGCCAATCGGATGAGCTGGATGGACCTTTACAACCGTCTAAGGTTTCGCAAGGACCAGGTCGTGGTGCAGGAGGCTCAGGAAAAACCAGAGCAGTGGTGGCAAAAGTGAAAATTTTGGATTTAACCGCCGGCCATCGGGCTATATGGATCGATAAAAAGCACCCAATGGCCACATATCTGGATATTCGTCCCGAAATGCATCCTGATTTTATATGCGACACTAGATCCATCCCAGAAGAAGTTGGCACCGGATTTAATTTGGTTGTTTACGATCCCCCTCATGCAAATTTTGGAGCCAAAAATAAATGGTCCGAGCGATATGGCCATTTTACCCATTTCCAGATCCTCGACTCCATAAAGCAATCTGGCGCTGAGGCTCATCGCGTGTCGGCAGCAAATGCACTTATGGCCTTTAAATGGAGTGAGCGTTCAATAAAACTCAGTAAGGTTTTGAATCTACTTTCAACTCACTGGGAGCCATTGTTCGGAGATGTGTCAAAATATTTGAATAAGAGATCTCAAACTCATTGGGTAATGCTCAGGAGGCTGGATTGACCATTCCACCGGATTTAATTTTGCTGGCCGCTCTGCTTTGGATTGGCTGGTATGGGATTAGTATATTAACTACGAGGTTTAAAATGAAAAAAGACACCACTGAGGTTGGTTTCATGGGCGAGATCCACCCGACAGCTTGCCTTTGCCACCCAAATCAATTCGTCACTTTGGTTTTTCAACTGCACCCGGTCCTTGGCCGGCGAATAATCGGTCAAAAATTATTCCCGACCATTGAGGCGGCTGACGCTGCGATCAGGGAAACCGTTATGGAATTTGCCAAGGTGGTTATTGAGCAGTCAGGGCTCAAAGTCGATGAGGCGGTCAATGTGACTGTCGCTCATGGTCCAGCGGCCGACGCCAATGAGCAGCGTTATTACCAGGAAAACTCCCCTCACCTGCACTGAATTGACACTCACTCCCATTGAGGTCAGACTTTGGTGAGTGTCAATGAATGGCACCAAAATCAAGGGGGACCTATGAGAGTCAGAGGATCAGTGTGGAAACACGCTGGCAAAAAAGCCGGTTACAGCCAATCGATCGGCTCATACGGCTATTCCAAAGCCAACGACCGATATTTTAAGCTTACTCCTGTTAAAGGAGGCAAAAGCCGTGAGTATTCGAGTCCGCAAGCCGCAATGGCCGCTGGATGGGCTATTGTCCAGCACGGCAAATGAAACATGAAATAAAGCTTGAGCCACCCGAATTCAAACGGGTGGCCTCAGGCCATAAAAACAATGTGCTGGTCGATAACGATCCTGGATACCAAATGGGCGATGAAATCCAACTCAGGGAATGGGATCCAACCCCCGTATCGCCAACCGACAAGTCGATCCCAAAGGGGTTTACAGACTCCCCGCCGCTCGAATTCAAGGTTGGTTACGTGCAAGTCCTGGACTCAAGCCGCGTTATATTGAGCCTGCTTGCAATCAAAAAGGCCAAAGGGTAACAGGCCGTGAAAAGCCTGATACGCTGTAATTGTGGCAAAAACTGGGAGACCAAACCTTTATCATAAGATCAACTGGGACGAATTCGATAAGCTGGTGTCGTATCAATGCACCCAAATCGAAGTCGCTCACTTCTTTGGCGTCTCAGTGGACACCTTGGACGACGCTTGCCGTGCTGAGCTGGGCGAGACTTTAGCGGAGATTTGGCAAAAAAGACGGTCCCTGGGTAAAGTCCGATTACGCAAAGCGCAAATGTTAAACGTCGAGCGTGGTGCTCCAGGCTGGGCGACCATGGCCATTTACCTAGATAAAAAGATGTTTCCTGCTGAAAACCCAGACACCCCCCCTCCCCCAACGGATCCCAATCCGGTAAAGGAGGAGGACCGCATCCTCACTTTCAACGAATTTTGCATAAAATCTTATTACTTTGAGCCGTTTCCCAAACAGGAGGAAATGAGGGCCTTTGGCCTAGACCTCAACGTGACAAGGCTTTTGCTGGGTTCACGGGGTTATGGAAAAACCGATTACGTGACGATCATGGGGGTTGCTTACGACCTTTACCTCGCTTGGAAAACAGGCAAGGACCTCTCAGAGCATACCAATTTGATCATTACCAAGTCCAAGGCCCGTTGCGGTGCCCTTATTGAGGAAATCGGCAACGCCCTTGAGCGCAATGGCGTGCCTTTGGACAAGTTTACAGGCTCGGTTATCAGGATCAAAGGGTTGATCGGCCAAGATCACTCAGTTGAGGCCATTACGATCAAGACCTCGATGCGGGGACGCCACCCAAAGCGAATAATCATGGACGATCCGGTGACGGACGAGGACGTAAGCGAGGCAATGCGCGAAACCGTCAAGCGCCGATACGATGAGGCTTACAAGCTTTGCAAAAATATCCTGATCATTGGTCAGCCGGCCCATGCGCTCGACCTTTACGCAAAGCTGCGAGGCATTATTAAAACAATGGAGGTCCCTCACGGCCAAATCCCTGAGCTGGACGCCGATCTTGAGGCCATGAAACTTGCCGGCGTTGATCAGCATTCAATTGAAATGAGTTATCACTTAAGGATCCCAGTGGACGGAGCAGTCCCATTTGGATCGCTCAAATACACTGACGTTTATCCGGCTGGTGACTCGGTCGCGTTTATTGATCCCTCTGAGGGGGGTGATTACACGGCAATCACGATCCTTAAAATGGTCGGTCAGGGCTTTGTTATTGAGGGATACGCATGGCAACGGGCCTGGTTTTTATGCCTGGATGAAATGGTCCCAATCGTCAAAAAGCTGGGGGTTAAAAAGCTTTGTTTTGAGACCAATACCACGGGCCAGTTTCCATTGAGCCAGCTCCGTCAGGTCTTTGGTCCAATTGGCGTTGGGGTGGTTGGCAAAAACTCTGACAGCAATAAGGAGGCCGTGATCATGGCCGCCGCGTCCATGAGCGCGATGTTACACTTGAGCAAGCAATCGAATGCGGCTTACACTGAGCAGGTTACTGGTTACACGGCCAAGGCCAAACACGACGATGCACCGGACTCTTTGGGACGCTGTCTTGAATGGCTCGGGTTTATTAAGGGCAAATCGGTAAAGGGGAAAAAGTGAAAACCAAATACGTGACTCTCTTTATCGTTTTTGCTCTGCTTTACTTTTTAAATTCATGCTCATGTGACCAATGGTTTAATAACGGATGCGAATTCAAGGAAACTTGGGTTGGCTCATTTTTTAAGGGGGAATAATGGAAAAGGAGCTGGCACTCGCGCTCGACTTTAAATCGGCACCAAAAGAATTACAGGATGCTGCAACGGCCCATTTCGCCAATATCAAGGCCACCGCCAAACTGAAAACTCAGCTTGTCGAATTGAACCGTCAACTGACTGAGGCTGAGGCGTCAGGCGAAAAGACGGCAAAGGCTTACCGCGTGGCCCTGAATTCATGGGATCCGGGCCTCGATAAGGCGGCAAAATGAGCTGGTTTTCTTTTCTGGGGGGTTCATCGAGCAAAACTGAAATGATCGATATTTACCCGATACCGATCAGCGAGAGAGATTTCGTCTCAATCGACGTTCAAAACATATATACCCGCATCCTTACTGACGTTTTGGAGCGCACCCAAGGCATCCCAGAGGACGCAAAAAACCTGCTTTGGGATAACTGCTTGGCCTCTGAAAAGCAGGACGGCTTGGTGACAATGGTCGCAAAAGCCATGGTCGGCAAATCGGACCTTTTCCTGGTCTATATCAAGGGCCTCAAAGTGATCCGCAAAGCTGATCCCTCTGAGGAGGCTCAAATCAGAGCTGATTATAAGGCCAAAGGGGAATCGTCGGTTGGCGTTTACCTGACGTTCAAAAACTATGGACGCACCGATATGGTCAAGTTTTACTCCCAGCTTGAATACTGCTCGGTTGGGGGACTTTGGAAACAGGGTAATATCTCAAAGGCCATCCAGCTCAAATTCAGTGACCTAAGGGGGAGTGTGAGTCTCGGTGACAGCGCAGAGACCAAAACCCAGGCCCAGGCCATCGCCACGGGTTTATCTCAGGGCAAAGATATCATGCTGGATGCCAAGGACACTGTCGAAACCGCAAAGCCTGATATGGCCGCAACCACCGCTGCAATGGATTTCATCGCTCAAAAGAGATCGTTTTATTTGGGTATGCCGGCAACCTATTTGACCGGTGAGGCATCCAAAGGCCTTGGCGACTCTGGTAAGGGCGACAGCAAAGCCACCGAGCGCGGTCTCAAGGGGTATTATTTCAGCATTGGTAAGCCTGTTATTGAGGGCATTTTTGGCGTGAAAACCACGTTTAAGTCAGAGGATACCGAGGGCCTTGAAACCGCTCTCAAAGTCGTTGAGACGTTTGACCGCACCAGCGATGAGCACTTGTCCAAGGACAATAAAACTCTGATCGTAAATAAAGCCTTTGGCCTCGATGAGTCTGAGGTTGGTGATGAGCCGGATCCGAATGATCGAGCCAATCAACCCCCCGCCGCAATCGATCCAAAGACAGGTAAGCCAGTGGTGCCACCTGGGACGCCACCAACGCCGCCTCCCAAGGCGTAAGGGATGGGCCGCCGCACTTACAAGATGTGTGAGCGTAAACGTAAACTCAAAAGCGGGGAGGCCAATAAAATGGCATCCCGTTTCAATCAAAGGAAATACGAGTGCCCGATTTGCGGGCATTGGCATTTAACCAAAATGAAAGGCGATCAAGATGAACCGGGCGACACGACGAAAACAGGCGATCCACATAGCGAATAACGTGATTAAGGGCCGGCAATTGTCCGTTGCCAAAAAGCAGTATGGACTTGGCTTAGTGATAACCAATCTCATGTGTGTGATCACTTTTGGCCCATGGACTTTTGCGCTTTGGGATCGACGGCTCAAGTAATGCTGATTTACCTGCTGGTCTCTTTTTACATAGGCCTCTGCTTTTCGCCTGAGATACCGGTCCCAGTGCCCGTTGACTCAAGGTGCTTTGAGGCTGGGGTTTTCAATGAGGATATCGGCGACGACGACCTGGATTGCCAAAATGATCTATATTTGAATTGGAGCAAGCAACGGTGAGCATTGTTTTCGATCCCCGCAATATGCTTAAAAAGGTGGCACCGGTCGCAAAAATCAAGCGAATGGTATCCAGCCGATTGTCTGTCAAAAGGACAATACTTGCGCATATTGGCTCGGATGAGTTTCCGATCGATGAGAGGTCCCTTGCAAAGGTCGCTCGAAACACTTTGCTGGGATATAAGGAGCGCATTGCCAAGGCTGTCGTTGACGCTGGATTTCAGCGGAGCGCCGGCACTGAGGAAAAACAGGCCATCCTTGACGATCCCAAGCAGCTCATTCAACGTGTCCAAAACGAGGTCGTTTACCAAGTCCACCAGGGGATCAAAGAAAAGTATTCGGGCCAAAAGGCTCGATGGCTCCCCTCGGACGCCGATGAACCTAGACCAGAGCACCAAGCCAATTACGGTAAGGTGTATATTATTGGTGAGGGGATTGACGGCGTTGAACCCGGCGACGAGTACGGGTGCAAATGTGGCGTTGAAATTTTAACGGATGAAACCCAGCTCGATTTGAGCTGATAACCCAAGGAGTAATACGATGCCAGATCCAAACCCAAACCCCAACCCGAATCCTAATCCTACACCGGATCCCAAGGACGCGGAGATTGCGAAACTCAAGGCCGACCTTGCAGCTTTGCAAAAAACAAATCCCAACCCGGATCCCAATCCTAAGCCTGACGACGACTTGGCCCGAAAAGCCCAGTTGAAACGCGAGGAGGATGAAAAGGCCAAAAAGCATGAAAAGGCTTTGGAGGCCGCGATTGTTTTCACGACTGGTGCAAAGGAATGGCTCAAGACCAACGCAACGCTCCTCCCCAAAACCGTGCCTGGGATTTTTGAACAGGCCGAAAAGGAAAACTACGGTTCTGCGATTGAAAAGGACGCCGCGATCAAAGTCGGGATCATTTCGGAGTTTTTTGCCCAGCAGGCCAACCTCGACTTACTTACGGCATCCCAAAAGTCTGTACTTGAAGATTTTAAAAAATTGACCAAGACTGATAAGCAGGACCGAGCGCAGCAATTATACGACTCAATTTTTGAGCCGACTTTTGAAACCCTTAAAAAGGTCAAGAGAGCTGAGCAGGTTGCAAAAGGCCACGCTCCTCAAAGTGACGCGGACGAGGCTTATCGAGAGAAGTTGATGAAAGGTTCACGAAAACACTATCTAGGGGAGAAACAGTAATATGCCACACGACGCAAATAAAATTCAGATGGGCACCACACGGTCGAGCATCCGCGAGGTCTCAAACCACGTCGGTGCCATAGCCGCTGGAAAAGTCGTACGTTTAAAATCCGACGATACAATCACCACTGTCGTCACTGACGGTGCAGCAGTTGGCGTTTCGATAGGTCGAGATCAATCGAGCACGACTCAAACTCATACCGCGATCGTTGACAGAGGTCTTGGGGTGCCGATCCTTTTGGACGCCGCTTATGAGCCTGAGATTGGTGAGCAGGTCGCAATCATTGACGGCACCGGCATTGCCCGAGCATACACTGGCACGGGCGATTATTACGTAAACGCACATTTCAGCTCTGAAAAAATGAGCGCAGTCGATGAGGATGGCGCGGCCATCACCAACGGAGCTGCATATATTGATTTCCCTGGAGGCTTATAATGCATAGCGCGTCAAAAGTTTTGCTGGGTTCAACCCGGTCGAACCATAAAGACGTATCGAAATACGAGTCCAGCCCAGACACTTATCTGGCTGGTCTTTGCGTTTCGGTCGCCACCACTGGAGCCTTGAGCCTGTTAAAATCCGATGGTTTTCGAGTTGGTGTATCCCTTGGAAAAGGGTTATCTGCTGACACGAAATGCACTTCGGTTTTGAGATCAGGCAAAAAGGTCCCCGTTCGAGCGCATTTGAAACGCTCCACTGGCACCATTACCATTACCAATATTGCCAACCTAGTCGATGGCACTGACGATACTGTCACGATTGGTGGCACGGCATTTACGGCCACTGACGGAGCCGTGGTTGCTGGTCAGGCGACTTTCGACGCAAGGACTGGCACCTCGAATGCTGCGACAAGCCTTGCAGCTCAAATCAACGCTCACGCCACCGCTGGTGCAAAGGTTTACGCTGTCGCCAATGGCGCGGTCGTTACTCTTTATGCACGAGTTGAGGGTGCTGGCACTGGCCACGATGTTACGACGACCTATGAGCAGCTTGGCACGGGCACTGGAGCGACAGTCGCTCAAGCTGCTTTGGCGGGTGGTTCTAATACAATCTCCGCAATCGCTTACGCCGCTCCTGGTGGCTATATGTATATTAACGACGTGACCGGAAAAGCTGACGTTGCAATGTCAGGTTTTTCGACCGTTTCCAATGCTGTCTATGTGGCACCAACCAAAGGTGCAACGTCAGCGGTGGTTACTGGTGTAACTGAGGGATCACTTGAAAGTGTTTCCGAAGTCGCAGCAGTATTGGTTGATATGCCGGGAGGCTTATAATGGCACGCAAAAAAAAGGAAAAGGCCTCGCAGGATGAGGCCGAAAAAATGCTTGAGACGGGGGAGGCCGAAATCCCTGTCGAGGCAATTGTCAATGAACCAGAGTCTAGTTCGGTAAATTCAGATATTGAAAAGCATCCAAAATTCAGTAAATTTAAGTCACGGGGGAAATAATCATGACAAACAAGGTCGCAGTACGCACCGTCGAAGAATTCATGCAGGACTACGTGCCTGTTTATCAACCGCTTTACCCATTGTTCATGGGCAAGGCTCAGGCATACCCGCAAATCGTTGGTCAGCTTGATTTCCGTCGCGCAGACACGGTTGGTGATATCCGCGCAAAACGCATTTTGCCAAAGGATACCAATATCCACCAAATCTCGGTGGCTGAGGGCAAAAAGAGTTTTAAAAAGTATTTCAACGCTGCTCAATTCGTGCAGTCTGAATTTCAAGACCAGCAAGGTAATGAGGATATTATCAAGCAGGTTTTGGACGAAAACCAAAAATTACAGGACGAATTATTCCTGCTTGGTGAGGGCACCAGCGCCTCGACCATGCTGAATAACGGTCTGTTTTGGTCTAATGATCCCAACTATCGTTTGGAAAACTCGATTGAGATTTCCAAGGCGTCAACTGGGTATCACTTGCCTGATTTCCACACGGAGATCATGGCGTCGGCCGCTGTCGCTGATCAAATCTCTGGCAAAAAAGCCTTGATTGTTTACGGCACGATTGCCTGCGCAAAATTCGATGGCTTGTATGCAAATACAGACCGTCCTTTCAAGTCGGTCCTTGCTGAGGTTTTGGGTGACAATTATTCACTCGTTAAGATGCCGACGGATGTAACTCCGGCGAATGCTAACGGCTGGATCATTGCCAATTTGGATCAGGTTAAAACGCACTATACGGTGCTCCCGATCCTCAAGGCTCAAGGTGTGAATGAGGAAAAAATGTACTCATGGCACAACTTTTTGAGCGGCTCGATGATGCTCGAGGTTTTGGTTGACGACGCAATTTACCGTCAGCCATGCACTTTCGAGGCGTAATCGAGAGTTTGATATAGAACCAAAAGAGAGAGGCCCTGGTTGTCTTGTTGCGGCCAGGGCCTCAGTTATTTGAGGGGGTTTTTATGCGCGATTGGCTCAATGCAATTTTGGCATTCATCGGGACGACCTCCCTTACCGACGTTGAATACGCCGCGATCGATCAGACCGGCCTAGTCGTCCAAACATACAATCAGGCCTCATACGATCAGCTTGCTGCTGTATTGACCTCCAGAGAGGCCGTAAGCACGCTCCAGGCTCGATTGGTTTCGTTTTATTCAGCCAAGGGTGTTGACGTCGCTGCTGTCGAAACTGGCAAGTCCAATATCTATTTGGGGGACGTTTTAAATTGAAAATTGAGATGGGCAAATCATGGGGAAAAAAACTGCAAGGCCGTATCAAGCGATACAGCTTTGAGGTTGGCGTCTTGGACGATAAGCCTCACATGAACCCAGTCCAGCACGGCCTTTTCGAGGAGCCTCAGCTCAAATCCTATGCAGGTGGCCCGATCCGTCGAACCTCCAGAGAGGTCGGGGAGCTGACCGTCGGTGAGGTTTTGATCGATAACATGAAACGCTTGAATATCAATTTGCTGCTGCGTCCCTTTCAGGAGCGCAATTCAGATATCTTGAAATTTACTGATTACTTTTTGAGGTTCATTGTCGGCCGCAAAGGATCGAGCATAAAGCGCATCGAAAACCTGCTCCAGGCCATCGTGCGAAACCCTATCCTTAAACAGGAATATGGTCCAAACTCAGCAAATACCGCCGATGCCAAGGGGTTTCAGCGGCATTTATTCGACACCGGGCAAATGTTTAAGGCGATCAAAGCGAGGGTAAAGCGTGTTTGAAAAAGAGTTGGCCGATAAATTCAAAGCCATTTTTGCCGTCGATAAGGTGACTTACGACACGCCGGGTGAGAGCCGGGAGCAAAATTGCCTTTTCATCGAGGTCGAAAACGCTCGAAATTCGATCAAGGATGGCCGTGCGATCTCAGTCGTGACAGGCAATGCGGTGATTTTTCAGAAAAATGAGTCGATTAAATTCGGGTTTTTTTCCAAGGCCATCGCCGAGGCACCCGCCGCACTGACCAAAGACCTGTTTTTTTTCGATATTGAGTCAAACACCCTGCGTTTCAGAGATATTGTCCAAAGGGGCTTTTCGTTCACTTATTTTTTCAATAGCCAATATGATCCAGCTATCGGTAGCATAACGAGTGTGGATATTAACATCGAGGAGTCTTAAATGGCCAAAATTTTGCTTGATTATTTTTTCAAAATTACCGCTCTAAACCCGACGCCGGCCGCCTCAACTGCATACCTGAAACAGGCTTGCGTGGTGGTGTCTCCAAAGGGTGGTTACATGGGCGCTATGGGCACGCCGGTTTTATGCACCACGAATGCTCAAATAGCCGCCGTCACTGACAACGTCGAGGCCCAGCAGCTCCTTAGCGCAGGCCTGAGCCGTGTATATATCATGCCGGTTGACGACCTTTACCTCGCTGATTTCCTCGCTGCTGAGCCAGCTTTGAATAAGTTTTTTACTCTCTTAATTTCGAGCGATTTCGATGCTGCTGACGTTGCACCAACTGCTGCAACCGGCACCGTTACGATCAGCTCATACGCAAATTTGATTGAGGGCAGCGACTTTGACACGATCAAAGTTGGTGGAGTGACTTTCGTTGCTCAAGCTGGTGCAGCGACACTCGGCACGGCCACATTTCGGGCCGCAACCGATAACGACACGACAGCAGAGAGTCTTAAAACTCAAATCAACGCCCATGAGGACCTAGAGGACTTGGTAATTGCCACACGCTCTGGAGCAGTGGTTACCATTACGGCCCTTGATACTGGCTCGGGTGGAAATGAAATTGCTTTGGAATATTCCGACGAGGACGGTGGATCTCCGACAGTTGGAGCCAGTGTTTCAGGAGCGAACCTTACGGGTGGCGATGGCTTATTCCTTGGTGATTTTGACGGCGTGGTTGGCGTGACTGAGGACGAAACTCAGCTTGAATTTTTGGCCGCTCAAGCCGCAATTGAAAACCGCTGCGCATTCTTTGGTTCATCCACCAATAAAGGCAAAAATATGATGTATGCCTTTGGTAAATTGCTCTCAAATCCAAGCGATTGGCTCAACCAGCAATTCGTGACCATGCCTTTTGACGACGCAGTTGACGTCCTTGGCGATGCTGAGGGATTTTTCGACGATAAAATCAGCTTTTCGATCAGCGACGAGGAGTTTGGAAACAAGCTGTCACTTTTCTGCTGCGGCGGTAAAGCGATCGTTGCACCTTACATTTTACGCAATCTCGAAATCGATCTCCAGAGCAAAGGCCTGCAATATGTTTCGGCCAATCAGCCTGGATACACCCGAACCCAAGCAGCACTCCTTGAGGATGAGCTGCAAAAGGTTATTGACGGGGATGGCCTAGAAAACGGTAACCCCGGTTACGTTGGTCGCGGCTGGATCACTGAGGGATCGGTGGCGATTTCATTGACTGAGGACAATTTCGTGGCCTCGGGCAGTATCGACGTCCCAACCCCCCGAGCACTATGGCGAGTTAACGGAACCCTTACACAAAGTTAAACAGGAGACAGCACCATGATTTTTAAACTCTATGATTGCGATATCGGTATCAAGGTCGGTGGCGTGTCTTACGACTTTGAGCACGTTGCAGAGGTTCAAATTGAGGATCCTGAGCGCAACCGCCTTACCCGTGGCACCAACGCCTCGAATAAGGTTGGTCTGACTTACAAGGATGGCCTCAAAGATCCCAAAAAATGGACGGTCCCGATCATGAATATGAGCGCGGCCCTCAAAGCGGTGCTGGACGGCTGTTTCGACGACCAGACTCGACTCGACGTTTATTGCATTTCACGCAAGGACGGATCCAGCAAGATGGCCAAAAATGCCATCCTGACCAATCGTCCCCAGCAGCTCACTCTCGACGATACGGCTGAGAGCATGAACGTGAGCCTTGAATTTGAAACCTTTGACAGCGCGGAGAACCATAAATCGTGATTAAGGTTTTACCCCTCAAGGGACCAAACACATACTGGGCGCTCATGGCTTATATCAAGCTGCTTATCGGCTTGAAACATTTGCCAGCCTATATGGGGTTGGACCTGGAGGAGTTTTTCGACAAGATTGAGGCGATGCCCGTTGAGGATCGCAAAAAGATCGTGCGCGAGGCGGTCCTTGTCGTTGCTTTGGACGAGTCCGAGGTAAATGCATTGGTCAAATTCGCCGCTGATAAAAACGGGGTGCCTTACGGCCGTGAAAACACCGCCAATATGCCTCCCGGCGAATTTATGGAGCTGCTGCACGCAGTCACTCAGGAAATTGCGGCCCTTGAACCAAACTTTTTGAGTATGCGCGAAAAAAAAAACTGAAAAATTGGTCAGTTGATATCCGGGGAGTGTTCACTCGTTTCCCTGATATGTATCTGGTGGATGCAATAAATTTGGCATTCTATGAGGCTTTGCGGGAGCAGTCGCTTTTCGACCTCATGGAAAAAGAAAGGTCAAAACGTGTTCAGCGAGGTGCTTAAAATCATTCCTAAGCTTGAGCCAAAGGATCTCCAGGCGATGCAAAACGCTTTGCAGTCCAGGTTTACCAAGCTGACCAAATCGTTTGGTAAAGGCCTTGTAAACGCCCTTAAAGGGGGTGGCATTGCAGGGATCGCCCTAGGGTTGATCGACAAGCTTTTGAACCCCCTCAAGGAAGTGCAGGAGGCCATCGATCGCACGCTCAAATCGTCGGACGATATCGCCACCAACGCCAACCAATTCAATACGACGGCTGGCAAGCTGCAAAAGCTTGTAACCCTCGCCAAGTCCACTGGGCTTGATCAGGACAACCTTTTTCAGCTCATTACCAAGTTTCAGGGAGCCGTTGCTCAGGCTAAGGCCAACCCAAATGATCCCGGCTCAAATTCAGTGCGAAATTTCACTGGTCAAACCGATACCGCCGAGGCGTTTTTTGGTTTCGTCCAGCAGCTCCAAAAAATGGACTCTAATCAGCGAGTCCTTGTCCAGCAGCAGGTTTTCGGGGAAAAGCAAATCCTAAAAATTGCCGACTTCATGCAGAGCATTGGCGATCCAAAGGCCCTCGCCACGATCGTTGGCCGCACCGGCATGGACAAGGTGACCTCAGAAAAGCTGACGGGATCGATCAATAAATTGGCCAACCTAAACGACCTTGCCGACTCTCTCACGGCCGGCCGTGAAATGAATGATATGGTTTCAAAGTCCGGCGTGATCAATGAGAGCATGATCCGAAACCGAGACAAGTCGGAGCGTATCCTGCTTGAGCGCGAAAACCGAAATATTGCCAATTACAATAATTTGGCCGCGATCTCTCAGTCAGTCGATAAAATCATGGGACTGGTTGAGCAAGGGACCGCCGTACTTGGTGGCCTGGTGACGAAACTGCTCCCATTCATCGACAAGATGACTGCTGCGATCGATAAATTTATGAAATCACCCATGGTGCGGGGAGTGCGCGGACTCTTTGGCGGTGGAAAGGATGAATAATGCTTGGTGGAGCTGATCCCGTTATCATTTTTCACTTGAAAAAGTTGGCTCCCTCGCTGGGAGTGCAGCTTGCAAAGATCCCAGTGATCTCTCAAGTGCCAACCCTCATCGAAATGCCTCCCATTCCGGTTTACCTGAGTGAAAAGGTTTTCAATATCGTGATAAACGGGGAGACCAAAACCGTCGATATTGAAACTGACACCGAAACTCTGACCAATGGCTCCGTCCCCGACGTGAACCAAAAGGCGATCCAGTCCAGCGTTGAAATCAGCATTGAGGGCAAAAAAGACTCAGTCGCACTCACGTTATTGTCCTCGCTGATCGATCTTGTTTTCGACAAGGTCAGCTCAAAGGAATACGCAATCAGTTGGATGCACGGTGCCACGACAATTTTTCAAGGTTTGCTGCATACGTATTCGGTTGAAACGGTTGAGGGCACCGACAAGCTTGCAATCAAAATCGGCATTTCAAAGGGGAGCAAAAACCCGACGAAACCAAATGAGGTGCCGGTCGTGCCTGGATCCGTTGGCACTTTACCTGGGGGATAAATGGAATTTACGTGGTTTAAAATATTCAATACCGCCGAATTTGACGCCCTCGGGCTGGTCTCAAAGACCTATACGCTTTTTCTGGATGGCATCGGCGAAAAGGATATTTTGGTCACCAAGGGGAATGCCTATGGCCTCACTTACGAGGGGGTTTTCCTGTCCCTAAACTTGAATGATTTGAACCCATTTCCATTCGATGGTTACGGGGTTTATGTAGACGACAACGACGACGTTTTCCTGGGGATCGAAATCGATGAGGATTAAGTGCCGTCACGGCTATTTCATTTTTGAGGAGACTAAGGTCGGGCAAATATCCGACTTTATGAGTCGATTTGGATTTGAAATCGAGTCGGTCGGTGACCATTACACCTTTGCGGATTTGGTGGACACTCCGCGCCACACGATTTTGGGTGGCCCATTGCTGAATTTCGTTGCCACCAAAACCTTTGAGGGAGAGCCGTGGGAGCTATTTGAGGCCAATGGCGTTGTTTATGATTTCAACCTTGGCTTGGTTGTCCCGATCGCAAGCGTGATTCAGGCCACCAGCATCCAACTCGCAGGAAATAGATACGTTTCACCTGGACTTATATTACCAGGATCCGTCACGGTCGATGGGGAGCGAGTGATGGATTACTCAGCCTGGTATTCACGCGACACACTCCGTTTCCTTTACTCGGAGGTCGGCTTTGTCTGAGATTTTAGATGCAACGTGCAACGCAACGGGGGTGGTAACGGCTGAGGGGAAACCTGTAACCGTTGCCACCGTGTTATCAGAGGGCAAGCAGCAATCGGCTGGCCTCCTTTTCATCCAGGGCGATAAGGCTTGGTTTATTCCGTCGAGTGCGACGGATATCAAGACGACAATCGAAAAGCTGATTTCGGTGATTGAAAAGACAGCCGACTCAGTCACCCAAATCGCCACCACATTGACCTCAATTGGTGCGGGGATGACAGGACCAACGACAGCTCCCCCGCCAACGCTCGGCGCTGACGTGGTGACTTTAAATTTGAAAGTGACTGAGCTGAATGCAGTTAAAACAGAGCTGACAACGCTCAAGGGAGCATTGAAATGATCGATATCGTTGATTTCACACCCAAGGGCATGGATGTTTACGACACTCAAACTGAGAGGGCCGCCAATATCTTGTCGGTTCAAATCGGCTCACTCGAATATGCTCAGGATCTAGGCATCGATCTCCGTTACTTTTTGACCGAGAATATTAAATTTCAAAACGCCAGTTTCAAGGGTTACCTAGTCCAAAGTTTGGCCAATCGAGGGATCAATGTGGCCAGCGTGCTCGAAGTGCTTGAGGCTCTGTCGTCAAACTATACAATCAACCTGAGCCCAGAGGAAAACTCCACTGGCTGGGTGGCGAGGTAATTAAATGGGATATGCTCAGGAAAACGGTTACACACCGGTTGATATCGAAACAATCATGGCCTCAATCATGGCCAATATTAATACCCAATTTGAGCTGGATCCCCCATACACCATGGACACTTTCGTTGGGACCAACGCTTACAAGTATTTTTATGCGCTTGCGCAAAAGGCTCAGGAGGGGGAGGTCAAGACCTCTGAAATTTTTCAAAAACTCCAGGGCTATTTCGATCAAATCAATGCTCGGATCTCACGACCTGTCGTAACTCAACCCGGCACCATTGAAAAAATTGAGATGGAGGGATACCAGACCTCGGTCAAGGCCATGATTGAGGCTGACGCCGGTAAGCGCCACATTTGCATTGACGTTGACGATGGGGTGCACGCAACCGGTGAAGTTGAAATCACCAGCTATGCCAACCTAGTCGATGGCA
>Ga0079098_1028060_pt1 | contig 22547 bp, 18 predicted proteins | sample ADurb_H2B_01_Slu_FD_74559 | JGI IMG/M metagenome (GOLD analysis project Ga0079098, IMG submission 74559) | Active sludge microbial communities from Illinois, USA, of municipal wastewater-treating anaerobic digesters - ADurb_H2B_01_SludgeMetaT... | ecosystem: Engineered > Bioreactor > Anaerobic >...
TGCCCTACCCTTTGAACCCCCTACTCAAGCTGTATGGTACCAAGGTAAATTTGCTAAGCAATTTAGTATAGAAAAAGGAGCCCAAGCCTTAGCTAAGTTTTTTAAATCCTGCCAAGCAGAATTAGAGGAAGGAATCAAAGCCCTAGGTAAAACTTCCCTAAAACAGGTTAACAAGGAAGATTTATTTGCTTTAAGTGAATTAGCTGCCAAAGGCTGTCATCTTCCTATGGCTTATGACCCTTTTCAGTATGATCCCCAGAATAAAACTGTGGAAGCAGTTCTTAAGACTAGCAAAAGAATTCTGAAATTAAAAAGGTAAAACTAATGCTTTCCACAGCATTTGCCACAGCCCCCCTGGCAGCCACCAGAGGGAACTTCTTGGGCTTTATACCAGTCCTCCGGAGAGTCTATTTCCTCACTTAAAGTTATATATTGAACATCTTCTACACCCTGATAGGCGTCGGAAGGAAGCTCATACTCTCCCCGCTCTAAAGCGATAATAATTTCCCTGGGGCTGCCCTGCAATTGATCTATTAATTTCCCGTCTAACAATAAGTAAAGATGCCCTTGACTGTTTAGCAAAAGAATTCTTTTTTCAATTAGCATCTTTTTTCTAACCTTTCCCTTTCTCTTTCAAATCCCGGCTTACCTAAGAGGGCAAACATATTCTTTTTGTATGCCTCTACCCCTGGTTGATTAAAAGGATTTACTCCTAGCAGATATCCGCTAATGGCACAAGCTTTCTCAAAAAAATAAACCAGATTACCAAAGTAATACTCTGAAATTTCCGGTAGACTAACAATCAAGTTTGGTACTCCTCCATCAGTATGGGCTAAAAGAGTTCCCTGAAAAGCCTTTTTATTAACAAAATCAATGTCTTTACCAACTAAGAAACCTAGACCATCAATGTCTTCCGCATCATAAGGAATCATTAGATTGCGTTTAGGCTTTTCTACATAAAGAATTGTTTCAAAGAGGTTCCTAGCCCCATCTTGAATATATTGACCTAAAGAATGTAAATCGGTGGAGAAGTTCACTGAAGCAGGGAAAATTCCCTTTTGGTCCTTACCCTCGCTTTCCCCGAATAGCTGTTTCCACCACTCAGAAAAATAGGTCAAACTGGGCTCATAATTGACCAGTATTTCTATGACTTTTCCCTTTCTGGCTAGAATATTCCGTACAGCCGCATACTGGTAGCTATAATTGTCCATTAGCTTAGCCTTATTGTAATCTTCCTGGGCATGATAAGCCCCTAGCATAATCCTGTCTATATCGGCACCGCTGGCAGCTATAGGTAAAAGGCCTACTGCCGTTAAGACTGAGTACCTCCCCCCTATATCATCAGGAATAATAAAGGATTCATAACCTTCCACCTGAGCTAGATTTTTCAAGGCCCCTCTAGCTTGGTCAGTAGTAGCATAAATTCTCGTTCTAGCTCCCTCTTTACCGTATTTTTTTTCTAATAGTTCTCTAAAAATTCGAAAAGCAATGGCTGGTTCAGTAGTGGTCCCAGACTTAGAAACTACGTTAATAGAAAAATCTTTATCCTCTACTACTTGTAAAAGTTCTGCTAAATAAGTAGAACTAATATTGTTCCCAGCAAAATAGATTTCCGGACCCTGACGTTTTTCCTTGCTTAAACTATTACGAAAAGATGAACCAAGCATTTCTATCGCTGCCCTGGCTCCAAGATAAGACCCACCTATCCCAATAACTATCAAAACATCGGAATCCTTTCTAATCTTAGCAGCAGATTCTTTAATTCTCTCAAATTCATTTCGGTCATAGTTTTGGGGTAAATTTAACCAACCAGTGAACTCCCTACCGGCACCTTTGCCCTCATGCAAAAATCTATGGGCAGTACTAATAACTTCTTCCTGATAGTCTATTTCCTCTTGGGATATAAAAGGGGCAGCTTTACTATAATCAAAGACAATCTTCTTCATTCTGTCTATTACCTCTTTTAAATTTCTATCAATTCATAGTCAGTACTTCCTAACCCAATTTCCTGACCATAATTGAACTGAATTTCCGCATTGATCTGAGGTCTTACCCCTTTAAATTTATCCTCTCCACTACCATGGTTGCAAGTCAATTTAGAATGCTGATGGCCTATTTGCTGGTTAACCAAATCAAAGCAGGCTTTGTCTAAGGCCACAGGGTCTAAAGAAGCTAAAATACCTATATCAGGAACTAAAGGCGCGTCACTCCAACCGGCACAATCACACTCCGGAGTCACATTCATGACAAAATTAATAAACCCTACTTTATCTTTCTTAGCAGCTACCGCTCCTAAAGCATATTCCGTTAGCCTTTCGATAAACTCATCCATATTAGTATCCCACTGTGGATTAATAACCCGGGTAGGGCAGCTAGAGATGCACTCGCCACAGCCAATGCAAACATCATGGTCAATTTTAGCTTGCTTGTCGGAGAGAGAAATAGCTTGTTTAGGACACCATTTAATACAAGTACCACAACCAACACACTTATCTCCCACGCCAGGTTTGACAGTAGAATGCTGTTGCTGTTTACCCGCAGCACTGGCACAACCCATAGCTAAGTTTTTAATGGCTCCGCCAAATCCAGCCATCTCATGACCCTTGAAATGGGAAAGAACTATCATAGAGTTAGCATAGTAAATATCGGCAGCAATTTTTACTGTAGTAAAATGCTTTTGTCCGATTTCCACATCAATAGTATTTTTACTAGTGATACCATCGGCAATAATAATAGGAGCTTTCACCGTAGCATAGGAGAAGCCATGTTCTAAAGCGGTTTGAATGTGGTCTATGCTGTTAGCCCTTTCCCCAGCATAAAGAGTGTTAGTATCTGTGAGGAAAGGTTTAGCCCCTGCCTTTCTCACCTCATCCACCACCCTACCTGCAAAAACAGGATTAAGAAAAGTAGTATTACCTTTCTCCCCAAAATGTAATTTAATGGCTGTTAAATCATTTTCTTGTATTATTTCAGGAAAACCAGCTTGTTTAAAAAGTTTGCTTAATTTTTCCAATAAATTATTTCTGTAAGATTTAGCTCGCATATTAGTAAAATAAACTTTACTCTTCATCATACCCTCCCCTTTCTGGGTAAATATTCCATAAATATTATAACACAAATTTACAGATAGACCTCATTATAAATAATATTACCAATTAATCTAAAATTATCAAGCATTATTAAACTTACTAAGGGAATACTATAAAAAGAAAAGTTTGAAGGAGTTGATATAGTGGATAGATTAGCCCTTATTTTAATGATTATTGGAGCTATTAACTGGGGACTAGTCGGCCTACTTCGGTATGATTTAGTAGCTGCTCTTTTTGGAGGACCACAAACTTTAATTAGTAGACTTATCTATACTTTAGTAGGATTAGCTGGTCTTTATTCTATCAGTTTACTTTTCCGCGACAGAGAACAAGTAAAATAATTAAAATAAAAAGGGGTGTAATACACTCCTTTTTATTTTATCTCTCCAAAGCTAGAGTTATTAGTTTGTCAATTAATTGTGAATAAGGTAAACCACTAACTTCCCAAAGCTTTGGATACATACTAATAGAGGTAAAGCCAGGCATGGTGTTAATCTCATTAATATAGAATTTACCGGTGTTTTGAGTCAAAAAGAAATCTACTCTAGCTAAGCCTTTACAGCCTAATGCTCGGTACAGACTAATGGCAGACTGTTGCATAGCCTGAATTTGTTCCTGGGAAAGCTTGGCTGGAATATCCAGACGGCAGTTATTGGTAATATATTTAGCTTCATAGTCATAGAAATCTGCCCCAGGTACTATTTCTCCTGGTAAAGAGACTTCAGGATCTTTGTTACCTAGAACACTAATTTCCAACTCCCTACCTTGAACGAATTCTTCCACCACTACCTTAGTATCATAATTTAAAGCCATTTTTAGAGCTTTCTCTAAATCTCCTGAGGATAAAACCTTAGAAATACCCACACTAGAACCTTGGCGAGCTGGCTTAACAAAACACGGATAGCCTATCTTCTCTTCAATTTCTTTTATCCCTGCTTGGTAATTATTTTTTTCTAGGACTACATATTTAGCTTGCTCTAAACCGATAAGAGATATGACGGTCTTAGTAAGAGCTTTATCAAAGGCCAAAACAGAAGAAGCCACATCACAACCAACGTAGGGTATTTGCGCTAATTCAAAAAGGCCTTGAATTATACCGTCCTCAGCATTAGTTCCGTGCATCACTGGAAAAATTACATCTATATTTAAATCAGCATTGCTCTGAGGGTCTGGTGAAATCAGAATAGGCTTATTACCTAAAGTCATAGCTTCATTGGTGCCCAAAAGAGCTGCTAGTTCTCCGGTAATCCACTTCCCATCTTTAGTAATACCTATTGGTATAATCTCATATTTATTTTGATCCATGGCCTTAATAACAGAGTAAGCTGAGCGTAAAGATACTTCATGTTCACTGGAACGCCCACCATAAAGAACGGCCACCCTTAATCTTTTCAAAAAAAACCCTCCATTTCTTACTTTGAACATTTTAAAAAATCTGCTCCATATATTTATATTTAATATAGCCTAAATAAAGCATTCAATTCTCAAAAAAATATTCCTGCCAAAAAACAAAATAAGAGGAAATAAACAACTAGACGAGAATAACTAATATAACTCTAAGAATATCACTGAAAGGATGCGCAAAATGAGTGAAAACATGGAAAAATATCTAAAAAATGAAGAGTTAATTTTTGCTTTAGATATTGGTACTAGAAGTGTAGTGGGTATTGTTGGTCAGCAAGAAAACAATACCTTTAAGATAATAGATTTAGAAATTAAACATCATCCTGATAGAAATATGTATGACGGACAGATTCATGATATAGAAGGGGTAGTTCAGATAGTCAAAGAGGTTAAAAAGAGTTTAGAAGATAGACTAGGCTGCCCCTTAACAGAGGTAGCTATTGCTGCCGCCGGACGAGCTCTGAAAACCTATCGAGTTCAGGTAGACCGTCTGATTGATAGTGATAAAGAAATAGACCGTGGTTTAATTAACAACCTAGAAATGGAAGGTTTACAACTAGCCCAAGCTATGCTGGATAAAGAAGAAAAAAGAAGCTCTAAGTACTATTGTGTTGGTTATACAATAGTGAATTATTATTTAAATGAAACCATTATTGGTAGTCTTTTAGGCCATAAAGGTCAAAAAATAGCTGTGGATATTATCGCTACCTTTTTACCCCATGTGGTAGTAGACAGTCTTTATACTGTAATGAATAGGGTAGGCTTAGAGGTAATGAGCTTAAGCTTAGAGCCCATTGCCGCCATCAATGTTTCTATCCCCCCTAAAGCTAGACTCCTTAATCTAGCCTTAGTGGATATTGGAGCAGGCACCTCAGATATTGCTCTAACCAAAGACGGCACCATCACCGCCTACGCTATGGCCTCTGTGGCAGGAGATGAGATAACAGAAGATTTAGCTAAAAAATATTTGTTGGATTTTGACACAGCAGAAAGCCTAAAACTTAATCTAAAGAACTCTGATTGGCAGACCTTTACTGATATTGTTGGTATGGAATATCAGGTAAGTACAGAGGAGATTCTAGATACTATTGCTCCTACCATTGATAATTTAGCAGCTCAGATAGCAGAAAATATCCTCAATTATAACCAAAAATCCCCTAGTGCTGTCTTTTTGGTGGGAGGAGGAAGTCAAATTCCTAGGCTAACGGAATATTTAGCCCAAAAACTCTCTTTACCAAAAGAAAGAATAGTTGTACGGGGAACGGAAATCATTCAAAATGTTAGTTTCCTGGATGATAGACTAAAAGGACCAGAATCTATTACCCCAGTGGGTATAGCGGTAACAGCAGTAAAAAACTCCAAAGAAAACTTTATCCATGTGACAGTAGACGGCCAAAAAGTTAAAATGTTTAACGCCAAGCAATTAACCACTGCCGATGCCTTACTCTTAGTGGGTTACAACCCTAGAAAGTTATTAGCACCTAAAGGTAAGCCTTTAAACTTTTTTCTTAATGGACAAGCTAAGACTATTTTTGGGCCCTACGGAGAGATGGGGAAAATTAAAATCAACGGTAAGGCAGCTAGTCTAGAAACAAAACTCAATAATTATGATGAAATAGTTATCGAACCAGCTACAGAGGGCGAACAAGCAGTAGTTATCCTGAAAGATGTTTTGCCAGAAGAAAAAACTGTTTTCTGGCAAGAGAAACCAATTAAACTGCTGAGAGAATTAAAACTAAACAATCAGGAGGTAGTAGACCAGGCAGCCAATATCCAGGACGGGGACTCTCTAACTTATAAAGAAATAAAAAATTTACAGGAACTGCTGGAATTTCTCCAGCAGGAGATTCTAGGCTTTGAATTTTATGCTAACGGTAGTCTGATTACCTTGGATTACCTGCTAAAGGATAATGATTACCTTACCTGTCAGGAACAGGTTTATCCAATAACAGAAAAGGCTAAAAAGAATCATCTGTCCCAAACCATTACCGTAACCGTTAATGAGGAACCTGTAACCTTTCAACACAATAAAGAAAAGCTGTTATTCTTGGATATCTTCAACTATATTAATTTCGATTTAAATGCAGTACAAGGCCAGGTAGATATCGAACTTAATGGAGACAAAGCTAGCTTTACCGACCTTTTAAAACCTGGGGATAATATCCGTATTATTTGTAGCTAAAAAAGGACAGTTATAACTGTCCTTTTTTAAGTGATTATATTTTTAGCCTTTATAGATTTAGCCTTCGGCTCAATGACAGTAATAATTTTGTCCTCAGCTATCCCACACTGCTGAATATCTACCCTCAACATCCGGGAATATTTTTTCATGATAAATTTCTGCTGTTCTGTAACTAAGGTCACTGCTGTTCCCTTCTGCCCAGCCCTACCAGTTCTACCTACCCGATGTAAATAATATTCCGCATTCTCTGGAACATCAAAGTTAAAGACAAAATCTACCCCCTTAATATCCATACCCCGAGCAAATACATCAGTAGTAAAAAGGAGTAAACTCTTCCCCTGGCGGAAATCCTCTAAGACATTTTTCCGAGCTAGCTGAGATAAACCACTGTGCAAACCCATAGCACTAATTTTCATTTCCTGAAAACGTTTTACCAGGGGTCCTACCCCTTCATTATGGTTAATAAAAACTATAGCTTTTTTAGGCTGGTAAAGAGAGATTAGCTTCCTCATTTTCTCCGATTTATCTTTCTCTTTAGCTAGAAAATAAACATGCCTAATACCAGGAGCAGTACGACTACTCTCTTCAATATTGACTGTTTTAGGTGCACGCATGAAAGCCAGGGCTGTAGTAACTACATTAGGCGGCATAGTGGCAGAAAAAAGTACTACCTGCCTCTCTTTCCAAGTAAATTTTAAAAGACTAGAAATATCCTTTTCGTAGCCAAGGCTAAACATCTTGTCCCCTTCATCAATAACTAGATGACGGATATTCTGTCCATTAACTTTTTTCTTTTGCAACAGTTCTAATACTCTCCCCGGAGTACCTACAGCTATTTGCGGTTTTTTCTTCAGGCTATCTATCTGACGGGCAATATTGGCCCCACCAATTAAAGGTATAGAAATTACTCCCTGGGGAGCAAATTGCTGTACCACCCGCTGAACTTGCATAGCTAATTCCCTAGTAGGAGCTAAAATTAAAACCTGCAGTTCTTTACTGCCTACCTCTATTTTAGCTAAAAGGGGAAGCAAGTAGGCCAGAGTTTTTCCAGTCCCGGTGGGTGAACGGCCAATTAAATCATGCCCCTCTAAAAGAAGAGGAATAGCTTCTTGCTGTATCTTTGTCGGTTGGGTTATTTCTTGGGCCTCCAGTTTTTCTAATAAAAACTCCGGTAAAGCCAGAGCTTGAAATCCATTTACCTTAGTCAAGTTTTTTCCTCCTTTATCTTATATATTGAGCCTCTAAGCGATAGATATTTTTTCCTAACCTGCTGAAGCGCTCCTCATACTCCGTCATAACATTACCCTGGAAATCACTATGATGTAAATCGAAGGTGATGTTCTTTAGCTTAAAATCCGCTAAAGCAAATTGGTTTAGCGAAAATTCAAAGAGTTTCTCATTATCTGTCTTAAAATGAATTTCTCCCCCCAGCTTAAGAAATTTCTTATATAGCATCAACTTGTTATAATGGGTTAATCTTTGTTTAGCTTTTCCCGCACTAGGCCAAGGATCGGAAAAATTTAAGTAAATTCTATCTACCTCTTGCCCAGAAAATATCTTAGTTAAATGATTGACATCCATAACCAATAATCTTAAGTTAGTAAGAGGATTATCTTTAATTTTTAAGAGAGCTTTATAGACAACGGAGGTGTATTTTTCTACTCCTAAATAATTGATTTCCGGATTACTAGCGGCTAAAGTAGTAATAAACTTACCTCTTCCCATCCCCAATTCCAAGTGGAGCGGTTGGCTAGGTCGAGGAAAAAAATCCAAAAGGTGAAAACTTTCCTTTTCTAATCTTTCATAGGTTAACATCTGAACAAGATCTGGATATTGTTCAATAACGTCTTTAGCTTCTGGAATATTTCGTAAGCGCATTTATCTCATCCTTTACTTCTTTATCTATCTAGAGAAAAAATCGGAGAACGGGTTATAATATAAAGGGATATTTTAAGAAAAGAGGGATTATTAATGTCAAAAGTAGTAGAGAAATTTCTAAAATATGTTCAGTATGATACTACCGCTGAAGAAAATAGCCATTCCTTCCCTAGTTCCTTGAATCAAATGGTCTTAGCTCATCATCTAGCCAAAGAGCTAAAAGAGATGGGCATTAGAGAAGTAGAAGTGGATGAAAACGGTTATTTAATGGCTAGTCTTCCTAGTAATACAGCAAAATCTATACCCAGTATTGGGTTTATTGCCCATTTAGATACCAGCCCTGATATGCCTGGTGGCGGAGTGAAGCCAAAGGTTATCCAGAGCTATGAGGAAGAAGAAATTATGCTCAATGAAAATATCCTTCTCTCCCCTAAGGATTTCCCGGAATTAAAAGAATATGTAGGGCAAACCTTGATTACTACCGATGGTACTACTCTTTTAGGGGCAGACGATAAAGCCGGAATAGCAGAAATTATGACTGCCGTTGAATATCTACTAGAGAACCCAGAAATAAAACATGGAACCATAAAGATTGCTTTTACTCCGGATGAGGAAATAGGCCGGGGAGCTGATAAGTTTGATGTGCAAAAATTTGGAGCAGATTTTGCCTATACCGTAGACGGAGGAAAACTAGGGGAATTAGAATATGAAAATTTTAATGCCGCCAGAGCTAAAATCTCTATTCAGGGCCAAAACATTCATCCAGGTTATGCTAAAAATAAAATGAAAAATGCTCTTCTTATAGCTTTGGAATTAGCCAATTTGTTTCCTGCCCAAGAGATTCCTGCCACTACCGAAGGGTATGAAGGCTTTTATCACTTACATAATTTCACTGGAAATGTAGAAAGTTGTACCTTAGATTATCTAATCCGTGATTTTGACTCAACTAGTTTTCAGCAAAGAAAAGAATTTGTCACTGGTTGTATTGAAAAACTAAACGCCAAGTATGGAAAGGGAACCTTAACCTTAGAACTGAATGATAGCTACTATAATATGAAAGAAAAGTTTAGAGGTTCTGAACATATAATAGATACCGCTTCCCAAGCCATGCAGGAGTTAGGTATTAGACCCCTAATTCAACCCATTCGTGGTGGCACCGATGGAGCTAGATTGTCCTTTATGGGTCTGCCTACCCCCAATCTATTTACCGGAGGGCACAACTTTCACGGCCGCTATGAGTTTATTCCAGCAGAATCCATGGAGAAAGCTGTGCAAGTTATCTTAAAAATTATCAGCCTTTATGCAGGGAAATAAGGAAAGGCCTTTGGAGGTTAGCCCTCCAAAGGTTCTTTTTTTCTGCTTAACCAATCAATTATTTGGGCACTAGCCTTTTCAGTGTCGTCAGAGTTGACTACCAAATCATATTGATAGTCCTTTTGCTTATGACCATACATAGGGTCATAATATCTCTCAATCAAGTATTTAGCAATCTCTAAATATTCTTTAGCTTCTGCTAATTGGTGAAGACGTTCTAGCTCTTTTTGCCCAATATAATGTTTTAGCTTATTAATAGCTTCTACTATTTCTTCCTGAAAGTTAGGACCTTTTATATACTCATCTACTATCCGCTGAGCTCTAACAGATACTTGGGATTCTACCAAAATGTGCCTACCCTCTTGCATACTGTTAAAAATATATTCAGGAACAACTACATTGCCTATCTTCTTGCTTTCTGCTTCAATGAACACAGTATTACTAGGTCTGTTTTTTAACTGCTGATAAAGTAAAGCTTCAAATTGTTTTTGACTAGCAACTTTTCCTAACCCTACTCCACCAAATAAAGAGCCCCGATGATTAGCTGCTCCCTCTAAATCCAGCACAGCTTCCCCCTGCTCCCTTAATTTATGTAAAATTTCTGTTTTTCCTGTACCGGTGTAACCATGTAAAACTATATAATCTAATTGATCATTAATCAACGGTAATTCTTCATTGACTACCTGTCTATAACCTTTATAACCGCCCCATAATTGCCAGATATTAAACCCCAGGGCATTAAAAAGGGCACAAACAGAGCCGCTGCGCATACCGCCTCTAGCACAAAAGGCTACGATATTCTTATGCTTTTTTTTCAATTCAGCTAGGCTTTCATAGATTTCCGGTAATCTCTGTCCAACCATTTGAACCCCTAATCTTTTGGCTTTTTCTATACTCTCCTGCTTATAAACAGTTCCAATAACTTTTCTCTCCTCATTACTAAAGAGGGGAATATTAATGGCTCCTGGTATAGTATAATCTTGGAATTCGCCTGGACTACGAACATCTACTATAATCCACTGGTCATTTAAATCTCTGTAATCTATAATCTTGTCCATCTATTCATCCTCCAGTTAATAAAACACCTGTCCTTTAGTATGTTGTCCCTAAAAGACCTAAGTAACTCAACACACTAAAAAGATTGTATCATTTTTTACCTTCCTTTAACAAGTTTTTTATTTTTGCCGTTACCTACAAAGGATAATTTACGTCCAAAGAGTAAAAGGTAAAGAAGAAAGGATGATAATCATGTTTCTAAGATCTAAAAAGTCAATAGTATTAACCCTTACCCTAGTTTTTCTCCTTCTGGCGGCGGCTTTGCCAGCTTTTGCAGCAGAGTCATCTAAATCCATTACCGCTAATGGAGAAGGAATTATTAAGGCTAAGCCTGAAGTAGCTTCTGTTTATATGAGTGTAGAAGGTCAAGGCAAGACAGCTAAAGAAGCTAAGAGCAAAAATGCGGCAGCTATGAATAACGTTATTAAGGAATTAAAAAAATTAGGTATTACCTCTGAAGAAATCCAAGCTGTTTCCTTTAATCTTTTCCCTATCTATCAGTATGCATCAGGAAAAGATCAAAACAAAATTACTGGTTACCAAGCCAGCAGTCAAATCCTTATTAAAACAACCAATATAGATAATCTAGGAACTATTATTGATACAGCCACTGAAGCTGGGGTAAATAATGTGCAGAATGTAGTCTACAGTGTTAAGGATGAGGAAGCTTGGACTTTAAAAGCCCTAGAAAAAGCTACTCTAAATGCTCAGAAAAAAGCTAAAGTAATGGCCCAGACTCTAGGACTAACTATTAAGGGGATTAATAACGTTAACGAACTAAATTCCTATGTTAATACATACAGCATGGACGCTAGCCTATTTAAAAGAGCCACTGCAGCAGAATCAACTCCTTTACAAGCCCCACAATTTATAGAAATAAGAGCGAACGTATCCATTCTTTTTGGCATCTAAGAAAAAGCCGAGGTTAGCAACAACTAACTTCGGCTTTTACCTTTTTCTCCTTTTCTCCATTAGAATATTGTAGCGTAATTCCTTAAGAATTAGCTCTTTTTTTAATAGACTCTTTTCCTCTTCGTTTTGAGCAGCATCAATCAGCTCATGAAGGGAATTAATATCTTTTTTAATTTCCATTTCCTCTGGTTTGAATCCAGCATTCTTCAGAAGGATATAAGCAGCTCTATGTTCCTCCGGTATACTGGTAAGATCATCTAAATTCAGAGGTTTACCTTTACCAGGTAGATTATCAAAGTCTCCTCTTTCTACTGCTTCCTGTATCTTTCTTTCGGCTATTTGAGCAATAATATAATCAAGCATTGCCCTGCACCTTTCTTTACCTATAATTACTACTGCATAAACTTTATGGTACAGTGGGGAAGGTATTTTACCACTGTAGAAAATGGCTGCTCAATAAAATTCTGTTCCTCATCTAGCATTCTTTCTAGAGCACTGCGTTCTAGGATAGCATAAGGCTTAAAAACGCCTAAAAGAGGGTGTGAAATTTCTGAGAGTAATTTTCCGGATTCAACTTTAGTAACCTTAATTCCTGTCAAATAAAAAGTATAAGTTCCAAGCAAATTACCATTTTCCGTTACTTGTAAACCAACTTTATTTTCCTTCCCAGAAAACATTGCATTAAGAACAGCAAACATTTGCGGATGCTTTTGGGTAAGGCCATCTATTACCCTCGCCCTTAAAGGAATAAGTTTATCTTCAATTAATCTATCTAAACTTTCCACCATCATACTCTCCTTTCAATTCTCTTTCTAAATATTTTAACCCTCTAAGTCCAAAATAATTCTCTAACACATTTTTATAGCACCGACCCTGCTAAACAGGTTTTCCTGCCCTAGCAGGAAGGAAAAATACTGGGATTAATGAAAGCGCCACTACTAATAACATCAAAGCTAGGCAATCATCAAAAGAAAAAATTGCTGATTGAGTCTGAATGATACTAGATATAGTGCCAAAGGCCTGAGAATGAGCTAATCCGGGACTAGAACCCTTAGCCAGATAGGAATGCTGTAATTGAGTAATTAGACTATTTAGCTGTACTGACTTGTCAGCTAATCTTTCATTGATCATAGCACCATGAAAAGTTTCTCTCCTTTCCAACATGGTAGATAGCATTGCAACACCAAAAGAACTACCTATTTGCCTTACAACATTGTTAATGGAGGAGGCACTAGCAATCTTGGGAAGAGGAATATTAATCATTCCCAAATTAGTAGCAGGCATCATACAAAGCCCTAAACCAATACCACGGCAAACTAAAAACATCTTTAGGACAGCAAGAGGAGTATTGAGGTCCAAAAAGATTAATCCTAAAGAACCAATAGCCAACATTCCCAAGCCCACGAACATTACTATTTTCCCATAGCCTTTATCCGTTAGTTTACCGCTGATGGGCATACAAAGTCCTGAAGCCACCGACTGGGGAAATAAAGTTAAACCAGTTTGCATTGCCGTATAACCCTGTAAGTTTTCTAAGAAAAGAGGTAAGAGAAATACTGTTCCGAAAAGGGCTACGGTGATTAGTAAATTAAAGATATTACTAGCTGAGAATGCTAAGTCTTTAAACAGTCGGACATCCAACAATGGTTCTGGATGATATAACTCAATAGCTATAAAAATCGCCATAGTAGCAACAGCTGTTAAGAGTAAAGAAACTATAAAGACTGAACCCCAACCTTTATCCTGCCCTTTATTTAAAGCAAGAATCAAGCAAAATAGAGATATGGCAATACTTAAAAAACCAGCTAAATCAAAATTAGATTTTCTAATGGAAGTTTCCCTCATAACCAGTAAAGCAAAGAGCACTCCAAAAATCCCTATAGGAATATTAATTGTAAAAATAACCCTCCAGTCCATATTTTCTACTATATAGCCCCCTAGGGTTGGACCTATGGAAGGGGCAATCATAGCAGAAATGCCCCAGATACCTATAGCAGTTCCCCTTTGTTCCGGAGGGAAAGTTGCATAGACTAGGGCCAAGCTTACCGGCATAATCATGCCTCCACCAAGGGCCTGAATAATTCTAAAAGCAATCATAGAGTCATTATTCCAAGCCATACCGCAAAGCATAGAACCAAAAGTAAAAATAGCTAAACTAGCAACATAAAGTTTCTTTTGTCCTAGAGTATTTCCTAAATAAGCACTGGCTGGCTGAACTACCCCCATGGCTAAAGTATAAGCAGTAGCAACCCATTGAATTTTAGTGGTGTTAACACTAAACACTGACATCATTTTCGGCAGAGCTATATTAACTATGCTACCGTCAAGAATACTCATAAAAGCACCAATGATGACAGCAACTAACATCCACCACCTGTACTGTTCATCTGGAATCTGTATACCTCTCACTAGCTCCACCTACCTAACCTTAATTTGAATAAGGGCAGACATACCTGGTCTAAATTTATATGGACTGTCAGTAGGTAAAGATATTTTAATCGGAATTCGTTGAGTTACCTTAGTAAAGTTTCCGGAAGCATTTTCAGTTGAGAATAGAGAGAATACCGAGCTGGCTGCGGCCCCTATCTCTTTAATTTGACCATGGAATTTCACTCCATTATAAGCGTCCAGGGTAAAGGTAACTGGTTGCCCAATTTTTAATCTACCTATTTTAGTTTCCTCAATCCGTGCATTCAGCCAAAGGTCATCTATATTGACCAAGTTGACTATACTTTGCCCTGCTGATATTACTTCCCCAGGGTTAGCAACTTTCTGGGCTACTATCCCCTCTACAGGAGAAACAACTATAGTCTCCTTGAGGTTATGTTTATTCAAGTTCACTAAAGCCTGACTCTGACTTACCTCTGCTTGTTGAGCCTTAACATCTTCTGACCTGCTCCCTGCCTGCAGGAGACTTACCTGCTCTTCTGCTGCCTTGTACTGTGCCGCTGCTGCTTGATAAGCTGCCCTGGCTGTATCTAGAGTCTGGGAAGCTACTGCACCTTGAGTGAAAAGTTCTCCATATCTCTGGTAGTCTTTTTGAGCATTTTTCATATTTACTGCTGCCACTTCAGCTTGGGCTTCAGCTGCCTTAATTTGTTGCGGTCTGTTGCCATTTTGTAATTCTTGCAGTTTAGCAACTGAGGATAGTACCTCTGCTTCTGACTGTAGTACCTGGTCTTGAAGTTCCTGGCTATCTAAAACAGCTATCACCTGACCAGCCTTAACTACATCCCCTTCCTTAACCTTTAGTTCTTTAATTTTTCCCCCTATTTTAGGGGATACGTTAACAATAGAACCATCTATTCTAGAATCATCAGTCTTAACATACATAAGGCTCATTTGCCAATAATAATAACCAAAAATAACTGCTGCCATAACAATGATACTGGCAATTATCATAGGCTTTTTGGATTTTTGTTTACTTTCTTCTACGATACTCGCTTCCATTTATTAATTCTCCTCTCTCTTGATAAATTGCTCCATATAAGAATGAATCAGTTATGTGCTGAACCAAAGTATTAAAAAACCTTTCGTCATAGTCCTCTTTATTCAAGCTCTCTAAAATAAGGGATTTGGACATAGCATAGTAAACCATAGTACCAACCAAGCTAAAGTATGCTAGTTTAGGATCCATAGGTCTAAGAATTTTAGCTTCCACCCCCTTCCGAATAATATTTTGCAGTCTAATCCAACTATTATCTTTATACTTAGCCATGACAGACCGGAAGAACCGACCTTGGCGCATGAATATTTCCTGTTGCATAATCATAAAGTAGTGTTTATTCTGGGTTAAAATGTGATTCATAAAGACTTTGACAAAGTTTTTAATAGATTCAATTACATCATCGGATTTATCTAACTCTTTAGAGAGGGTTTCATGTAAACGTAAAAAACCTACCTCCAAGATGGATACTAATAAATCTTCCTTGTTTTTAAAGTAATAGTAGATAAGTGACAGGTTCACGGAAGCGGCTTGGGCAATGTCTCTCATTGATGTACCGTCAAATCCCTTTTCGGCATAGAGTACTTTGGCTTTAGCAAGTATCTCCTGGCGAATACATGGATTTTTGTCTTTTTCCCTCAATGTTACTCCCCCTTCTTTTACCATATGTATTAAACGTCCGTTAAAAATATTATAAGGCTATTGGAATTATATCTCAATTAAGGAATTACTAGAGAAATACCATATTTAGGTCTGAAGGACAGCCTGATGAAAACTACCAAGATAATCTACCTGATTCTCTTTCTTCTTCCCTCTCAAACAGTTGTTCAACTTTCTTCTTTTAATTAAGGGTATTACATTAAAGATGAAATTTTTGGTATAATATTATAAAGTCCTGATTTAGATTAGGAAATTAAATTGTCGAACCTACTTTTTTTATACCTAGATATATCTAAGATTGATATTTTATAATTCATAAATAGGAGGTAGATATGTTTAAAGTTAATGATTATGTTGTGTACGGTTCAACCGGAGTGTGTCAAATAACAGATATTGTAGTAGACCAATACATCAATGGTGATGAAGCCGAATACTATGTTTTACACCCTGTTTACAACAAGAGTATGACTATTAAAATCCCAGTAAATAGCCCCAATATTTTGTTAAGATCAATTACTACGAAAGATGATGTACTATCATTAATAGCCAAAATGCCGGAGATAGAAACCATTTTGGTAGATAATGAGATTCAAAGGCTTAATCATTTTAAAGCCGCTCTTAAAACTGGCAAAAATGAAGAATGTATAAAAGTTATCAAAACACTATATCTAGAGAGAGAGGAAAAGCTGGCCATTAATAAAAAACTAACAAAGACAGATGAAGACATTATGAATATTGCCGAAAAGCGGTTAAATGAAGAATTTGCAATAGTTTTAAATATCTCCCCTGACGAGGTTATTCCATACATTTTTAAACATATTTCCAATAATAAAAAGCACGTAAAATAAACTGCTTTTGGCGCAACTAGACTGAGGAATGAGGAAACTCAAAAAAAGAGCCTAATGGCTCTAATCCTCATTCTTAAACCGGACAAAGAAAGTAGTCCCTTTATTACTGGTTTTAACTTCTATCCTGGCATTATTTCTTCTAACAATATTATAACAGACAGCTAAACCTAGACCAGTCCCATTTTCCTTAGTAGTTAAAAATGGAGTTCCTAATTTAGCAAGTACTTCCTCACTTATTCCTGGTCCTTGATCTTCTATTGATAATATTATTTCATTTTCCAATAGATAAGTTCTTATAGTTACTTGTTTTCCCTTAGGCATAGCTTGCAACCCATTACGAACGAGATTCAAGATTAATTGCCTGATTTCTTTGTTATTTAGTTTTAAATCAGGAACTTCTTTTGAGATAAAGATAACATCCTTGTTCTCCTCCAATGCATCCGCCTTTATTAAGGGTAAAATAGTATTGATTATGTCATTAATATTGTTTTTCTTTAACTCCACCGAATCATTTCTAGCTAGGGAAAGAAACTCTGTAATAATAGAATTGCATCTATCCAGTTCCTCTATCATAGTATCATAATAGTTTCTAAATCCAGCGTTCTCTTCCTTACGATAAAGAAGTTGTAAAAATCCTCTAATAGTAGTTAACGGATTACGAATTTCATGAGCTATTCCTGCAGCCATTTCTCCAATTGAGTTAAGTCTATCTAATCTATTAATCTCTTTTCTTGTTTTTTCATACTCAGTTATATCATCAAATATTTCTACCGCACCGATGATAGAATTATTCTCATAATCTTTAATTGGGCTAGATCTACATAGCCAATCTCTATCTAAAACTCTTACATACTTTTCGGTTACTTCACCATTTCTTACAGCTTTAACAATAGCAAGTTCATCATAGTCTACACCTAAATAATTAATAGCCCTTTGATAGGGCTTCCCTATTATATCCTCTTTATTTAATTGAGGCACTAAATCCAGCAATGCTTTGTTCATTACCTCAACCTTCTCCTCTTTGTCTATTTCTACAATTCCTACAGGACATAGCTCAATCAACTGATTTAGTTTTTCTTTCTCATTTAAATATTGCTTTATTAAATGTTTTTCTTTCTCTTCCTGTTCTTTCAATTCAGTAATATCTCTAAAATAAACTGCTAATCCCTCTGCAGATGGATAAACACTTACTTGAAGCCATTTCTTAGCAAATTCCGAAAAAGCTTGGAAATAGACAGGCTGTTTTAATAATTTAGCTTTGTGATAATTCTCGTAGAAAGGAGATGACTTAATTAAGCACTGGGTGGTATTTGCCTTTATTAGCTCTTTCCAAATATTGCTTCCAAGCAGTTCCTCTTCTTTCTTGCCAAGAATTTTTTGTGCTTCTTTATTAATGTAAATAAAATTCCAATCATTATCTAAAGCAAAAAAGCAATCGGTAATACTCTCCAGAATATCAGTAACCTTTTTACTATATTGTTCAATGTCTTTTTCTGCTTTTTTTACTTTTTCCAATAGATTTTGGTAGTCTGTCACATTTAAATAGACCCCTATTGCTCCCAGAATTTGACCTTCTTTATTTTTAATAGGCATAGCATTAATAAACCAATCATGGCTACCACCATGAATATAGGTCTTATCAATTTCTTTACCTTGTAAAGCTTGATAAAGAATAGTCTTTTGATATTCTTCTTCAGTATACCCTAGGACTTCTTTATAGAGTTTTCCAACTATATCTGCTTCAGTAAGACCATTATAATCATAGGAAAAGAATGCTTTATTAACTCGTTGGATTACCCCATTATTATCTAATATAATTATAGGAGTTGGTAATACTTCTAGGATGTCGCTAATTATGTCTTGATGCTTAAAAAGATTTTCTATGTATTTATTACTAGTTTCATAAGATTGGTTGCCCTCTTCTGCTGTTTCTCTAGACATAAAGAAACTCCTCCTATTCCTCTTCCAACACTTGATTTTTAGTGGCTAACATATTCACGATCTTGTGTCGCCAAACTAGGTATGAATCAACAATTAAAATTCGTGTTTACCAGACCAGCCTAAACCCAAGAATCCTTTTGGCTTTTTACGAATTTGTTTAGAAACAATGTCTCCAATTTTGATATAGCTCGGATCTTCTCCGTATTTACTATCCTTAACAAATTCTGCTACACAAAGCCTAGACCCTACTTCAACTACTTTTAGCTTACCTACTACTTTTGTCTCTGTTATTATTTCACCAGTAACAGGATGTTTATATAACTCTGTAACACCTGTTACTAAGAAGCTATCACCATTTTTAATATTTTGGCCTTCTCCCAAATCAATGGTAAACTTATCTCCCGCTATCTTAATAACATAACCCTTTAGAGGCAAATAGCTTTCATAGATTCTTCTTGCCATATCATAAACAGCTTCTTCTAGGATACCATTCACATTTATATTACTTCTTTCGTTGTCATAATTTGCAGTAGACCTCTGATCAGACCATACTATTTCACCGGTTCCTGTATCCACCATTTTAGCAATTACCTTTACTGTTGTAGTATATGAAGGTTTTACCCAGTTACCTTGAGAGTCATGGTAACCTTCTCTTGTCCTGGTATCAACAGAAACATTCCCCATCAAAAGATAGTCTAGACCCAGAATTCCACCTAGCCTTACTGCTGTCCTAGAGTCAATTATACCAGTAGCATTAAGTGCCTGCTCTTTTAAAATTTGGTTAAGTTGGGCTCTTTCTACTATCTGACATGATTTCATTTTTACCAAGTCAGAAGATAAAAAATCTGCAGCCATCGCACCAATGGAATAATCTCCACCCACTGTTGAGAATTGTAATACTGCTATTTTTTTAGCTTTAATCAGCTCTTGGGACCAACCTAGTTGAACCGGTATTGTTATAAGCAAACATACCAATAGTAACACTAACTTAATTCTTCTTAGCATAAGTATTGCTCCTTCCTCCTATTTAATTATGACTGATAATATTAAAGGAAAAGACAGTTACTCTAGTGCATCACAGTGTTTTTTACAGTTACACCAATTACATTTTTCAGACTTACAGCATTGAAACTCACTTAATGGCTTATTCCCCAAAAGCCATGGGACTGAGTATGTTAGGGATTTCACAACAGCTTCAATACTTTCATTTTCCAACTCAAAGCTTACTACTTCACCATTATTAAGGAAATAGAGCAAAGCCTCCTCTACTATTACTTTATTCCCATTATAAAATGGTATTTGATTTAATGCCCATGCATAAGAAAGCAGCTGTTCCTTATAATTGTTTGCCTTTTCTTCCGCAGCATGGGAATCATTCAGCCTATTTGATTTATAATCAATAACTGATGCTATGTATTGTCCTTCCCGCTCAAAAATATCTACCCTATCAATAAACCCTATTAAGTTTATTCCCTCTGCCAGGGGCACACTGAAACTAAATTCTTTCAGGGACTTAACTAAATCCCATTTAACTTCTTTTCGTCGGTTTTCTTCTATTTTGATGAACCCCTCTACTTCCTTTTCAAAAAGTTCTCTATCTGCCTGGGACAATTCTATCTCAATAGCAGCTGCCATTTCAGAGGTATTATCCTTGACGCCTGATTCATTTAAATCCAGAATATCAATTCCCTCTAAAAAGCCATGTAGAAGCGATCCGAAGTCGGCAGCATTCATTTCAGTAGACCCATCTACCTTCCCTGCAGAATACCCTGGCTCCCTTTTATTCTGAAGGCCTACAAGGTTTTCTAAGTAAAACCTTCTGGGACAATCCCTGTATTTCATCCAGGAAGATATGCTTATATTGCCTTCCTCATGCCTTTCACAAGGCTCTAATCTTTGATCCATTACATTCTCAATTGAGCTACTGCCCGCAAGGTTTTTGATTTCTGCAATAAAAGGGGTAGGATAGACATTTTGTTTTTGTTGATTAGGGATAAGGCTCATAGCATCAATTAAAGCTATCTCTTCTACTGGACCGCCCTTATTCATTGCCCATATCAGCTGTTTCATAAAGCTATTTTGTACATCCATTTCCTCTTCTGGTCCTACCTCCTGCTTCTCTCCAATCAACCCTAAATACTCTTTCGCCCGGGTAGCTGCAACATAAAATAGTCTTCTGGAGTCCTCCAATTCCCTCCGGAGTTTTTCTGCATATAGCTTCGCATACTCAGGGTTCGCATTTTCATTCAATTTGTGGCTGGCATCAAGGCCCATAACCACCAGTCCCTTCTGCTCATCCGGGAAGAAAAGAGGCTTACTTCTTTTTGCTTGTGAATCCAGTAGCCTGTCCATATCCGGAATCAATACTGCCCTGAATTCAAGCCCCTTGGAAGCATGGATGGTTAATATTTTTACTGCGTCACTATCTTCATTATCAAGAAAAGCCTCTCCATCCATACCTGAGGATTCTTTTAAGATTTCAAGGTATGGAAGTAGTTCCCTTGCACTATAGATTCCTTTTGCGTCAAAATCTTCAACAATCCTGATCAACTTTTCAATATTCATAAGCTTCTTTTCTCCCTGGGGCAAGGCTGTAAGGACCTCATCATAGGCTGTTGCTTTAATAATTCTCTTCATCAGTTCCAGGCTGTTTAACAATCCATCAATAGTGAGGAGACTAGCAAGTACATCTGCCGTTCTCTTGACCACCCACTTATCATCTTCCGGCACTGATTCTCCAAATGCTGCCAATAGTTCATTTAGGTTTTTGATTTTCTGCTTTCTCATAAATATGGAGAGTGCCAGCAGCAAGTCGTCAGAAAACCCGAATATGGGCGAACGCAGTACAGTAAAGAGGGCAAGCCTATCATCAGGGAAAAATACCAATTTATATAAGGAAAGTATGTCCCCTATCTCCTGTCTATCCCAGAAACCAATACCGCCTAGTACACAGTAAGGAATACCATTCCTGGTCAGAGAGTTTTCAATCTCCGCCAGGGATGTTCTACTTCGTAATAAAATTGCTATATCCCTGTACAGGAAATCTTCCGTGGTTAGCTTTTGAATAATCCCTGCAATAACATCCCCCTGGTAATCCTTCTTACTCGCAACTGTAATGTCTCCATATTCAGCTTCTAATGCGCACTTTAAATCTTCTTTCTTATCTTCCGAGAGCAACAGGTTTTTTGCCAAATCCCACCTTGTCTTAGGCTTATTTTCTTTTACTAAACTCTTCTCCCAGGTAATAAGTTCCACTTTCCTGCCATCCAAATTCCTCTGCCCCGGATGGTGGAGCTTCTCATATGGGCTTAAAAGCTGGTTGAATATGCTGTTCACTGTACAGATAATATTTTTCGTACTCCTATAGCAATTGTTCAGAAACTCTACCTTGCCGCAGCCTGAAACTTCGCTACAGGCTTCTTCAAAAACCCTGTAGTCTGATCCTCTGAAGCCATAAATAGACTGTTTGTGGTCTCCAACGATAAACAGCCTTCCCTCCGGTATCTTTCCTTGCTCTAATGTTAAGTGATCAAGAATCTTTTTTTGGAGTGGATTTACATCCTGAAATTCGTCTACCATGATGGTGGTAAAGCGGTTAAAATAGCTTGCCCTGATTTCATCATTCCGGAGAAGCTTTTCAGATAGAATCTCCAGATCATTAAAATCCATCAGGTTTCCCTTCTCCTTGTATACCCTGTATTCATTATCTAGACTATTGATGAGTATTAAAACAGTATTTTCCAAGACTGTAATGGGATCTGCATTTTCTATGTCACCAGTTTTTAATTTCTGGTCAAAACTTTCCGCATCCATTCCCT
>Ga0079098_1032140_pt1 | contig 22122 bp, 22 predicted proteins | sample ADurb_H2B_01_Slu_FD_74559 | JGI IMG/M metagenome (GOLD analysis project Ga0079098, IMG submission 74559) | Active sludge microbial communities from Illinois, USA, of municipal wastewater-treating anaerobic digesters - ADurb_H2B_01_SludgeMetaT... | ecosystem: Engineered > Bioreactor > Anaerobic >...
TTTTTTCTCTCATGCTGATGGAGTTTTCACCTAATCCAGCAGTAAATACTACTGCATCAACCCCACCCATAGCAGCTGCGTAGCCACCAATGTATTTTCTTACTCTGTGAGCATACATATCTAAAGCAGCTTGTGCTCTCTCGTTACCGGAATCAGCAGCACCTTCAACATCTCTGAAGTCACTGCTTACACCTGAAACGCCTAACACACCACTTTTCTTGTTTAGGATATTATCCATTTCGGCTACTGAAATGCCTTCTTTTCCACAAACGAACTTAATAATAGCTGGGTCCATGTCACCAGAACGAGTACCCATTACTAGACCTTCTAGTGGAGTAAGACCCATAGAAGTATCTAATACATTACCTCCGTTTACGGCAGCAACACTAGCACCATTACCTAAATGGCAGGTAATAATTTTTACATCCTTTACGTCTTTACCTAGCATAGCGGCAGCTCTTTGGGTTACATATTTGTGGGAAGTTCCGTGGAAACCATATCTTCTTACCCCATATTTTTCATAGTACTCATATGGTAGAGCATATAAATAAGAGAACTTAGGCATTGTTTGATGGAAAGCAGTATCGAAAACTGCTACTTGTGGAACACCTGGCATTAAGGCTTCACAAGCTTCAATTCCTAAAATATTAGCAGGGTTATGTAATGGAGCTAAATCGTTGCATGCTACAATGCCAGCCATTACTTCTGGATTAATTTTTACAGAAGCAGTAAATTCCTCTCCACCGTGAACCACTCTGTGGCCTACCGCAGAGATTTCATCCATACTCTTTACAGCACCATGGTTAGGATCTAATAATGCATCCACTACTAATTTAATAGCTACTTTATGGTCAGGAATAGAAGTCTCATTAACAACTTTGTCTTTTCCTGCTGGTTGATGAGTTATAACTCCATCAATCCCGATTCTTTCTACTAATCCTTTAGCTAAAACAGACTCGTCTTCCATATTAAATAATTGATATTTTAGAGATGAACTTCCACAGTTTACTACTAATACCTTCATTTCATGTCCTCCTTATATTTCTTTTTAATTAACCCTGAGCTTGTACTGCAGTAATGGCAACCACATTAACAATATCCTCAGCACTGCAGCCGCGGGATAAATCATTAACTGGTTTGGCAATACCTTGAAGAACCGGACCAAGGGCTTCTGCTTTGCCAATTCTTTGTACAAGTTTGTAGCCAATATTACCAGCTTGTAAATCAGGGAAAACAAGAACAGTAGCTTTACCAGCCACATTACTGCCTTTAGCTTTAGAAGCACCAACAGAAGGAACAATAGCAGCATCAGCCTGTAATTCTCCATCAAGTTGTAATTCAGGTGCTTTTTCTTTAGCGATTTTAGTGGCTTCTACAACCTTGTCTACTAGTTCATGTTTAGCACTGCCTTTAGTGGAGAAAGAAAGCATAGCTACTCTTGGCTCAATACCAGCTAAAACTTTAGCAGTCTTAGCAGAAGAAATAGCGATTTCAGCTAATTGTTCTGCAGTTGGATTTGGATTAACAGCACAGTCAGCAAAAACCATTAGACCATTTTCACCGTAAGGAGATCCTTCTGGTAAAACCATTAAGAAAGCACCGGATACTGTAGAAATACCAGGGGCTGTTTTAACGATTTGTAAAGCAGGTCTTAATACATCACCAGTTGTACTTAAAGAACCAGCCACTTCACCATCAACATCTCCCGCCTGCATCATCATAGTAGCAAAGTAAAGTACGCTTTCTTTAACTATTTTCTCCGCTTGTTCTAAAGTCATACCTTTCTTTTTGCGAGCCTCATATAAATCGTTAGCATATTTAGCAGTCTTTTCTGAAGTCATAGGGTTGATAATAGTAGCAGCACTAATATCAGCACCTTTTTCTTGAGCTACTTTTTGGATTTCAGCTTCGTCACCTAAAATGACTAGGTTAGCAATACCTTCTTTAAGGATAACACCAGCAGCTTCTACTACCCTTGGATCAGAACCTTCAGGAAGAACAATAGTTTTTTTGTTAGATCTAGCCTTAGCTTTAATTTGATCTAATAAACTCATAAAAAAAACACCTCCACACAACTCTTAATTTTTCCTTGTTAGAACATAGCTTAGCGAGGAATTCCACCTCGCTTGTCCTTTAAAATTAATTCTAGGCAGTAATTATATTTCCTTCTATTTTAAACATTTTTTTTTATTCTCTAAGTTTTTCTGAGCAAAAATTCAGCCTTAATAGGAAATAACTATAATTTAGAGAAATATAACTACATCATCTTCTTGAGGAGGCTAGATAATGAAGGTACTAGCTGTTATAGCTGAGTATAATCCTTTTCATAATGGTCATTTATACCAATTAGAGGAAAGTTTACGGAAAAGTAAAGCCGATTATACAGTTTGTGTTATGAGCGGGCATTTTCTGCAGAGAGGTGAACCAGCTTTAGTAGATAAATGGGCTAGAGCTAAAATGGCTCTGGCTGCTGGGATAGATTTGGTAATTGAACTTCCTTTTGCTTATGCAGTTCGCAGCGCTCAAGATTTTGCCTTTGGAGCAGTAAGTATTTTAGAATCTACCGGAATAATTAACTATCTCTCCTTTGGTAGTGAATTAGGAGAACTTACCCTGTTAAGAAAACTTGCTAGAGTCTTGCTAAAAGAACCAGAGGATTTAGGCATATTGATTAAAAAAGAACTAGATAAAGGACTTTCTTACCCCAAAGCCCAAGCCCAAGCTCTAGAAATTTACTCTCCTGAATTTACAGCTGATCTTTGGCAGCCCAACAATATTCTAGCTTTAGAATATCTAAAAAGTCTAGAAGAATTGCAGAGCAAGATGCAGCCCTTAACTATTAAACGGAAAAAAACTAACTACCACGACTTAGAGATAGTAGATAACTTTGCTAGTGCTTCAGGTATTAGGGAAATAATTAGGCAAGGAAAAACTTCCTCTGCTCAATCTGTTCTTAATGCCATTAGTCCCTCAATACCTCTATCTACTCTAGAAATTTTAGCAGAAGAGTTTGATTCAGGCCGGGGGCCAGTTTTTGCGGAAGATTTCAGCCACGTCCTGCTTAGTTCTTTAAGAAAGGCTTCCCCCCAGGATCTAATTAGGTATCTAGATGTTATTGAAGGTTTAGAACAAAGAATAAAGAAAAAAGCCTCTATAGTAGGTACTCTTGAAGAATTAATTGAACAAATTAAGACTAGGCGCTATACCAAAACCAGAATCCAACGAGTTCTGATTCATCATCTACTGAACTTTACTAAAGATACAGCTTCTCTCTTTAAAGAAAGAGGAGGACCCCAGTATTTAAGAATTCTAGGTGCTTCCTCTCGAGGTACCCTTCTAATAAAAGAAATGAAAAGAAAAGCCAAACTACCCCTGATACAAAAAATAAATTTGTCTAAAAAAGAAAAAAGCAGCTTTTCTGCTGTTTTAGAGAGTATGCTAAATTTAGATATTTTAGCTAGCGACCTTTACTGCCTAGCCTATAAGAATCCACAATACCGAATAGGGGGAAAGGACTTCTATTTCTCGCTGTTTTCTGATATGAGTTGATTAATCTTAGGTAAGGATTCTAAAGCAGCTTGACGGCCTAATTCAATGCATTCTTGAGAGCGTTGCAAAGCAGTTAGAGAAATATCTTGTACTGCGGGTGTAATAATTAGATCCGCTTCTGTTGCTTTAAACTTAGTAATTTCGCAATCCATAATGGAAATAGTTTGTAGGATTATTTCCAACATATTAGTAGTTCTATTAGCGGTTAAGTCTACCGGTAAATCTACACCAATGATAAAATTAGCTCCCAGTTCTTTAGCGGCCCGTACTGGCAGTCTGCTAACTACTCCACCATCCACTAAAAGGCGGCCCCCAATTTCCGCCGGAACAAAAACCCCTGGAAGAGAAATACTGGCTCTTACAGCCTCTGCTACCAAACCTTCTCGCAAAATTACCTCTTCTCCCCTTTGTAAATCGGCAGCCACTGCTGCAAAAGGAATTTCCAACTCAGAAAAGTCTTTATTCTGAGTTAACAGACGGATAAAATTAAAAATTTCTCTACCATTTATCAGACCATTTTTGCAGAATTTTAAGTCTACTAAGTGCCTCCAACCTATTTGCTCCGCCAGCTTTCCCAATAAGTAAAGGTCTGTTCCGGCTGCATAAAAGGCTCCGATCATGCTGCCAATACTAGTTCCAGCTATAACATCAATAGGTATTTTTTCCTCTTTTAGCACCTGCAAAACCCCAATATGAGCTAAACCTCTAGCCGCTCCAGCCCCTAAAGCTATGCCGATTTTTAGTTTTTTCATTTTATCTCCCACCTTTATCTTCCCCTTTAGCATATTCCCTTACTTTTTAAAATATATATTTTAAAAAGTAATTGTAAAGGGGGGAAATCCCTTGAAACTAAGTGGAATTGGCTATAGAATAAATTATCTTTATACCACAGCTTTGACTTCCTTGTTTGTTATTATAGCACTGGGAATGATATTTTTTCCTAGTACAACTATTAGCGGAGCTGTATCAGGCTTAAAAATATTTGCTTTCATTCTTGTTCCGGCCCTTTTCCCATTTCTAATTCTCTCAGAAATTCTTATGGGTTTAGGATTCGTACATTTTATTGGAACTCTTCTGGAACCATTGATGAGACCAATTTTTCGTATCCCTGGTATGGGCGCTTTTGCAGTGGCTATGAGCCTAGCATCCGGTTACCTAACAGGAGCTATTATTACCGCTAAACTAAGGAAAGATAAAATGTGTACTAGGATAGAAGCTGAAAGGCTTTTGGCTATAACCAATGTGTCTAATCCGATCTTCATTTTAGGATCAGTAGCTGTAGGAATGTTTAAATCTCCACAATTAGGCCTTACTTTGGCTTTAGCCCATTACCTCGCTTGCCTACTAGTGGGAGTAGTTTTTCGTTTTTACGGTAAGGAAGAGCCTTCTGCCCAATTTCAGTATCCAAAAGGTAGACACATTCTTATTCGTGCTTTCCAAGAAATGTACCAGACTCGCTTAGCTGATGGACGTCCTTTAGGTCAACTATTAGGTGAGTCAGTACAACATGCTGTTAATAATATGTTCTTAATAGGTGGGTTTTTGATTCTGTTCTCCGTAATTATCAGACTCTTAACAGTGATGGGAATTACCCAGTTGCTTTGTTTAGCCTTAGCAAAGTTCCTCATCCCATTGGGAATAAGTATTAACTTAGCACCAGCAATAGTCAACGGTTTTTTTGAAGTTACCCTAGGCTCTACCCTAGCAGGTCAGGCTCTGGCACCTCTCTGGCAAAAGGTAGTTATCGCTAGTAGTATCATTGCTTGGAGTGGTCTATCTGTGCATGCCCAAGTAACTAGTATTATTAGCCGCACTGATATCCGAATTACTCCCTATTTAGCCGCTAGAGTTCTCCACACCCTCTTCGCCACAATTTTATCTTTCTTCCTGTTTAAAGTTTTGTTTGTCTCACCTTATGCATTAGCTTTACCCGCTTTAGCGTCCTCTAAAGGAAACCTACTGTTGAATTATTTTTCTTTTTCCTTTGCTACCTTATGTATTATTATCTTAGTTTTCCTACTTCTGGCCCTTATTTTTGTTTTCATTCAGAGATTAAAAATAGTGATTTATAAAATTACTAAATAAAGCCCATCAGGGCTTTATTTAGCTATTTTTTAGTTCTTCTCTTCCCTGTTGAATCATTAGTAAAGCATCTTTTAGTGAGTCCCCTACTTTTAATAGGTTACCCTCTAAGTTAACTAGCACTTCATCAGCGTATTGATTTGCCCCTGTTTTTATTTCTTGGGCTACTGCTTTAGCCTGTCTAGTAATCTCCGAGGCTTCTTCTTGGGCTTGTTGGACTATTTCATTCTCTTGAGCTAGCCTAGTTACATACTTTTTAGTCTCTAAAACTATCCTTTCTGCCTTTTCATGGGCCTCAGCTAAAATTATTTCCCTTTCCTTTTTGATTTCTTCTGCCTTTTTTATTTCTTCAGGAATAATCCTATACAAGTCATCAACTATCTCTAAAATTTCATCTTGGTCTACCAAAACTTTCCCTGTAAGAGGCATTTTTATGCTTGAGTTAATTATTTCTTTTAGTTCTTTTAAAAGAGATAACATTTCCACTTTCCCTCCCCCCTTTTGTTAAGCCATATTTTTTTCTTTGTATTTCTTCCTCAATTTTTTTTCTACTTTAGGCGGTACCAGACCTTTTACACATCCCCCTAGACTAGCAATTTCCTTAACAATACTTGAACTTAAAAAAGAATATTGATTACTAGTCATTAAAAAAACTGTTTCTACATCTTCACTTAGCTTTCTATTAGCTAAAGCTACTTGAAATTCAAATTCAAAATCAGAAACTGCCCTTAACCCCCGTACTACTGCTTTAGCCTCTTGCTGACGAGCATAATCTATCAACAAACCATCAAAAGAATCTATCTGTACATTAGGTAGATGACCAGTTACTTCTCGTAAAATCTCTATTCTTTCCTCTACTGAAAAGAGAGGATTTTTATTTGGATTTTTCAAAACTGCTACTACTACCTCATCAAAAAGGTTAGCTGCCCTTTCCATAATATCAAGATGTCCATTAGTTACAGGATCAAAACTACCTGGATACACTACTCTCATTATTAGTGGTCCTCCCTTTTTCTATAGAAAGATATAGCAGTATCACCATACCTTTCTTTTCTTACTAATTCCAAAGCATCTACCTTTAATGGTAAAATATTCTTATCTAAATGCTCAACAATAACTAACCCTTGCGGAAGCAAAAGATTATTAGCCGAAATAGCAAATAAAGTCTTTTCCTCTAATCCATGACGATAGGGTGGGTCAAGAAAGATTAAATCAAACAATAATCTTTTTTTGCCTAAGATCCTTAAAGCTCTGAGTACATCTTGTTGATAAACTTCTCCTTTTTCTTCTAAACCAATTAAAGATAAATTCTCCTTTAACACATTAATAGCTTGTCTATCTTCATCTATAAAAACAGCTATCTTAGCGCCTCTACTCAAAGCTTCTATCCCTATGTTCCCGGTTCCTGCATATAAATCTAGAAAGTTGCTTTCTTCTATTTCTCCCTGGAGGATGTTAAATAAAGCCTCTTTTACTCGATCAGCAGTAGGACGGGTGGTCATCCCCTTTACTGACTTTAATTTTCTTCCTTTAGCTAGACCACCAATCACTCGCAAAGGTCATCACTCCTCAAAAACTTTATCTTAAATTTTTTTTATTTTTCTTAATTTTTATGTATAAAAGACTTTTTTAGGACCATAATAAGAGTAAGGTCGCACCAAAGAAAAGAATAGTTATCTTACTCATTACCTAGCAAGATTCAAGAAACTATAGAATCCAAATAGCCTCCCCCCAATAAGCTCTTTCTCTAGTTTCTCCTCTCCCAAAGATAGCAAACTTTTAGTTTGCTATCTTTTTTTAATTAATAATAGCTCTAAAATTTTCAAATTTATTTGTTAGAGTTATGGCTAATAGGGGATACTTACTTAAAGTTGCTTCCTTAGCAAGCAGACCAAAGGCCTCTTGCCTGGCGGCTTCTAAAATTTTTAAATCTGACACTAGGTTAGCTATCTTGAAGGTAGGGAATCCGTGCTGTTTTAAACCTAGAAATTCCCCAGGACCTCTAATTTTCAAATCTTCTTCTGCAATCTCAAAACCATTGTTAGTCCTAATCATGATATTTACCCTTTTTTTACCCTCAGCACTTTGAGAATCAGTAATTAGGATACAAAAAGATTGGTGTTTGCCTCTGCCTACTCTGCCCCTTAATTGATGTAATTGCGCTAAACCAAACCTTTCACTATTCTCCACTACCATTACTGTAGCATTAGGTACATCCACCCCTACTTCAATAACAGTAGTAGATACTAAAATATTTAATGTCCCCTGGCGGAATTGTTCCATGATTTGATCCTTTTCTTTAGTTTTCATTTTGCCATGTAGGAGACCAATTTTTAAATTGGGGAAAATCTTTTCCTGTAAATTATTGGCTAATTCTGTAGCCGCTTGTAAATCTAGTTTTTCTGACTCTTCCACTAAAGGGCAGACTATATAAACCTGTCTACCCTCCTGGATTTTTTGCCGAAGAAAATTATAGACACTGCCTCTGGCTGAAGAAGAAGCCCATTGGGTTCTAATTGGCTGTCTTCCAGGAGGTAATTGATCAATAATAGAAACGTCTAAATCTCCATAAAGGGTTAAAGATAAAGTTCGAGGAATAGGGGTAGCTGTCATTACTAAACTGTCAGGATTTAATCCCTTTTCTTGCAAACTAGCCCTTTGCAACACCCCAAATCGATGTTGTTCATCAGTAACTGCTAAGCCTAACTTAGCAAAAGAAACCTCATCTTGGATTAAAGCGTGGGTCCCAATCACCAAATCTATTTCATGACGGCGAATTCTTTCTAAGACATCACCTTTTTGTTTTTTAGTAAGGCTTCCGGTTAGAAGAACTGACCTTATTCCTAATGGACTAAGTAATCTACTTAGATTATTGAAATGTTGCTCTGCCAAAATTTCCGTAGGTGCCATTAGGGCACCCTGATATCCCCCTTGTATAACGCAAGTTAAAGCCAGTGCCGCTACAATAGTCTTACCTGCTCCTACATCCCCTTGTACTAGTCTAGTCATAGGTTTAGGTTTTCGTAAATCTTTTTTGATTTCTTCTATTACTCTAGACTGGGCATCAGTTAACTGAAAAGGTAGAGCTGCTAAAAGTTTATTTAAAAGTTCCCCCTCAACTTGGTGCTGGATTCCCTTTTTAACTTTTAGATTTCCTTTTCTTCTTAAGGCTAAAGCTAATTGAAAAAGAAAAAATTCTTCAAAGGCTAACCTTTTACGAGCTTTTTCTTTTAATTCCATTGTAGGAGGAAAATGAATATTATTTAGGGCTTCCTTTAGACTAGGCAATCTGAACTTGAGCCGTATTTCTTCTGGTAGGACATCAACCAGAAAGGGTTGGGTATAATCCAAAGCATTGCGCATAATTGAACGCCAAACTTTTTGGCTGAGATTTTCGGTACTAGGATAGATAGGTATAATTTTAGCTGCTTCCTCTTCCCTTCCATCAATTACCTCTATTTCTGCGTTCAAAAGCTGAGTTTCACCCATTTTCCGCTCTACTCGACCAGTGACTAAGACCTTCATTCCTATCTGATAGTTTTTTAATAAATAGGATTGATTAAACCAGGTAATATGGGCTAAACTAAAATCATCACTAAGGACAAGCTTACTAATATTCATTCCTCGTCTGGATTTGTTTTCCTGTTTAGCTACTATTTTAGCTAAAATAGTAGCTGTCTCCCCAGTAACTAACTCATTTATTTTTTTCCTTTGAGTTCTATCCTGATAAGATCTAGGGAAATGATATAGCAGATCCTCGATAGTTTGAATCTCTAATCGTTTTAAGCATTTAGCCCGATTAGGACCTACTCCCTTTAGATATTGAATTTCTTTTTGCAGTTCACCCATCGTTCTCACTCCATATATAACTTTACCAAAACGATTCTCTCAGTCTTTTAAGTTTATTAAGGCTTGTCCACAACTAGCCAAAACAAGTATAAACTCAAGAAACTGAGTTTTTCTCATTCTTTTCCTGAACTCCCTGAACAAAAACATTAACTCTTTCCACCAACAGGCCAGTAGTAGACTCTACTGCTAACTTTACCTTCTCCATAATCTCTTGGGATACCCCCGAGACTTTCATTCCATACTGAATTATAATATAAAGATTAATTCTGACAGTTCCTTCTCCAATTGTTAAGACCTCTACCCCCTTACCGGGGCTCTGCTTACCTATCAGATTTCCTAATCCTTCTTGAATCTTTCTAGCTGCCATATCTACCACTCCATTGCTCTGGAGAGTAGATTGACCAGCAATGGCGGAGATAACCTCTGCAGCAATATCAATTTTACCCAAACTATTGAATAACATTCTCTTCACTATATCTCCCCCTTATCATATGTCTATCACTATCAAAGATATTTATGCTTCCTTACTAATCTTTATTCAAAATAATTTCTAGATATTTTCGTAGATTCCTGCAAAATGATAATACCTAGTCAAGACAAAGGATTATGAAGATTATCAACGGAAGTAATATTTTTTCTTGTTTTGCAACAAAATTATTATAGCATGCCTAATAAAGATAAGGCAATTTTAACTTGCCTCACTGGATTATTTATGGTAAAATGTATTTGTTATGTTATGCAGGGGAAGTCTTGTGGAACCGAAGGAGGTGGAAGTAATGGCAAGAGAATGTATTATTTGCGATAAAAAAACAGTTACAGGTAACAATGTGAGCCACTCTCATTTAAAGACTAAAAGAAGATGGTTGCCTAACCTACAAAAGGTAAAAGCTCTCATCAATGGAGAAGTTCGCAGAGTTTATGTTTGTACAAAATGTCTTAAAGCCGGCAAAATTCAAAGAGCTCTTTAATAAAAAAAAGGACTTTAGGTTTCCTAAAAGTCCTTTTTTATTTTCTTTTTAATTTTATTTTCTTTTTAATCAGTAGAAAAAATATTTCTAGCCTCATCTGGAGCTAAGGTATAAAGCTGATTACAAAAATGGCATTTTAGTTCTACTTTTCCCTGCTCTTCTAAAATATCCTCTACTTCTTCTTTTCCTAGGGAAACTAAAATTCCTTGGATTCGTTCTAGAGAACAACTGCACTTAAACTCCAGTTTCTGTTTAGCTAAAAACTCTATTTTCAGGCCGGAAAAAATACTCTTAAGGATTTCCTCTGGATTAACCCCCTGGCCTAGTATACTACTAATGGGAGGGGTTTTTTGTAAAGTTTCCTCTAAGCGGCTAATTGTTTCTTCATCTACTCCGGGAAAAATCTGAATAATAAAGCCTCCGGCCTGCTGTACCCACTCTTCCTTATCCACCAATACCCCTAGGCTAACAGCAGAAGGTAGCTGCTCAGAAACAGCAAAATAATTAGCTAAATCTTCAGCTATCTCTCCAGAAACTAAATTAGAACTACCTGTGTAGGGTTCTTTTAAACCTAAGTCCTTAGTTATATATAATAATCCGTCTGTACCTACCGCTGAACCTACAGCTAATTTTCCCTGTTCGGTTAGTGGCAGATAAACTTCTGGATTTTCTACATAACCTCTCACCTGCCCTAAAGAATTTGTATCCACTATTAGCTTACCTAAGGGTCCCCCACCATTAACTCTAATAGTTATAGTATCTTCTCCTTTTAGAGTTAATCCTAATAGTGCCCCTGCAGTAAGGAGTCTTCCTAGAGCAGCCGTAGCTACCGGAGCAGTTTGATGCCGCTGTCTAGCCTCTTCTACTATTTTAGTAGTAACCGCTGCTAAGGCTCGGATTTTTCCGCCCCCCGCAATAGCTCTTATCGCATAGTCTTTCATTTCTTAGCACCTCTCTTCTTAACAAGGCAATTGAGCTATGGTTTCCCCTGTAACTAAGTCTATTAATGTAACTTTTTTGGTATCAATAAGGGCTATACTATTTTTTCTATCTTCTCTCTTACTAATGGAAGTACTACCTGGGTTTAAGAAAATAGTTCTATCTTTCTTTTCTAAGACTGGTACATGGGTATGTCCGGTAATGAAGAAGTCAATTTTGTAAAGCTTAGCTTGTTTCTCCATTTCCTCAATGTTTAATAAATGACCATGGTTAATTAAGAACCTTTTATTCTCTAGTTGTAAGAATGCATACGGAGCTTGAATAGGGATATTGAGGACCATTTGATCAACATAAGCTTCACAATTTCCTTGGGCAGCTAGAATAGGTAGAGGGCAGTTATTAATGGCCTCGATTAATTTTTTAGGTTGATAACCGACAGGTAAATCATTGCGGGGACCATGATAAAGAATGTCCCCGGCATGAATAATCATTTCTGCATCATAAAAATTTTCTTTCTGTATCTTTTCCCAGGAAGAAATATCTCCATGGGTATCGCTTACTACTAATATTTTCATTCCTGCACCCTATTTTCCTTGAATTGTTTGGATTAGATTAGTCATTTCAATAGCAGTAACCGCTGCATCCCATCCTTTATTGCCAGCTTTAGTCCCTGCCCGTTCAATAGCTTGTTCTATATTGTCAGTAGTTAACACACCAAAAACGACTGGTATTTCGGTCTCTAAACTAACAGCAGCTACACCTTTGGTCACCTCATTAGAAACATAATCAAAATGTGGTGTAGCACCTCTAATTACAGCACCTAAGCAGATAATTGCATGGTAGTTATCTGTCTTAGCTAGTTTTTTAGCTATTAAGGGAATCTCAAAGGCTCCTGGTACCCAAGCTATATCTATGTCTTCACTTTTTACACCATGTCGGTTTAGAGCATCTAAAGCTCCCCCCACCAATTTTTGAGTAATGAACTCGTTGAAACGGCCAGCTACAATAGCTATTTTTAAGTCCTTAGCAATTAATTTACCTTCAAAATTTCTTCCCATTTTTCTTCCTCCCTTTCTATTTTAAAAGATGACCTAATTTTTCTTTTTTAGTAGTTAAGTATCTTTTATTAGCTTTATTAGCACACATAACAATAGGCACTCTTTCTGTGATGTTTAAACCATAACCTTCTAGACCAATAATTTTTCTAGGATTGTTAGTTAGGAGGCGAATACTGGTTAACCCTAAATCAGCTAATATTTGGGCACCCACACCATAATCCCTTAGGTCGGCAGGGAAACCTAAAGCTTCATTGGCCTCTACTGTATCCATACCCTGATCCTGTAATTCATAAGCTCTTAGCTTGTTAACTAAACCTATACCTCTCCCTTCCTGACGCATATAAAGAAGAACACCAGAACCATTTTGTTCAATCATTTTTAAAGCAGTAGCTAATTGGTCCCCACAATCACACCGTAAAGAGCCTAAAACATCTCCAGTCAAGCATTCAGAATGAACCCTTACTAGAACATTCTCCTTCCCAACTACCTCACCCCTAACTAGAGCGACATGAGCTTGTCCAGTAATTACCTCCTCGTAGGCCACAGCTAAAAATTCACCATATTTAGTAGGCATTTTTACTGTAGCAACCTGTCTAATTAGCTTTTCTGTTTTAGTGCGATATTTAATTAGTTCCGCTACAGTAATCATTTTCAGCTTATGTTTTTCAGCAAACTCTACCAAGTCTGGAACCCGAGCCATAGTACCATCATCATTCATAATTTCACAAATAACTCCAGCTGGATATAAGCCAGCCATTTTGGCTAAATCTACAGCAGCTTCAGTATGTCCACTACGTTTCAAAACTCCGCCATCTCTAGCCCTTAAAGGGAAAATATGGCCAGGTCTATTCAAATCCTCCGGTCTAGTTTTAGGATCTAAACAAACCTTAATAGTAGTTGCTCGGTCATAAGCGGAAATACCGGTGGTAGTTACTCCTCTGGCATCTATGGAAACAGTAAAAGCGGTCTCTAGGCTATCAGAATTCTTAGAAACCATGGCTGGCAAATTTAATTCTTCTAGGCGCTCTCCGGTAAGAGGTAAGCAAATCAAACCTCTCCCATAGGTAGCCATAAAATTGATAGCTTCTGGAGTAACCTTCTCCGCCGCCATTAGTAAATCCCCTTCGTTTTCTCTGTCCTCATCATCTACCACAATAATTATCTTTCCTTCTTTTATGTCCTCTAGGGCTTCAGAAATAGTGTTGAATTTTGTGCTCATTTTCTTTCCTCCTTATAAAAAGCCGTTTTCTTTCAAAAAATCCCAATTTAACGTGCTTTTTTTCTCTTCTTTTACTACAGGATTGTGCAGTAATCTTTCTAAATACCTAGTAATTATATCTATCTCTAGGTTAACCAAATCCCCTTCTTCTTTAAACCCTAAAGTAGTTAAGGAAGCAGTATGAGGAATTAGGGAAACCCAGAAGCTGTCCTGATCATAATCTACAACAGTTAAACTGATACCATCAATGGCTATAGAACCCTTAGGTACTATATACCTGATAATCTCTTCAGGGGCATAAATAGCCACGACAATGGCATTAACCTCTCGTCTTTTAGACTTTATCTTACCAACTCCGTCTATATGACCGCTAACCAAATGTCCACCTAAACGGCTCTGTAAAGTCAGTGCTCTTTCTAGGTTAACCCTTCCTCCTACCTGAAGCTGACCTAGACTGGTTTTACGAAAGGTTTCCGGCATTACATCTACTGTAAATCTACTGTTAGTAAAATATGTAACAGTAAGGCAAACCCCATTAACAGCTATACTGTCTCCTAATTGGATATCCTCTAATACTTTCTGGGCTTTAAAAGTTAACTCCATGGTATTAGCATCCCTTTTTATTCCTTCTAGTGATCCCAGTTCCTCTACTATTCCAGTAAACATCTAACTCCCCCTAACATCAGGATAGGCCTCAATTAACCAATCATCCCCAACCCTTTTCATCTGACCTTGCTTTAAGAAGAGAGCCTCCTCTAGGTTTTCTATGCCATCTCCTCCTATAGGCCCCGGAGCATTCCTACCACTAATGATCTTCGGTGCAATAAAGAAGAAAATTTTATCTATTAGTTTTTCCCTAACCATAGTCCCGTTTAAAGTGCTTCCTCCCTCTAGTAAAATACTAGTTATTTCTAGCTTACCTAGCTGCTCCAGTAATTTATGCATATTAACCTGACCATCTTGCTCCTCAATTATTAATACTTGTGCTCCCTTTTCTTGTAAGAGTTCTATTTTCTTCGGTGGAATTTGGCTAGTAGCAGCAACAATTGTTCTAGTTTGAGACTGAAGGTTTAAAACCTGAGCATCTAAAGGTATTTGTCCTTTACTATCTACTATCACCCTAATAGGGTCTTTAGCTTTACAATCAGGCAGTCTAGTGGTTAATTGGGGATTATCATGCATTACAGTACCAATTCCTACCATAATAGCATCCACTTCATCTCTGATTTGGTGAACATAGGCCCTAGCTTCAGGTCCAGTAATCCAACGGGATTCCCCTGTTTTAGTAGCAATTTTACCATCTAAGCTCATACCTGTTTTTAAAATAACAAAGGGCTGTCCAGTGGTAATATATTTAAGAAAAACCTCATTTAAAGCTCTAGCTTTTTCTTCTTCCACACCAACTACAACTTCTATTCCCGCATGCTTAAGTTGTTCAATACCCCTTCCTGCTACCTTAGGGTTTGGATCTATCATAGCTACTACCACTTTTTTTATTCCTGCAGCAATAATCTTCTTGGTACAAGGGGGCGTCCTGCCATAATGAGAACAAGGCTCTAAAGTAACATAAATGGTTGCCCCTTGGGCTTTTTCTCCAGCTTCATCTAAAGCAAAGACTTCTGCATGGGGTCCTCCAGCTTTCTGATGGTACCCCTGACCTACCACTTGTCCGTCTTTAACCACCACTGCCCCTACTAAGGGGTTAGGAGTTGTTCTCCCCTTAGCTTTTTCTGCTAAAGATAGGGCTTGTTCCATAAAAAAACTATCCACTTGGTCACCTCCACAACAAAAAATCCCAAAGGAAAACCTTTGGGATAGTAAAACAAGATGTTTACTTATCTTCAGTCTCCCTTCTCTCATCCAGACTATACTGTCGGCTCTGGAATTACACCAGATCAACCAATTGGCTCGCGGGCTTTACCGCCGGTTGGGAATTACACCCTACCCCGAAGGGGATCTTCTTTTTTCATTATTACCAATATAGCACAATTTTATAACATAATCAACTATTATCTACTACGCAGGGCAGAAATTGTCTCGCCAATATTACTACTACCATAAACAGCAGAACCAGCAACTAAGATATTAGCCCCTGCCTTAATGGCTAAGGGGGCGGTTTCTTTATTAATACCACCATCTACCTGTATATCTATAGTTAAACCTCTCTGCTCAATCATGGTTCTTAAGCGATTAATTTTCGGCAGTACAGCTTTAATAAAAGCCTGTCCACCAAAACCAGGATTAACAGTCATCAGAAGAACCATATCTACCTGATCTAATATATATTCTATAGCATCTAGCGGGGTAGCAGGGTTAAGGGCTACCCCAACCTTAACACCTTTTTCCCTAATATTTTGCAGAGTGCGATGTAAATGCACCGCTGCTTCGACATGAATAGTGATCATTTCCGCCCCAGCTTGAATAAAAGCATCTATATAATTGTCAGGGTTTTCAATCATTAAATGGACATCAAAAGGCAGTTTAGTTTTACCTTTTAAACTGCTAACTACCAAAGGACCAATAGTAATATTAGGTACAAAGTGTCCATCCATAACATCAACATGCAGTAAATCTGCTCCCCCCTCTTCCACTCTTTTAACCTCTTCAGCTAAAATACTAAAGTCAGCAGAAAGAATGGAAGGTGCAATTTTAATCGACATTATTTCCTTCCCCCTTTTTTGTCTGTAATCTCTTCTAAGAATTTTAGATAATGTTGATAACGTCTATCATTAATCTTGCCCTCAGCTACATCTTTTTTCACCTGGCAATCAGTTTCTTTGTAGTGCAAACAGGGAGAATAACGGCAGTTAAGAACTGATTGAGCCATTTCAGGGAAAAATAAGTCTAACTCTTCCCTCTCTATTTCCTCCAAGTTTAGAAGGCTAAAGCCTGGAGCATCAGCTACTAAACCGCCAAAATCTAGGCGAATCAACTCCACATGGCGGGTGGTGTGTTTACCCCGCTGAATTTTCTCACTTAATTCCCCTGTTTTTAGTTTTAGCCCAGGCTGTACTCCATTAAGTAAAGCTGACTTTCCTACTCCAGAGGGGCCAGCAAAAACGGAAGACTTGCCTCGTAGGAGAGATTTCAATTCTTCTATCCCTATATCAGCCTTAGCACTGCAATAAATTACCTTATAGCCTGCTTGAGAGTAGATAGCAGCCTGACTTTCCTCTAACCAGCTTTCCCGATCTACTAAATCTATCTTATTAAAACAGATAACTATTTCTAAGCCTGATTGTTCAGCTAACATGAGAAACCGATCAAATAAAAGCCAATTAGGATCAGGATTCTTGACACTAAAGACTATCACAACTTGTTCTAGATTAGCTACTGGCGGTCTCTTAAGAAGGCTTTCTCTTGGCAAGAGCTCTTCGATTACCCCAGTGCTAGCTCCGGTTACAGTAAACTTAACTTGGTCCCCTACCATAACCTGAGTCTTCTGTTTTTTAAATTTTCCCCGCAAGAAGCACTCTATTGTTCTTCCCTGGCTTACTACATAGTAATAATTGCTGTGAATTTTAACAACAATGCCTTGTTCCATTCTGTCCCCCCTTAGAAGGTTCTTTCATCAAATAAACTATCAGCTACATAAATCTGCACACTAATATTTCCTTGACCTTGGATATTCCTCTCAATATGATCTCCTGGAGAATGATAAGCATCATAAACTATTTTTTGCCCATTATTGTCTCTAACTATTATCTTGACTTCCTGTTTTTCTGGTCCAGCAGGAACTACTACACTAACAGTTTGATTCTTTTTACTACCATCAGGATTATTAATAACCAAATCTACCCTACTACCCTGTTGTACATTAGTTCCAGGATTGGGACTTTGCTGAATGACACTGCTTGGTTCTGCATCAGGGGTTTCTTGATTTCTTATGACCCCTATTTTCAGGCCCAATTCCTCTAGCTTTTTTTTAGCGTCATCTACTTTTTCACCGATAAAGTCTGGAATTTTCAGCCAGGCTGGCTCTGGTCCCTTACTTACCACTAAATCCACTTTAGTTCCTTTCTTTACCTCATTACCGGCGGAAGGAATTTGCCTAATAATATAGCCTTGGGGAATACTAGGATTATATTCCTCTATTTTATTACCAACCAGTAATTCCTTTTGGCCTAAAACTAAGGCAGCCTCTTGCAGAGAACGATTGCTTACATCAGGTACTAACTTCAATTCTGGACCCCGACTAATAATTAGGTTAATAGCTCTACCCCTTTTCACCTTATGATCAGCTGCTGGATACTGAGAAATAACAAAGTCTACCGGAACCTCATCGCTGTAGGCTCTACTCTCAATATTAACAGATAGTCCTTTCTGTTTGGCCAGCATCTCCGCTTCCTGTAAGTCCTTCCCTACTAGGTTTGGAGTGTTGACGTCAGGCACAGCCAGATAATTAGGTACAGCCCAAGCTAAAACAGCAAACAAGAAAATTAAAGGTAGGGCATAAGCCCAAGGAGAAATTTTCTTTCTTTTGACTAAAGCCTCTGCCTCATCTTTTTTAGGCTGTAATTCACTGACCGGAAGGGCTTTAGTCAGAGATAAATCCTCCCGGGTTAAGATAACAGTCTTATTCTTAAAATCATCTTTTTCCCTTAAACAACTTTGTAAAGCCTTCTTAACTTCTCCAGCAGTAGAAAAACGTATATTAGGATCTTTAGCTAAAAGCTTTAAAATAACCTCTTCCAAACAAGAATTAACTTGGGAATTGATTTTACTTGGCGGTATAGGTTCTTCCTGTAAATGCTTTAAAGCTATAGCAATAGGACTCTCACCATCAAAAGGTACTTGACCAGTAACCATTTCATAAAGAACCACTCCTAAAGAGTATAGGTCGGATTTACTTCCCACCTGACCTGCTTTAGCCTGCTCTGGAGAAAAGTAATGCACAGAACCCATCACTACCCCAATTTCCGTTACATTAGAAGATGTCTTAGCCCTGGCAATCCCAAAGTCAGTGACCTTAACCCTACCGTCATGGGAGATTAGGATATTGTGAGGTTTAATATCTCGATGGACAATACCATGGTTATGGGCACCGTCTAAGGCATCGCAAATTTGCTGGGTAATAGTTATAGCCTCTTCATTGGTAAAAGGCGCTCTTTGTTGAATTAGTTCCTTTAGATTATGCTCATCTACATATTCCATAACCATGTAATATAAATTTCCGTCCTGCCCTACATCGTAAATATTAACAACGTTGGGATGAGTTAAACTAGCCGCAGCTTCTGCTTCCCTCTGAAATCTAGCCACAAACTCCTCATCGCTAGCAAATTGGGGGCGGAGAATTTTTACTGCGACTATACGATTAAGTTTTAAACATTTAGCCTTATAAACAAGAGCCATACCCCCTTGGCCTATTTCCTCTAAAATCTCATATCTATTGCCTAGCAACTCACCTATCATTTTGTACACCTCTCACTTCTTCTCTAAAGCATTTAGAAAAATTTCTCTAGCTATAGGAGCCGCTACAGCACCTCCTGATCCCCCATTCTCCACTAATACTGCCACGGCTATTTGAGGATTCTCTAATGGGGCAAAACCCAAAAACCAGGCATGGGAATCCCCATGAGGATTTTCCGCCGTTCCTGTTTTCCCTGCCATGGTAATACCTTTTATACTAGCACTTTTCCCGGTCCCTTCTTCAACAACTCCCTGCATAAACTGAGACAATCTAGCAGTTGTGGTAGGAGTAAATAGGGCCTCTTGTTCAACAGGCTGATTCTTTTTAATTACTTTTCCATTGAAATTTCTTATTTCTGCTACCAAATAAGGCTGCATTAGTCTACCATTGTTAGCTATTGCTCCAGCTAAGCGGGCCATGTAAAAAGGTGTTGCTAATACTTGCCCCTGTCCAATGGCTCTTTGAGCTAATCCATTAGAGGATAAATACTTACCCTTAAGCAAATTGCTTTGGGCTAAAGAAAAGCCTAAAGATTGATTCCCAGACCAGTTCAGTTTATCTAAATAGTCATTTAAACCATTAATCCCTAATCTTATACCTAATTGGGCAAAAGTCACATTACAGGAAACCTTCACAGCCTCTGCTAAGTTTATTCTACCATGAGCCGTATGATGATAACACCATAACTTTTTACCATTAATTGATAGATAGCCCGGACAATTAAAAATCTCATTTACATCAGTAACCCCTTTTTCCAAAGCTGCACCAGCTATAAGAACTTTTAAAGTGCTGCCAGGTGGATAAAGACCTTGGGTTGCTCTATTAAGAAGGGGACTATTTTTGTCAGTATTTAGTTGAGACCAGTTAGCAGCAATATTCTCAGGGGAAAAGCTCGGCTTACTAACTAACGCTAGAATTTCCCCAGTTCGGGGATTAAGGGCAACTACCGCTCCTCGATGATTACCTAGAGCCTTGTAAGCTGCTTGCTGCAAGCTACTGTCCAAAGTTAAGATTAAATCTTCCCCTCTTTTTTTTCTACCCAGAAGCTTATTAAGCCAATCTTTAATCGGTGAGTCTTCAGCTATTCCGAGAAGTTCTCCATTATAAGATGACTCTAAGCCTGATTTTCCGTATCTAGTACTACTGTAGCCTATGACTTGAGCAGTCTTCTCAGCTAAAGGATAAGATCTTATCTGTTGATCCTGCCCTGTCATCTTAGAAATTGCCAAAATTTCACCATAACGGTCGTAAATTCCACCCCTCCAAACACTCTTTTCTAACTCTAAGGCCCTTTGGTTACCTGAATGAGTCAGTAGAGCTGGGGCTTTTATTACCTGCCAGTATGCCAATTGTCCAATAAGCACTAAAAAACCAAAAAGGAAAAGGGCAAATAGTCTTTTTATATTATCTTTCATCTAATTCTCTAACCCTTCTATTTTGATGTGAAATATTTAAGAGTAAGGCTAAAATAATAAAATTAGCTATTAAAGAACTTCCCCCATAGCTAATAAAGGGAAGAGTAATTCCTGTCAGGGGAATAAGTTTGATGACCCCACCGATAATAACAAAGGTTTGCCAAGCCAGTACAGTAGCTAGACCAGAGGCTAAAAGTAGGCTATAATCATCATTGGCTTGGAGGGCAATACGAAAAGAACGATAAATTAGGAGTATATAGATTAAAAGAACCATAGAGGCACCTAGAAATCCTAATTCCTCCCCCATAGCAGCAAAGATAAAATCGGTATGAACAGCAGGAATAAAATTTGGATGTCCTAAACCCAATCCGGTGCCAAAAAGTCCTCCTGCGCCTAGGGAAAACAAGGATTGGGTAATTTGGTAGCCTTTTCCCTGCATAACATTCCACGGATTAATCCAGGTGTCCACTCTAACTCTTACATGGCTGAATAATAGATAACAAAGCCAAGCATTAAAAAGAAATAAGGCAATTCCTACTAATACATAGGAAATGCGTGAAGTTGAAACATAAAGCATAGCCAAAAATATACCAAATAACAATAAGGCCATTCCTAAATCTTTCTGAAAAACTACCAAGATTAAAGAAAGTCCCCACATTAAGAGCAAAGGACCAAAATGTTTAGGATGAGGAAGAAAAATATTACCTACTTTCCACGTAGGAGAAGAAAGTAATTCTTTTTTTTCCTGTAAGAATCCAGCCAGAAAAATTACCATCAGAATTTTAACAATTTCCGCCGGTTCAAAACGGACAAATCCCAAAGATAGCCAAGATTTATTCCCACCTACTTGCACACCAAATAAAACGGTGGCCACTAAGAGGAAAACACTAAGAAAAGCACTAAAATACTTATAGTCTTCTAATCTATGATATTCTTGTAGGAAGATAGTAAAAAAAAGTAAAATTGCTAATCCTAAGATAATCCAGATTATTTGACTAAGCAACAGTTCTGGTTTGAGACGGTAAATCATAATTAGACCTAAGACTATTAAACAAGCACTCAGGGAAAAAAGCATCTCATCCCCACGGTACTTGGTAAACTCCCAAACAAAGTGTATCAAATAGAAAGCTGCACCTAAAAGAAATGGATAAACCAATTGACTAGGCCCACCCTCAAATCCTATAGAAAAGTAGACTAAGGTAAAGCCCAAAAGTAATAAGAAACAAATTCTATTTAATAACATTCCCTCTTGAGGACGGTTAATTTTTTCTAGCAATTAATTCACCTCTTATTTTCCTGATTACGAGGCAAGGAGGTAATATCTTTAATTAATTTATAAGCCTCTTCCTTATTTGATAATAAGATTCCTTCTTTAATTCTAGCCTGATAAGGACTGGAAACCTCCTGCTGATTAATAGAAGTTTTTTCTTCTACCCTACATAGTCTAAAACTACCTAGAGTTAAAGGAATCCCCCTATAAATAGCTACTTTTTTCTGATAAAGCCCTAAAAAATAGGAGTTATTTAAGTAATAATAGCCAAAAGAAAGGGCTAAGGCTAAAACAGCAATAGTCATAACTAACAATGGATTCTTTTTTCTTACTGGTTTTGCTACCTGCTTAGTTTTTTTTTTT
>Ga0079098_1033517_pt1 | contig 21233 bp, 25 predicted proteins | sample ADurb_H2B_01_Slu_FD_74559 | JGI IMG/M metagenome (GOLD analysis project Ga0079098, IMG submission 74559) | Active sludge microbial communities from Illinois, USA, of municipal wastewater-treating anaerobic digesters - ADurb_H2B_01_SludgeMetaT... | ecosystem: Engineered > Bioreactor > Anaerobic >...
TGCAACTATTGTGAATATGCCTATATTTGTGACATGATTTACGATGATACAACCAAAGATGAATTCTCCTAAATAACAATCTTTATAAACTCTTTTTTACATATGTAATAGTGGTGGAAGATTGTGTGCGTCACTATTCACAAGTTGCTTTACGATTCATTCCCGCGTCAAATTGCAATTCCTTACCGGATTACAACAAATACTTCTGAGGAATTTTACGAGCAGATAAACCGCTATAAATCATACAAGCGTGTATTTGCTACCATTTACAATTACACATCTTCAGAAGTGTATGACAATGCTTTCCTCAACGTAGATAAGATATTCTTTGATCTTGACGGTGAGAAATCATTTGTTGAAGCAGTAAAACTCTCAAATGAGTTTGGTAAACGTAACATGCGCTACCTGATGCTATATTCTGGTGCAGGATTCCACTTCTACCTCTTCACTAAGAATTACGCGGAATTGAAGAATAAGAAAGCAGCACTTTTTAGCGCACATTCATTTTTTGTAAGGAAGTTCAAGTTGACTACGATGGATGAAAAGGTTATGGGTGATGTCGCGCGTGTTGCAACAATCCCAGGAACATTTAATAATCGTCGTGGTAGATACTGTATTCCTCTTACAACAGATGATCTTGAACGTGGATTGAAGTTTATACAGCGTAAGGCCACACATCAGCCACATCCATGTGATTACACGGTTTATGGTAATAAATACCTAAACATGGAAATGTTTGATGTGGGTGGAAAATACTACAACAATCGCTACTCTTCAATCGACGCACAGGACTATAGATTAGAGTATGATGATGCTATTTGTATGCAGATTTCGCATGATTCTCTGCTCAAATCTCTTCCACCATGCATTTCATCCTTACTGATAAACAGTATGTCAAAACGAGTAGGTTTTAGAGGGCGCTACTTGCTTATTTCCTATTTGCGTGATAGCGGTTTCCTCTACGGTGAGATCAAAGATATATTAGAAAAATACCTTGTAAGCACACGCAATGGACGCACAGAAGCGTATCATTGCATCGTTGAGGAGCGACAACTTGATAGACTATTTGATGTTTACAACCAACCTATTTTCCCGCGTTGTGAACTTGTCAAGCAGTATGGGTATTGTCCTCATTCTGGTTACTGTGACTTTACAAGAGAGTATGGCACGAAAGATAAACATTTAGTAAAAATATACAGGTGATAACATAGAATACTTAATTGTAGATACAAGAGAACCCAAAACTGTTCAAAATAAGATTGCTCGCATTGCAAAAACGTATAATGTTGAAGTCCGTTTTGAATGCATGGAATCAGGTGATTTTGCTTGGGTTATTGATGGTGAGAAGAAGATTGTCATTGAGCGTAAATCTGTAGCAGACTTTATTAATTCTGTGCGCGATGGACGCTTAGAAACACAACTTACCAATCTTGAACAGTTTGATGAACCGTATCTTTTCATTCATGGTAATTTCAAGAGTCTTTATTATGTCCCTTACGCTAAACAGTGGAAAACTGCACATACAGTTGGTTCCCTCTGTTCTGTGGCAGCAAGGTATGATGTAAAGATGATTCAGTTTGATACTGCTCCTCAATTATACCATGCAATTTTCAAGATCAAGGAAATGGTAGGAAAGGGTAAGAAAATAGAAAGTGTCAAGCATAAGAAAGTCAAGTCAAGTACAAATCCACTCTATGACATTTATCTGTCCTTACCTGGTGTAGGTGACAGACGCGCACAGAAGTTACTAGAAGCGTATCCTAAACTTTCTGGTTTGATTACTGATTACAAGAATAATGCACTGAAGATTAAACTCCCTAAAGATACATTAGAAGCACTCAACTTTTTATGAGGTGTAAGAATATGATAATTAGTATTGAAGGTGTAGAGGGTAGTGGTAAAACCACTGTCCTCAACTATTTACGTGACAATCTGACTGACTTTGAAGATATTATCTATACGGCTGAACCTTACGCTGAAGATATGCGTGAATTGATTGAGAAACATAAGGATAACCCTGAGAAACAGTTACTTTTTACGCTACTCGATCATTATGACCATATTGATTCATTCATCACGCCTGCTCTCGAAGAGGGTAAGATTGTGATTACCGATTCCTACCTGGATGAAATCATTGCGCGCTATGGAGTGGTCCTTACGCGCGACACAGAAGAGATTATGCGCTTCTTCGATGGAAACACACTTTTTCCTAACATTACTATCTTCTTATATGGTAATCCATCTGTATTCGCTATGCGTAATGCTAAACGGCGTAAGATAAACAATATGTCAGAAGAAATACAGCGTTTACAAAAGATTCAGGATAATTATATAAAACTTGCAAAAGAAGGAAAACATCGTTATTTCATTCTTGATGCAAATGGTTCTATTGACAGCGTTTGTTTCAATGTTGAAAATACCCTTCGTTATTACCTGTATCGTTATTATCATCCTGAATAAGTTTTGCACAATAATGCGTGTAGAAACAATTCAAAACCCTTTTATACAACACCGTATAACTAATTGTATACAACATAGGTTGGTGTGAAAGTGGATTACAAGGTTTGTGGCGTCTTTGACGCGGAAAAGATCAAGGAAGAGAAGAAAGAAAAGTATTACTTCAAACTGACTGACTTTAAAGAGAGTGTTTCCCTTAATGCTGTTAATCAGTGTGGAATAACTGTAGCAAGTGTTTGTATCATCAGTAAGAAGTCTGGTAAGATTACTCGCATTGGTGGTATTACGGATAAACTTGGATTTGATCTTGATAATTGTGGTAGAGTGAAGGTGGAGTAAATGGGTGTTGAAGGAATTTATACTGGTGAAATTCAGGAGAAGAGTAAGGTTGAGAATGTCTATTTTAATCTTGTAGACAATGGTGAATTTGTTACTCTTGAACTTGTGGATGAGAATGGAAACCATGTGATATGTGGTAACATTTGCAACATTGGTAAAAAATCAGGTAGGATTGGTACATGCTGTAATGTTAATTGTGAACTTGGGTTTACTCTTGATTCTTATGGTCGTGTAATAGTAGACTAGAATCAAAATATTACCCCCTAAACACATCAAAAACATAGGGAGTTTGACCCTATCTTTTTTTAGATGAGTAAATATACCTCTTCAAAACAACATGCCAAAATAATACTGTTTTACTCAAAGAATTGAAGAGATTTAAAAAAGGTAAGAGGATTATCCCCTTACAAACTTCCGCGTAAGGAAGTTATAGAAAAGTATCTGAAACTGCATAGAATGTTGGTATGCAGTTCTATTTCCGGTAAGAACATAATTAAACTGTGATTCTAACCATTCTTCAAACTCTGGACTACGTAACATTGCATCGGAATCAATCTTCTGCGCATGAAGAAGTTCATGCCAAATACGTAATCCAAATCCTAGTTCATCAGTGTCCCAGGTGTTCTTTGTAACACCAACACTCTTTCCTGCACAACCACCCGCATACTTAGCACTACGGGCCTTACCATCGAAGATTACAACAGTATCATCCGCTTCAGGAATGAGAAATCCCTTCCACTCTCCTGTCATTACACGATACTTAGGTGCTTCAGTAAGGAAGTTGAACTTCCACAGTTGAGGAATAAGGTAGAGGGAATCCTTCACAAATTCAGGATCAATGTTGTCCTCGATGTAAATATCAATTTCAATCGGTTTTACTCGCTGTGTTCCAAACACAGTAGCAATTAAAGCAAGGAAATAGAGTTTAAACTTTTTAAAATCAAACTTCATACATCACCTCTTGATAATATTGAACAACCGGATATACCAATCTTGTCCGATTACATCAGTAATCTCTTCATAAATCTTCTGCGCCTCTTCAGGACTAATGTAACCATCCTTGTAACTTTCATCCACAACTTTGATAATGTCCTGAATCTCTTTAAACGATACTCCTTTCCCTACAATGAATCCAATACCCACAGTAAGAAGAGTAGAAATAATCATGTAAAGAAGTCCACTATCAATTAAAAATTGTAATAAGTTATCCATGTAAATCATTTATTCCAATTTACTTAATTCAATAATAACTTCATTACGATACTGTATAGGGACTTGTTTAATCGTCATACGTCCTGACTGAATTGCAAATATACACATCATTACAAAAGGATTCATAATGATTCCTCCAATGCTTCAACTTTTGTTTTGAGTTCATCAATTTCTTGCATTAAACCAGTTATAATTAATGCAGTTATATCTACTGAATTTTTATCAGAGAGTGTGCTGATGTATTCGGGGATAGAAATGATTTCTTCATCATATTCCCATCCGCTAAACTCTTCCTCTTCAATATGTTCAACATTCGTTCTGATATAAACATTAGTTTTACCGATTTCAATAAACGGTATTGATTCTTGAGTTCCTCTAATTTTCATAATTCAAACCTCCATTTGATAGTTGTTAATAAATGGTTGCAATGGTTTAATATATTTTTGTTCAAGTTTGTGATGATTACACCATTTAATCCAACCTCTATACGAATTAATACTACAATATTCATTTAGAGTTAAATCTAAACCCGATTCACATGTTTTCTTTATTTTGGTCATTTTTGTTTTTAATGTTTTAGCAGTTGATTTTCTTAATAAAATGTTCTCATCGAAAAAACGATAACCAACATAATCAAGTCCACGTGAACGTGTTTTGAATACCTGTCGATCAGATTTTACTCTTAGTTTTAAATTGCGGGCAAGATATTCTCGAATCTCATCATCAAGTTGATGAAGAAATCTTTTTGATTTATGGAATATAACGATATCATCCATATATCGGAAATAAAACCGACATTTCTTTTCTTCCTTACACCAATGGTCAAAACCTGAAAGATATAAATTACCACTCCATTGAGAGAAATAATTGCCTATAGGTATACCGGAAGGCACACTATCAATTATTTCATCAATTAACCATAAAACATCATTATCCTTTATTTTACGTCTATATATCTGTTTAAGAATGTCATGAGAAATAGATGGATAATACTTATGAATATCAATCTTTAAACAATATTTTGTATCGTTCTTATGATACATTGCTTTGTTTATTCTCTTCCATGCCAGGTGAGGACCACGACCAGGAAGAGCAGAATATGTATCGTATATTAATGTTTTTATTAAAATTGGTTCAAGAATTTGCATAATTGCCCACTGACATATTCTATCTGGATAATAAGGTAATTTGTAAAGAGTTCTTACTTTTCGACCCTCTGTTTTCTCAAAGATAGTATATTCAGATGTTTTATATGTTTTATTGATAAGAGACATTTGCAAATCTTGAAGATAATGTTCAACATCAGAGTCAACCATTTGAACTTCAACATATGAACCTTTATCTTTACGGGCATTAAGATGTGCTAATCTTAAATTGTCCATGTCATATATTTTATGATATATATTACCAATTCGTTTCATAATATTCTCTAAATGGATTAATCAGGTCAAGTTTTCGGTTTTACCCTACTAACATAACCGCTACACCCTAATATTCCACCAAGAGGTGAGGACATAATTTTAACAATGCATATTTCCATTTTGGTGACTGCTGATATTCGAATTCGAATTCACAGGTGAATTGTTCAAATTCAGATTGAAAGGCTCTGCATTACCTGCATTAGTCCAATTCCTGCTGAAATTACCTAAGTAACCTGCTTGAAGATTCGTATAAAAAATCATTTATGCCCTTTTTGATAAAAAATATTTACTACATATATATCACCTCAACTTTGTTTTTTAATCCATGTTAGGCGACCGCCGATAATCGAATGCGAAAACACAGGCGAATAGCTCAAATTCAGATAGAAAGGCCCCGCATTACCCGCACTAGTCCAAGACCCGCCGAAACTACCCAAGAAACCCGCCTGAAGACACGCATAATCACAATAGTAGGTAGTTTCCGATCCACCATTATTGACTGTGACAAACCCGGTTTCGTTTGCTCCGTGAATATCCTTGATATACCCATCAACATTGCTGGCAAACCCAGTGCCATATTCTATATAATTATATGGTTTAGGATCAGCATCAACCCACATTTCACCGTCCTGCTGATAAGGAACAATATTAAACTCATCAGTTGCAATCCACAACTTTCTAGCAGGATCAGTATTCGCCGTAGACCATATTCCATCTACCCAATAACGTATATTGCCCCAAAAATCTTCAATACCACAGAATTTAATCTGCTCGGTTCCATTAGTAGAACCATAAAACATACCAGAAGTATTACGTGCTCCTGTTATCTTTAAAACTGATGCGTCTACATTACCTCTACCAAGTGCAGTCTGCCCATCAAGGCTCTTGAAGAAAATAACATATAAAATCTGTAGTAACTGCATCTGATAGAATAGAAACTGCTCATATCCCTCACCATTTGCTTGTGCATATGTTCTAAATGCAGCGTGTGTTTTGGAATTAGTAGGTGTTTTACCTGACAGGGAACGCATTTTACCATCAATTACAGCACCAGGATATGCACCAATATAAATATTATCTTCGACATTTACACCGCGCGTATGAGCAAGACAAACAAACCCTTTACGCTCAACTCTGCTCATTTGGATGATTCTTTCAGTTCCATTTTCACTGAATTTCCAAAACATTTTTGGAATTTCAATCATTACATCTCCATCAAGACCAGATGTAATATCAGCATTAGAACCATCAATCTTTTTTGTATAATCATTAGGATCAAGATAATAATTTACCGCATCATCCTTGAATACACAAGGACGAATACCTAATGATTTAAACGGCAATTCCCAAGAACCCCAATCAAAGTTACCATCATTGCCCCGCATAGGGACAAATCCCGCTGCATCATCAGTATAGGTAACACTTGTTTCAGGATTCTGATTAATGGTATCAATCTTGACACCGTAGATATTATTGCTTGAAACTGTTAAAACGTCATCTATTCTTTCATTTAACATTGTAATATCATTCTGGTTGGCGAATCTAACGATAGTATTCCAACCACTTGTTCCATCACCTATTTTGAGTACACCTGTATCAGTTTCATACCCCAATTCGCCATTCTTAAGAACGGCACTTTCTGCTAACCAATTATTGCGCGTATCGCGTCTAATCTGTATTGATGCTTTTCTAGGCATTAAGCGTCACCACCATCAATTACCGATAAATCATCACCAATCGCTAACAAATATTGCTGACGATTATCCTTGAAGATAGGAATAATATGTATAACAACCGTATTATCAATCAATTCAACAGCAGTTTCAAGTTCTGTTAATGTTTCATAAATAGTAACAATCCACTTAACCATGTTATTTCACCTCAACTATATATTTATCAGAAGTATATTTCCACGTAACAGAATCAACCGTTTTATCGGTTGCCTCGCCAATCTTGAACTGGATTACATGCTTACCCATCTGCTTACGCTTGTAAGGATACCAGAACCAAATTGCAAGACTCTTATTTTTCTCTAGAATATTCGTGGTAAGCATCTGATCCAGAATATCATCCACAAATACACCAATCGTTATTCTACCTATTTCTGTTCCCTTCACACTGAAGAATACTTTAAAATCCTTCAGGTAAGGAATCACCTTCAATGGACGAGGCGATTTAACAGAATTGCACCAAACCTTTTCAATATAAGCATTACCAAATTCATTCATAATAATCACCTTAATTATTTTACTTCAACTTTACATTTTTGCGAAAAATAAACAGCACTAAGAAAAGCCAAATCTTGTGAGTTAATTGTATTATTATCCTCAAGGGGAATAACAAAAGGAATTACATATGAATTACCCGTAACATTATTTGTTGTTTCAATAATACCATTATTAATCCCACTTACAAAATCATGAGATTTAATTAAACCACCAACAAAAGTTGGTTCAAATAATACAATAACACCATTATCCTTTTCCATGATTAACTTGGAATTGGTTTCAATAGTATAATGATTTCTAAAATTACCAACAATGTCTTTTTTGATAATGAAATTAAATGGTGTAACTTCTACTGTGTCATATTCTTTTGCACTTGTAGACATTGAGGTTGCATTACCTGTGTCTAATTCGAAAGTAAACTTCAGGTAATTAGGTTTAATTTCTTTAAACTTGATTATAACACGATTATCACCAAACGCTTTATTGTAAAAAGAACCAACTTCAATTACATTGTTGTTTGTTATACTAAAGAGTTTAGCATTTTTCCAGGTAGTCTGTTTGATCACCCACCGCATTATAGGGTTCTGAACAACAATGTCACCTACAAAGTCATGTTCAGGATTATAAATCTGCTTCCATTCGGATTCTTCAGAACCCGTAGTAATAGTATCAAATACCTTACACTCACTTACATTATATTCTCCTCCTATATCAAATGCAACACGTGCTCTCTTTTCGGGTAAGAGAAATCCATAGTTAACTGCAATATTAGATAAATCATCAGTTTCTTTTTGAACTTTGATTGTATACGTTAAACCCTTTTGTGTAATATTAAACGGTTTAGTTTTAACAACAGTCCACTCACCATTTATCGGTTGATTTCTTTTTTCATCAGTTATTAATATATGAGAATGTGAACTTTCTTCAAACAAAGTTGTTGCACGTAAATTAACTGTATTGTCTAATGATGTTATTGTAGTTATAAGATCATACAATGATTCTTTAGTTGAAAACGTCCATTTTCCATCGTTTAAAACATCAGTTTCTTCATCATTGCCTTCAAAGGTATACAAATCATCTACCACAACATTATCCCCGCTTAAAACAACGATACGTACGTCTGATGCGATTATAGCATCACTCTTCATGCGTAAGACTACACGGTAAGAACCAAGAGGGACATCCACACCCGATACAAACGTGTAAGAAATATATTCATCTTTTGCATCGAGTAAGTTGTAAGTCAGTTTATACGCGGTAGCATCATACTGTGGAGTATCAGAATCCGAATGCGTAACATCACCAGGATAGAATGCAGGGAACGGTCTATAAATCGGTATGTCTCCTGCCATAAATGCAGGGGCAGACAACTTTACACTATCCTGTGAAGTCTTGACTCTTACATTTGTAGCGCCCACGGGAAGAGCAACATGCGGAGGGAACTCAATGTTAAAATCATTATCCCGCATTTCAGTTTCTACTTCCACAATGCGCTCATACTTGCTTGCAGGAAGATACTTACCTTCCACTGAATAATTCCTTACACCTAACTCTTCTGAAGTTTCAGGAGCATCAGCACCTTCAATCTCAATGAAACCATCTAAGTCTGCATATTTCGTGTAGCAATATCCAGCAGAACGATACTGTAATGCTTCTACATCTTCCGCATACTGTTCATCAGTCTTTTCACCATCATTGTAAAGATAACCTTCAAGAGTAATAGGTTGCAGATTCCTACGAATAGAAACAGTTCTCGGTTCTTTAGCGTTAATACCTGCAATCTCTTTTGTTATCTTTGAGACAGATTTCTTATCAATGTTGGAAAGAATTGGTAAATAAATATCACCTATATACATTGTAACACCTTTTTATTATTTTTTAGACGAATTATAATTTATATTAAGTAATTATATTTTTGGGGTCGGTCATGAAAGATAATTGGGGAGGGGTATTTATAAGGGTTACCATGCGCCTGCTTCGGAGAACACCTTGCACGCTACAATGTTGGTGGCTCGGGACGAGTAGATGTGGATCTCGGCCACGCTCGGCCCTCCCCCCGACGTACCTCCAGCGGATAGTTTTATATCCAACGTATCCCCAGCCTTAAATCCCCCCGTCGTGTTAAACGACATCCACTGGTAAAGATCATACCGCTCTCCGATTGGTGCAGACCCGATAGGTACGCCATTACAATAGACTGTTATTGTCCCTGCGTTGGGTATCGTCCTGGGATTGACCGCTTTAACGTGGAGAGTGCAATTTGATGCAATGGTGGAGCTATAGTTCGACGGAACAATAACCGACATTAATGTGACCGTCTGCCCTGGGCTGCACCCTATTGTCTCTATCTGGGATTTCCGGAGTGTCGTTAATCCAGCAACATCGACAAATTCTGATCTCGCCCCGACATTCCCAGCGAGCGTGTCGATCGCCCCGACATTCGTGATGTTCTTCCCGTTCCAGTCCTTGTCTGCGTCAATCGTCGTCCCACTTATTTTTAATGCTTTATCTAATTCAGTATCAATCTTATCCCAATTTTCATTAACCGGAATATGCCAATCAACATCACCGTTTGCCGGTTTTGCTAAATTTAATTTCGGAGTATAAGTATTTGCCATGTTTAATCACCTGTATGATTTATACTTTCTATTTAACAAGTTTGAACCAAATTCTTTAGGTTCAAGATTTCTATAATAGTTTTGTTCATTAAACGATGCAAAGGAGAGATTTGTTGGTGTTATAATCTCACTACCTTCTGTATTTGATACAGGAATGAGTGCTGCATAAGTAATCAAGTTCAATGGGTAATACCCACTGATTGTTTTATTAATAGTAATAACAGCATTATCACCAATATCAGACTCTTTCAGTTCAATAACATGGTTATATGACGTTAATACTGTATCACCGCCTATCATTACACTTTTTGCAGATGTATCAATGGCTAATGTTGTATCATCGGTCAAATTAACAAATGAAAATTCAAGTTCACTTGCTGCACTTGTAGAAATTGTCTGAACGGTTAAATTATAACGTCCAATATCTATATCTGTTCCAATTATACCATCAAATATTGTTATTTTCTGTGATGCAGCCGCTCCGCCATGTGAAGTGCCGGTCATTACAGTAAACGGATAACCTACATTTTCATAAACCATTGAATCGGTTACTTCTAAATCATAGATTAAAACATTAATATTGCCTGCACCTGCTACTGAAGATCGAATAAATAAACCCGCATTACCATATTCAAACATTTCATCGCCAGTATAGGTTATTAATGGTGTAGATGGTTTTGTGTCGGTTCCAAGGTAGAAATATATTTCAAATGTGCGGTTTTCATTATTATACTCACATTCAAGGTAATACATTGTTGTTACATATGCCGTAACAGTTTCTATTGCAGCGACAACTTCACTACCATCTGCACCATAACCATATTCACCATATCCATCTACACCATATGAACCTTCACTTCCTGCATTCTGATTAAACTTAAGCAATTTAACCTTTGATTTATTACCACCTGAAGATTGTGTTGCATCAAGTTCTAAACAACAAACATAATAGGTATTATCATAAGTAGGATCACCGGCAATTATAATACCTGCTTCACGGGTAATGGTCTTTGCATTAAGAAATTCTAATCTGATTTTATAATTACCTGTTCCTAATTTGAAATTCTTTAATTTCTTGGTAATTAGTGCATCACTATCACTCGTTATCCAAACACCAACACCATACTTATATGCATACGCTTCTGTAAATGCACTACCATTTTCTACATCATATTCAGCAGAAGAATCAACAGCAAAATTATCAAATATCCTATTAGACTGCACGTTTGATAATGTAACATCAGTAGTATTTTGGAATATATATTCAGAACCCTGGTAACCTGAAATCATGAAGAGTGTAAACATAAAATTGCCCGACTCAACAGTATTGTTTACATACATTCCACCTTCACCAAGCACTAATGCACTACTATTCTTTGATTTACAAATACCTGCAATACATTCATCAAATATTATTGTAAAGATACCATTCTCACTTGTATGTTCAGTGTTTGCTAACGATGATGTTACCATTAAATCAGAAGGCGCACTAATCGCCTTCCATGAGGGCATAGTGCTGAAATCAACATGCCAATCCCATTTGAATGAACCATTACGGATTAATTCAAAGGTAACATACAACGGAGTGAAACGAGCAAGAACTATCTCTCTACAATCTTCTGCACCTGCATCTGATTCACCATTAAACAGAGAAAACTCAATCTCTACAAGATCAGGACGAATCTCCTTTATAATGTAACTGACATCATTGTTTTTGAATGCACGCGGATATAATCTTCCTACCTGATTATTGATGAGATTGGTTAACTCACCTGTATTATCCCAAACCTCATTTGTATCCACATGCCAACGGAAGAATGAGTTTTGAATTACTATACCCGTAGAGAAGTCATGGTTGTAATTAAACACTTGTTTCCATTCAGATTCATTTGTAGAACCATTAGTGTCAAACACCTTGACATTACCACAATCTACTTCAGTTTCATTCTCAAATACTACCTTTGCAGTATAGGTAGGAAGAATGAATCCGTAGTTCACTTCAATAGTGTTTGCAGTATCAGTCAGTTTCTTGATGTCTACGGTTAATGTCTCATGCGTAATAACTTCAAACTCTGATGTTTCAATCGTAACCCAATGAGTATCACCCGTAGTAAAGGTTTCATTAATCAGTTCACCACTTACACTACCTGTTACGATTACACCAATATCATCTGTTACATTTAAATCTTGTAAGCGGAATACAATCTTATAACGTCCCTTTGGTAAATCTGTGCCTACAACGGTAGTCCATTCGGTTTTTTCATCCTGTGCATTGAGCACTGTTACATAACAACCGTAAGCAGACTCCATGTAAGTCTTATCACCTGTGGATGATGCTGTTACATAGTTATCAGAGTCAAAAATAGGGAACGGTTTAAAGATGGATATTTTACCATCACTACCAACAGTTCCATACCACTCATCAATAAACATGATTTCCCAGGGTGACTTGATTCTGACATTGGTTGCACTTGTAGGAAGAGCAATGATTGGAGGGAACTGTATTGCAAGATCACTCTCAACATAATCAGTCTCTACACGGTATGAACATTCATAACGAGTAGCAGGAAGGAACTTGCCTGTTCCACTAAACTCACGCGCATTCTGATTCTCTACCGTGTCAGGAATATCAACATCATTGAGGACAAAGTAACCCTTCTTATTATTATACTCAACAATATTGTAGGCAGAATTACGTATCAATACCGCTTCAAGATCATCAGCGTAATCATCCGAAGTCTTACTTCCATATGCTGCTGCAACACCCGCTATAGTAAGTTCTTTCAGTTTCGGTGCAGTCTCATCAAGATCAGCATCGCCAGAGATGAAGTTAGTTTCCTTACTTTCTTTGGTGGTTTTATTTGCTGAAAATTCCGAAACATACGGAATATAAATATCTCCAATATACATTTATCTCCACCTCTCAATTAAATTCATACGACGCTTCAAATCATCAAGTATAGTCTCTAATCGTTTCTTTGGTCTATCAAGGGTAATACTACACTTTTCATGAGTAATTTCCATTTCAATAATCTCATACGTGCCAGCGATGAATGCAGGTTCATTTATAGTAACGTGACAACCAAGTTCAATCACCTTTGAGTAGAACAAGTCGGGATCAACATTAATCGTAAGTGATGCAAGTTTATTCTGTTTACTCAATTCATCCTTTGCACGTTTCTCACATGCTGCTGCATCCGCACAAGAATCATCTGTAATAACAATAGTGGGACTAGTGCCTACACTTGCCTCACCAGTAATACCATTCTTACCGATTACAATAACCTTCTGTGTAGGATTGACATTAATCTCAATTTCGGGAATGTCGATGATTGCATTGGTTATATCGCATGTTTTCTTACTCCAAACATGACTTGACTTGTTACTACGGGTGCAACCATTTACACCAATGAAAACCTCACTTCCTACCGTCCACACATCACATGCAGTCTGTTCAGAGACAATGTTAGCAGAATCGGTTGTATACTTACCATTTGCATCCAGGCCACAAACACAATTCTCTGCAAGCAGACGTAACCATTCATAGCGATTGAGTTTGTCACCTTTTAATTCAGGAATAATCTGTATTGGCACGTAACCCACTGTAAACGCTGTATTAGCAAGGATCTCTGACAAGATGATGTTAGAGGTGGTTGAGGTGTAAGTGATGTCAAAACTTGCATTTTTACTCATCAAATCATAGTCAAATGATAACTTGTAGGCAAGTTCATCCAGAGTAATGTTGTATTTATTGTTCAAGTAATCAAAATTGATTTTGTTGATTACGCCAGTGAATATTTCCATCCCATCAACAATCAACATCAACTCTGACTCACTCTGAAGTGTGTAGTAGTCTTTTGCAGAGATGGTAACAATGCAATATTTCTTCTCATTGCTCTTCAGAGTAACCGTGTAAGAATTGACATTATAATCACGTAGTCCACGGAGAACTGCCTTCATGCTGTTAACCCCGCATTCCTACTAATACGTTCATACACGGCATCTGCAAGTTTATCTATGTCCTGCTCACTACGAATTATTGCATTATTAAGGTTTACATCAATGTCATAGTTATTCGTAGTGCCACTGCCCTGAAGTTGCGGTAAACCGTCGAAGTTAACCATTGCAGCAGACACATTATACGTAACACTAACAGGTGGTGCTTCTACACTGTCCAGAATACCATTCATCTGATTAACTGCCGCCTGAAGTGCGGGAATTGCCGCTAATATACCACTCGTGTAGGAATTGACAAATGTGTAACCAAGATCATACGCTTTCTCTGCAAGATTCAACTTTTCAAGGATTGATGATTTTACTGTATCTACTGTAGCGTCAAGTTCAGGTTTCTTCTCTTCTACACCTTTCTTGTAAGACTCAACTAATTCCTTGCCCTCGGTGTTAGAGTCAACCTTTACCTGTTCTTTCTTCTCCTCATCGATTGTAGGCGTGACAGTTGCATCAACAGTCTGTGTTACATTTGTATCATAATCATCTACGTTATAATCAGAATAATCAAATGTTTCTAATTTTGTAGAGGGATAAATCGATATAATTAATTCTTTATTCTCAATTGTAGTAGTAAAGTTCTCTGCAAACTCTTCTGCTGCCGCTTTACCTGTTTTCCCTGCATCTTCTACAGTCTTATCAATTTCACCATTTATAATCGCTTTAAGTCCTGCTGCACTCGTGTTACCTGAAAGAACATCGGCAAAGTTGTTATTATACAGAATTGATGCTTCTTTTGCACTTTCTTCAACCTCTTCTGTTTCGTCCTCAATAACATTATCAGTAACAACTTCAATTTTAAGGGAAACTGTCTTGGTTATAGGTTTATCAATCAGTTTTTCCGTATCCTTCCACTTCTGATAGAAATCAGTCCACCATTCATCAAGCGGCTGTTCCATCTTCAGTTTAGTGTTTAACGCATTTTGTAAATCTTCAGGTAACTTACCAGATTCGGATGCTACAGAATCAAGGAAAGCGATTAACTGTTTTTCTTCATCTTGGAGTCCATCTAAAAGATTAATAAATGGATCTGCTGCCTTAAACCCTGTGCTCATCTTTTCCATTATAGTTCTGTCATAAGATGCCCACTCATAAAGAATCAAATCAAACTCTTTCCTAAACTCTTCATGGAAGGCAGCCCAGGGTTTCTGTTCCTTTACTTGTTCATCTATTTTCTTCTTTAATTTCTCTGGTATTTCACCACCATTTTTTTCAATTAAAGTTTGTAATTCACCAATAAATTGTTTATCATCATCTGTTAATTCTGTTAAATCGACAACCTTTCTTGAAAGTTCAAGTGCCTTAAAATTATTTAATTCATCTTCAGTAAGATTCTTAGTATCTAATTTACTGAACGTATCATTGAATTTCTGTTCAAAAATATTAGCACTCTTTACAGCACCATCTTCCATTGTTTTATAGACATCAGGTAAACCAGACTCTACACCATCATTTATGCCGTCTGTAACTGCCTTGCCTACAGGTTTAGCCTTCTCTTTGACATCAGGTGCTTTACCCATAATACCGTCGATGAAACCCTTTACAAATGCTGCACCTGCTTCTACAGCCGCTTTGATTGCACTGATAATGAAGTCCTGGATTCCACCATTTAAGATCCATTCAATAAGTGAAGAACCAACATTCGGTGCAGCATCAATGATTCCCTTACAGAAATCAACGATCATACGGAATCCAACCTCAAGCATCTTAAGAGGTAAACCACCAACTAACCTGATGATTCCACCAATAAGACCACCTAAAGCGTTGAATAATCCGTTTACATCACCATTAATAAATGCATCAAATAAATTAGAAACACTACCAAAGATTACACCAAACGTTTCACTAATAAAATCAGTAAGAATTTTAATATGATCCATTATGAACGTGATAGCATTGGCAGTAATATCTCTGATTCCAAACCAATTATTCTTCCAGGCAAACCAGAGTGCGGTAACTGCCGCTACAATTAAAACAATCCAACCAATCAAGGGTAACAATGCTGCAATAGCGCCCATGATTGCAGGAATAGCGGCTGTGAATGCTCCACCTACACCTGTAATAGCACCATAAACTCCTGAAAGTCCACCTAAGAGTAACTTCTGAACTGCACCGCCAACACCAAGAGTTTTGAATGTCCCTACAAATGTTGCAATACCACTCTTAGCAACGGTTAAAGGACCATTCATGTTTAGTAATGAGGATGCAAACATTCCTACTGAATCCTTGATATCCATTATGTTTTTACCAAAGATTACAGCGTCAGGATTGAGTGTAACCATCCCTGCACGTAAGATACCAATGCGCTCTATTACAAGTCCTATTCTACCGATAAGACCTACCATTGGTGAAAGTGTCCATAAAATAATACCAGTAAATAACATTAATGGAATGCCAATAAGTGTAAATGCAACACCCATTGCTGTTATTTTGGCAATAAGATTCTTTGTTCCTTCATCTAATCCATTAAACCATTCAACTACACCAATTACACGATTAGCAATATCTTGTAAGATAGGAACAAAGTTCTGTGCAACCATTATACAAAACTCTTTAATACCGTCAAAGTTCTCATTTAACGAATCAAATAATACTTTTAATGCAGGTGCTACGGATCTATAAATTTCACCCGCCGCCGATGTTATATGATTATTTAAAATAGTCCAACTTGCAGCAGTAGAAGCGGTAACAATATCAGATTGTCTTTGTGCTTCATTCACTTCACCTTCAGTATAAGTAACATACTCTAAAACTTCAGCATATTTTTCCTTATCTCTGGTGAGTTGCATCATTGCAGCATATGACTGTTTACCAAAAACAGTAGAAAACTCACCTTCAGTCATGCCCGCTTCACGCGCTTTCCACAACTCATTGAGAATTTCAGCAGGTGCTTTCATTCCAGTAGCGGAGAAATCATTAACTTGTTTTTCAAGGGCTTTTACTTTAGCAGTCTGTGTTTCTATTGCAGAATTAGATTTACTAACTTCATTCTTCATTACACGTTCTGCGTAAAGTGCTTCATCAAGTGCCTTCTTTAAACTCTTATATTGCTCAGATGATTTATCTAAACCTACCATCTGCCCTTGTAACTGAATAATAAAATCTTTATGTTTTTGTATTTCTTCGTTAGATGCAGATGTATCACTCTTCATCTGTTCAAGTGCTTCAGATGCACTATAATACTCTGCAACTAAACCATTTATTTCTTCACTGTTGGTATAGACCGAAATACCCCACTTACGCATAATATTCATTGATTCAGCAGTAGGGGCAATTAAATCAGTAAATGCGTCACGTAAGATTCTTCCACCATTCTGACCAGTGAAAGTCAAATCACGTAACATTGCAATCATTGTTAATCCTTCATTATAACTGTAACCAAGCGCAGCAAATGTAGGATTAATATATTTCATTGCATACACTAAATCTTCAGCATCAAGCACCGATGCACTCATTGATGCTGCCATAGCGTGAGTTACATTTGTAGCATCAGAAGCATTTAATTTATATGCCTGCAATGTTCCGTATAACATTTTAAAAGTAGTATCAAGATCCATGTTTTGTGCAGTTGCAAGGTTGATAACTTCAGGCATTAATGTATAAATATCTTCAACCTGCATACCTGCCTGAGCCATACCATACATAGACTCCATGATCTCATTTGCTGAGAACATTGTATTACCAGCAAGGGAAAAGGCAAAATCTTCTAAATCTTTCTTAACATCGTTTACATTACGTCCCATCAAATCAAAAACAGCGGTAGTTTTCTGCGACGTTGAATCAAGTTCACTACCGATTTCAAAAATGGAACCTGCAATACGAGTAAGAGGATAGACCATTGCGACAGAAGCAGCACCCGTAGCACCTACAACAGTGTTGCCGGTTGTTTTGAGTGTTCTTTCAATAGAACCACCCATACGTCCTATTGTTCCTGCCATTGATGCACTAGTAGCGGCAGTAATACCTTGTGCCTGTGCCATCTTATTTTGAAAGTCAGTAATATTACCGCCGACATAAATTACAATGTCATTATCTCCAAGTTGCATCAATCTCACCTTTTCTTCTGCTTCTGTCGTTTAGCCTGCTTTGCTTCTTCAGCATTCTTTAAGGACAATATTTTAGAAATAGCAAGATACTTCTGTTCCGGTAATTGATTCAGGTGTTCCCATGACCAACCAAAAGCATCAATTAATACAAAGTCTGCAAAATCTTCATCGTCAGAACCATTCCGTAAGGCATGTTTCCATCGCGCTATTTTTTTGTAATAAGTATCCTCTTCCAGAAGATTACGTAAGTATTTACGTTCTTTGAGTTTCTTACGCACTTCTGCTACTTTATTGTTTGAAAAAGAAAGTTGTCCTACTTCTTCTTCAACTTGAGTTCCTTCGGCGCTTCCTGTGTATTCGTCGCGTAACCTCTGAAAAAACGGTTCACATCGCCGCCAAGAACATCCTTACACTGTTGGAAAATCTTATCCATTTCCCCAATAGGAACAGTGTCAAAGTCCTCTATATTCCACATCTTATTTGTAGCGAGAGAAATCGTAGTAACCACAATGAAATCTTCTTCACGCTCAGAATATTCAATAATTTCATCGGGATGCTTGTTTGCAATCATAGCAAGAGCATCTTCAATTTTCATACTATCGTCAAGTTCATCCTTGAACCTGGATAGAAGTTCAATAAGCATTGCTTTCTGCATCTTACGAACTTTACGCACAATACCGTGGTAAGGTTCATCAGACAGTTCATATGTTTCATTGTTAATAATAACGTTAACCATAATAATCAGTAAGAAAAAAATATTTAGGCTATTGTAAGCCCGGTAACTTGCAGCGATTCCAATTTATCCCCAATAACCTCATCAGGCTTGACATCAAGGGGATACTCGGGGAACTGAACACCCGTAAGCGTGAAAGTCTTGCTATCACACGTAAACTTAAATCCACACTGTGTAAGTGCTCGAACCTGTGTAAGAAGATCAAGATCATCATAATACAGTTCAAGACCAAGTTTAACGTCCTTACCCACGTTTACAACACCTGCAATATGAGTGCTGTTAGTAGAGGCAAGATCCTTGAGGTAGACATTCTTATTCGAGATAGACAACTCAATCTCACGCACAATATCAGTAGCATTGACCCAGGAAGAACCATTGTCTGTGCTTAACTTAATGGCACTAATATCATCACACGTAAGCATTGCATCGGTGATCTCCGTTGCATTACTACCCGTTCCCTTGTAATCAGTAGCGGAAGGTGCGGCAGCATCAGCAGCAGTAAACTTAGCAGAACACTTCAGCACATCATCTTCAGGAATGGTGAGCGTAAACTCATCAACTACACATCCCTCGTAGAGAAGATACTTATTCGTCCCACCTGTGATAATTGCACCAATCGTAACGGAATTAATACCATCTACAAGACCAGTGCAAGTAGTATCATCACCACCAAGCGCAAACCCAATGAAACCACTCATAATGTCCTGTGGCACATACTCAATTTCAATACCCGCTTCCATTACAGTCTTAATGTGCTTGTAAGCAGCAGACTTCGGATTAGTGTAGGCAGCATCCGTAAAATACCGCGTGGAAAATGACTTTGGTTTATCCGTAAACTTAGCATCGGTAACAATACCAATCCAAGCCATTTTAGGATTCGTAGGTATTGTACCAAAAGTAGTTTCTTTAACATATTCAACAGTTGTAGTATAACCTGCGTTCTGTCCCATAATTTTCACCTTCTCTTTCTAAATTCAATTACAACAATGTCTAATTCACGTTTCATTGCACTATTCTTTTCAACAAATGCAGGAGCAACAGGAGAAATATAACTTACACCACCATAAATGCATAATGTAAGTTCCCGTCCATAATCCAGGAAAGCATCTGTAATCAATTTGAAAATGCGATTGATCTCACTCTTCTTATCAGAAATGATTGCAATGCGCACTAATTCATGTGTCTTTGTTCCATCGATGATTAGGGTTTCTCTCCCCGCTACAATGTCTATTACAACGGTAGGGGGAGCGAATCTTTCCGATTCGGGATAAATGGTAGTAACTTTATTTTTAAGTTCTGGAACTTTATCTTCAATAAAATTTGCAAGTTCCTTTAAAACACCATCTATATCCATTATAATCCCGCCAATGAAATATTTGCATTTAATAAATTCACACGTTTAATTAACTGACCAAGTTTAATACTATAGATAAACTTAATCTGTCTTACATCATGGATAATACCACGTTCAGAATCAGGATATTTGTAGCGTGGTTCATTGGCAATCGGTTTGAATTTCTCTGTGCCAAACACAAGAACCGTATTGTAAGGAACGTAAGAATTTTGACTTACGATTGCATACTTCAACGCTTCTTTACGTTCATAGAACCAAGAACTCATGTAGCGACCTGTATCATATGGTGCAGAGTCCTTGATCTCCTTTGTCATATCAGCACTAAAGAGATCAAGCGTATTATCTACATTCTCCTGCACAGCAGCAAGAATCTGACTTAACTTTAGATTAGTTTCCTCTACACCTTGCACCATTATTTTCATAGTGCAGACTCCAGGTGTGCTTCAAGTAAGTAATATGATGTTCCAAAAATCTCTTTTCCTACAATCTGGTATTTACCAACGTTATCAACGTAGTAATCACGGTTTAGAACAATGGTATCACCATCTTGAATATTGATAAAAATGTTGATGATACCAAATTGTTCAACTCCAGTGCGATCTAAACGTCCAAATACATTAGAATGTAAGTCATATGCGCGGGCAGGGAGAACAACAGCCCAATATTTTACTTCTTTATATGTGGTGGTTGATTCTTGATAAAAAGTGTCAGAGGGAGTTGTAGATTTCTGAATAAGAAAGGTGCAATAAGCGCCTAATTTCTTTAATATATTATTCATTTTAAACCCACTCTGTTGCATAAAACCACCTTAAAAAAA
>Ga0079098_1400651_pt1 | contig 20848 bp, 16 predicted proteins | sample ADurb_H2B_01_Slu_FD_74559 | JGI IMG/M metagenome (GOLD analysis project Ga0079098, IMG submission 74559) | Active sludge microbial communities from Illinois, USA, of municipal wastewater-treating anaerobic digesters - ADurb_H2B_01_SludgeMetaT... | ecosystem: Engineered > Bioreactor > Anaerobic >...
GAATAAATAAGATCGAATGGTTGTTGAATCTGTGCGGTGGGAGCAAGCCCCCACCGTACGGGTGGGCCTCAAGTCTATCCGGATTCGTATATGTTCCAATGAGAAACGGTTTACATCAATGGATGCTGACGTAGGCGACGCATGCGTCGCCCAGACCAAGACCAAGGGATTGTTTCCAGAATAAATAAGATCGAATGGTTGTTGAATCTGTGCGGTGAAAGCAAGCTGACCGTACGGATGGACTAAAGCCCATCCGTATTCGTGTATGTTCCAAATGAGAAACGGTTTTCATCAATGGACGCTGACGTAGGCGACGCATGCGTCGCCTCTACGACAAGGGATTGTTTCCCCATTAAACAAAGATCGATTGATTGTTTGACCTGTGCGGTGGGAGCAAGCCCCCACCGTACGGATGGACTAAAGCCCATTCGGATTCATGTGTGTTCCAATGAGAAACTGTTTACATCAATGGATGCTGACGTGGGGCGACGCATGCGTCGCCCCTACCCATAGATTGTTTCCCCATTAAACAAAGAATGGCTGTAGGATCCGTAGGGTGGGAGCAAGTCCCACCGTACGGAGCAAGTACTGCTCGCTTTGCTCCCAGCATCATGACCCCCACCGTACGAAGCAAACCTGCGCAATATTGGATTACTGGTAAAATCGCAAGGTATGAACTTCCGGAAATGGCTCCTTGTGCTGCTCCTCTTCTCGCTCGTCACCAGTTGCAATGGGCGGGCGACTGAGACAGCCTTGCCCGAACCGACTCCAACCCTCGAACCAAGCCCAAGCCCGGAACCCAGCCCCAGTCCGACCCTTGCTCCAGTCCAATGGCAATTGCCACCTCTGCCCGAGAATCGAACGCATTATAAACTGGACCTGATCTTGAACTACTACACGCATTACGGTGCAGTAACAGAAGTGGTCACTTACACCAACCGCAGCAGCCAAAGCCTTGAACAGATCCATTTTGTAGTGCCTCCGCGCAACTTTGAAAACAGTTACGAGCAATCGGACCTACGCGGCGACCGCGTTGCTGGCTTCAGAGAGGATGGGATCCACACCCTTGTCAGCCTATCCTCACCTCTTCTGCCCGGCGAGACGACCACCTTCACATTCAGCTTCAGGCTCTACTTCCCGCAGCACCAGGGCATCTATGGCTACACTACTCAACAGACCAACATCTCGGATTGGTATCCTTTCATTCCACCCTATGATGAACAACATGGCTGGCTGGCATATGACCGGGTGGTGGATCAGGACAATATCATCGTAGGTGAATCGATCGTCAACGAATTCAGTGATTTTGATGTGACACTAACGCTAACCGACCGTGCTGAGCTCATCGAAGTTGCCGCCAGTTCCCCTGCCAATGGATCAAATGGCAAGTATTCCTACCACCTTGAAGGAGCACGCGGTTTTTCTTTCTCGGTGAGCGACAGCTATTTTGAGTACGAAGTCGTCCAGGATGGGGTTCGCATCCGCTCATATGTCTTCATGAACAACATTGAAACCGGCAAAGCTGTCACACAAATCGGCGCAAACGCGATGAAGCTTTACGCCAAGCTTCTTTACCCTTACCCGCATGAAATGGTCTCGATCGTAGTCGGAGATTTCCTTCATAACATGGAAATGGACGGCATGGTCATGATCAGCTATGGGATTTTTGATTTTTACAACGGTTCGTCGCAGACTGACCTCGTTTTAATGACCTCCCACGAGCTGATGCACATGTGGTTCTACGGCACTATCGGCAACAATCACGCTTTAGAACCCTGGCTGGATGAAGCCTTTGCCACTTATGCGGAATTGCTCTACTACCAGGAGTATTACCCCGCGGATGTGGAATGGTGGTGGGCAATTCGCATTCACGAACAGAACCCCCAAGGCTATGTTGACTCGGACATCCATCTTGAGGGCGGCTATGTGCCCTATCGCAATGCGGTCTATCTGCGGGGGGTGCAATTCCTGAACGAGGTCCGCCTTGCGGTCGGAGATCAAGCGTTTTTTGAGGCGCTCAAGGATTATGCTTACAGCAACACCTGGCGCATCGCGACCCGGCAGGATTTCTTCGACGCGCTTGCGCGCCACAGCCAGGTGGACCTGGGACCAATTGTTTCCAAGTATTTTGAACACTAAACCGTTTTTGCTTCCCAAAGGGGCTTTCCAGGGGCATTGCCTCAACTTGACACCTCTGAATTTGGCGGGTATTATCCAAAACTGGAGTTAATATGACCGAAAATACAAAACCGACCCCTGGCTCTCAGCCCGAAAAAGACGCTGAGGGAATTAGTCCTTCTTCCAAACCTCAACCTTTTTACAAACACCCGGGAATGATTGCTGCTGGTGTTTTGATCCTGGTTGCAATCGTCCTGCTGATCACCTGGCTCACAGGCAGTAAGACGCCTACCAAGGCTGAAGCTACCCGCACCGTGGCTGCACCGCTGGTACTGGTGGAAACAGACGATGTGACCACGAGCATGGAAGCGCCAACCCAAACGCTGGCTCCCGTTCCCACCCAAAAGCAGCCCACGCCCGAACCCACGGCTTTGCCCCGCACTGAAGTGATCACCTATACCATCCAGGAAGGCGATACTGTTTCCTCGATCGCGACAAAATTCAACTTGTGGCCTGAAACGATTCTTTGGGCTAACCGTTATGAACTCGGCGATGATATCCGTAATTTCACGCCTGGTACGACGATCTTTATTCTTCCGGTGGATGGGGTCTATCACACCTGGTCGGCTGGCGAGGGTCTTGGGGCTGTTTCGAAGTATTACGGCGTGACCCCTGAAGACATCATCAATTTCCCGGCAAACAAGCTCTCGGCTGAGACAATCGGTAATTACTCGTCGCCTAATATTGCCGCTGGTACTCGCCTGGTGGTGCCTGGCGGAACGCTGCCCAATTACTTTGCAAGTGACAATTTGCTCTATTATGCTGCAGTTGAAAAACTCAACTCACTGCCGCTGGGCGATGCGGAGAGCTTTCCGGCTCCCCGGAAAGAGATCATTGCCTATGAGGTTCAGCCTCTGGACTCGATCTTCAGTATAGCTGAGAAGTTCGGCCTTCTCCCTGAAACAATTCTCTGGTCCAACCGCTACCTGATCGGTGACACGCCGGATGGGATCTATCCCGGTCAAAAGCTGATCATCCTGCCTGAAGACGGCGTCTATCACGCCTGGCTCTATGGCGAGGGCTTGAATGGCGTTTCAGCCGGCTACGGCGTCACGCCTCAAGACATCCTGAACGAACCCCTCAACCAACTCGACCCAGAAATAATCGGTGATTTGAGCCTGCCGCGCATCAAGACTGGCACATTCCTTTACATCCCTGGTGGGAAAGGTTCGATTCCATCATGGGTGAGCGTCGTATCTGACCCTGCCAGTGGAGATCACCCGAATGTGTCCTACTTGGGTGCTTATGCCTGCAACACAACTGCCTGGATAACTGGCAGTGGAGTCTTCCAGCTGCCCACAAACACGCGGCTTATCAGTGGTTATGAGTACAACCCGCCAGTGCACAACGGTCTCGACTATGACGGAGAAACAGGCGATCCCCTATATGCGGTAGATCATGGCGTGGTGATCTACGCCGGCTGGTCTGACCGCGGATACGGCAACACGATCGTGATCGACCATGGCAATGGCTACCTTTCGCTCTATGGACACTTGATGGATGGCGGCGTGGCTGTTAGCTGCGGCTCAGCAGTATATGGTGGAAGCACAATTGGCTATATGGGCTCTACCGGTAACTCTTCCGGATCCCACCTTCACTTTGAGCTGCGCTACGATGGCAGTCCTGTGAACCCGCACGGTTTTGGGCTATAGTTGCTAATAAATTCCCAAAGGCTGGTCATGCAGACCAGCCTTTGTGTATAACATAAAAGTAAATTCCGAATGTACCCTGTCACTGGGGCACTCTTCATCGTGAACGAAGCAGCCTGTGCCCGCGAAACAGGAATTGGAGAATTGCTACTCATTTTCAACATCAAAGCAGCATTTATGTAGGGTGGGTTGGCGTCACATTACCTCAACCTGCCTGAACATCTCAATAGCCAACCCACCAACAGCAAGGATCACCGGTCCTAACACGCCTTTTGTTATTTCGAAGTATAGGTCTGCTCAATCTGCTTTTTTTGCGGTGGGTATGCTATAGCCAAATTTGTGTCCTATAAATGCTTTGTGACGCCTACCCACCCTACATTTTTATCGGAGCCACCCCCCTTCATCATTCATTTGTTAGCTATTTCGATCGGATCAGGGCTCGCACTGACAATTCGGCAAGACACAAAACTGGAATACTCAAGTGATCAATATTCCTTTTTAAAAACTGGTATACTGCCAGTGGGAATTGTCCGTATGCGTCAACGTCTGTTAGCCCTCATTATCGCTTTGAGCTTGCTGCTTTCAGCCTGCGGTCAGCACGCGACGCCCCCCGCAGAACTGCCCACGCCAGTTGCGCAGATCACAAGGACATCTGAAGCCATCCCAAATTCCTCCCTTGAGACAGAGCCAGTTGGCACACCTGAACTCGAGCCTCCTGCCGCTCCCGAAAACCGCACCGTGTACGATCTGGACGCGACTCTTGACTACGCGCAGCACACTGTCAGCGTCGTGCAGCATATTACATATTTCAACCGTGCTGACCAGGCAATGAATGAATTGCTACTGCTCATACCTCCCCGCTACTTTGCTGGAGCGTATTCACAAGGGAATATCAGCGGAGAGTTGGTCGGGCAATCGCGCGAGAACGGCATCCAGACCATGTTAAACCTTGAACCTTCCTTGGAGCCCGGAGCTTCCACCCAAATCCAGATCATCTTCACGCTTTTCCTCCCGAACCGGCAGGGCGTTTTTGGCTGGTCGGACATGCAAACCAACCTGGTGGATTGGTTCCCGGTAATTCCTCCATATGACCCTACTACCGGCTGGCAGGTCAATGAAAGAGTGGTGGATGCAACCAACACGATCGTAGGGGAGTACATTGCAGCGGATTCCGCGGATTTTCACCTGCGGCTGCGCCTGACAGGCACAGCCCAGGACCTGACGATTGCCGCGAGCAGTGAGGGGAAAGAGCAGCCTGGCTATATTGAATACCAGCTGCCCCTGGCGAGATCGTTTTCGCTTTCCGTCAGTGATCGCTTTGTGATGCAGGAAGTTCAACACGAGGGGGTGACTATTCGCACCTATGTTTTCCCACAGCATCGGGAGGCTGGGCAGGCAATCATTGAGGTCGCTAAAAATGCGCTCGACATGTTCGCGGAGCTTTTTTACCCCTATCCGCGCCAGACTCTCAGCCTGGTGGCAGCCGATTTCCTGCACAACATGGAAACAGATGGCATGCTGCTGATCAGTAAAGGTGTCATCGACTTCTATCGCGACGCGCCGCTCAACAATCTCACCATCCTCATCCCCCATGAAATTTCACATCAATGGCTTTACAGCATGGTTGGGAATGACCCCGCCAGAGAGCCCTGGTTGGATGAAGCTTTCGCGACCTATAGCGAAGCGCTTTACTTTGAGCGTTTTCAGCCTGATCAGCTAGATTGGTGGTGGCAGAATCGGGTGGAGGGGTTTAAACCGAGCGGTTGGGTTGACTCGAGTACGAGCATCCCTGGAGGATACACTGCCTATCGCGACGCGGTTTACCTCAATGGAGCAATATTCCTGCAGAGTCTGCGGCAGTTGGTGGGGGATGAAGCCTTTTTTGCTGCTATCACGCAATATGTGGTCGACAATACCTACAAAATTGCTTCAGGTAACGATTTCTTTAACGCGATTCGCAATCATAGCGATGCGGATCTTAATGCATTACTGAGGCAGTATTTTGAAAACCCGCCATCTTTTTAGTGTCTTCCATTTTGATTCATTTTAATCCGATGAAATCATGCTGGCAGAGTCAGAGAGCGTACTGGCACGCACTCTTTGCGTTCCCCTGACCAATTCGCCCTGGTATGCCGCAAGACCTTCCACGGGTGTCCAGCCCTCGAGGTTGAAGGGTAACACACTCCATGCAGCCGGAATCCACTGGCCGTTATACTTGCGCGCCAGGTGAACATGCGTGCCGGTAGCGCTCCCCCCCTCACAAGAGGGTCTGCCCACCTTGTCGCCCTGCTTCAGGCGGTCACCGACCTTTACCCGACCCTCTTCAGCAATATGCAGGTAAAGAATCACCCACCCTGTGCGTTCATCACCATCGCCATCCAGATCCAGCATGACTGTGCCGCTATCAGTTCGCGCCACCACGCCATCAGCAACTGCCAAAGCATACTGCTCTGTCTCAACACAGCCTTGTGTCCGGCTGGGCGGAGCAAAATCGATCGCAGCCCAGGGCTTACGGGAGCCCCAACCGGTGTGCGGTCCGCCAGTGTATGCCCAGGTTGTCCCGCTTTGGAATGGCAGAATAAACCGCGGTTGGCTGAGCGATCCGGGTAAAACGGTCAGATTACGCTGCCAGGGGTCTCCAAACAGGTCTTTGAAGGTTTTCGCGAAACCGTCAGGCCCGATGGCCTTCTTGTAAGCCTCTCCCTTGTAAACCTGGGAGAAATAGTACTGCAGTGCTACCGTGGCGGAATTTTGCCAGGGGTCAATGTTTTCGATGGTGCCTTCTTCCAGCGCCAGCGAGGTCAGCTCACCATTGAAATAGCGGTAAAAGCCGTCATTCAGCAGATCAGCCGCATAGGAAATCTGCAATTCAACGCTGCGGTGGTAATTCTCAAAGCCCAGAAAAGTGGCTTCCTGCGTTGGATCCCGCTGTGGATTGGTGAGTGCTCCAGTCTGGTATTCCACCAGCGCCAGGAGTAGTTTTGGATTCAGGCTGTAATTTTCAGCATAGTATTTGATAATCCCTGCTGAATTGCGATACTTTTCCTGGATAAACGCACCATAGTTCTTAAACCAACCCTGTGTCGAGTCCAGGAAGACGCTCAGGTCAAAATCCAACAAATCCGGACCGTAAACGAAAGCAGCATCAGGAATGATCTGGTAACTGGGTCCCCAAAAAGGAATGTAGTAAATGGGCATTTTCATCGGATATCCCGGCGGTAATGTAGTAATGTCCTTCGGGATTTCAGGATTGGAGAAAAGTATTTCGGAGGGGGTGGTACCGAAACGGAGCGAAAGCAAATCCAGATAATCACCGCTCTGGGCAACATAATCCACCAGTGTTCCAGGCGGATAGACCGGGCGCGTTTCGAATGGAGTAGCACTTGGCTCGACGGGAGTGCCGGTTGGAACTGACTCAGAAATGATGTAAGTTGGCCGCTGGCGCGGAGTGCAGCTTGCGATGATCAACAAAATGCCGAAAAGATTCAGCCATCTGAATAGAGAAAATTTTGAGGTTTTCATGAGTCAACAACCAGTTAATATCCGTTTTTTACTATACCATAAACGGAAAATGACTCATTAGTCCAGGGAGATATGTGAGCTGCTGGCTCCTACGATGCTGGCTTTCACGACCTGGTCACCTCTCACCAGCCATCCACCCAAATATGCCGAACCGGCTTTCGCCCTCCAGCCGCTCATCACAAAGCCGAGCGGACCATCCGCAGGCACCCACTCACCGTTGTACTTACGGACAATGTGCAGATGGGTTCCAGTGGAAACACCTCCCTCGCAGGAGGGGTGTCCGATATGATCTCCGGTTTCAACCCAGGTGCCAACTGGCACGCGCTGATTGGTGGCAACGTGCAAGTAAATGATGTTCCAGCCAGTCTGCTCAAAGCCATCGCCGTCCATGTCCACTACCACTGCGCCATTTCCTGAGCGCACTACGAGCCCTGGACCGGAAGCGGTTACCCACGACCAGTTGGTGTGGCAGCCTGTCTCAGCAGCAGGCGGGGCAAAATCCAGAGCCGCGCGAACATCAGCCGCACCCCAGGCAGCATGTGGTCCAACGGTCATCGCCCAAGTAGTGCCTTGTGAAAATGGAAGTTGAAGTTCGGGCTGCAGGACGTCTGGCGTGAACAATGGTTCAAATTCCAGAGCTCGCAGCCAGGGGTCGCCAAACATGTTCTGGTAAGTCCAGGCAAAGCCTTTTTCGCCATACAAAGCATCTGCCCATTCGGGGAAGTTAACCTGTTTGGAGAAGAAGTGCATCAAACCAACAGTACCGCAATTGAGCTGCGCTGAAAGGCGTACCTCGCTTTCATCGGGGAATTCCAACACAACCATTGTGCCTTCGCGCCAGCCATAATAACCGGTTTCAATGATCCCAGCTGCAGCCTCAAGTTGTTTATAGAGACCAGTGCCATCCTGATTATGAATTCCGAGAGGGTAAGTTTTTTGTTGATTGGTTTGAGGTGCACCATAAACCCAACCGCTCTGGTACTCAAGCAGAGCGAGAAGCAGACGCGGATGAATGGAAAACTCACGGGCGACCTTCTCAATGATATCAGCTCCATTCATGAACCCAAAACTGTAAACCGATTCCTGGTAGCTGGCGAGATATCCGCCTGCTTCCTGGACGAACTCAGCCACATCAAAACCGACCGACGAAGGGCTGTTGACCACTTCACTGTCCGGAATTAGTTTGAGGGGAGAGGTGGTTTCATCGAGGCGGTTAGGGATCAGCAGCAGTCGCCCTTCGGGAATGAATCCATCCGAAGGTAAAGGATCACGCGAGGTAATATCCTGCACTTCGACCCCGAAACGAACCGCCAACACGCCGAGGCTGTCGCCACTTTGAGCATAATAGAGGATTGGCGCGTCCTCAGCATAAGTAATCATCTGTGCCTGGGTGGGAACTATCTGTAATTCAGGCTGCGCCTGGACAGGATCGGGTTCAAGGTTCGTCTCTTCAGGTGAAGAGCTGGGTAAGGTCTTGGTTGGATCGGATTCAGTCGGTTGAAGTGTAGCGGTGGGAGATTGGGCACCCACCAGATCTACACCAGCAAAAAACATTGGACCTTCAGGTGCAGGAGGAAGCACGCCTGGGTCTGCCAGTTTGGGTAGCTCAGGCGAAGGAATGGCTTCCGGAGAATTGGTTGAAAAGAACAAGAAGCCTCCAACCGCAGCCAACATCACCACGGCGCTGATGATCATGCGCCGGCGTCGGCGGCGATGAAGCCGCTCGAGGCGAATTTCGCGTTGGCTCTTAGTTTCCGATTTCGTTGAAATCGGCACGGCCATCATAAGCTTCAACTGTTTTTCCATCTTTCGTCAATGTCCCATCGTAGACTGTTCCATAACTCGAGGCAATCCAACCTCCGAGGTTGAAGGGGATGCGTCCGGCGGCTCCGATCCAGACCCCGTTGTAGCGCCTGGCAATGTGGAAGTGCGTACCGCTGGTCACTCCACCCTCACAGGAGGCATAACCAATTACATCTCCTGCTGCAACTTGCGTGCCAGCGGGAATGCGCCCTTCCGTGCCAATGTGGAAGTAATGTACCGTCCAACCGGTTTGCTCCGAGCCGTCGCCGTCGAGATCCAACACTACAGCCGCGGCGCCAGACCGAACTACCAACCCATTCGCCACTGCCAAGACCGGGGCGTCGCTTTCATAGCAGCCGTAATCCTCCTCCTGCCCAGGCGGCGCAAAGTCCAGCGCAGCCCAGATGCTGCCGGTTCCATAGCCCCAATGAGGTCCAGAGGTGAACAGCCAGGTGTCGCCCGGCGCGAATGGCAGGATAAATTCGGGTTGAGTCAGCCCTTCGGGAACGAGGGGCTCGATGGTAAATGCAAATGGAAAACCAAACATCTGCTCGTAGGTAGCATAGAAGCCTGTCTCGGAAACTGCGATTTTCCATTCAGCTTTTCCCTTGACCAGGCTGAAGAAATGCTGCACACCGGCTGTGGCAGGGTTGATGGTGGGGTCGATGCGCATCACCTCGCCGTCTGAAAGCGACCAGACTGCCAGGCTGCCCTGCTGCCACAGCGTGCTGCCGCGCAGTAATTCGTTGGCAGCCCAGCCTAACTGCTTGTAGAGCCCCTTGTAATATGGATTGATCAGTCCAAGCGGATAATCGGCAGGGACGCCGCTCTTGCCCTCGCTGCGAACCCAGCCGCTCTGATATTCGAGCAGTGCCAGCAAAAGACGCGGGGTAACACTGTTTTCGTCTGCCACCCGCTGGACGATCTCTGCACCAGTCAGATGGCTTTCATCTTCCAGGGTTTCCTCATAGCGGCTCAATTTTCCGTTGAACTGCCAGACCACCGACTCTGTGTCGAAGTCTTTGGCGGAAGGGCTATAGACCAGTTCCGATTCTGGGATGATTTTGAAACTGGTTGCTTGCTCATTGGCGCTGGCAGGTGGAATGATCAGAACTTGGCCCGGGGTGATCAGGTTGGGGTCTTTTATGTCATTACGCTCAAGAATTTGCTTGACCGAAACCTGGTTGAGCAGGGCAATCTGCGCCAGAGAGTCACCGCTTTGAACCGTGTACTCAGTTTCGAAAGTGCGTAATGTCGGCAGAGGCATCGGCGCGTTTGGTGTCGGCTGGATGCCGACGGGGGCAAGTGTGAGCGTGATCCGCGGAACGAAGGTTTGGGGAACCCGGGTTGCAGCTTTGGTCGCCGGTGGCTCAGTACTGGGCATGGGCTGAGGAGTTTGTGCGAGCGTGGAAGCAGATTCGGGTACCCGCCAGGGAGTGTAGTCGTTGACGACCCTTTTACAGCCTGAAATGAAGATTGAAACAGCAACAAGAACACAGCTAAACAGGGTGAGTTTTCGGTAGGTGGCTTTCATAACGCAGTTTGTTACACCAATCGTGCCAGAAACGGACTGATCGTGCTGGTCTTACGAAGTACCCCGCCTGCTTCCGCAGGCGCGGGTAGACCAAGTACAACATCTGACCGAAGGTCTCCATCTTTCATTCCCGATCGTGCCGGACACGGTTTTATTCGTAGGCTGATTTCCGCTGTTCAACCCGGCTCTTTTGCACTTTCTCGCAAGGTCTCCTGAATGCAACTGCTTGCGTCCTTTTCGGGAAGCCTCCCTGTGGGACCTTGTAAGGAATTTGACAGTAAGGTCTCTGTTGTAAGGGCAAGCCCCCGTGCTTGCCCAGGGTCACCATAGGGGGTGGCCCCTACCAGGGAAAGGTATTTCCGTACGGTGGGGGTTTACTCCCACCGCAAGGAGTCCGATAATCCAAGCGGATGGACCAAGGCTCATCCGTACAGTGGGGGTGTCGTACGGTGGGGGTTTACTCCCACCGCAACCAGTCCTTTAATTTATACGTAGCGGATGGACCAAGGCCCATTCGTACGGTGGGGACTTGCTCCCACCGCAACCGACCTAAGATTTTGGTGGATACCTAACGGTCAAATACCCCGTGCGGTATGGACACCAGCACGAACATGGCGGATGGACTAAAAACCCATCCGTACGGTGGGGGTCATGATGCTGGGAGTGAAGCGAGCAGTACTTGCTCCCACCGCAACCAGTCCTTTAATTCAGACACAGCGGATGGACTAAAGCCCATCCGTACGGCGGGGGTCATGATGCTGGGAGTGAAGCGAGCAGTACTTGCTCCCACCGCAACCGACCTAAGATTTTGATGGAGACCTAACGGTCAAATCCCACGCGCAGCATGGACACCGGCAGGAACATGGCGGATGGACTAAAGCCCATCCGCACGGTGGGGGTCATGATGCTGGGAGTGAAGCGAGCAGTACTTGCTCCCACCGCAACCGACCTAAGATTTTGGTGGAGACCTAACGGTCAAATACCACGCGCAGTCTGGACACCAGCAGGAACATGGCGGATGGACTAAAGCCCATTCGTACGGTGGGAGCTTGCTTCCATTGCAACCGACCTAAGATTTTGGTGGAGACCTAACGGTCAAATACCACGCGCGGTGTGGACACCGGCATGATCATGACGGATGGACCGAGGCCCATCCGTACAATGCTCATTCGAATGGTCTTAGGTTTGCTCTCGGTCGGGCATAAATATCACTCACCTCCGCTTTCCGGGCCTTCTCTCAAAAGAAGGCTATGGAATGAATTTGTTGACATTTCACCACTTTCGGATAAAATATCAATTCACGCCGGAGTGGCGGAACTGGCAGACGCGCTACGTTCAGGGCGTAGTGAGCACAGCGCTCGTGAGAGTTCAAATCTCTCCTTCGGCACCAAAGACCTCCTTCAATGGAGGTCTTTTTATTTCTCCAAAAGACCGATTGCGAAACAGACCTGCGGTGGTACAATATTTGCAACAAAGACTGCAATGTTTAAGAAACTGGTTGAGAAACTCAAAAACATCCATTGGTCTGACCGTCGGCTAATCACCGTGGTGGTGATTGTGATTCTGGTGATTCTCATGATGGACTTTAACAACCGCATGAGCACCATGATCCAGCTCAACCAGATGGAAACCATCCTGGAGACCAAACTTGCAGGGTTGGAAGCCACACGGCTGGTAGTCGAAGAGGATATCGCCTATGCCACGTCAGATCGCGCGCTTGAAGAATGGGCACGCGAGAAATACCGCTTGATCGCAGAGGGCGATCATCCGATTATCATCATGCCCCCGAGCGATTACACCCCTGCACCCACCCCAACGCCAAAACCTGAAACTGTTGTCCTTACGCGCCTGGAGATCTGGAAAGAGCTGATCTTTGGCGGTGAGGAATTTCCTTAATCCCTTTTTTTTCTCATCTAGAACAACCCATAAAACCAAAAAAAGGGAAAATTCCGATTTCTGTGGTGCTTTCTCGGGTATAATCGTTTGGTTATGGACCTCAAAGAACTCACCCAGCAGATGAATGACCTCGTGCGCCATCACGGCTGGTACGAGCCGGATTCCCCCAGGCAGCAGACTGCTCGCAATCTGGCGATCTCGCTCAGCCTTGAAGCGTCCGAGGTGTTGGAGCATTTCCAGTGGTCCGCAGAAACAAAAGATCCTGAGGGTCTGCGCGGAGAGCTCGCAGACGTGGCGCTTTACCTGCTTCAATTGGCCAGCGTGGCAGATATTGACCTGGAAGAAGCGATCCTGGACAAGATCCACGCAAACTGGGACCGCAGTTGGTCGGAAGAAAGTGATCCGTCATGAAAGTAGCTGTTTTCGGGTCTGCAAATGCCCTTGAAGGTGACGATCTCTATGACCTCGCTTACCAACTTGGAAAGCTACTCGCGGAGGCTGGTCATACCGTAATGACGGGCGGCTATTGCGGTACGATGGAAGCCACATCGCGCGGAGCTTCAGAAGCTGGTGGGCATACGATCGGCGTGACCTCCAAAGAGATCGAAGCCTTTCGCCCCGGTGGACCCAACCCGTGGGTGCGTGAGGTCATCCCCAGCGTGACGCTCGGCGACCGGATCGCCATCCTCACCCGTCAGGCGGACGCTTTCGTTGCTCTGCCAGGGGGTGTGGGCACGCTGGCGGAAGTGGCTACGGCATATAATCTGATCGCCATCGGTGCGATTCGAGTACGGCATTTGATCGTAATCGGGGAGGGTTGGAAGCAAACCTTCGAGGCTTTCTTTAATGGTCAGAGCGCAAGTGTAAACGCCTCAACCCGCGCTATTTTACAGTTTGCGGCGGATGCTAAAAGCGCCGTGGCTTTATTACAACAGGAAAAAGAGTGATTATGGACGACAAAAAATTACCCAACAGGCAAGAAAACTTCTCCGAATGGTACAACCAACTCGTACTCCGGGCAGAAATGGCTGATTATGCCCCTGTGCGCGGCTGCATGGTGGTGCGACCTTACGGTTGGGCGCTCTGGGAAAACATCCAGGCTGCCCTTGACAAACGCTTCAAAGCTACTGGTCATGTCAATGCTGCCTTCCCGCTGCTGATCCCGCAGTCTTTTATGACCAAAGAAAAAGAACATGTCGAGGGCTTTTCGCCCGAACTGGCAGTGGTTACCTATGGCGGCGGTCAGCTTCTGGAAGAACCGCTCGTAGTGCGCCCAACCTCCGAGACGATCATTGGCACCATGTACGCCAAGTGGATCCAGAGCTATCGCGACCTGCCAGTCTTGATCAACCAGTGGGCAAACGTGGTTCGCTGGGAGATGCGCACCAAACTCTTCCTGCGCACGCTTGAATTCTATTGGCAGGAAGGTCACACCGCGCATGCCACCGAGCAGGAAGCTGCGGAACACACGCAGCGCATGCTCAACGTCTATACCGACTTTGCCGTCAACGAAGCCGCGGTGCCAGTTCTGGCCGGGCAGAAATCCGACTCCGAGAAGTTTGCCGGCGCAAAGGCTACGTATTCCATCGAAGCGATGATGGGCGACACCAAGGCATTGCAGGCTGGCACTTCGCATTTCCTCGGGCAGAACTTTGCCAAGGCGTTTGACATCAAATTCCTTGACGAGAACAACCAGTTGCAATACTGCTGGACTACATCCTGGGGTCTCTCGACACGTTTCATTGGCGCCATCATCATGACCCACGGCGACGAGCAGGGGCTGGTGTTGCCGCCAAACCTGGCGCCGTACCAAGTGGTAATCGTGCCCATCTACCGCACGGACGAGGAAAAAGCTTTGGTCATTGAGACCGTGGACAAGATCGTAAGCGGTTTAGGCAACCTGCGCGTGTTTGTCGACCGGCGTGAAGGGCTGACGCCCGGTTTCAAGTTCAACGACTGGGAGTTAAAGGGCGTTCCGCTGCGCATTGAAGTGGGTCCGAAGGATGTTCAAAATGGCACCCTGGCGCTTGCCCGGCGGGATATCCTCGGCAAGGAAGGGAAGCGCTTCATCCCAATGGCAGGCTTCGAACAGGCTGTGCCAGCTGTGTTAGCTGAGATCCAGGCGAATATGCTTGCCAAGGCTACCAAATTCCGCGATGAACACATCTTCGAAGTCAGCAACTACGAAGATTTCAAGGATGTGGTTGAGAATAAGGGTTGGGCCAAGGTATGGTGGTATGATGACGCTGCTAACGAAGCGAAAATCAAAGAGGAAACCAAAGCCTCGCTGCGCAACTATGCACAGACCGAGGGTGAGGGCGTTTGCTTCTATACCGGCAAGAAGACGAACAAACAGGTCTACTTCGCCAAGGGTTATTGATCCCTCCTACCCAAAGAAAATAACACATTACGGGCTGGCATTCCTGCCAGCCCGTTTCGTTTGTTTCAACCTCAAGAAGCTCTGCTTCTGCCCCTACAAAAGAATCGTGTTACCCAAATAATAGCCGGATAATTGCCCATACCCCAACCTGCTGAACCAGGATTCACGCTATAATTTGCCTATGGCTGCCATTGACCTGACCCGACTTAATAAGCAGATCGAAGGATTAAAGGAAGTCTATTCACAACCGGCTGAATTTCGCCAGCGTTTGCATGAAACCTTGCAGTTTTACCATCGCTATGCTCACCGCCAGCATAAAGATGCTGTACCGGTCAGTTTTATGCGCATGTATGACCTGCCAGAGCAGATCCTTCCTCAAATCGCCTATGGGCTCAGCTTGAAGGCACGCCAGGACGCACGGGAAACCCTGGCTGTTGTGGATGAGCTTTGGCAGGATGAACATTATGAAGCACGCGACCTCGCAACCTACCTTCTCGGCCAGATTCCCTTGACAGCCAGCGCGGATGTTTATGAACGCATCAGGCAGTGGTCGTCAGTGCCGATGGACTGGGCAGTGGTCAGCTCGGTTTTTAGTAAAGGCAGTCAGCTTTTACGGTCTGAAGACCCAAAAGGCTGGACTGAGTTTGTTGGCAGTCTGCTTGCCAGCCCTTTGGAACGGTTGCAAAACCACGGGCTTTACGCACTCTCGCTACTGATAGAGCAATCGGACTCAGACCAATTTCCACAGTTTTTCGGCTGGATCAGACCTTTTCTGCAGAGTGACCAAGCTTTGATCCAGCCAAATCTGAGCAAGGCGATTGCTGCTCTGGCTCGCCGGTCTCCCGCGGAGACAGCCTACATTCTCAAGGAAGTGATGTCAGATACTGATGGCAGTGGCATTGAGCAGCGCGTTCGGTCTTATTTGCCATTTTTTGATGAAAAGGTTAGCGAAGGGCTGCAAGCGTCCATTCGTTTGCATCAAAAGCGCACAAAATTAGGCCTTTAGGTTTCTGACACCAAGGTAATTCCGTCCATGGCTCCCAGGCAAGGCTCTCCAACCAGTAGACTCATCCTTAATTTGATCGTCATCATCATTTTGGTTCTTGCGGGATGCATTCCAGCTGAAGTCGCACCTCCCTTGACTCCAACGAGCCCGACAGTTGAATTGCCTGGCTCTTCTCCCACTTTTCCTGTCACGCCTACTACCAAACCTACCCTTCTCGTTCAGCCCACCTCCCAACCGACCCCGACCGTTACGGAGAGTGCCATACCCTCTTCCGCCATGATCACCACGATTAGCGGTCACGAACAGACCTACGAGTTGGGCTGTGAGGCAAGCGCAGCGGTGGATTGGGCGGGGTATTTTGGCGTCCTGATCTACGAGTCGAGCTTTCAGTTTGAGCTGCCCCTCTCCGACAACCCTGAGTTGGGTTTTGTGGGTAACGTTACAACTGATGGCTGGGGGCAGATCCCACCGGATGCCTATGGAGTGCATGCCCCTCCCATTGCTGAATTATTGAGAGAATGCGGCCTGCCCGCTCAGGCGGTGAGAGGTATGACACTGGAAGATGTGAAAAGCGAATTGGCTGAAGGCGATCCCATTATTGCCTGGGTAATCGGGAACATGGTCTATAGTGATCCGGTGAAGTATATTGACAAGCAAGGCAATGCCGTGACTGTTGCCCCCTACGAGCATGTGGTGATCCTGGTTGGTTACGACGAAACGACCATTACGTACATGAATAACGGGTTCTTCTACTCAGTACCCACAGAGGTGTTTTTGACTTCCTGGGGTGTACTTGGGAATATGGCTGTGATCCACGATTGACAGATATAAAAAATCCGCGAAAAGTTCACGGATTTTATCTGTCAGGGATTCCAGTTTTACATATTCGCTGAACGAAACCAGCTATAGTTCAGAACACGTAATTCCTCGGCTGTAGGCATCGGGTAGTAGCACATTTCTTTTTTATTGCCGACATAAAAGCCATTCTTGATGGAGCGATACTGGACGTTTGGGTTGTGCGAGCGGTCAACCATTTTTGTCGTGGCAAATTTCGTTTTGACCTCCGTCAGGCATTGGCGCAAATGGTCCTGGTTGCCATAGGGCAGGTTGATCATGATGCCCATTTCGGGATCATCCGCCAGCTCTCCCAGTTGAAGCTCAGTGAAAACAAGCGCTGGTACGGTCACCAAAGAGACTGGGTTGCGTACCAACTGATCAAGGAAATGGATTGGTCCCAGGCGGCTTACCACCAGGGGGGCTACTGGAGCAATTTCCTGGTAAAGATGCAGTTGACCGGTGAAATCCGGAATATCTTCGGAGGGAGCCAGATCCAGTGTGTAACCATCCTGAGTGGTAAGGAAGAGATGTTGGAGAGCGCTCAATTTAATGTGTTCCAAGGCGCGATAGACTGAAATGTAAACCGAGGCCTTAAGGCTGCCGTCTTCGTGAGGAACGCAGCGCGCGAAAGCTTCATCAATCTTGAAATACGGGTGTCGGTATGTTGGATCAACTTCGAAGAAAATCGCCTGACCGCGTGATTTTTTTGCCGACCCAAGCGCATAATACGAACCGAAATCTTCTGGTGAGAGCATCGAAGCGATCAAAGCTTCAGGAGTCAAAGATAAGTATAAGTGAATGGTCATATAACTCTCCAATTTCGTTTTGTGTTTGCGTCTTTTTATAGGGAAAAATGAACGGTTATTTCAATTATCGGTCCATTTATTTCCATGATAATTCTAACCTATTATGCTAAATTTTTGCGAGCTTTCCTGCATCAGTCAACGTTACAGATATCCATTAAAACAAAAAGCACCTGCTGCTAATCAGACAGGTGCCTTCGCTTTCAGTGGCGGCGCTATTGCTTCTTCAACCAATCCACAGCTTTTTCCAGTCCGGTTTCGGTCAATATCAGGCGTCCTTCGGCGGCGTTTCGCAGGATTACACGCAGTTCATCATCATCCTTGCCAAAGAGTTCTTCTTTCTCTATAGTTCCACCAAGAATTTGCTCAATATAGGCACGCATGTCCGCGTCGTAGGTTGGGCTGTCGTCGTCCACCGGATAGGCAACCGCAGATTCCAGGGGAACAGGCTCAGCTGGCTGATCAATTGGGTAACTTAATTCTGGTGCCGGGACCGCAGTTCCGGGCGTTGGCACAGCCGTATTTTGGGTTTCACTATTGACAGCTGGCAGATTCACAGTGGTCTCAGTAGGTTCTTCCGAGCCACAACCAGCCAAAAGAAGGCTCACAACAAGGAAACTGGTTAACAGAATAGTTTTTATTTTCATTGATGTCCTTTCCGTCCCCCATTCTATTGGGACGCTGAAACAATTATACCAAGCCTGTGTGGATTGATACCAGTTTTGTTGTTTATCGAAAGTTTGGTTCAGACCTCAGGAATGATTGCTGTTTGGCTGAAATACTCTTCCGTCAGGCCTTGGACGCTGAGGTCTTCCTTTACCTGGATTTTCTCGCTCAAAATCGGAAAATAAGGTCGCAGCTGCTCCAACATACCCCAGCCAACACGCTGGATGGAAAAATGGGCATTCTTTGCACACCGGAGCTTGATAAAGTGAAAGAGTTCCCGCAAATTAGCGCGGCAGAGAACCCGGCGATTGAAACCGTTGGGAACCACATAAGCTGCCACCTGCGGATTCCAGCCAGCCAGTTTTTCATACAAAACTGCAGCCGCCTGCATCGCCTCACGGTAGCGCGCCTCAAAGCCGGCTTCGGTAATTGCTTTGGGCAGGGCATATCCCAGCCTGGTAGACAGATCCTGGACTGTCTGGGTCATCATGCGGTGCCGTTTGAACTCAAAATAGGCGCCCTGATCCATAATCAAGTCGAAGGTCAGGTCAGCGTATTCAAGTTCCCGAATTGGGACGTCAAAGTCAGTCATCTCTGCAAACATCGCGTCTGCCAGGGCTTGTTTCTCCTCTTGCGGCATGTTCAACACCTGGTCAAGACAGACCTGGTATGAATCGTCACCAAAACGGTAGAGTACGGCTGCAAGCACTCTATCCTCCGCATTATCATCAACAGCTTTCAGGTCGCACCAGGGTGCGCCAGAGATAGTGTCTATTTGATTGGCGAATTCGCGCGCTTTAGAACGCAGGCGCGGCAAAAAGACAATCGGATCAGCATATTTAACCAGAGTTGGCAGCTCCTGAGTCGCGACAGATTTCATTTCCGCACCGATCAGGCGTACCTCTTCCAGTTCAGAAGAGAGCATTTTTTTGATGGCATATTCAAGCGCGCGTGCGTTGATGGTCAAACCGACATTTGCCATAGCGGCAGCAGGCAGAAGGAAGCGGGCAACATCGACAGATTTCACGCGTGCCCGGTTGGACCAGGCTTTCTCTGTCTCGTTCTCACGGCGCGGTGTGTTGGCCTCTCCCCACGGGCGCAGAGCCTGCAAGGCTTCGGCGTAGATACGGAAAAGTTGTTCCATCAGAGCTTGGTACTCGACCTCATAAGGGCTGCCCAGAATTTCCGGAGGGGTCACGTAAGCCCTGGGATCCCACTCCTGGTAGCGGGTGGATTTTTCGGTATAGGATGCCAGACGATTGGATTCGATGGTTTCAATCGCCAGTCGTGAGACATTCTCGAGCGCCAGGTGGAGCACGGCATGTTCAGCCACGCTCGAATGTCCATAGCCCACAATCCATTTCTCACTAAACTGCGCGCTTTTTTCGTCGTTGAGTTCCGCGGCGATCTTATCGAAAGGTTCCGGGGAGCGGGAGGTCTTGGCAAAGGTGACAGCAATCGTTTCCGCACTGAACTGGCTGGGACTAAGGCGGTACACACGGCGGTTAAGGTCCATTCTGAAAAATCCTCCTGGCCAGAGCTTTATCATCCTCGATCTGCACGATCAAATCTTCCACGTGCTCAAAGCGGAGCTCCGGGCGCAGGAAACTAATAAATTCGATTCGTATCATTTCATCATAGATTCTATCGTCAAAATCCAAAATAAGGGTTTCCACATTTGGCGTTGCAGCTGTTTCGAAAGTCGGTCTGATGCCAACGTTGGTAACGCCCATCAACACCTGATCCTCGAGGAAAACGCGTGTGGCATAAACGCCAAAGCGGGGCAGCAACTGAAGGGGTTCAGGAGTGAAGTTGGCAGTCGGAAAGCCCAATTTTCTGCCAATTTGCTTGCCGTGCTGTATCTCACCTTCGAGGCTGAATGGGCGTCCGAGAAGGTTAGCTGCCTCTTCAACCTGTCCTTCCAACAGTCTGGCACGAACACGGTTGGAAGAAACGACCTCGCCACCAAGTGTGAAGGGTGCAAAACTCTCACAAGCAATTCCCCTGGATTGGCAAAAGTTCTTAATGAAGGTGAAGTCTCCCTGGCGATTTTTGCCCAGGCGGAATTCGGGCCCCACCAACAAACCAGCAGGTCGTAGATTTGCGTATAACCTTTCCAGGAAAGCTTCTGCGTGCATATCCGCCAGGTTTTGATCAAAAGGCAGTGTCACCACCAGGTCGACCTGGGCGATTTGTAGCTGACGCTCTTTTTCCTGCTGTGTGGTGAGGAGGAAAGCCTCACTGACCTGCCCAAGCACGACGCGCGGGTGCGGCCAGAAGGTGAGCACCACGGATTGGCCTTGCTGCTCCTCTGCCCTCTCCTTCAGGCTCTGGATTAGAGCCTGGTGACCCAGATGCACCCCATCAAAATTGCCAATGGTCAACCAGGCATTCTTTGAGGGATGATCAGGCCAGCCAGTGATGAATTCAGTCATAATTTTCAGTCCGAGGCAAATAAATAGCCCTTCCTGGTCTTACCATTCGGGGCCATCTTTTTTTCATCTAGCGACCATACACTTTCAGTAAAAATGAATTGATCGGCACGATAAATGTACCCCTGTAATTTATACAACC
>Ga0079098_1010414_pt1 | contig 20616 bp, 17 predicted proteins | sample ADurb_H2B_01_Slu_FD_74559 | JGI IMG/M metagenome (GOLD analysis project Ga0079098, IMG submission 74559) | Active sludge microbial communities from Illinois, USA, of municipal wastewater-treating anaerobic digesters - ADurb_H2B_01_SludgeMetaT... | ecosystem: Engineered > Bioreactor > Anaerobic >...
GGCAGATCAACCCCATCTTCATTGTAAGATGTTACGGTGATGTCACCTACATTTCTCGCTGCGGCAGCTTCGTTCAAGGTTTGCCTGAAGGCTTCCACATCCCGGGGATTTGTGATCTCACCTTCTGCGAATTTGATTGCGTAGCGTACGCCGGCGTCAATCATCAGCATATTGATGGGAACACCCCAAGTCGACATGCGACCTTCCTGCCCCTTTTCTTTCAGCTTGATCGCGATTTGATCGAGCATGTACTGCACATCGCCTTCGTGGCCCTTGACATCAATGTTCAATGCAGCGGGATAGCCATGATAGGGGCTTGGGCAGCACTGCTGCGGATAAATCGCACCGTTTTCCCAGACGGTCCGGATCAGAGGTTCCTGCATGGCACAGTTCGTGGAGAAGAAGGCTGTGTCTTTGCCGTAGGTTGCGATCTGCCGTGGAACATCCTCAGTAATAAATTGCTGTGCGCCGGAGACGCCAGCGTCGCCGGTTGGATCTGGCGCGTTGACTTCAACCAGTTCGATCCCTAATTCTGCACAGGTTTCCTTCATGATCTCAAGCCGTCGCGCGATGGTTGCATAGGACAGATGGCGCGGGAATGAGTAGTGGATGAGGGTCGTTGCTCCCATTTGGGCTGCTAATTCGGGGATCGTTTGACCCATCGAAATCTCGTCGACCTGTAATACGATATCTGCTTTTTCTGCGATGATTGGCGGATCTTCTGCAGGTACTCCGGCTATGAACAGCATGTCAGGTCGGGTTTCGCGGACCTTCTCAATGGCTGCTGCAGCTCCGGGGATAGCCTGCACAAAAACGATCGCCTTCACCTCAGGATCAGACGCCATCTGCACTACCTGTGAAATGGTAGTTTCTGTTTCAGTTGAGAAGTTGTCAGGATAGGTGGCATGAACGATCATATCGCCATACTTGGCGATCTGGTTCATCGCTTCCTGATATTCTTCTTCACCCTGTGAGACAGTCCCGGTCATAATCCCAATTTTGTAGGGCTTTTCCTCCGGTTCCTCTCCTACAGGCTCCATCTCTCCAGTGGGTTGCTCTGCTGGAGGTGCTTCTGTTGATCGGCAAGCTGTTGTTGAAAAAATCAACACAAAGCACATGATCAACAATACCAGTTGAACCAATGACTTCTTACTTTTCATCTATTACTCCTTATTTGATTTAGTTAAGGATATGGCGAAATAGTTTTGCTTTTTGGAAAATATTACGACCAGCTCTCCACATAACCAGTCTGATATGTCCGAAAAGCTAACCGATCAAGCGGGCGGATCTTTGTGCCCACTTATTTCGATGTTATCATCTGCAAAAAAAACTGTCAAGGAAATTTTTCACAATTACTGAGATACGGTTAGTGATTGCTATATGTCAATTATTAGACGTGTTGCGCGTCGCAAATAGGTTTCATACGTGAAGATGCACTATAAGCGGTGTCCTGGTCTTGCGAGGTAGTTGCCCGTCAGGTCTCCATTCATTTCATACAGGACAATTTAGATTTCGCGGATGGACTAAAGCCCATCCGTACAAGGGGCTTGCTTCGTACGGTAGGGGTTTGCTCCCACTGCAACAGTCCTTTGATGCAGACATAGCGGATGGACTAAAGCCCATCCGTACGGTCAGGTTTACTTCGTACGGTGGGGGTTTATTCCCACCGCAACCAGTCCTTTGATTCAGACATAGCGGATGGACTAAAGCCCATCCGTACAAGGGGCTTGCTTCGTACGGTAGGGGTTTGCTCCCACTACAACAGTCCTTTGATTCAGACATAGCGGATGGACTAAAGCCCATCCGTACAAGGGGCTTGCTCCGTACGGTGGGGGTTTACTCCCACTGCAACCATACCTTTTATTCAGACACAACGGATGGACTAAAGCCCATCCGTACAAGGGGCTTGCTCCGTACGGTGGGGGTTTACTCCCACCGCGACCAGTGTTCACCCCCACCGCGTCGGCTTGTTCAGAGTTTGCCTTCCGTAGTTGGCATAGTAATCCAACTTTCGATCCTGGCCTCCACGTTGCCGCAAAAAATTTTGTCTCTTTTACCGAAAGAATGTAACATTTGACCTCGTTGGTCGATAAAGATAAAATCATAAATTGAAAGGGAAATCACAGTTGTTCCTAAAGAAAACCGCTAATATCTGGCTTCCTATATTGATTATTCTTGCACTGATAGGCGCGACGGCTATCAATCTTCGTTTAGCTTCCTCTTTTCAGTTACAGGATGATTTCGCTCCAAGATGGGTGGCAGCCAGGGAATGGATGCGAACCGGAGCCTCCCCGTATAGTGATTCCACATACAAAGCTACCCTCGACTTGTTGAAGGTGAACGGGAATGAACCTAACAGCTTGAGTCAAGGTCGTTTTTATGACCCTGCATGGTATGTGCTTTTTTATCTGCCCATCAGCTTTGTTCCCTACACGATCGCCAGGGCAATTTGGATGACTTTTGTCGAACTGAGTTTGGTGCTTAGTGTGTTTCTTTCAATCCGGTTGGCGGGGTTGAAATTAAGCATTCCAGAACTCCTGATCATGTCATTATTGGTATTGGTTTTCTACCCACTATTCAAGTCAATCCTGACGGTCAGTGTCAATGCGCCGTATGTCTTCCTCGCACTCCTTGCTGTTTACTTATCGCGAGAAAGACAGGGCACTATGGCGGGGTTGCTCTTTGCAATCTGCCTTTGGATGGTCCCACCTAGCCTTTTCCTGGCTATCCTGTTCATGATTTGGCTGGGAGCGCGCAGAGACGGATCCCTGGCAAAGATCTACTTCAGCTCTCTTGCCTTTTTGGTTGTTGTGTCCCTGATCCTATTTCCGGGTTGGACATCTGAGTGGTTCGCGACCTATTTGCGGTTGTTCCCTGATTTCTCGTGGGTTCGAACGCCTCTGATGGTGGTGGGAGAATTATTCCCGGGTGCAAGCGCACAAATTGCAATCGCTCTGAGCCTGGTGACTTTGGTTATGATGCTCGTGGAGTGGTATGGCATCGGGGAGCGGGAAGGCCGCGCCTTTCATTGGAAGCTGATGTTGACTCTCAATCTGCTTTACTTATTTAATTTGACCTCAGAAGGCATCTACCTCATCTGGTTATTCGCTCCAATGTTCAGCGTTTATAAGTATTTGATAGAGAAATGGCACGTTTCTGGTAGAATCATCGCTTGGGTAACAACCCTTACCTTGATTTTTGTTCATTGGCGTCGGTTTCAAATCACTCAAAATTGGCTGTCTGAGGAATCCGCTCTGGTCATCCTCTTGCTGCCTATGTTAACAATGGTAGGCTTGCAGTGGTTTAGGTGGTGGGCGACCGTCAGCCCTAAGGCACTGATTGACTCAATAAAAGTTTAAGGAGAAGTAAGAAATGGCAAAGAAAAGAGTTGGCATATTAACTGGTGGTGGAGACGTCCCAGGTTTGAATATCGCCATAAAATCAGTTGTTCTAAATAGCATTGATAGCGATTATGAGATCGTAGGTATTCGCCGGGGATGGCTTGGTTTGTTGAACTATAACATCGATGATGAAGAAACCCACGAACTTTACATCAGGGATTTGAACCCTATGGTGGTTCGCCGCGTGGATCGCACTGGCGGTACTTTCCTGCACACATCCCGCGCTAATCCATCCAGAGTACGCGCCAAGGATACGCCTGAATTCCTGGTCAATAGCAAATGGGGCAAGGTCGTGGATGAACTGGAAGAAATCACAGATTACACGGACCACATCCTCAACGTGATCGATCATCTCAAACTTGATTCCCTGATCACCATTGGCGGCGATGACACTCTCAGTTATTCCAATCGCCTGGTAAAAGAAGGCGTTAAACTGAACGCGATTCCCAAAACAATGGATAACGATGTCCTGGGCACGGAATACTGCATCGGCTTCTCAACTGCTGTGACACAGGCAGTCAATCTCATCACTAATTTCCGTACCTCCGTCGGCTCGCACGAGCGGATTGGAGTTGTGGAGCTCTTCGGGCGTAATTCTGGTGAAACTGCCCTGATCACTGGCTATCTGAGCTATGTAGACCGTACAATCATCTGCGAGGTTCCTTTCAACACGCAAGAAGTAGCTGAGCTGTTGGCATCAGATAAGCGCAACAGCAAGTCACATTACTCTTTGTGTGTCATTTCTGAAGGCGCTCATACTGATAGTGGCGAAATTGTTGAGTGGGGTGCGCCAGATGCGTATGGTCACCGGAAACTCGGAGGTATTGGAGAGGTGCTTTCGGACCAGATCAAAATCCTCACCGGGAATAATACAATGTATCAGAAACTTGGCTACCTGGTTCGCAGTGGTCCTGCCGACATGCTTGATCGCATGGTTGCCATGAACTATGGCGCACTGGCTATGCAACTGACAATGAAAAATGATTTTGGTCATTTGGTAGGTATTTTAGACGGTAATTATTCCATTGTCCCAATTGAGACGGTTATTAGCGGTAAGCGCCAGGTGGACGTTGATTTGTATTACGACAAGGAGAACTATCGTCCCAAGGTCAAGAACATTCTTGGTCTGCCTATGTTCCTTCATTAAGATTTAGTAAGAGCCTGCGGCTTTCCCGCAGGCTCTTTGGTGACATTATGAGTGCTGAATCGCAAGGTGTTTCCAATCAGCGCTACGCGCTGATCCCCAGAGTGTTGATATTTCCGGTCAGTGAGACAGGTCAGATTCTGCTGCTTGAAGGCGCGCGGGATAAAAAGATCTGGGCTGGTTATTGGAATGGTTTGGGCGGGCATGTGGAAAAAGGTGAGTCCGTCCCGACAGCAGCTAAACGTGAGCTGCTCGAAGAAAGTGGTTTGGTTGCAGACAAATGGATCTTTTGCGGCCAGGTAGTGGTGGATACGGGTCTGGACCGTGGAATCATCTTCTTTGTCTTCAAGGCAAAACAACTCCAAGGTGAATTGAGAGCTTCAGGCGAGGGCAGGCTGGCGTGGTATTCGCTGCGAAGTGCTTTAAAACTAAAACTGGTTGAGGATCTCTACACCCTCTTGCCGATCGTGATGCGTCAACGGACTAATGGACGACCTTTTTGGGGGCATTATCATTATGATGAGAAAGGTCAGTTAGTAATGTCATTCACCAGTTGATTTTTCCAGAAAAACCAACAGGGTATCTCCGTATTTGCGTGAATCAAACACCCGCAAATTTGCATAGGTTTTTTCAACCCACTCCAATGGGTTGATCTGAACAATAACCTGCCCATTATCGTTAAGAATTCGAGGATTCTGATCGATTATGTCAATGGCTCTCTCCCATAACCCTTTATATTGGGGCGGCGCAACGTAAACCAAGTCAAATTGTGGATCAGACTGGCTGGAGAGCCAACTGAACGCGTCTACCTGAAATACGCTCGCTTTCCCATCAAAATGTGTTACTGCGAGATTTTCTCGGATGGTTTTTACTGCCAGCCGACTGCTATCGAGAAAAGTCACTTCCCTTGCTCCCCGGCTGAGTGCTTCAATCCCAACCGCGCCTGTACCCCCGAAAAGGTCCAGCATCCGCACATCAAGAATCTCACCCCCAAGAATGTTGAATAGCGCCTCTTTTACCTTGTCGGTGATAGGGCGGGTAGTATCCCCAGGCACATGTTTGAGTCTTAACCCCTTGGCAGACCCCCCGATGACGCGCAGCATACCCATCCGATGCTCAATCCTGCCTGGCTTGCAAGCCAAGTTTGTGACGCATGTATTCGATCGTCTGGTTCAGTCCATCGCGCAGCTCCACTTTTGGCTCCCAGCCTAAAATTGTTTTGGCGCGAGTGATGTCCGGCTGACGGCGTTGTGGATCGTCCCCCAGTGTTTCGGCATACTCTGTGATGATCCCACTGGGATTGTGGCAGAGCTCGTTGATGATCAAAGCAAAGTCCTTGATCGATGTTTCTTCCGGATTGCCGATATTGACCGGCATATGCTCATCGGTCATCATCAGGCGGTAAATGCCCTCGATCAGGTCACTGACGTAGCAAAAACTGCGGGTTTGCTCACCTGTGCCATAAATGGTTAGTGGCTCTCCACGCAGGGCTTGCTGGATGAAATTTGGCACAACCCTGCCATCATCCAACCGCATTCTGGGACCAAAGGTGTTAAAAATGCGAACAATGTGCGTTTTCACACCGTGCACGTTGTGGTATGCCATGGTTAAGGCTTCCGCAAAACGCTTGGCTTCGTCATACACAGATCTTGGTCCAATCGGATCGCAATTTCCCCAATACTCTTCGCTTTGAGGGTGAACGGTGGGGTTGCCGTAAACTTCGCTGGTTGAAGCCAGCAAAAAGCGCGCTTTGTGGACTTTTGCTAAGCCCAGGCTATTGTATGTTCCAAGTGCTCCTGCCTTCAGAGTCTGGATTGGCAGATTGGGATAACCCAGCGGGGATGCGGGATTGGGGCTGGCGGGCGAAGCGAAATGCAGGATGTAGTCGAGTGGTTCATCAACTTGGATGAATCCAGAAACATCCTGCTGCATCAGTCGGAAGTTTGGGTTACCCTCAAGATGTTGAAGATTTACCCGATCACCGGTGACAAAATTGTCGAGACCGATCACCCGGTGACCTTCAGCCAACAGACGGTCAGTCAGATGTGAGCCCAGAAAACCAGCAGCACCAGTAAGTAAGATGAGCATAAGTACCCTTTCAGTATATGCCAGGGTTTCGGGTATAATCATGACCCTGAACAAGTGAGAATTATAGCATGCCCGAACACGACCCAACCAATTCGCTAAATCCAACCACTAAGGCGCTCGAAGCCTTACTTTTTGCAGCACCCGGTTTGAGTTCTGTAGAGCAATTAAGCCAGGCATTGAATGTTTCGAAGTCTGAGGTTGAGCAATCGCTTGAGGCATTATCTGCCCATCTTACCGTGGAGCATGGTCTGCGCCTGCAAAAGATCAGGAATCAATACCAGCTCATCACGGCACCTGAACATGCCGAAATGATCGAAAAATTTCTCGGTCTGGAGGTCACTTCCCGCCTGACCCAGGCTGCGCTGGAGGTGCTGGCGATTGTGGCATACAAGCAACCTACTACCCGGCCGGAAATTGACTCCATCCGCGGCGTCAATAGTGATGGTGTGGTGAAGAGTTTACTCGCCAAAGGTCTGATCGAGGAACTGGGACGTTCTGAAGCGATTGGGCGTCCGATCTTATATGGCGTGACCAACGAGTTTTTCCAGCATTTCGGTCTTGAATCGCTCGATCAACTCCCAACGGTGGATCTTGAAGGGCTGTTTGCAGCCAAACCATCGCCCGAAACAGAAGAAACGAGGTTTTTGAAAGACTGATGGAAGAACGCGTTCAAAAGATCATGGCGTCTGCGGGATTAGGTTCGCGCCGTGCCTGCGAAAAGTTAATTGAGGCGGGTCGTGTCAAGGTAAATGGGAAAGTCATCCATCTTGGTGATAAGGCTGACCCTGTCAAAGACATGATCACTGTGGATGGCAAGTTAATCCGGGTTTCAAACGAACGGATTTATATCGCTTTAAATAAACCTAAAGGGTATCTGTCTGATATCGACGAAAACCACCCTAAACCCACGGTTAACGATCTGATTGGCATCTCTGAGCCGCTTTTCGCGGTGGGGAGGTTGGATCTCGACAGCGAAGGGTTGATCCTGATGACCAACGATGGCGAATTGGCAAACCGCCTGACCCATCCGCGCTATCACCACGAGAAAGAGTACGAAGTCTTCGTAATCAAAACTCCAGACCAGGAACAGCTTGAAATCTGGCGCCGTGGTGTCGTCTTGGAGGATGGCACCCGCACACTGCCCGCGCAGGTGGAGATCATGGGCAGCTATAGCAACGGAGCCTGGCTGCGGATCATCATGTTCGAAGGCAAAAAACGCCAGATCCGCAAAGTAGGTGCGCGCATCGGACTGCCAGTTTCGCAGATCAAGCGAGTGCGCATAGGCACACTCAGACTGGGCAAGCTCAAATCCGGCGAATGGCGCCACCTGACCCAACGCGAAGTCTACCAGCTCCGAAAATCAGCCGGGCTGATTAAAGACGAGCCGAAGTAACTCGTCTCCAGGAAAAAACAAAGAAACAGCGCGAGAACCGCGCTGTTTTTATATGTCTTATGATGCAGATACTCTCTAGTTCAGTCGGAATGCATTTTTAGACCAATTCCGTTGGCCAATAACTGCAAGCAAAGACATGGCTTTAGGAGCACGAGGTTTTACTACTCTGCACCTTCGGTGACGGCTTCAGCGATTCCATTAGCCAAAGCTTCCTGTAGTTTTGCAGCCACTTCCGGGCTGATTGGATCTGTGCATTCTTCACGATCCATACGGCGGATGTAGCGCTTCAGGTCTTCCAATTCCACTACCGGGTACGGCGCTTGTGAGACGTCCCCGAGTTGGGTTTCTTTCAGGTAGACCACCATGATCGGTTTCAATTCAGGATGCATTTCAGTCGGGATGCCTTTTTCGGTCAGGTATCTGGTCAGCGTTGCAGAAGCTTCAGCGACTTCTTTGTCTGGCTTGCCTACGGTGTCCTGCCCCATCATTTTCTGGATGCGATTCTTTGTCTTGTGAACCCATTTCCCGTTCTGGTAGCTGATATCTCCAGTAGCGTTGACTGGGATTGGCAACCATAGACGGCAGGGACCGAGCAAGAGCATTGGTACAGGCGAACTGTAAACATAATATGTATATTCATGCCGCAGTTTTTCAAAAGAAGAGCCCAAAATCTCGTCATATCTCGGGGATCGTCCATAGCGATTTACGAAATTCAAACCAATTTGTGTCAGAAGAAAGCCGACAATCAGGCAGACATAGGAATATAGAATTTGCGACATATCTTTTTGAAAAGCAAAATAGAGACCCAAGCCCAGTACAGCCAGGCTTGTGAAGGTCATGAGATTGCCAATAAGTTTATAGCGCTTAATTTGTTTATCGTTTCTGACTAATTTCATTTTAATTCTCCGTTTTCCGAGATAGATTTTTTCAAGCCTGGCAATAGGTCGGCATCAATCGCCTGCACTGCTTGGGCTATGGCGCTCACCATGGTTTTTGCGTCCGAGCGTCCGTGTCCCACAAACACCAGATCATTTAACCCCAACAGCGGCGCCGAGCCAATTTCTGCAGGGTCCATCAACTGCTGCACCTTGCTGAAAGCGGGTTTTGCCAACAATGCGCCTACCTGGGTCCGTGTGCTGCTCATCAATTCATCCTTGAGCGTGCTCATGATCAGTTTGGCAACCGCTTCAATTGACTTGAGCATCACATTCCCTGTGAAACCATCCGTTACCGCCACGTCGACGGATCCGCCAAACAGCTCCTTACCTTCGATATTACCAACAAAGCCAGGCACCTGTTCTTTCAGCAGTGGGTGTGTCGCCTTGACAAGTTCATTGCCTTTGCCTTCTTCCTCACCGTTAGCGATCAAACCAATGCGAGGTTCGGTCACTCCGAGCATCAATCTCGCAAAGACTGCCCCCATTTGTGCAAATTGCACCAAAAATTCCGGTCTGCACTCCGCGTTGGCACCAACGTCCAGGAGAACGCTTCTACCGCCTTTTACGGGCAATGTGGCACATAGACTTGGTCGGATCAAGCCCGGGATCAAGCCGAAGATCTTACTACCAAAATACATCGCCATGCCGGTATTCCCCGCGGTTACGAAAGCCTGGGCGTCGCCATCCTTTACCAACTGCATTCCGACAGCCATCGTATTTTGCTTCTTGGCGCGGGCTTCCTGGATATGGTCGCTCATCTCGAGCCACTCTGGTGCATGCACCACCCGCACTCCCTCAAGGTCCTGGTTCAATTTTTTTAGTTCAGAGGTAAGCTGAACCTCGTCACCGACCAGGATGACGTTGATCCCTAAATCCTTGCTCGCAGTTACTGCCGCTTCCACTTCTGGAAAGGGGCGGTCATCACTGCCCATCGCGTCCAAAACAATTGTCTTCTTCAACCTAAACCTCAGATTCTGCTCCGCGTTCTTGACAAAGACCGCGGAACCGGTATAATTCAATCTCACGTTTGCGCTGGTGCTGGAATTGGCAGACAGGCGTGGTTGAGGGCCACGTGCCGCAAGGCGTGAGGGTTCAACTCCCTCTCAGCGCATTCGAAAAGAGCAATTATTTGCTCTTTTTATTTTAAGGAAATTCCCGGCGCAGCCATGTCAAGGGATTGACGGGTGTGCCCTGGATATCCACTTCAAAGTGCAGGTGCGGGCCAGTCGAGCGCCCGGTCGTACCAATAATTCCAATCAGTTGTCCAGATTCTACAATATCGCCTTGTTCCACCAAAATCTCGCTCAGGTGCATGTAGGTTGTATAGACGCCCATACCGTGGTCGATCACGATGCTGTTTCCGCGCACTACCTGGTCCGGGAAAACTCCAACCACCGTTCCGCGGGCTGGCGCGTAGACGTCTGTCCCTTTGCAGTAGCCCAGATCGAGACCGGTATGATAATAAACGCCAGGGTTGTCGTTATAGGTTCGCCGGCTGCCAAATTGCGAGATGATGCAGTCAGCGTCCTGGGCTGGTGAATACCACAGCCCGTCCCAATACTGCGCCGGGGTCACAGCCGCGATAACGCTCTTAAACTTGTCATTTTCAGCTTTTTCCGCTTCGGTACCAATGGATTCCGGATCGACCTGCAGAGGTTTGTCGGTCACATAATTTGCCGAACTGATCATCACCAGTTGATCAAAACGGTATTCGCGTCCGTCAGGGTAGGTCACTGTCATTGTCAGAGGGTACACTCCGGGCTCGGTCAGCGCATTAATGCCGCCATAAGCCATTTGCACACCTCCCAGGTCCACAAAAGTGGGCTGAATGGATGCCAGGTCAGCGTGGACCGTCACTGGCTGGTCGCTTTCAACTTTGATCAGGAACGTGTCGCCCTGGTAGAGCGGAAGGTTATCCAAAATGATGCTTTTGATACCAGGCAGAGCCAGATTGCTGCCATTCCCCTCAGAAGAAGGCATGTAGTAAGTATCCATCGGCATACCCATAGTTGGGCTTGCCAGTCCGTTCATCTCTGCTAGCAGCCAAGTATTCTTGCCGCTCAAGACGCTGGCTTCCAAAAAGGACTGCCCGGGTTTGATGGCGGGCATCGTGGTCATAAAACTGCCGTTTTCCTGGATGGTCATGATGATCTCGCGCCCGATGAACAGCTCCGAAGGGCTCGTCAGGCGGTTGGCTTTTACCAAAACTGCCGTGTCGGTCTGACTGCGCCGGCTTAGGCTGGTCAGGCTTGAACCCAGAGTCACATACTCAGTCGTCAACACTCCCTGCATCCCCTCAAGGCTCGGTATTTGCAGCCGGTCTCCCGGGCGCAGCATATCGTCGGGCTGGATGTTGTTGAGCGTCATCAACTCGTCAAGGGTGGTGTCAAAGCGCTGTGCGATCCACGAGAGCGTGTCGCCATATTCCACAATGTAAACCGGGTAGGTTGCCTGAGCTTGCGAAGGGCGCAGCCCTATGCCAAAAAACAAGGGAATCAAAAAGAGAATAGCGAGCAAAAAACGTCTGGCTAAAAAACTCTTCCTGAGGTTGGTATAATCTGCCATAATCAAATTATTAGTTTACCATAGGCTTTGAAAAGGCGCGCAGAATGAGAATTACAACCTGGAATGTCAACGGAATACGAGCGGTCGTCAACAAGGATGGTTTCACCTGGCTGGATGAAGTTAAGCCCGATATCCTGTGTCTGCAGGAGATCAAGGCCAAGCCGGAACAGGTGCCCCAATTGCTCCTTGAACACCCGGAATATCAAAGCTTTTGGCACTCCGCTGAGCGCCCGGGGTATAGCGGCACGGCGGTCCTCTTTAAACCGGAACCGCTTTCGATTAAGACCGGACTGGACATGGAAGAATATGATGACGAAGGACGCACCATCTGCATGGAGTATCCGGATTTCTTCCTTTACAATATCTATTTCCCCAATGGCGGGCAGGAGAATAAACGCGTTCCCTTCAAACTTGGCTTTTATGCCCGCCTGCTCGAACTGTGCGACCAGCATCATGCCAGGGGCGAGAAAGTCATTATCACTGGGGATTTCAACACCGCTCACAACGAGATCGACCTTGCCAATCCGAAGTCAAATCAGAAAAACACCGGCTTCTTACCTGAGGAGCGCGCCTGGATTGATAAGTTCCTTGAGCACAATTTTGTCGATGCCTATCGCGCCCTCTACCCAGACAAAGTCGGCTACACCTGGTGGGATTACCGCACCAATGCCCGTCCGCGAAACGTCGGCTGGCGGCTGGACTACTTTTTGGTCAGCTCTGAGCTGATGCCGCGCGTGGAAGCTGTTGAAATTCACGACGAGATCATGGGTTCTGACCACTGCCCGGTGAGCCTGATCTTGAAGGATTAGGGTTAGGGGGAGAAGTTACTTTTCTCCCTAAAAAATGGTCACCCCCTCGCAGAATTCCCAGGGAAATTGGTTGACTTTTTGACCTATTTCGGGTAATATCGTTGGGCATCGTGGCGAGGTAGCTCAACGGTGGAGCAGTGGACTCATAAGCCATTGGTTCTGGGTTCAAATCCCAGCCTCGCCATTTGCTTTTTCTTGATTGCTAAACTATTATTAAAATGATAGAATTCTGCCAATATAGGGAAGGGAATACCTAAATCATGGCAAAATGTCCATATTGCAAAGAGAAAATACGACGCGGTGCCGTTGTTTGTAAACATTGCGGTAGGGATCTACCATCAAAACAATTAGCAGGTCCTATAAATAAACGAGCTGGATTATTAACAATTCTCATCTTGTTAGGTTTGTGTTTTCTGATTACTACGATAAGTAATGCTCTCAAAAAAGCTGAAATTGCTCGAGACCCTGTTGCTGCTACGATCAATGCTATGGACACAGCAACCCAGAAAGCGATACCAACAATAACTAAGACTCCCAGACCTACATCAACTTCTGTTCAGGATGGATCCATCCAAATATTAATGGACGTGGTTGGTCTTACCAAAGAAGACGCTATTATTGCTTTCGAAAAAATGAAATCAGTTGGATACTCTCGCTTGACTAAACTTGAGTTTTCCAAAGAAATGACTCCTCTGAAATTTTACTTAGCCAACACTGAGTTCACAAAAACGACAATCCTTTCATTTGTTGGTTCTGAACTTTTTGGAATAAATCATGGGGGTGACAAACAACTCTACGATCGTGATGCTGGGGGTGTACTTGACAACATCCAAAACTACGTTTTACCCGAAGAAGATAAGGGTACATACATTGTCCTTGCAGAGCAAACTGTTAAAAGCGCCTTAAAATCCCCCTCAACCGCTAAGTTCCCTACCTCCATTTTTCAAGTGAACGAGTGGAAAGTGGGCCGTGATCATGATGTAATTACTGTTGTTTCCTGGGTTGATGCCCAAAACTCATTTGGCGCTATGATCCGAAGTAATTTTGCAGTCCAATTTAGTTATTCCACGAATGAACTTTTGTATCTGTTGTTGGATGGACAAATCCTTTTTGGATCTGAACATTGATATTGCCTAGAGCTATTTGCCCCTGATGATGATCAATATCTCTTTACCAAAAGAGGTCAAATTGACCCTGGTTGTTTTAGTTTAGATGTTTCGTTGTATCTTCACTTTTCCTCCTTTTTGCAATTCAGTGAATAGTTTAAATGTCAATTCTAGGAGGCTTCCACTAGCGTGTTAGCGTTCCACATTGGCTAAACGAGGAGCAGTGGACTCATAAGCCATTGGTTCTGGGTTCAAATCCCAGCCTCGCCATTTTTTATTTAAGATGATAGGCGCACTGATCTTTCCGGTCTCCCGGTCGAGCACTAATGATTGACCGACGGTCTCCACTATTTATATCTGCCTTAACGTAAAAGTCATTTTCAGCGTTAGCCTGTTCTCAGCAAGAAGTAGATGGGTATCATACGCCCGGCATAATCAGGGGTTTTGAGGCAAATACCGGGGTTATAATTAAACCAACCCCAGGCGGACTGGGATGAAAAATATCATGAGGGATTCGTTATGCTGACCTGGACCGAGATCGAGACTCGTGCAGTTGCCTTTCAAAAACGTTGGAAAGATTGCACCGGTGATGAACGGCAAGAAGCTCAAACCTTCGAAAAAGACTTTATGTATGTCTTTGGAGTGGACTGGCACGACGGTCTTCATGAACACCCGATCATCAGCCTTGATGGCGTCTTAAACTATATCGATTACCTTCTTCCCGGCAAGATCCTGATTGAAATGAAATCCCGCGGCAAGTCCTTGGACGCCGCTTTTACTCAAGCCATGCAGTATGTTCGGGCTCTCAAGCCTGAGGAGCAGCCAGAACTAGTTGTTGTTTCAGATTTTGAAACAATCAAGGTCTATAACACATCCAAACAACACCACTACAAGTCCTTCAAGGTTAATTCTTTCAAATCCCATGTACGCATTTTCAGTCTCCTGACCGGTCATGGAGCTGATCCGAATATCCGCACCGAAATTGAGCTCAACACTGACGCCTCCTACAAGATGGCAAAACTTCATGATGCCCTCAAAGAAAATGGCTACAAGGGGCACGAACTGGAAGTCTATTTGGTGCGTCTGTTATTCTGTTTGTTTGCTGATGATACGGGCGTGTTTGAAAAAAGCTCTTTCTACAACTACCTGAAAGCATCCAACCCTGATGGGTCGGATCTTTCCGGCAGGCTGACCTTGCTTTTCTCGACTCTCGACACACCTGATGACAAACGGATGAAGAACCTTCCTGATGAACTCAAGCGCTTTCGATACATCAACGGCAACTTGTTCAGCGAACGTCTGGCTCCGCCCTTCTTTTCCGCGAAAATGCGTGAGACCTTGCTGGAATGCTGTGATTTTGACTGGACCCAAATCAGTCCGGCTATCTTTGGCGCTATGTTCCAGGGGGTCATGAACCCGCAGGAACGGCGGGAATTAGGCGCCCACTATACTTCCGAAGAGAACATCCTCAAGGTTATCCGCCCCCTCTTTTTGGATGAGCTGTATGAAGAATTTGAACGCTCCAAGAACACCACCGCCGAACTTCAGGCTTTTCATAAGAAAATTGCCTCACTTACCTTTCTGGACCCTGCCTGTGGTTGCGGCAATTTCCTGATCATCACTTATCAGAAGCTGCGCGAACTGGAATTTCAAGTGCTCAAGTTGCTCAATGACAATCAGATGGTCTTGTTTGATGCCCCCACCAAAGTCAGCGTCAATCAATTCTATGGGATAGAACTCGAAGAATTCCCCTGTGAAATCGCCAAAGTTTCCATGTTGCTCATGAAACACCTCATGGACCAGGAAATCAGCCACTACTTTGGCGGAAATTTTATTGATTATCCTATTCGGGATAACGTCAATATTGTCAACGCTAACGCCTTGCGAATTGACTGGAATAAGGTCATCCCGGCGAGTAAGCTCAATTACATCATGGGCAATCCGCCATTTAATGGCGCGCGAACCATGAGCTCGGAGCAAAAAGCGGATCTAAACCTTGTTATTGGTGATCTACAAAATTCAGGTAATCTTGATTTTGTCACACCGTGGTACAAAAAAGCCGCGGACATGATGGATTCCAACACTTCAATCCAGTCCGCGCTTGTTTCAACGAATTCAATCGTCCAGGGTGACCAGGCTGGCATCCTGTGGGAATATATGTTTGACCGTAGGTTTGAAATCAACTTTGCTTATCGCACTTTCAAATGGTCAAATGCGGCTAAGGGAAAAGCTGCAGTTCACTGTGTGATCGTTGGTTTCGCCAAAGAGGGCACCTGGCAAAAGCCTAGAACGATCTTTGACGGACTGATTGCGAGAAGAACATCTCAAATAAATCAATACCTAATTGACGCGCCTAATGTCATCATCAAGAGTCGATCTCAACCGTTATGTGATGTTCCAGAAATAGGCATTGGCAATAAGCCGATTGACGATGGTAATTACCTTTTTACTAAAGATGAAATGGACGAATTCATCAGCAAAGAACCCGGTGCAGCTCAATACTTCCGTCCATGGTATGGTGCAAAAGAATTTATTAACAGACAGCCCAGGTATTGTCTGTATGTTGCTGAAGTTGCTCCCAACGAACTGCGCAAAATGCCACTTGTCATTGACCGAATTAACAAAGTGCGTTTGTTTCGTCTTAATAGCAGAAGTCAAGGAACCGTAGATTTAGCCCAACAACCGACAAAATTTCATGTTACAAACGTACTACGGTCAACATATTTGCTAATTCCTCGGGTTTCCTCTGAAAGGAGAGAATGGGTGCCGATTGGTTTCATGAAACCTCAAGACTTATGCTCGGATGCAACAATCGTCATGCCCAATGCGACCTTGTATCATTTTGGAGTTCTAACCTCGTCAGCCCACATGGCTTGGATGCGCACGGTGGCTGGCAGACTGAAAAGTGATTATCGTTATTCAAAAGATATCGTCTACAACAATTTTCCTTGGCCGGAAAAGACCGAAGAGATGGTTGCGCGGGTTGAAAAAACTGCACAGGGTATTCTTGATGCCCGTTCCAACTATCCTGATCGTTCTTATGCTGATCTTTATGATTCGCTTTTCATGCCCCCAGACCTCCGCAAAGCCCACATCGCCAATGACAAAGCGGTTTGGGAAGCCTACGGCAAAGCCTGGCCATTCGAGGACGAACCCGCCTGCGTCGCCTACCTTATGAAACTCTACCGACATGTTACTGAGATCTAGTAAACGACTAGGAAATAAATGAAGCAAGTTTTTCTAGTTGACAACTATCTATTCATAATTAGTAGGGAGAAAACTGCGTCATGGATACTGCCCACCCACACACTATAAAAAAGTTTGAGTTAATTGAGGCTTACGTTAAGGTATGGTCTCAAAAACTATTAAATAATCCCAAATGTGACGGAATAGTTTTTATCGATTGTATGAGTAATAGTGGTGTTTATCAAGACGAGGAGGGTAATACGGTTTTTGGTACCCCTATCCGTGTCTCCAATTATTTAAGTAATGTCATGGAAAAATACCCGCAAAAACAGGCCAAGCTCTATTTCAATGACAAATCGAGTGAAAAGATTGAGGAATTGAAAACACACTTGCCTTCCGATACCAGCAACTTTTCCATCAAAACTAGTGTGCTTGATGGAAATGATCTACTAAAAGAATTCAAGTTGGATTCCGCCGGATTTTGTTATCTTGTTGTATACGATCCTGACCAAGCCTCAATAGATTGGGGCGCATTAGCTCCATTTATCAATAATTGGGGTGATGTTATTATCAATCATATGGTGTCCGACACGATTAGAGCTGTTCCACAGGTCAAAAAACCATCAGCAATAGATAAGTATGAACATACATATCTTACAGATTTCCAAGAACTCTCATGGTTAGGCAGTGACCGAGTAGCCTACGAAAACAAGGTGCTCGAGATAATACATAGTTTGCGTGGAAACATTTCTCGCCGTCGGTATTATATTGCTTCTTTCCCCTTCTTTAATACTAAAAATACTATCGTTTACGAACTATTGTTGGGCACGGGCAGTATTGAAGGGTTCAAAGCCTTCAAGAAATTAGCTTGGCAGACCTTCGGAGGAAAATCCTCTGGCAAGAAGACTTACGGAAAAGAAAATCAATTTATGATCGATCCAGAAAATGAAACCATGCTCACTACATATACTGATGAAAATTGTTACTATCCAAAAGATATTGCTAATTATTTGCATAAGTTATTCAATGGCCAAGAAAACGTGCCACTTAAAAATGTATGGGCTGCTCTTAATGAACACCCTGTGTTTCCTTCTGATGGATTCAGAAATGAAGTTAGGGAATGTCTTAAAACAACTTTCGGTGATAAAGTTACACTCACTTCAATTTCATTTACAGGTAAGAAATAAGTAGGATGGAACAAGTAAAGGGTTATTTCGAACGTAAGTCAATGCTCTATAAGACCGGCGTTGAGTATGGTGATTTCACAATGAATCATGTATTGGGGTGTTCGCATGGGTGTAAATATCCCTGTTACGCATTCTTGTTAGCAAAACGATTTGGAAAAGTCAAATCTTATGAAGATTGGATTAATCCAAGAATTGTGGATAACACAGTTGAATTACTTGCTTCAGAACTGCCACGTTTTGCAAATAAGATTAAGTCCGTTCACTTGTGTTTCACTACAGACCCATTCATGTTAAATGTGCCTGAGATTAAAAATGTTTCACTGAAATCAATCAGACTAATCAATCAATATGGCATTAAATGCAGTGTGTTAACCAAGGGCATCTTGCCTTTGGAGTTAAGCGAACAATCAAAAATTAATGAGTACGGAATAACGCTAGTTTCTCTTGATGAGGACTATCGCAGAGAGATAGAACCTGGGGCGGCTGCATATTCTGATCGAATTACATCTCTAAAGAAATTGGCGGAGGTGGGTTGTCATACTTGGGTTAGCATCGAACCTTATCCGACCCCGAATATTATCGACCAGGACCTTAAAACAATCCTAGAATCTGTTGATTTCGTGGACAAAATCATTTTTGGTAAGTTGAATTACAACAAAATGGCGTCTTCTTATCCACAAAAAAAGGAATTCTATAAAGGCTGTGTCGATCAGGTCATCAGTTTTTGTAAAAAAAGGAAAATAGATTATCACATCAAGGATAAAACTCTGCAGTGAAAGGTCGTTAGTCTAGATCTGTGTCCGTAAGTAGGTTGGGGTGTGAAAATCGATCCAGTTTTGGTAGTGGCAGGCCCCCGTGCCTGCCTTGGGTAGCCACAGGGGGCTACCCCTACAAGAATATCGGTTGGAGACCTATCGGTCGACGACTTCGCGCGGCCTGTGCCCGCAACTTCCTGGTTGACGCATCCCGCAAGGGGAAGCCCAGGGACCATTCCATCACCCATCACCCACCATCTATCACCTAAAACCCCTTGAAAACATAGAACAAATGTGCTAATATATGCTCGCGTGATTGTATTTACAATCCGGCACATTAACAAAATAGGTATTTGCATTCAAACCGCCCTTCTGCACCATCAAAAAACATTGCAATTATTGCAATTATTGCAAATAAGGCTCGCGATGACGGGAGATGTAGAGTACGGCTGGGCCTTGGTCCATCCGCTGGGTGCTATACATCCGTGCTTTGGCGGTGGGAGCAAGCCCCCACCGTACGAATTAAACCTGACCGTACGGAAGGGCTTTGGTCCATCCGCTTTGCTGGATTATCGGACTCGTGGCGGTGGGAGTAAATACTGCTCGCTTCGCTCCCAACATCATGTCCACCACCGTAGGGAAGTAAACCTCCACTGTATGGATGGGCCTTGGTCCATCCGCTTTGCTGTATTGTCATGTATGAATAGAATGGAAACCCAAAGGTCAATTCCAGCTCCCGGACTTTGCCCGCAACGCGGTGAATGGATATGAGCAGGTGGGTGAGATCGAGGGGAGAAGGAGTTGCCTGTGCGGTTCCCCAGCCCCGATAGCGGATGATATAATGACTCAACTACACTTACCTGAGGTATTCATGGCTGAATTCATCACCATCGCACAAATTGACGCGGCGACAGACGCCGTCAGGGCGCGCATTCACGCCCAGCCCCAAATCGCCCTCATTCTTGGATCTGGTCTGGGTCAATTGGCAGATTCTGCCGAAAACCCCACCATCATCCCTACCCGCGAGATCCCTCACTGGCCTGTTTCAACAGTCCCCGGGCACAAGGGTCGCCTGATCATCGGGCAGCTCGAGGGCAAAGAGGTGCTTGTGCTGCAAGGGCGAACCCATTACTATGAAGGTCACTCCATCTCGCAGATTGGGCTTCCCATCCGCGTGATGCAGCGCCTGGGCATCAAAACTCTGATCCTCACCAACGCCTCCGGCGGCTTGAACGACGATTTTCGCCCTGGAGACCTGATGCTGATCAAGGATCATCTCGCGCTTCTGCCAATGGCTGGCGCGAATCCGCTACGGGGACCCAACCTGGACGAGTTTGGACCGCGTTTCCCGGTTATGAGCGCCGTTTATAACCCCGAACTGATCCAGCTCGCCGAAGAAACTGGCGCATCCCTCGGGCTGACGCTCAAAAAAGGCGTGTATGTCTGCCTTTCCGGTCCATCCTTTGAGACACCCGCTGACTGCCGCTTCCTGAAAATGGTTGGCGTCGATGCGGTCGGTATGTCCACCGTCCCCGAAGCGATTGTCGCCAAGCACGGTGGGATGAACATCCTCGGCATTGCTACCATCACTAACAAAATCGACCCGGACGGGACCAACAAAGCCACCCATGAAGAAGTGCTTGAGGTCGGCGATAAGATCGCCCCGAACCTGATGAGCCTGCTTAGGGGTGTGCTGCGCCGCCTGTAAAGAAAATTAGCTGACCAATATGGAATACGTCATCAAATTCCTGGCGGATTTTGAGGTCCCGATTTACCTGATACTCGGGATTGTTGCCGTGGTGTATCTGCGGCGAATCGTGATCTCGCTCGAGGAAAAACGCACGGCTATCTTTGGGCTGGAGCGCGAAGCTGCCCAACGCAAGGTGACCGCCGCTGCATCGATCCTGATCCTGGTTGGGCTGATGACCGTCATGGAATTTGTGGTCGCCACCTTCCTGGCAGGCGAGCTTGACCAGGCACCAACCTTCGCCACCTCTACGATCGAGGTGCTCACCACCCCCACCACGACGCTGTCGGGCTCCAT
>Ga0079098_1020512_pt1 | contig 19826 bp, 18 predicted proteins | sample ADurb_H2B_01_Slu_FD_74559 | JGI IMG/M metagenome (GOLD analysis project Ga0079098, IMG submission 74559) | Active sludge microbial communities from Illinois, USA, of municipal wastewater-treating anaerobic digesters - ADurb_H2B_01_SludgeMetaT... | ecosystem: Engineered > Bioreactor > Anaerobic >...
GGCCTTTTTATGTGTATTGTTTAGATTGAATTAATTTCTTGATTTCCTCTATTTTTGCTTTTATTGAGTTTAATTCTGCTTCGTATTTTTTTACAGTAGTTCCAGGAACATGTACTTGGGTTCCAGCTAACATCCATTCCCTTTCTTCTTCTACCTCTTCAAATAAATCTTCTTTTTTCTTTAATTCAATTTTTAGCTCTTCCAAATTCATTTCTTCTAATTCCTTATTAGCCATTTTCTATCCTCCTCTTCTTATTATAAGTAATCCTGAAATTTCCTTCTGATAATTAACTGAAGAATACTTTACCCTACTGCAGGGGTTTGAGAAGGGGCTTTTTTGCTCTTGAGACCGAGAGCAAATATTCCACCTAATACGGGTAAGCAAATTAATAGGTGGACAGCATAGGCAATCCCCATGTGTTCGGCTAATATTCCAACAAGACCAACTCCCAGTCCCCCAATTCCGATACCAAAGCCTAACATTAGTCCGGAGGCCATAGCAGCATTCTTACTAATAATTTCTTGGGCTACAACTACTGTTACTGAGAATGAAGCTAATAGGGCTGCTCCGGCCAAAGCCAAGATAAAATAGCTTAAAATACCGCTAGTATTAAGGAAAAGATAAAATAAAGGGCTAGCTAAGATTAGGGAACCCACAATAACATACTTTCTTCCCAATAAATCAGAAAGATACCCTCCGACAATTCCACCAATGGCTCCGGAAAATAGCATTAGAAACATTAAACGGCTACTTGCTAAAAGGGAAATATTACTGTGTTGTAGATACAGGGGCAGAAAAGCTACTAGCCCAAAATAAGCAAGGGAGCGGAAAGCTACTACTAGGACAACTTTAGTTAACTCTACTCCGGAGGAACGAAGAATAGGCCATAGCGGAGGTGGAGCAGGTTTAGCCTTAACTGGATCTCTGGGGGCAGCAAACCAAAGTAGAATAGCCACAAATATACCTGGTAATATAAAGATGGGAGTGAGTTCAAGACCATAATTTTGAGTAAAGGGGACAACCATTAGGGGTGTAAGGGCCCAGCCTATATTTCCAGCAGCGACAAAAAAAGCTTGAAAAAAGCCTTTTCTTTCTCCACTAACGGCTGTAACCATAGCTGAGGCTTGTGGGTGAAAGGCAGCCGTTCCCAAACCGGATAAAGCAGCTACAAGAATAAGTAAAGGATAGCTTTTCAGTATCCCTATTAGCCCAATTAAAACTGCCATCCAGATAGTTCCGGCGTAAACCATCCAACGCTGATTTTTTTGATCCACCAGATAACCGAAAACTGGTTGTAGTAGTGAAGAAGTAATAGTAAAAGCAGAAATTAGAAAGGCCCCTTTGCTTACTCCCAAGCCTGTTGCTATCATAAAAGGAAGCAATGTTTGAATATAATTCATATACCAGTCGTTAAACAAATGGGCTAGAGAGATAGCAAATATTTTTCCTTTGTGAGGTGTTGCCATTGTAAATCCCTCCTATTTTAAATATTTTTATATGTAGTAAGAAAAAATTCCAGATTTTTTATCCTCCTTTCAATGTCTTCTTTAAATTCCTCTAGAACCTCCAATCCTTTATTGGTAATTTTATACCACTTCTTTGCTGGCCCAGAGATATCAGTTTCCCAGTAAGATTCTACGGCACCTTCTTTTTCTAGTTCCTGCAACTTTCGATAAATTACAGCGCTATCTGCAAAACAATAAGGTATTTCACTTTGCATTGCTTTTAATAGTCCTGCACCGTAAGAATCTCGCCTAGCCAAGAAAAGTAAGATAAAGGCTGGGGCATGCCGATAAGTTTTTTCCTTTTTAGCTGCCTTGGTCATTTTATCACCCCTATAATGTATAATGCTACTATATGTATATTACATATAGTAGCATGGAGATATTCTACTGTCAACAAAAAAATTCCTAGCGTGTTGTAAAGGTATTGAATTTTTAGGATAGAACATACCTTATTAGAAAAATATCTTCTCACAATAATAATAATGGGGGAATGGCGATGAAAATTGAACATATAGCTTTATGGACCAAAGATATTGAGAAATTAAAGGATTTTTATTTGAATTACTTTAATGGGGTTGCTGGAAATAAGTATTATAATCCTACTAAAAATTTTGCGTCTTACTTTATTTCTTTTTCCTCAGGGGCTAGGCTGGAGTTGATGCAGATGTCAACAATTCCGAAAAATTTAAATGATGTCTATAGGCAGTATCATGGTTTAATCCATTTTGCTTTTTCTGTAGGTAGTGAGGAGAAGGTTAATGCATTAACCAATAGGCTAAGAAGCCTTGGCTGTAGAATAGTTAGTGAGCCTCGGTATACCGGGGACGGATACTATGAAAGTTGTATTCTAGATCCTGATGGAAATCGGATAGAAATTACTGTTTAATGTAAAGGAGTTCAGATGAAAGCAATTATTTTAGCGGCAGGCTATGCCACTAGGCTTTATCCTTTAACCTTAAATAAACCTAAGGCCTTACTGACTATTGGGGGAAAAACAATCTTAGATTTCCTTATTGATCAACTGGAAGGAATTGAAGAAGTAAAGGAAATTATTATAGTCAGTAATCATAAGTTTATTAGAAGTTTCCAAGACTGGCAAAGGTTACGGATTACTAGTAAAGATTTAAAGATTATTGATGATGGGACTGTCAGCCATGAGCAGAGGCTAGGGGCTATAGGGGATATAAATTTGGTCATTATGAGAGAAAGGATTAAGGAAGATCTTTTTATTTTGGCCGGAGATAATATTTTTACTTTTTCCTTAAGGGATTACGTAAAATATTTTAAAGAGAAAAATAAAGACTGCATCTTAGTCCAAGAAATAGACCAAGAGGAGGAACTACGGCGTATGGGGGTAGCAATGGTGGATACCCAGGGGAGAGTAATACACTTTGCAGAGAAACCAGAAAAACCAGCATCTAAAATTGGTGTTTTTGCCTTGTATATCTACCGCAGGGACACCTTACCTCTCTTTAAAGAATATCTAGCTGAGGGAAATATCAAGGATGCCCCTGGTCACTTTCTAGAATGGTTATATTTAAAGAAGGAGTTATACGCTTACTTTTCTCAAGGGGATTGTTTTGATATAGGGACTCCGGAATCTTATCTGAAAGTTAAAAAAATTTTGGAACTTAGAAGGAATTTTATTACATAATAGGAATATTATTATTATACTTTATTAAGTAGTTAAGAAAGTACCTGCTGATTAAGGAGAGAAAAATATGGCGGAACTTAGATGGAATCCTTTACTGCAAACATGGACAATGGTTGCCTCTAATAGACAATCCAGGCCCCATCTTCCTAAGGACTGGTGTCCTTTTTGTCCTGGGTCTGGCAGAGTGCCTGAAGGCTATGATGTATATGCTTATAATAATGACTTCCCAGCCTTGACAACAAACCCCGGAGAACCAGACTTTCCTGGCGGAGGTCCTTATAAGGTTGCTCCTAATTATGGTAAATGTGAGGTCATTCTTTACTCACCAGACCATTATAGTACCCTGGCCTCTTTATCAGTAGATCACCTATCTAAATTAGTAAATCTTCTAGCCGAAAGATATTTTGTGCTATCTCAGGATCCTAAAGTAAAATATATTTTTCAGTTTGAGAATCGGGGGGAAGAGGTGGGGGTAACTATGCCTCATCCTCATGGTCAGATTTATGCTTATTCCTTTTTACCACAGAAAATTCAAATTGAGTTAAACAGCTGCCAGAAATACTATCAAGATCAAGGCCGCTGCTTAATTTGTGATATGAATAAAGAAGAAAGTAATTTTGCTCAGCGCATTATTATGGAAAATGAAAGTTTTCTGGCCTATCTTCCCTTTTTTACCGACTACCCTTACGGTCTATTCTTAGTTAGCAAGAATCATCGGGGAAATATAACTGAACTCAGTGAACAAGAAAAAAAGGACTTAGCTGTCATGTTAAAGAATATTGCCGGCACCTTTGATAATTTATTTAATAAGACCTTTCCTTATATGATGTGCCTCCATCAGACCCCGGTCAACTGCGAAGAATATGCTGATGCTGGGAAGTACTATCACTTTCATCTTGAGTTTTATCCTCCCCTTAGGGAAGCAAACAAAATAAAATTTTATGCTTCCTCGGAAATGGGAGCATGGGCAGCTTGTAACCCTATGGCAGTTGAACAGACAGCGGAATTACTTAGGCAGGCTTATAAAAGGTTCACTGCTGACTAGGAGGTAATTAAATGAATAAGATAAATGGATTAAAAGAAATATTTTCTCAAAATTATGGTCATGATAGTCGCCCTTTACACTGCTTCTTTGCTCCTGGACGGGTTAACTTAATTGGTGAGTATACAGACTTTAATGGAGGCTATGTTTTTCCTGCAGCTTTATCTCTGGGGATTTACGGTATGCTAAAGTTTCGTCAGGATAAGTTGATTCAGCTAAAGTCTACTAATAATCCATTGCCAGTGAGGGTTGATTTAGAGAAATCGATAAGTTACCAGCAGGAAGACGGTTGGGGTAACTACCCTAAAGGAGTTATAAAATATTTACTAGAAAGGGGATATTCATTAAAAGGCTGTGATATTATGTTTTCTGGTGATTTGCCTGACGGGGCAGGACTCTCGTCTTCAGCAGCTATCTTGGTTTTGACAGCTTACATGCTCTGCTACGCTAATGGTGATAGGCAGATTGATAGAACTGTCTTAGCTAAATTGTGTCAAGAGGTGGAGAATAGATTTATTAAGGTAAACTGCGGTATTATGGACCAGTTTTCCGTGGCTGTGGGTAGAAAAGATCATGCCATATTACTGGACTGTGAAACTTTACACTATAAATACATACCTTTTATTCTAGAAAAGCAAAGACTCATAATTATGAACTCTAATAAGAAAAGAGAACTAACAGACTCCAAATATAATGAACGCCGCAGTGAATGTGACCAAGCTTTAGCCATTATTCAGGGTCATCGACCAATTGCTAATCTTTGTCAAGCTAGCCTAACTGAAGTAGAGGAGTATCTCCAGGATGATATCCTACGCCGGAGGGCTAGACATGCTGTCTCAGAAAATAATCGAGTACTTAGGGCAGTTAACCTTTTAGAACAGGGGGATATTCCTGGCTTTGCCAGCTTAATGACCCAGTCTCATTTATCTTTAAAAAATGACTTTGAAGTTTCTGGCCCAGAGCTAGATTGTCTAGTGGATAATGCTCTTAGAGCTGCCGGCTGCCTTGGCGCTAGAATGACTGGAGCTGGTTTCGGTGGCTGTGCTATTGCTTTAGTGGAGAATGATAAATTAGAAGATTTTCAAGTTAATGTAGCTAAAGGATATAAAAAAGGGACTGGTCTAACTGCGGAATTTTACCTAGCAGGGATTTATGATGGTGTAAAGGTGTTATGAACATTTATACCCATTTATATAAAGGGCTAAGCTGTTATTGCCTAGAAAATGAGGAAATTCGCTTGGTGGTAATACCAGAACTAGGGGCCAAGATTGCCTCGGTGGTTTATAAACCTCAAGCCTTTGAAGTGTTTTTTCAACCAACAAAAGGGGCCTACCAGTTAGCTGAGTATGGTGCAAATTTTGCTGACTATGATACCTCAGGGGCTGATGAGATGTTTCCCACCATTGATTCTTGTCTTTACCCCTACAGTGACTATGTTGGAAGGGAGATTCCAGACCATGGTGAACTCTGGAGCAGACCATGGGATGTTAGGGTCATTGATGGTCAGTTGGTTGCGGAGGTTCAAGGAACAGCCCTTCCTTATGTTTTTACCAGGAATATTACCCTAGAAGGAAACAATATTCACCTGGAGTATAAAGTACGAAATTTAGGTAAAGTTTCTCTCTATGGTTTATGGGCTTTTCACGGTCTGGTAAACTGTGATGAACTTACTAAATTAATTCTTCCAGACACCGAAAAGATAATAAATGTCCATAATAGTCAATTGTTAGGACCCAGAGGAACAGAACATAGCTTTCCTCTAACTCAGAGTCCAAAGGGGAAAGGGATTTCTCTAGATATAGTAGGCACTAAATCCCTTAGAAAGACAGAAAAAATCTATGTTCAGGGTAAGTTAGGAGAAGGTAAGGCTGCTCTGAGCTTGAACCGGGGGAGACTATTATATGAGTTAAGGTTTCCTAATGTTAAAGTACCTTATCTAGGAATATGGTTAAACCAAGGCGGATTTAAAGGGGAATATAATTGTGCTTTGGAACCTTCTACCGGTTATTATGATTCCTTGGAAATAGCCCAAAAGCTAAATAGTTTACAGCCCATAGGATCTGGGCAGACCAGCCAGTGGTCTTTAGATATCCAACTTAAATCTTTGGTTGATAAAAGGTAGGTTAAATAATGCAGGATTTTACATTGTCAAGTTTTAAACCAGGAAATAGCACCAATGATGGGCAGATTATGAACCTAATCAGGCGTTGCGGACCCATATCCAGGGCGGAAATTGCCAAATTGACAGGACTAACCCCCCCTACTATTACTAGCATTACTAACAAATTATTGGAGCTTGGGCTAATCATGGAATATATGATTGGGGAATCTAGTGGTGGGCGACCCCCGCTCCTGCTAAAGATAAACCAAAATATCGGCCAAATTATCCTAATCAATATCCGCTCCCAAAAGATGATGGGTTACTTAGTTGATCCTGAATTTAAGGTACAATATCAAGATATGAAAAGTATCCAGGGAAGAGAAAAAGAAGAGATTCTCCAGTTAATGCTAGACATGATTAATAGGTGCCAACAGAAAGCAATTACTCCGGCGGTAGCTGTTGGAGTGGTGGTTCGAGGACCGGTTAAATCCCAGGAAGGAATATCTGTATTTGCTCCTAACATTGGTTGGAGAAATGTGCCTTTAAAATATATTATTGAAGACAAAATTCGTCTGCCTGCCTTTGTTGAAAATGATTCCCGGGCTTTGGCCAATGGGGAATATTATTATGGAATAGCTAAAGCTGTTGATAATATGGTTCTCCTAAAAGTAAGTCATGGTATTGGCTCTGGTATAATCCTGGATGGCAGGCTTTATCGGGGAATAAATGATGGTGCTGGGGAATTTGGCCATACCACCATCGATGTTGATGGACCATTGTGTAGCTGCGGAAACTATGGATGTATGGAGGCTGTGGCCTCTGAAACCGCCTTAGTGAATATAGTTACCAAGGCAATAAAAGAAGGACAGAAATCTTTTGTATATGAGTTAATAGGTGGTGATTTAACCAAGATCACTCCCGAGAAAATTTATCAGGCCGCAAACAGTAGAGACCAAGTAGCTATCCGAATGCTGGAAAGGGTAGCCCGCTATCTTGGGATTGGTATTGCTAATCTTGTTAACATTTTCAATCCTCAACTAGTAATAATAGGGGGTGGCATGGCTAAAGCCCGTCAATATATTGAAGACGTGGTTTGGGAGACTGTTAAAGACAGATCCTTCGAAAGTTGCAGTAGTGTTTTAAAAATGGATTTTTCAGCTTCGGATAGCGAAAACACGTTAAAAGGTGCCGCAGATATGGTTTTTGCTGAGATTACCGAATCCTTATGGCTAGGGCAAAAGTAAATTGGAGTTATTATGAAGTAGAGATAACCTGATAGCAGCGGTCAGAAAATCAGGCTATCCTACTTTGTGATATAAAATTAATCAAATAAATTAAGGGGGGTTTTTAATGAAAAGGTATTTCACATGGCTAATCATCTCAATGCTACTTGTTGGACTAATGGCAGCAGGATGCTCAAATTCAGGACCTGCTCAAACCGGTGATTCTAAAGATAAGCTTTCTATTGGTGTAGCAATCTACAAGTTTGACGACACCTTTATGACTGGGGTGCGTAATGCTATCTCTAAAGCAGCTGAAGGTAAAGCACAGGTTGAAATTGTTGACAGCCAAAACTCTCAACCTACACAAAATGATAAGGTTGACCTTTTCATCACTAAGAAGGCAAATGCCCTGGCCATTAACCCAGTTGACCGTACCGCTGCCGGTGTTATCCTTGATAAGGCAAAACAAGCTAATATTCCTGTAGTATTTTTGAATCGTGAACCTTTGAAAGAAGATATGCAAAAGTGGGATAAAGTTTATTATGTTGGAGCAAAAGCTGAAGAATCTGGAACTATTTCTGGTCAATTAATTGCTGATTATTTTAAGAAACATCCTGAAGCTGATAAAAATCATGACGGAGTACTGCAATATGTTATGTTAAAGGGTGAACCAGGACATCAAGATGCTGAACTTCGGACTAAGTTCTCCATTAAGGCTATTCAAGATGCTGGTATCAAGGTGGAAAAAGTGGCTGAGGATACTGCTATGTGGGACCGTGTTAAGGGACAGGAGAAAATGGCTGCTTTCTTAGCTGCTCACGGAGATAAGATTGAGGCAGTTCTCGCCAATAATGACGATATGGCTCTTGGTGCTATTGAGGCTCTAAAGGCTAAAGGATATTTTAAGGGAGGCAAATTTATGCCTGTAGTTGGTGTTGATGCTACAGCCCCTGCTCTTAAAGCCTTAGAAGAAGGAACTCTTCTTGGTACAGTCCTTAATGATGCTGTTAACCAAGGTAAAGCTACCTTTAATATTGCTTACGTTCTTGCTCAAGGCCTAACACCTAATAAAGAAAATACTGGCTATGATATTGTAGATGGCAAGTATGTTTGGATACCATATAAAAAGATTACTAAGGAAAATATTAATGACGCTAAATAGTTGATGGTTTCCCAACAAACATTAGTCAGAAAAGGCAAGGGGTAATGTAATTTTACATTGCTTCCTTGCCTTGCATTTATTGATGGAAGAGGGGCGCTGCAATGATGGAAAATGCATTTTTACTGGAAATGAATAATGTCTCTAAACAGTTTCCCGGAGTAAAGGCGTTAGATAATGTAACGTTAAAGGTGCAAGCTGGTACTGTTCATGCATTAATGGGAGAGAATGGTGCTGGAAAGTCAACTCTAATGAAATGCCTCTTCGGGATTTATGAGCCGGATTCTGGAGAAATAGTTTTAGACGGTAAAAAGGTAGAAATTCATAAATCTAGGGATGCACTGAATAATGGCATTTCGATGATTCATCAAGAACTTCATCCAGTTCCCCAGCGAAGTGTTATGGAAAACCTCTGGCTTGGTCGATTTCCCATGAAAGGCCTTGGGCCTTTATGCTTTATTGATGAAAAAAAGATGTATCAAGACACTGAGAGGCTTTTTCAAGAATTAGAAATTGATTTAAAGCCAACCACTAAAGTAGCAAGTCTGTCAGTATCAAAAGTGCAAACAATGGAGATAGCCAAAGCGGTTTCCTATAACGCTAAAATTATCGTAATGGATGAGCCTACTTCTTCTTTAACTGGCAATGAGGTGGAACAACTATTTAAGATTATCCGAGATTTAAAGAAAAGAGGGGTAGCTATTATCTATATATCCCACAAAATGGAGGAAATTCTTGAAATATCAGACGAAGTAACCATTATGCGGGATGGTAAGGTAGTCGGGAATTGGCCTGCAGTAGAGCTAACTACTGATATGATTATCTCTAAGATGGTAGGACGGGATCTTACCCAACGGTTTCCAGAGCGCAACAATGTGCCTCGTGAGGTAGTTTTTAGAGTAGAAAATCTTACTTCGCCCTATCCCAAATCCTTTAAAAATATTACTTTTGAACTTAAAAAAGGTGAAATACTTGGTATTGGCGGACTAGTTGGGTCCCAACGTACTGAAATTATTGAAGCCCTTTTTGGCTTACGATCTATGGCAGAAGGGAAATTTTTCATTAATGGTCAGGAGATAAGAATTAAATCTCCTATAGATGCTAAGAAGCAGAAGATAGCCCTTCTCACTGAAGAACGGAGAGTCACAGGAATATTTCCTTCTTTATCAGTATTGGAAAATACAGCCATGGCTAAGTTAGCACGTTACGAAAATAAACTTTTCTTGCTGGATGAAAAAAAGCGCAGGGAGGATGTACAGGGTAGTATAGAGAAGCTTCGGGTTAAAACTCCTTCTATTAAAACCTTAATGAAGAATTTATCTGGGGGGAATCAACAAAAAGTATTATTTGCCCGTTGGCTGTTAACAGAGCCGGAAATATTACTGTTAGATGAACCTACTCGAGGTATAGACGTTGGGGCTAAATATGAAATCTATACCATTATTGCTGGGCTTGCTAAGCAAGGCAAGAGTATTATCATGATTTCTTCAGAAATGCCTGAACTGCTGGGGATGTCCGATCGGGTCATGGTTATGTGTGAAGGTCGACTTACTGGTATCATTAATGGAAAAGGAGCCACTGAAGAAGAAATTATGCGCCTGGCCACGCAACGTATAAGTAAGCAAGGAGGTTTGGTCAATGGAATTTGAGGCCAAGAAAATACAAAGCAGAGTTGAGAATAAAAGAATACAGGAATTCTTTTCCCAGAACGCTATTTATATTGTTTTGGCTGTGCTTATTGCTACTATTGCAGCCTATGACCCTAGATTTATTTCAGTAACCACTATTCGTGATATCTTGCTACAATCTTCTACCCGGGCAATTATTGCTTTGGGAGCAGCCTTTGTTCTAATTACAGCAGGGGTTGACCTTTCTACCGGTCGGGTTGTGGGACTAACTGCTGTTTTATCAGCTTCCATGTTACAGGTGGCTGATTATTCCAGAAGATTCTATCCCCATCTACCTCAATTACCCCTATGGGTACCTATTGTTTTGGCTATTTTAGCGGGCCTTGCTGTTGGTATTGTTAATGGATTTATTATTTCTAAATTTAGTGTACCGCCATTTATTGCTACCTTGGGTACAATGGTTATTGTTTATGGGGTGAACTCTATTTATTTTGATTTACCACCCAATGATTCACAGCCTATTGGCGGATTGAGACCGGATTTTACTAACTTAGGTTCCGGGGCCATAGGGGACGGTCCTTGGTCTATACCCTATATAGTTATTATTGCCATTATTATCTCCTTCATTGTTTGGGTGATTTTTAATAAAACAAGGCTGGGCAAAAATATGTATGCTATTGGTGGAAATGTTAAAGCTGCCATTGTTTCTGGAATTAATGTGGGACGAAACTTGTTGGTTATTTATGCTATCGCCGGTGCCCTCTATGGTCTTGGCGGGGTGCTGGAGGCAGCTAGAACTGGTGGAGCTACCAACAACTATGGAAATATGTATGAATTGGATGCTATTGCCGCTTGTGTTGTTGGGGGTGTATCTACCTATGGCGGTATTGGAACTGTACCAGGAGTTATTGCTGGTGTACTCATTTTCGGAGTTATTAACTACGGTCTAACTTTTATTGGCGTTAATCCTTATTGGCAGTTGATTATTAAAGGATTAATCATTGTTGTGGCTGTTGCTTTTGACATTCGTAAATATCTTGATAAAAAGTAGTTTCTCTTCCTGCTTTGCCCTCCTCGTTATTTAGTGTTATAATTTATATATTAATGGATTTAATAGCCAAATGAGGCTGAATATAGGGAAAGAGGAGGTAGTAAAAGATTGAAGGTGACAAAAATAGCTTTTTTTGAATGTTTACCAGAGAATATCGAATTTTTTAATCGTCATCTTAAAAACTATGACTTAAAACTTTTTGTGGAAAACCTTAGTGAAAAACACTTGCCAGAAATTAAGGACTGCCAAATTATTTCTGTGGCTAACTATTCTCCGGTAACTAGAGAAATTATTGAACAATTAGAGGAAACTAAATTAATTACCGTTAGGTGTACTGGTTTTAACAATGTAGATGTAAAAGCCTGCAGAGAAAAAGGTATTCTGGTTTCTAACACCCCCGGTTATAGCGATGATACCGTGGCAGAGTTTACTTTCACCCTAATGCTGATGCTTCTTCGCCATGCTCACCATGGATTTCTCCGGGCTAAAGAAAATAATTTTTCCTGTTGGGTAGATCTTCGGGGCAATACTTTGAAAGGTAAAACCTTGGGCATCATAGGAACTGGAAAAATTGGGCTAAAGGTTATTGCCATAGCTAAAGGTTTTGGTATGGATATTATTGCTTTTAATAGAAGCCAAAAACCAGAAATAACAGCGGAGTTAGGCTTTAGATATGCACCTTTAAAAGAAGTTTTAGCTAGTAGTGATATTATTTCTTTACATATTCCGGCTAACAAAAACACTTTTCACTTCATTAATGAAGAAAATATAAAATTATTTAAAAAAGGCTCTTTCCTCATCAATACTTCTAGGGGAGAGGTGCTAGATACTAAAGCTCTAATTAGAGCTTTAGATGAAGGAACAATCAAAGCCGCTGCTTTGGATGTCTTGGAAGAAGAAATATTACTCCAAGAAAATTGTCCTCTTAAACCGGAAATAACTTTGGCTCAGATGGAGAAATATGCCCTTAGTCAACATCTTCTTCATCGTGACGATGTACTCATCACTCCTCACATTGGTTTTAATACTGAAGAAGCTTTACAAAATATGTTGGATATTAACCTGGCTAACATTTTATCTTTTATAGCAGGGAATCCGGAGAATCTGGTTACAAGGTAATATTTATCTAAGTGTTCTTTCTTCAAAAAACGAAGGAGGAACGCTTTTTATTTTGGGGGAGAAAAATTGTTTTCGCAATTCTTGTAGCTATTTGCTATACTGTAAGAATAGAGCAGCTTAGAAGATGGAGGTCTGGGTATGTCAGAATGGCCTAATGATAAGAAAATATTTGATTCCCGCTGGGCAAAGAGTTTTTTCCTAGCTCTTTCCCTATTCTTTTTCTTGATGATTTTTATTGACCAATATGCAGAATACTCTATTCGTCACAGGGATCGTCTAGAATATAATAAAAATTATTTAGAAGGAACGGCTTTTACTCTTACTCAGTTAGTGGATGTAGATAAAGTAAAGAAAATTAAAAGCCCCAGGGAATCCTATTATCAGGAATTAAGGAAAACCCTTAATCTAACAGGGAAAAATTTAAAGAATATTAGAAATGTTTATATTTTAGTTCCTACTGCAGATAAAGATAAAATGCAGTTTCTTTTAGATGCCAGTGAGGAAAAGGATGAGAATGGCAATGGAATTATTGATACTAATGAGGAGACGGCTGGTTTTTTAGAAAGCTATTCTATCGCTAAACTTCCTCGCCTGCAAGAAGCGGTAGCAAAGAAGAAAGTAACCTCTGATGATTATTTAAGCTCTGATAAGTGGGGAACCTATCTTTCTGGTTATTCCCCTCTAATTGATAGCCAAGGAAAGCTAGTTGGTCTTTTAGGTGTAGATATGACGGTAGGGACTATTAACTATTACTCTAGGAATATAGTTATTGTAGTGGTAATAAAATTTGTTATTATGCTAATCCTTACGATTATTTTCCTTCTAGACTTATACCGCGGATTTAAATTATTGATTTCCAATATACAAAAACAGCGGGATAAACTTATTCAACAGAAGGAAGAGATAACCAACTGGAATAAGGACCTAGAGAAAAAGGTTACTCAGCGTACTGCTGCTGTAAGAAACCTTTTGAATAATGCGGGACAGGGCTTTTTATCTTTAGGAGAGAACCTAATTATCAATGAAGAATACAGCCTAGAGTGTCAGCGGATTTTCCAGGAAGAAATCAGCGGTCAGCGGTTTTTTTTCCTTCTTTTCCCCTGTGATATTGAGCAACAAGAGTTTTTAGAAAGTATTTGTGCTGCTACCCTAGAAGAAGAGGATGAGGAAAAAAGGAATGTTTATTTATCTCTTTTACCAGAAGAAATAGTAATCAAACAAAGAAATATTCAGTTAGAATATAAGTTACTGGAACGGGAAACAGAAAAATCCTTTATGATTATCTTAACGGACATAACAGATAAACGTTCTTTGGAAAATCAGGTTCTAGAAGAGAGAAATATGTTAAGAATGGTAATTAAGTTTATTACTGAACAGGATAATTTCAGGGAAGCAATTGCTAGCTATCGAAATTTTTGTCAAGATAGAATGGAGAGAATTCTGGAGAATGGAAGGCCTTTAGCTGAAATTTTACTAGAGATTCTTAGGGATGTTCATACTTTTAAAGGTATTTTTGCTCAGTTGGAAATGCGGAATTTAGCTAAGAGGATGCATCAGTTAGAAACAGAGATAAATCAATTTTGTCAGCAAATCTGCAATAAAAGCCTAGATAGCCTGAAAAATTTTCTATTGGAACTAGGAATGGAAGAATGGCTAGCGGAAGATTTAGCTATCCTGAAAAAAGTCTTGGGGGAAAAGGTTTCGCTAGAGGAAAAGGTTTTAATAATAGAGACCAGAAAGATTATAGAGCTAGAAAGAAAAATTATTTCTACTTTTCCTCCGGAGGAATGCAGGAGAATACTACCAGAGTTTAGACGTTTAAGATATAAGCCTTTCAAGGGTTTACTTAATCATTATCCCCAGTATGTAAAAAGAGTGGCTGAAGAATTGGGAAAACGGCTTTACCCTCTAAGTATAGAGGGCGGGGATATATTGATAGATTGGGAAGAATATCAGGATTTTACCAAGTCCTTAGTCCATGTTTTTCATAATATTTTGGACCATGGTTTAGAGGATGGGGAGGAAAGAATAGTCAGAGGAAAAGATGAATATGGGAAGATTAGATGTATAATAAATGAGGAGACTGGTTATCTAACTCTAACCATTAAGGATGATGGGCGGGGAATAGATTGGATTAGAATCAAGGAAAAAGCCATGGCTAAGGGACTTATAGCAGGAGGAGATAGTAATCTTAATGAGCAAGAAATAATCGATCTTATCTTTTTGGATGGTTTTTCTACCAGCGAGAAAGTAACGGAGATTTCTGGCCGCGGAGTTGGAATGGCCATAGTTAAAGCAGAACTGGAGAAAATCGGAGGAAGAGTGGAGATACAGACTAGAAAAGACATGGGGACGGCCTTTAGATTTTTACTTCCTTTAGCGGGGACAGCTAATATACCAGAGATTTCTCTATCTGAAATTAGTCTGCCTCTTTTAGAAAAAATAAGATTATTTATGCTAGAGGAGACTGGGACTGAGGTACAGAGGGTCCACCCGTTGGAGAAAAAAGAAAAACTATTCTTGCAGGATTTATCTGCTATTCTTGCCTTGAGAGGAATTTGGAGTGGCAAAATAGTAATTAGTGTGGAAAAAAGGCTAGGAGAAAAAATATTAGAGAGCTTGACCTTAGAGAATTTATCAGCAGAAGAAAAACAAATTTATTTGGAAGAAGCTTTGGCAGAAATGCTAAATATTATTGTGGGAAATTCTCTAAAGATGATTAATCACTGGGAGGATAATGTGTTGATTCACCCTCTAGTAACAACCATATCAGCAGAAAAAGCTAGTCTTAATTATTTAGGTCAAGAAATATGGCAAATAGAATTAGCATTTTTAGAAGGGAACTTGACTCTTAGTTTTGTCTTAGAGAGTGCTAACTAATAAACAGTATTAATGAAGTGGAGGGAATGCAATGGCTAGTATTTTAGTTGTAGATGATTCAATAATAATAAGAAAAAATCTAAGAAGTATCTTAAATAATGGTGGTCATAGGGTGGTTGCTGAGTGTGCAGATGGTATGCAAGCATATTTAGAATACAGCCGACATAAACCTGATTTAGTTACTATGGATATCACTATGCCTAGAGTAGGTGGTATTGAAGCCATCAAGAAAATATTAAGCACCTTTCCTCAAGCTAAAATTATTGTTATTAGTTCAGTGGATCAGAAGAATATAATTTTTGCTTCTTTGCAAGAAGGGGCTAAGAATTATATTCTTAAACCCTTTAGTGAAGAAAAAGTTTTAAGTGTTGTGAACAAAGTCCTTGGTCATAAGGTAGTAAGCTTAGGCATTAGAGATTAATTTCTAATGTCTTTTTCTTTTTTAGTGAAGTTAGTAAAAGTGCATCTTTCTGCCATTTAAGAAGATAAGGTATAATTGCTTTAGTTAAGGAGAGCCTATTGATACAAAAGTTCAGTAGAGGAGGCTTAGTGATGCAGAAAGATGATAAAGAATATTTGATAAAAATACCAGCCAATGCTATTACCTTAGAAGGTGCCCTTGGTATTCCCGATGACGCCCAAGGCATAGTTTTATTTGCCCACGGCAGTGGGAGCAGCCGTCATAGCCCAAGAAATAATTTTGTAGCTCAAGTATTGAGGGAAGGCGGTCTAGCTACATTACTCATTGATCTACTTAGTGAGGAAGAGGATTTAGTTTATGAAACTCGCTTTGATATTGACCTATTGACTCGCCGACTTTTGACTACTACTAGATGGCTACAGGAGCAGAGAGAAACTAAGGATTTACCTATAGGATATTTTGGAGCTAGCACTGGAGCTGCGGCAGCCCTTAAAGCTGCTGCTGTTTTAAGGGGTAGTATTGGGGCTGTAGTTAGTCGAGGCGGCCGACCAGATTTAGCGGGGCCAGACCTAGCCCAAGTAGAAGCTCCTACCCTGCTAATTGTGGGGGGAGAGGATGATATTGTTATTGAGCTTAATCAGCATGCTTACGAAAGGATGAAAACCGAAAAAGAGTTAAGTATTGTTCCTGGTGCTACCCACTTGTTTGAGGAACCCGGAGCTTTGGAGGAGGTTGCTCAGTTAGCCAGACACTGGTTTAGAGGAAATTTAATAAAAAATAAGATTTATCATTAAAGGAAATAAAAGGATAATAGAGAATAGTTAAATTATGGATTTTGGGGGTAGATATAGCATAGAAATGTAATAAGGGAGGCGAAAGAATGACATCTGTTTTTGCTTTTGCTCAAAAAAGCCTAGAAAAATTATATACTCTGACTATTCTTAGACTAAGTAAAGATAAAGACTATTTAATTCAGAGTTATGCTTGCTATTCCCAAGGGTATTATGCAGAAGCCATAATAAGTTTAACCCAAGGTATCAGGATGGAAAATGAAGATTTGGCCAAGGGATTAGGATATCTTCGTCGAGGTGAATGCTATTACTGTTTGGGTCAATATGATAAATGTTTAGAAGACATAGCAATAGCCTACAAAATATTAGTGGATGAACCTCTACTTTTGATTAGAAAATCCCTCTGTTATCTTGCCTTAGGACAGTATGCAGAAGCCATTTTTAGTGCTGATAAGGTATTAGAGTTAGATTATGATAATAAAGAGGCTCTTTTATGTAAAGCGGTAATTTTTATTAGATTAAAAAACTATTTAAAAGCTAAAACATATTTCCATAGAATTTTTAGGATTTATCCTGATTATTTGGAGGGCTATCTGGAAAGAGCTAAAATGCTAGTGGAACAAAATCAATATCTTCAAGCTTTACAAGATATAGAAAGATGCTTATTCCTGGAACCAGATCATCCAGAAGCTACAGAGCAGAAAGGTCTTATTTATCAGGAAATAAAAGCAGGATAAAATAAAAAGAACCTTTCCTTATTAGCGGGAAAGGTCCTTTTTATTAGTAGACAGGAGTACAGAAGTGACTAAACTTGGAGTTCTTACCAAGAGTAAGAGGGAAGAACAAATCCTTGATTTTGCCGCAGATTTCTCCCTGTTGACCAGTGCCGATAGTTCTATCATCTATTTCCACCACTGAAGTTACCTCCATAGCCGTTCCGCTAAAGAATACTTCTTCAGCAGCATAAAGCTCTGTTCGAGTAATACTTCTCTCCACTACCTCTATACCTAGTTCTTCTTTAGCTAGAAGCATAACCGTTTCTCTGGTAATACCTTCTAGAATGTTGTCGGAAGGTGGTGGGGTTATCAGTTTACCTTTTTTCACAATAAAAATATTTTCACCGGGACCTTCACAGACCTTTCCGTTTTCTGTTAAGAAGATAGCTTCATCATAACCTCTCCTAACCACTTCTAAAGAGGCTAGGGCAGAATTAAGGTAGGCAGCAGTAGGCTTAGTTCTAGGGGGAATCATATTATCAGCAATTCTAGCCCAAGAGGTTACTGCGACTCTTAATTCGGTTTTTCCGGTATAGCTTCCTAAAGGCTGACAGTAGATAACTAATCGATTATCATCGTCATAAAGGGTGGGACCTATTTTTTCTGATCCCTTAAAAGCTATGGGACGAAGATAAGTTGTAGTTTGGCATTTATTTTTTTTCAATAATTCTATGGTTGCACCGCATAAGTCTTCTACTGTATAGGGAATATTGATGTAGAGGGTTTTACAGGATTGGAGAAGCCTTTGATAATGTTCTTTTAGTCGAAAGACATAAAGTTGTTTTTCATCTTCAGCCCAATAGGCTCTTATTCCTTCAAAACAGCCTAGCCCATAGTTAAAGGCTTTAGAACGGATACTAATAGATACTTTTTTTTCTGTTACTATTTTACCATTATAAAATACATAGGATGGTTCCAATTTAATTCCTCCCCTAATATTTCCATTTATGTATATTTGTGTCTTAATATACTACTCTTTTAGGGCTGAGTCAATATTTGTTCTAGAGAAAGTTAAAATATTTCTTATTTCTCCTATCAAAATTTGTATAAATAGTGTATAATTATCTTTTTCCATAGTGTTAAGAAAATTTAATGCTAGAAAAGAGGTTAGATGATGAGCAATAAGTATGATGTAGCCATTATTGGTGGGGGACCGGCAGCTATTTATGCTGCTTATGAGCTGGTAGCTATTAAACCAGGGATTAAGGTGGTGCTGTTAGAGGAAGGGCATGATATTTACAAGCGTAAATGCCCTATTAGTGAGAAAAAAGTGGAGTCTTGTATTAAATGTAATCCTTGTAATACTATGCGGGGGTTCGGTGGAGCCGGAGCCTTTTCTGATGGTAAATATAACTTTACTACTGAGTTTGGTGGGTGGTTAAACGAATATCTACCAGAGACATTATTGATGGAACTAATAGATTATGTAGATCAAATTAATATTAAGTATGGAGCCCCAGGGGAGTATTTTACAACTAAAAATAGTAAGATTAGCAAGAAAGCTTTGTCTTGTGGTCTACATTTACTAAATGCTAAAGTCCGGCACTTAGGAACTGAAAATAACTTGGAAATTTTAAAGCGGCTTTATGAATTTTTGCAAGAAAAAATAGAAATGATTTTTAATATTCATGTGGCGGAAATTCAACCTCAGGATGGGGGCTTTGTTTTAGAGGCCCGGGATAAATCTCAGATTCAGTGTAACTATCTAATTGCTGCTCCTGGCCGGGCGGGATCTGAATGGTTTTCTAGTCAATGTAAGAAACTAGGACTATCCTTGTCCAATAATCAGGTAGATGTCGGGGTTAGAGTGGAAATTCCTGCGGAGATTTTTGAGCATATAACTGATGAGGTATATGAAGCAAAACTGGTTTACCGTACTAGACAATACGGGGATTTAGTGAGAACCTTCTGCATGAATCCTAAAGGGTATGTGGTGGCGGAGAATACTGATGGTATTGTAACTGTTAACGGCCACAGCTATCGAGATGAAAAAATGCATAGCAAGAATACCAATTTTGCTTTATTAGTAAGTAATAGATTTACTGAACCTTTTAATGAACCTCTTCAGTACGGAAAAAGAATCGCCTCTTTCTCTAATATGTTAGGGGGAGGGGTCTTGGTACAGCGTTTTGGTGATTTGTTAAAGGGACGGAGGACTAATGAACATCGTTTAGCTCAGAGTTTTACTAAGCCAACTCTAAAGGCTACACCGGGAGATTTGAGCTTGGTTTTACCAAAACGTCATGCCGATAATATCATTGAAATGATTTATGCCCTAGATAAGATTGCTCCGGGAATGGCTAATGATGATACCTTACTTTATGGAGTGGAAGTAAAATTTTATAGTTCCCGCTTAAAATTAAATAACCGACTAGAAACTGAAATACCTAACATGTTCGGCATTGGTGATGGCGCCGGTATTACCCGGGGTCTTTCTCAAGCTAGTGCTAGTGGTATCTATGTAGCTAGGATAAT
>Ga0079098_1014707_pt1 | contig 19470 bp, 12 predicted proteins | sample ADurb_H2B_01_Slu_FD_74559 | JGI IMG/M metagenome (GOLD analysis project Ga0079098, IMG submission 74559) | Active sludge microbial communities from Illinois, USA, of municipal wastewater-treating anaerobic digesters - ADurb_H2B_01_SludgeMetaT... | ecosystem: Engineered > Bioreactor > Anaerobic >...
TAATCCTATGATCCGAGATAGCCTGCTTGCTTGATGAAAGTGTAAACAATCACCCTAAACAACATGTAAACCATCATTGTCTTGACACAAGCCCCCCTCCGTACGACTGGATTTTAGTCCCGCAATCAGTTGCATGTGTGAGATAAGCGGCTGGACTAAGGCCCAGCCCTACGTGGAATCTCCGGTCCTTGCGAGGAGTGAGGCGACGTGGAAATCTGCCGTCCTGTGCCTGATTGTGCCGGTCTCCTGACCGTGCACGGGAGGTGACCGAAGGTCTCCAGAGGTTGTTGGATGCCAAGGGCGAGAAGCTGTGCTCGGGCTGCCAGCGCCTGGCTCCGCCGGCGGGTTACTTCGTAAGCCCGGCACAATCGCGTAATGAAAAGCGCAATCCTTCGTACGGAGGGGGTTCACTCCCTCCGCAATCATTTGGATGTGCAATCACAACCACCCGCATAGCGGGTGGTTTTCTGTCTCACTCGTTTCACGAGTTCGACTGCCTTAAGGCGTAAAAGTATCTCTCCCTTGATTCCAAGGGAGAGAATATAAGGGAAATCTAACTACCAGGCTTGAGCGTTATTTAGTATAACTCTATCCCATATCCAATCTAGATTCACGTTGTTAAAGTAGGGGCCTGTATAACCTGCCTTAACATAAGCCCGGTGACTACTGCATATTTGGGGCTGGAAACGGCATTTTGCACAACCATGTGGTTTGATCTGCGGTACCTCCCACATTTGGAATAACGTTAAATACAATATAGTTGCTGTTAATATCAACTCTCCCAATACCAACATCGTTTGAACCCGTATCAACCACAAAAGCTTTTCTATTTGAAACATCGAAAATGACTAAAGTCATCATGGTCGACCTATCACCCGTCTTTATTATTGTCCGGGCAAACGGATAGGCACCATAAAGGTATATATCTGAATTAGGATTCCCAACAAACGGTACTTTTGTATTTTGACCGGTCAATAAATTAATATAAGTAAAGCTTTTGATTTGATCAAAGCGATAACTGTTTTTCCAAAGGATGAATGGATATTGGATTTGAGGCATAGATCCTGGGGATTCATAAGGTAAATCGACCAAGGTATTAGATTTTAAGTCCAAAAGAGCGATAGAAATGGATTCAGGAGCTTTTCCAATATTAGGGTCCCTTTCAAACACCAAATAGTCTTCTGAGACATACGGAATAGTAACAACATGATCCAAAGACGTTTCTTCATACACGAGACTTTCGATTCCATCCACTAATTGATAGGCATATATTGAACTGGGAAGTGTTAATACATTACCTTCATCAACAACGTTCTTTACCCAATATACCGTGTCACCAGAAATAGTCGCATAGAAATTCAATAAGGAGGCGTTTGCTTTCTCACTAGTCGTAACGACAACCGAATCACTGGTTAGCAAGTTGACCGCAATTAGCTTCCATTCCCCAAAAAAACTTCCAGTGGGGTTGTTAGTGTCTACGAATAGTATCCAATTATTTGATAATTGAACCGGAAAAACATTAAGAAAACCATTTTCAAAAGTTGAAGAATAAATCAGGCTCTCTTCAGAGAAATCCAACGGCATTCTATAAAGATTACTTGGCTCATTCATGACCACGTAATATAGGTTCTGCTCGTCTGAAGCAAGTGGTCCTACCTGAGAATTCTCAATTGCCGCGCAGTTAGTCTCGACAAAGTTTTCGGGAAATGACAAAGTAGAGATCTCAATATCCTCCAGGCTTAATTCAATCGGTTCATCGTTTATCAAGGGTGATGGGGTAACCGTTACGACGTCTGGAACATTCGATGCGATAGTTGTACTCGTTGGCGCCTCGGTTGGGTGAGGCATAACACACGGACTCGATTGGGGAGTTGTTAACACATTTTGTGAAAGGAAAGGATCGGAATCAGTTGGTGAAGAAATTGGGAGACTAAGATTTGTACAAGCAGACAAAAAGAATACAACCATCAGTAACAAGCGGCAGGATTTTTTATTTATAACCGTTTTCATTAATTCCTCTAACGTCATCAAGAAGTATCTCTCCCTTGGAATCAAGGGAGAGAATATAAGGGAAGTCTAATTACCAGGCTTGAGCGTTATTTTGACTAACTCTATCCCATAGCCAAGATAGATCAACTTTGTTAAAGTAGGAGCCTGTATAACCTGCCATAACAGAAGCAGTGTCGATATAGTTAATCTGTTTATCGGCTGAACTTGAGTATGTAAAATCATACCCATATAGTGTCACTATGTGGTAAACCGGCGCATACCAGCCCACAATTTCTACAGTGTAGATCCCGGTGACTACCGCATAATTCTGTAAAACATCACTTTTTACCCAATCTGCTAGCTGTGTAGCACCGGATGCTGCTCCATTCCAATAAAATGTTGAGTTTAGATAGAAGTTCAGACAAGATGTGACCGATGTCATATAGACCCCCCAATTAGGATCGATATTCTCACATTGACCAACAGAATCCAAAGATGGTATCTCACTTGCTGGCATCCTGGCACGTAAAGCCGCACGGGTTGAAGCAGGGCCGCAATAGTTCACATAGGCTGCTTCGTTTGGTTCACGATACTCCCCACTTGTTCCAAGATCAAGACTCCTTTTGAGTATATCAGCAGACGGGGAGATATTGCTAGAAACGTTATTCGCTCTTAATAACTTTTGTTGGTATTGTGGACTGTTCAGTTGGGAATTCGGATCATAGCCTTGCGGAAACGAGCCGTTTTGAGGTGTTGATTCACTGGCAAAAACACCGGATGTAATGACACTTCCAACCATCATAACTGCGAGCAAACAGAACAAAACTCGTTTTAACATTTTTCTCTTTTGTTTTTAGATGCTATATCTGTATATGATAAATCATTAGTGTTTCTGGTATAAGCACTACTCCTTTCCAAATCGCAACCTCTTGGATTTCTTTGTGAAACTTACGCTCACAAGATAGTTTTTTTTACCTGAGATGCTGTCTAATAGCTTTTTAAAGTTCTACTTATTGGATTTGGTAAATCACTTAATACAAACGATCAGACTTCTGTAAAAGAATATCACCTAAGACATTATATGTCAATTCAAGGCAAGGCAATAAAACCGGCTGGACTGAACCCCAGCCCTACACGGAAGGTCCAACCCCGGCTGCGCCGACCCCCTCCACAGGATGGGGCTAAGCACTTCTCATTCCGACCTGTAAAAAAGCTGAATTAAACCCTTTTTAACCCGGCAAGGAAGATACGCATTTCCAAAAAGGCTCGATATTTGGCAAACATAGCCTTCTGTAACTTGCCGATTTCGAGTGGGCAGGGTATAGTTTACAATCATCTGAGAATCACTATCGGAGACAAATTTATGTCTGTTGAAAGCCTGAAATTCCCCGTCAAAACCCACAATGACCGCTGGCTCGATAAAGCTGTTTTTCCCTGGTGGCCCAATTTCACATTAGAACAACTGCTGATCGCACTTATCATCATCCTCACGCTTGTGACTCGCTTCTACGACCTTGGCGCTCGCACCATGGCGCATGATGAGATCAACCACGTCGTTCCCGCCTACACCATCGAAAATTACGTCTACGATCCTGTCACGCATGGACCGTTTCAGTTCCATGCCCTGGCGCTTTCGTACTTCCTATTCGGTGATTCGGACTTTTCCGCCCGGGTACCTGCAGCGCTGTTTGGCATTGGGGTGGTGATCTTCACGCTGTTTGCCTGGCGCCGCTACCTGGGCCGTGTTGGCTCACTTTGCGCCGCTACCCTTTTCATGATCTCGCCATACATCCTCTTCTACAGCCGTTATACTCGTAATGAGATCTTTATCGTCTTCTGGGGGCTCGTGATGCTCTGGCTCTTCCTGCGCTACATGGAAGACGGTCAATCGAAATGGCTTTACTGGCTGACTTTCATCACTGCCATGCATTACGCCGACAAAGCCACCTCGTATATCTTCACCGCTGAAGCTTCCATCTTCTTGGCACTATTGTTTATATATGAAGCTTTGCACCGCAATTGGAAGCCCGCGAATGCTAAGAATCGATTCCTGATCGCCGTGGTCGTCACACTGGCTTTGATCGTCGTCACGCTTGGCGTGTATGTGCTCGGGAAGACCCCTGCCCCGATGCAGACTGGCGTCATCCCACCCGAAGCTGGGGGTGCCGTATACCTGATCAACTCGAAACTGCCTTTGATCGCGTCCGCAGGCGTAACGGGGATTGCGGCAATTGCCGCAATCGTTTTCCTTGTTCAGGGTCTTGGCTGGCAGCAAATCCGTTCTTCCCGCACTTTTGACCTGATTGCCCTGCCCCTGATCCTCATCCTTCCCCTGTTGGCAGCCCTGCCGCTTACGCTCCTGGGATTCGACGCCACGGACTACAGCCAGGCAGGCATTATTCGTTCCGGGATTACTTTTACCTTGCTGGCAGCCTTATCCGTTCTCTTGGGCATGCTTTGGAACCCGAAAAAATTCCTGCGCTGTGCCGCTATTTTCTGGGGAATTTTCATCGTCTTTTACACCACGTTTTTCAGCCATGGAGAAGGCTTTTTCAAGGGTATCGTCGGTGCGCTCGGATACTGGATGCAACAGCAAACCGTTGAAAGGGGCACTCAGCCGCTCTATTACTACGCGCTAGTTCAGATCCCCATGTACGAGTATCTGCCTGCCTTGGGGACGGTAATTGCCTTCATTATAGGTTTATCCCAAAAACTCTTTTTCGCCAAAGTGAATGAACCTTTCACCCATGTGGAATTAGTCCCGGCTGAATCCGAAGTTCCTGAAATGGCAGCCGAAGATGACCAAAAACCTGTTTCCGACAAGGAAAGTGAAATCGCCCTGCCTGCGGAAGCACAATTCGACTCAGAGGAATTGCAGCTTGCAGAAGAACTTCTCCACGAAGAGACCGAACAGGAAGAGCCTGTCCGTCCCGGTGGAATTAGGCGGTTCTTTACCGAACCTCCTTTGGATGAAAGCCGTGCTGAAAGACTGCCAACCCTTGCCCTGCTGCTCTTCTGGTCGGTGATGAGCTTGCTGGCATTCTCTTTCGCTGGCGAACGCATGCCCTGGCTGACCACTCACATTACGATGCCGATGATCCTGGCTGCTGGCTGGGCTTTAGGCTACCTGATCGAAAAAGTCGACTGGCAGGAAGTCCGCGAGAAGCAGGGCTGGCTGGTTTTGCTGTTGAGCGGGGTTTTCTTCATTGCCTTTGGTAGTTTGCTCGGCAGCCTGTTGGGCACTGAACCGCCCTTCCAGGGGAAAGAAATCGTGCAGCTTCAGGCTACCAGTGATTTTCTGCTTGCCCTGGTGGGAACCATTGGCGCTGGCGCAGGGTTGTTCGCCTTACTGAAAAACTGGGGAGGCGCAAACTTCTGGAAAGCCGCTCTGCTGGCATTCTTTGGCTTGCTCAGCCTGCAAACAGCCCGAACAGCCTACCGCGCCGCCTACATTAATTATGACAACGCCATGGAGCTCTTGGTCTACGCCCATTCCACGCGCGACATGAAAGACACCGTCGAGCAGATTGAAACCATCTCAAAACGGCTTTATGGCGATAAAACCATCAAGGTCGCCTACGACAACAACGTGCGCTACCCCTATTGGTGGTACATGCGCGACTATCCCAACAAGGTCGATTTTGACCAGAACGTCACCAAATCCCTCCAGGATTCCCCCGTTATAGTTGTTGGTTCATCGAACTTTTCCAAAATTGAACCAGTGGTGCGTGATGAATACTATCGCTATGACTACAAGCGCATGTGGTGGCCAAACGAATCGCTTTACCGCGATTGGTCTCTCGCGAGCGTCTTGGGGGATTTGAAAGATCCTGCCAAACGCTTTGCTATCTGGCAGCTTTGGTTCAATCGCGACTACACGCAGTACGCGGCTGCCTTCAACAACCCCTCGCTGACCCTCGCCACCTGGTCGCCCAGCGACACCGCGCGCATGTATATCAAAAAAGATATCGCTGCCATGATCTGGGAATATGGCGTCAGCCCGGAGCCGGAAGCGCCGCGTGTGGATCCTTATGCTGGCAACACCGTTAGCCTCGAACCATTGAGCGTGATCAATTATGCGGGTGAAACCCCCTTTAATGCTCCCCGGGATATTGCCACTGCCGCGGATGGCAGCCTGTTTGTTGCGGATTCGCGCAATCATCGCATTGTGCACCTCGACTCGCAGGGCTTGTTTCTCAATGCCTTTGGTGGCTATGGCAACGTGATGGATGGAGACATCCCCGGAGGTCTCATGAACGAACCCTGGGGTGTCGCGGTTGGTCCCGATGGGAATGTCTATGTCGCCGATACGTGGAATCATCGTATCCAGGTTTTCACACCTGACGGGCAATTCCTGCGGATGTGGAGCGTCTTCGAAGTCAATGGTCTGCCGGATGGCTTCTGGGGTCCTCGCGGGATCGCCGTGGACCAAACTGGGCGCGTTTTTGTGACCGACACCGGCAAACAGCGCGTGGTCGTCTTCGATGCGAACGGTACCTACCTGACCCAATTTGGCGGCCTGGGGCTTGAAGCCGGCAACCTGGACGAACCAGTCGGGATCGAGATCAGTCCAGATGGCAAGATTTACATCGCCGACACCTGGAACTACCGCGTGCAGGTCTTCGAACCGGACCCAACCGGACTGCAATTCCGCTCAGCCAGGTTGTGGGAGGTGGACGCCTGGAGCTCGGACTCCCTGGACAACAAACCGTTCCTGGCGCTGGATAACGACGGCAATGTGTATATCACGGATCCCGACCGCGGGCGTGTGATTGGGTTTGATAGTGAAGGTACCTTCAAAGTTCTGTGGGGCGGATTTGACAACAGCTATCCGATGGGAGTTATTAGCGGCATTGCCACCACAGCAGACGGCAAGGTTTGGGTTTCCGACTCAACCAGCAATACCCTGTTGCTTTTCCAGCCACCTGAATGAAATTTGTCAGGTTTGTGTAAGGAATGCTGATAAACGACGAAAAACGGGAACGACCGGGAGTTGATCTTTATTAGCTTTAGCATCTATTAAAACAGCCCGTGTCCGGGCTGTTTTTTTCACTCGTTTATTGCCTGGTAGAGTTCCAGGTGAGCCTGGCGCAGGATAGTTGGATCCATTTTCTCTACTTTACGGTCGTAGGTCAGGTAGCCGTTGATTTCGGTCTCGATGTCGGTAGTTTGAGTGTAGATCGCCACGGAAAGCCCCAGCGGGATCAGAGGTTTCACCTGCTCCTCCAGCAGACGCAGGTAGGCTGCCGTGAGTGAAGCAGCATCCGCGTAATGACCATAGCCAAAACGCTTCTTTTCGGTGTAGACGTGCCCGTCCACCTGCATGGTGTAGCCGCCAAACTCGGTCACAGCCAGGATGCGCTCATCCGGCTGAGAAGCGCTCAGGGATTTTACATAGACATGCCGGCTCTGAAAATCGCCACCTCCCTGGTCAAACCAGCCCGAAGCATGGTCCACCAGGCGGGTTGGGTCATAGCCCTTCACCCAGTAAGAAGTTAGGATTGCATGGAACTGCCCCCAGCTTTCGTTGAACGGCACCCACACGGCGATACAGGGGAAGTGGTAGAGGCTGTCAATCAGTTGTTTCAGTTCCTGGCGATACTCTTCGCGATTCTCGGGATCTTCCCTGCCAAAGCGGTGCAAACGGCGGATGTCGGAGCGGTGAATACCCGACGTGAAAGTAAAAGCCACCACAGCGTCTTTGGTGGTGCGCCCACCATTGGGCATGTCCTGCCAGACGATCATGCCAAGACGGTCGCAGGCGTAATACCAGCGTGCCGGCTCAACCTTGACATGCTTGCGGATCATGTTGCAGCCGATCTTTTTGGCGTATTCGATGTCAAAAAGCATGGCTTCTTCGGAAGGCGCGGTATAGAGCCCTTCGGGGAAGTAGCCCTGGTCCAGTGGACCGAACTGAAAGATGGGTTCGTCATTGAGCGTGAAGCGCCAAAAACCTTTCCCGTCGCGGATTTTGCTAAACTTGCGCATGCCAAAGTAGCTCCCCACCTCGTCCACAACCTTCCCGTCAATTTTCAGTTTGAGGGTCAAGTCGTATAGATATGGGTGATCAGGATGCCATTTTTGGGGGTCTGGAATGTACAGCAGCATCTGACTGGCAGAGGTAATGCTTTCGCGAGCCACTTCCTGCCCCTCAAATGACGCGATTGCTTCCAACTCGACTTGCACGGCATCCACCGCTTCGGATAAGGCAATCTCAACCAACAGGTTGCTTGCATCGAGGTTAGGCGTTAGTTTCAGGCTGCGGATATGCTGCCTCGGTAAAACCTCCAGCCAGACTGTCTGCCAGATGCCCGAGACAGAGGTATACCATATGCCGCCAGTTTCAAGGCGTTGTTTGCCCTTTTGGTGCAGCTCAGCTTCGGTGGCATCGGTACAGGCTAATACCAGCTCATTTTCTCCTTTAATGAGGAAGCTTGTAATGTCAAAACTGAAGGGTAGATAGCCGCCCCAATGCTCCCCCACTTTGCTGTCATTAACCCACAACTCGCAGGCGAAATCCACAGCCCCAAAGTGCAAATGAACCACTTGATCCTCAGCGTGGATCACAGTAAAGCTGCGTCGATACCAGAGTTTCTCATCCGGCTGGAGTATGTGCTCCACACCCGATAGTCTGGATTCAGGGGCAAAAGGCACTAGAATTTTTTCCTCATAAGATGCTGGCTTAGGGGCTTCCAATTTCTGTATGGTGCAATCCCACCAGCCGTTGAGGTTCAGCCAGTTTCCGCGAACCATTTGCGGTCTGGGAAATTCAGGCAGGGGGATCGGCTGATCGACCTTCCACGGCGTAGTCAGGTTATTGTGGATCAAATCACGCATTTGGTTCCTTTTTCACATCTTGCTTTTTATCCAATCGATCAAATGCCTGGGCTACCATGGCAGCCCAGGTTCGTCCGGAAATCTTCAATGTTGTTTTGTGTTTAGTGATCAAGATGATGCCCTCATAATCGTGGTACCCTAATTCTAAGTTACTCTGGGGATTTTGTGGATGAACGCCAATATTTAGATAGAGGTTACCTACGGCTGAATATCCTCAAGCTAAGGGTTAACCATCAAGTCCCACAACTGTAGATAATCTATTGTTTTTAAAACTAAACTCCTTCTAAAACTGTTATCATAGAGGAAGTAAAACCTTTTCAAATCATGGATCGGAGCACTATGGCAACCATTATTGTAGATAAAATTGCGAAGAGTTTTGGCGCCACCCAGGCAGTCAAAGACGTGTCTTTCGAGGTCCATCCAGGCGAGATTTTTGGTCTGCTCGGTCCAAATGGATCCGGTAAAACCACCTCAATCCGTGTCATTTTGGATATCTACCAACCAGATTCTGGCAGCGTGACCATCCTCGACGGTCCGATGACCAACGAAAAGCTCAATCACATCGGGTACATCCCTGAGGAACGCGGGCTTTACCAGGATGTGCCTCTCGACCGCTGTCTGACGTATCTTGCCACTCTCAAAGGTCTCACAGAAGACCAAATCAAAGAACGTTTACCCAAATACCTGGCTAAATTCGATCTGACCGAACATGCAAAAAAGAAAGCCAAGGAACTCAGTAAAGGTATGCAGCAAAAGGGGCAGCTCATCGCCGCCCTGATTCACGACCCCGAGATTATCATCATTGATGAGCCTTTTTCTGCGCTTGACCCCATCAACACACAGTTGGTCAAGGACTTGCTGATCGAGCAGCGTAATGCAGGTAAAACCATTGTCATGTGCACCCATCAAATGAACCAGGTGGAGCAACTTTGCGACCGCCTGGTGCTCATTGACCACGGTCAGGTACTCTTACAAGGCGAACTCTCGGAGATCCGCAACCGCTTCAGCACCAATGAAGTGATTATGGACGCACTCAATCCCCTGCCAGAGAAACTTAATGGTGTGTCGCGGATCGAGAAACTCAATGGAGCTTATCGCCTTAGCCCACAGGAAGGTCTCTCTTCCCACGAACTACTCAACGAGTTGGTCACGCAAGGCATCCAACTCAATTCCTTTGAAGTGGCAGTGCCGACCCTCGATGAAATCTTCATCAAGGTTGTGAAAGAAAGCGGCGGTGTCGATGAATAAGACCATTAACGTTGCCAGGTACGAATACTTGCACCATGTCGGTAACAGAAGCTTCTGGATTTCCCTGGTAAGCGTACCGCTTGGTTTTGTGTTGATTATTGTTCTCTCGATGCTACTTTCGTTTCTCGCTTTTGATACCCGCCCGGTTGGTATTGTGGATAATGGTAATTTGATCCAGATCAAGCCTGACAATTCGAAACCATCAACTTTCTTTGATCCGCAGACATATCTCTATGTCTATCCCGATGAAAGCGCTGCACGCGCTGCCGCGTTAGCCGGTGAGATTCAAGGCTTTGCGGTCCTGCCCGAAGATTACACCTCGCATTTTCAGTTAACCTACTGGACCGACAAGCAGCCTGACAGCGATGTTCAGGCGGAAATTACCAACTTTATCAGCAAGAATCTAATGGTTGCCGAGAATATCGATTCAGCAGTCTTCACGCGCATCAACGAAGGCAGCCACATCAGCCTGCAATCATTGGACGGCAGCCAGACCTCCGACGGAACTGGCTGGCATCGGATTATTGTGCCAATCGTGATCGGCTTGCTCAACTTTATCGTGGTGATGAGCAGCGGTGGCTATTTGCTCAAAGCTCTGGTTGAAGAAAAAGAAAACCGCACCATCGAGATTATGCTCACTTCTGTCCCTTCACGAGAAATCATGGCTGGCAAAATAATTGGCAATCTCAGCGTAGGTCTGACTCAAATCATAGTCTGGGTCCTTCTGCTTGGCATCGCGGGGTTTATCTTCCGCAACCAGTTGGAATTCCTGGCGGATATCAATCTTTCAGGCTCATACGTGGCGATCAGCGTCGCTTTGATGGTCCTATCGTTCCTCTTCACTGCAGCTTTGATGGCAACCATCGGCGCGGCGATGACAAGCACTGAGGAATCGCAGGGAGTGATTGGACTAATGGTAATACCGATGATGTTCCCTTTCTACTTCTTCAGTGTCTTTCTCAGCAACCCCAATGGCATTCTCGCCAGAGTGTTGAGTTTTATCCCCCTCAGTGCCCCCCTGGCACTCTCTCTCCGCATGGCATTCAGTTCAGTTTCACCGCTGGAAATCGGCCTTATCTTCGTGGTCATTATCCTTTTGACACTGCTTATGTTCTGGCTCTCGGGGGTCGTCTTTAAACGCGGCATGCTGCAATATAGCAAGCGGCTCTCGCTCAAAGAGATCTTCAACAAGGAGACCCGCAATGCGTGACATTCTTAACGTCTTCAAATTTGAATTTCTGACGGTTCTCAGGCGCCGGTCTTTCATCCTCGGCCTGATTCTTGTGCCACTCATTCCTTCCTTGCTATTGGGGGTCTTAAACCTCATCAACCAGGACGAATCCCAGTCTGTTGAGGAAGTGATCATCCAGGAAGTCGGCAGTCCCCTCCCCATCGGAGTAGTGGATCAGGCGAATGTGCTCAAGGAGTACCCCGAATGGCTGACACAAGGCAGGCTTGTGCCCCTGGAGTCAGAGGCGGATGCACGTGAGAAGACTGCCGCTGGTCAGTTGCAGGGCTTTTATGTGATCGAACCTGATTATCTCGAAACCGGCAATATGCGCTTCATTAAACCTCAAATCAGCATGATCACGGAGCTCCTTCAGCAGGACGTCCTCAAAGATCTGATTAATTACAATCTTCTTGGGGCTGACCAGGAACGCTTTATGCGCTTTATGAACCCAGCCAACTTTACCTTTGAATATCTCAATCCTGAAACCGCTGACACGCGCGACCAATCCAACGCAGGTACCTATTGGGTCCCATATGCAGTCACCATGTTCTTCTATATGATCATCGTGATCAGTTCCGGCTTGATGCTAAGTGCCGTCACCAAGGACAAAGAGAACAAAACCATCGAAATCCTGCTTACTTCAGCACGGCCTCTCGATCTCTTTATCGGTAAGATCCTGGCATTCGGTTTGCTGAGCCTGCTCCAGATGGTTGTCTGGTTTGGGACGTTGGTCTTGCTCGTGGACATGGGTAAAACTTCGCTTCCTTTCCTGCAGAATATCAGCATCCCAACCAGTGTGCTGTGGGCAAGCGTGCCCTTCTATATCAGCGGCTTCTTGCTCTACGGCAGCCTGATGGCAGGCATGGGCGCCGTGGCACCCAACCTCCGGGAAGGAAATCAATCCACCTTTGTGTTGAATCTTCCCCTGATCTTTACAATCCTGTCAATCAACCAATTGATTGAGACCCCATTTTCGTCCTTTACAACCTTCATGACGCTCTTTCCCTTCACGTCTCCGGTGGTGATGCTCACACGGCTCTCGGTCGGTCCCGTTCCCGCCTGGCAGCTCATCGCCAGCATCGCGCTGCTGGTTGGCACAGTCATTATCGTCATCCGCGGCGTTGCCAACCTCTTCAGCTCTCAGTACCTGCTCAGCGGGCAGAAAATAAAAATTGGTTTGTTCTTACGAACGGTGTTTATCGGTCACCGCCGGGCTTGACCCCATCTGACGGAAACAGCAGACCAATCGGTCTGCTGTTTTTTTGGCGTTATACTTACTAACACCTCTTGTTTATGAGGCTATGATGAAAGCACATAAATCCTTACTATTAATCTTATTGGCGGTTTTGTTATTCAGCGCCTGTCAACCCGCATCCAACGCCGTTACTCCCACAGACCCACTGGATAGTGTTCGCACCGAGGCTGCCAGAACGGTTGAGGCACTCACCACCCACATCGTGGCAACAGACCACGCCGCCCGCACGCAAACAGCCGTCTCTTTCGTGCCTTCCCCAATGCCGCCAACCCCCGAACCAACCCCTGCTCCGACCCTCAGCCTGCCAATGGACCCTCCCGTCCCCACCGCCGCTCTGCTGCCCTCACCCAGCCCCTCCGCAAGTTGCGACCAGGCAGCTTTTGTCGATGAAACCATCCCGGACGGAAGCCAATTCCCACCCGGCACTGTCTTTACCAAGACATGGACATTGCGCAATGCAGGCTCATGCACCTGGAATGCGGATTACGATGTGGTTTTCAGCAGTGGAAATCCCATGAACGCGCCTGAAGTCATTCCGCTTGCCAAGGAGTCCGTCCCGCCAGGAAGCGATGTGACCATCAGCATCCCTTTCACATCTCCATTGGTTGGTGGTAGCTATCGGGCGGATTTCAAACTGCGTAATGCGGCGGGCGTGCTCTTTAGCTTCAAGGATCCATCCCAGACGTTCTGGGTGGAGATCCAGGTAATGATCGGCAAAATCGACCTGGTCGCCATGGCTTGCAGCATCCGATGGACTAGTGCCTCAGGAGAACTCCCCTGCCCCGGTTTGCCGACAGATACACGCGGCTTTGCCTATACAGATTTGGCGCCCATGCTCGAAAACGGCAGCAAAGATAACGAACCCGCCTTATGGCTTGGAGTTCAGCAGAGTCAGGATGGTATTCTGCGGGGCACGTTGCCGGTTATGTTGATACCCGAAAACGCCAAATTCAGCACAATTTTGGGTTGTGCTTCTGATCAAAAGTCCTGCGATGTGACTTTGCGGCTCAGTTACCGGGAAGGCGACAAACCGCTGGTTGAAATCGCCCAATGGCAGAAAGAGTATGATGGCAAACTGCTTGGCATCAGCCAGGACTTGTCTGCACTTTCAGGAAAAAGCGTTCGGATCATCCTGCAGCTTGAAGCAAATGGCTCCCCCCAGGGAGATACCGTCCACCTGCTCGCTCCAGTTATTGCGCCTTGATCAACCCGGCTAAGCTTGACAAAATGAGCAATCACCTTGACAATTGATAAACGAAAATACCCAGTCTGCTGAAGACCTGGAGGAACTATGACACGAATAAAAATTACTAAACTACTGCTGGGGCTCAGTGTGGCGGTTTTAGCGCTAAGCGCTTGCGGACCACGCGTCAGTACACCCAGTCCGGACCAAATGAGAACGTATGTAGCCGAAACCATTGCATTTCAACTGACCCGGACCGAAATTGCGCGCCCGAGTGAGACTCCCACACCCACGCTTGCTCCCACCCTCACTCTGGCTCCCCCCACAGCTACAGTTGCAGTTCCGACCGCTGCGGTTGGTCTGCCAACCAGCACAGTTTCCGGACCAACCACAGCCACGCCGCCCCCACCCCAAACAGGCGTTGATGCTGGCGTCTGGACTTATAGTAATCCAGCCGATGGTTCGAACATCCAGGCTGGCAGAGAATTTAAAGTGGTTGTCACCTTAATGAACACCGGAACAACCACCTGGAATACCAGCTACTACATCATGCACACTGGCGGACCCGCCATGGGCGCTCCTACCAAGATCAACATGCCCTACGAAGTACCGCCAAACATGAGCGTGCAGATCTCGATCGATTTCACCGCCCCCTCAGAACCCGGCGCGGTTAAGAGCGAGTGGGTGATCGTAAATCCCAGTGACGTAGGGTTCGCCATCTTCTGGTTTGAATACAACATCGTCTAAAGCAGGCAGCATGTCCCTTGAAGATTTGATCAAAGCCGAGGCATTAAGTCTCGGCTTTGTGCTTTGCGGCTTTAGCCGCGCAGACACCCCACCGCACTATGAGGCCTATCTGGATTGGATCGAAGCTGGGCATTACGCTGACATGGACTACATGGCGCGACCAAACGCCATTGAAGCCCGCTATGACCCCGCCAAACTTCTGCCGGGATGCCGTACGGTTATCAGCCTCGCCACACCCTACCCTGTCCCGGCTAACACCCAAAAACCCCAACAAAACCAGGGAAGCATTGCTGCTTATGCCCTTCTGCCCGATTACCACCAGGTACTGAAAGCTGCGGCAGAGCTCCTTGCGCAGAAAATCGCCCAACTCACTGACCAACCACTCAAGCACCTGGTTTGCGTCGACACTGCTCCAGTCCTCGAAAAAGACTACGCGCAGCAAGCTGGCTTGGGGTGGATTGCCCGGAATTCCTGTCTGACCTCCCAAACCTACGGATCGTGGCTTTTTCTGTGTGAACTCCTGGTTGACATCCCTCTCATGCCGGATCACCCTCTCACAAACTCCGACTGCGCCGATTGCCACCGCTGCCAAATGGCTTGCCCCACCAAAGCGATCCTTCCTAACCGCTCCATCGACGCCCGCCGATGCCTTTCTTACCTAAGCATTGAGCATCGCGGACCTATCCCGGTTGCCTTTCGCCCTCTGCTTGGTCAGCGTATTTTCGGCTGTGATACCTGTCAGACCATCTGCCCCTCCAACCAAAAACCGCAAAATACCACTCCTTTATTTGTTATCTCCGAACGGCTCGATCCACATCCCGACTTACTCCAATCGTTCTTGCTTACAGAAGCGGACTTCAAATCCCGTTATGCCCACTCTCCCATTTTGCGGGTCAAATACCAGGGTTTCCGCCGCAATATCGCGATCGCGCTCGGCAATGCCCGTCTTGAAGCAGCCAGACCTGCTCTTTCGGACTGCGCAGCCAACGAGTCAGACGCGGTTGTACGTGAAGCAGCCCAGTGGGCGCTCTCCCAGTACTGAAATAGCTTAAAGCGATGCCTTTGTGGCATAATTAAACCAATTTTGAGCTTTGAGGAGAGGTTATGCAAACATTGCATGTTATTTCCCATACACACTGGGATCGCGAATGGTATAAGACCTTCCAACAGTTCCGCCTGCAGCTCGTCCACCTTGTGGATAACCTTTTAATCATCCTCGATAATGAGCCGGATTACCTGCATTTCATGCTGGATGGGCAGACAATTGTGCTTGAGGACTACTTGCAGGTTCGCATGGCAAACTTGCCTCGGTTGCAGCAATATATCCAGGAAAAGCGAATCCTGATCGGTCCCTGGTACGTCTTGCCGGATGAATTCCTGGTCTCCCCGGAAGCGATCGTGCGTAATTTGTTGATTGGGAAAGATATCTGCCAGCTCTTTGGTCAGCGCATGATGGTTGGCTACATCCCCGACCCCTTCGGACATCTCTCCCAGTTACCGCAGATCCTCAACGGTTTTCACATGGATACCGCCTGCCTTTGGCGCGGTGTGCCAGAAGGCTCCCCCACGCTGCTCACCTGGCAATCCCCCGATGGCTCCAGCGTCCTGCTGGCTCACCTCTATGATGGTTATGGCAATCTTGCCGAATGGCCAGCCTCTGATCCGGACCAATCCACATACCTCCTCAATGCCAAAGCCGATAAGCTTCAACCCTACAACCCCTGTTCGCATTACCTGATGATGCGCGGTAGCGATCACCTTGAACCCCGTCCGGAACTGCCTGAGCATCTACGCTATTTCAACCAGCACAATCGGTCAGACCGGCAGGCAATCCACTCCACTCTTCCAGGCTACCTGGCAGCCGTCACCAATGAAATTTCTGAACGAAACATCCCTCTCCAGATCCTGCAGGGTGAGCTGCGCGACCCCCACAAGGCTCACATTTTGCCGGCTGTCCTTTCCGCCAGGATGTGGATCAAGCAGCGCAATCACTACTCGCAGAACTTGCTCGAACGCTGGGTGGAGCCGTTTTCTACCTGGGCTGAACTGCAGACCCGCGGTAAAGCTGCCTTCACTCCACCCACTGTACATCAAAAAACCAGTCGCATCGCTGACCCAGGATCGGTCGTGCACCAGGCATGGAAACTGCTCATCAGCAATCACCCGCACGATTCCATTTGCGGCTGCTCCATCGATGCCACCCATAATGACATGATCAGCCGCTTCGACCAGGTCGATCAAATGGGCGAAGAACTCACCAGCCAGTCATTGGACGCTCTCAGTTTCGCGATCAACACGTCAACGAACGGCGAACACGGTGAGTACGCGGCTCTGACAGTCTTCAACGCTTCCCCCTACCGCCACAGCGCGATCGTTAACACCTCAATAGACATGCCACATGACCTCAAATCGCTGCGTGTCATCGACTCAGATGGCAAGGAGGTTGCGGCAGATTGCGTGTTGGGCGGACACGTATTTAAGGAGTCCAATGTTTATCCTGTCAGAGAACTCATGGGGCTTCTCCAGGGAGCTTCCGAGTCGGGTCATGATGGCAAAGCCCTGGTTTACGCCAAGCTGACGGATGAAAATGGATTGCCTTGCATTGAAGCTGAGTTTTCATCTCTGCTCAAACCCGATCTCGAGAACCTTGCTGCTGCGTTTAACCAGGTAATCGCTCTGATCTCTCATTCTGATCCGGAAGCCCTGGTTAGAGTGAAGGTCTTCAATGTGCCCACTGCCTCCCTGGACTTTTTCGCCGAAGATCTTCCTGCGATGGGCTACTGCACTTATTGGATCTGCCAATCTGACGAACCGGACGATGCCTATGAAGAGCCGGATGAGGATCTGGACGATTTCATCTCCAACCAATTCCTGAAAATCCAAGTCGCCGGTGATGATGGCAGCCTCAGCCTGACGGACCTCCGAACAGGTCGGGTTTTTGAGGGGCTGTGCCAGATTGTGGACGTGGGAGACCGGGGCGATGAGTACAACTTTACACCCCCCGAGCATGACACTGAGATCCGACCCACCCTGGTTTCTACATCCACGTACAAAACCAGCCTGTACGAGACTCTCATTCTGAGCCTGACGCTTGACCTGCCTGTCTCTCTGACGGAATCGCGTGACAGTCGCGAGGAAACCACCATTACCCACAACCTCGATGTTCTGATAACACTGGTCAAAGATGTACCCCAGGCAGAAGTCCAGGTCTACTTCGAAAACGAAGCACTCGATCATCGCCTTGGGGTATGCTTCAAAACCGGTCTGAAGGTAGATTCTGCCCGCTATGATGGGCATTACGATATCCTCACCCGCGCCATTGATCTCCCCAAAACCGATAGTTCCTGGCGAGAGTTGCCCCGCCCCGAAGTGCCCCAGCGCAGTTTCGTGGACGTGAGCGATGAGCAGGGCGGCTTGATGATTGCCAATCATGGCTTGCCTGAAGTCGCAGTGGTACGCGACGAGAATGGTGAGGCCGAAATCAACCTCACCTTGCTGCGTTGCGTTGGCTGGCTCAGCCGGGATGATCTCTGGAACCGGGTCGGGCATGCCGGCCCGCCTCTGATGACCCCCGACGCCCAGGAGTTGCGCCCCTATACCTTCGATTTCTGCATCATTCCGCACGGTCCGGACTTTTTTGAGGCTGTTAAGTTAGCGCAATCCTTCCAAACTGACCTGGACGTCAGAACCTCCAGCCTGCATCCAGGCAGTTTGCCTGCCGAAAGCGCCATGGTGGAAGTATCTCATGCGGAATTCATGATCACAGCCATCAAGGAAGCCGAAGATGAAAGCGGCTGGGTCGTGCGCGGCGTTAACCTGGGTGATGAAACCATCCACTTACATTTGAAACCTAATATGCTCAACAAAAGCGCTCATTTGGTGAACCTCGACGAAAGTCTCCTTCACGACCTGGTGCAACAGCCTGACGGTAGCGTGGAGCTTGAGGTTCCTTCAAGGCGCGTTATCAGCATCTTGTTCAAAATCACAGATTGAGATTCCGGTTTTGACACAAGTTGACTTCTTCATAGCGGACATTCCCATCCATGGGCGGCTGATCCTGGCGCCGATGGATGGCATCTCGGATGCAGCGTTTCGCCTGCTTACCCGCAGGCTTGGTTCTGCTTATTCCGTCTCCGAATTTATCAACACACTCGACTACGCCCATCAAAAAAACTATCAAAAGAAGCGCCTCCTCGCGCGTGACGAAGAACGTCCCTTCACGGCACAGCTGCTTGATAACGATGCTGTCCGTATGGCGGAGTGCGCCGCCCGCATCGAGGAAGAATTCCATCCCGACATGATCGACATCAACATGGGATGCGCCGCCAAAAGCGTGGCAGGTCGGGGAGCTGGCGTTGGAATGATGCGCAACCAGCAGCTGGTTAAAGATGCTGTTTTGCTTGTGTCGCGTGCTGTCAAGGTCCCTGTGACCGTCAAGATGCGTTTGGGTTGGGACAGTAATTCACAAAACTATCTCGAAATAGCCGGCCTGGCAGCAGAAAATGGCGCCAAGGCCATCGCGTTGCACGGACGCACCGGCAAGATTTCTTATCATAAACCTGCGCAGTGGCAGCCTATCGCTGAGCTAAAGCGTGCCTTTCCGCAGTTGCCTGTCATCGGCAATGGCGACGTCGCCACTCCCGCCGACGCGCGCCGTATGCTGGAGGAAACCGGCTGCGACGCAGTAATGATCGGACGGGCAGCCAAAGCCAACCCCTGGATCTTTTCCTGGCGCGATCGGGATGAGGTCAGCATCCAGGAAGTGGCAGATACCACTCTCTGGCAGTTGAAGGATATGATCGCAACAGACCCTGAGAACGCCATCATGCCTTTTCGTAAATACCTGAAGGCTTATCTCGAACCCTATCAGCTTCCGCGTGAAACCATGCGAGCCTTGCTTACCTGCAGCGATGCCAGCGAACTTTTAACCTTGCTTAATGATACCTTTACCAAACTGGGAGCAAGCTTAAAGTAAGTTCC
>Ga0079098_1025315_pt1 | contig 19109 bp, 21 predicted proteins | sample ADurb_H2B_01_Slu_FD_74559 | JGI IMG/M metagenome (GOLD analysis project Ga0079098, IMG submission 74559) | Active sludge microbial communities from Illinois, USA, of municipal wastewater-treating anaerobic digesters - ADurb_H2B_01_SludgeMetaT... | ecosystem: Engineered > Bioreactor > Anaerobic >...
AGAAGAGGGATGAAAGGAATTTTTTATGGAATTGGAGTAGGACCAGGAGATCCGGATTTATTAACTCTTAAAGCTTACAAGGTTTTGGAAAAAGTAGCAGGATTAAGGATGATGAAAGGATTAAATCCTATCTATATAGTGGCAGCAGAGAAAGGAGAAGAGGGATGAAAGGAATTTTTTATGGAATTGGAGTAGGACCAGGAGATCCGGATTTATTAACTCTTAAAGCTTACAAGGTTTTGGAAAAAGTAGATTTAGTCTGCATTCCTAAGTCAAGAATGGAAAAGGAAAGTGTAGCTTTAAATATTGTGGAGAAGGCCTTAGAGAGAAAACTAGATATTTTAGAACTACATTTTCCTATGACTAAGGACCAAGCTGAGTTAGCGAGAAATTGGGATAGTAATACGGAAAAAATAGTAGAACAACTAAATCAGGGTAAGAGTGTAGCCCTAATTACCATTGGTGATCCCCTTCTTTATAGTACTTACAGCTATGTAATGAAAAGAATACTGAAAAACCATCCGGAGATTAAAGTAGAGACTATTCCCGGTATTAGTTCGGCCTTTGCTTGCGCTTCAGAACTCAATGTCATCCTAACAGAAGAAGAGGAGAGCTTAGGTATAGTTCCAGCTAATGCTGATAAAGAATACCTTTTAAAGGCTATTCAATCCTTTGATAATCTTTTTTTAATGAAGGTTGCCAAAAGCTATGATTTAATTCTAGAAATTTTAGAGGAAGTTAACTTTCATGGCCAAGCCTATTTAATTAGCCGTTGTGGTCATCCCGATCAATTAATAACTAGTAACTTGCAGGAAATGAAAGGGAAAGAAATTCATTATCTATCATCCATGTTGATTAAGAAAGGGGTAAAATAAATGAGTAAAGTTTATTTCATCGGTGCCGGCCCAGGGGATCCAGATTTAATTACGGTAAAAGGCAAAAGGCTTATTGAGGAGTCCCCAGTAATTATTTACGCTGGTTCCTTGGTTAATCCTGCTGTATTGGCCGGTGCACCGAAAGATGCTGAAATACATAACAGTGCTTCTATGGACTTTGAAGAGGTAATGGAGGTTATGGAAAAGGGGATTAAGGAAGGAAAAACAGTGGCTCGGGTGCATACCGGAGATCCCGCTATCTATGGGGCTATTCAAGAACAAATGAATTGGTTAGACGAAAAAGGAATTACCTATGAAGTAGTGCCAGGAGTAAGCTCATTCTTAGCTGCCGCCGCCGCTTTAAAGCAAGAATACACACTACCTGAGGTTACCCAGACAGTAATGGTAACTCGGTTAGAGGGTAGAACTCCGGTACCGGTAAAAGAGAAATTAGCTTCTCTAGCCCAGCATGGTTCTACCATTTGTATTTTCCTTAGTGTAGGAATGATTGAAAAGGTGGTAGAAGAGTTAGGTCAGGGCTATCCTCTCGATACTCCTATTGTTGTAGCCCAAAGAGTATCTTGGCCGGATCAAAAAATTGTTAGAGGAACTCTAGGGGATATAGCAGAAAAGGTTAAAGATGAACAGATTACTAAAACCGCTTTAATTATTGTTAGCCCAGCTTTCAAAAATGAGGGAGCTATGTCTAAGCTTTATGATAAGACTTTTACCCACGAATATCGGATTGGTAAAGAGTAATGAAAATAGCCTTAATTGCTTTAAGTAAGCATGGTAAGGCTTTAGGCCAAAAAATCAGTAGTTTATTTCCTGAACCTATAGATTTCTTTGTACAAGAAAATCAAATAGAGGAGGGGGATAAGGACATCAATTCCTTTCCCTCCGGGAAACTTTCCAAGCTAGTGGAAGAGATTTTTCTCCGTTACCAAGGCCTTATTTTCATTATGGCCTTAGGGATTGTAGTCAGGAAAATAGCTCCCTATATTGAAGACAAACGAAAGGACCCGGCGGTGGTGGTCTTAGATGAAAAGGGAGAATCGGTCATCAGTGTTCTTTCCGGCCATCTAGGAGGGGCTAATCAACTAGCCAGAGAAATTGCTAGAGTCATCAACTCTCGACCCATAATAACCACAGCCACTGATTTACATCAACGTTTAGCTTTGGATTTATTAGCCCAACAACTGAGTTGTGAGATTAAGCCTTTCAAGAATTTAAAAAAAATTAGCGGAGCAGTGGTTAATGATCAGAGGGTAGCCATTTACTCTTCCTACCCTCTGCCGGTGGAACCTACTGAAAAACTAAGAGTTTTGTCTTTAGAAGATTACTCCGGCGGCGGTGATGAAGACGCTGTAGTTTTAGTGACTAATAGATTGTTAAATCCTCCTGGCAATAAGCCTTATGCTTTTCTGGTTCCCAAGAATGTAATTCTAGGCATAGGCTGCCGGAGGGGAATCGCTAAAGAACAGATTCTAGAGGCGGTTAATTTAGCCCTAACCAAAGCTGGTTTGGATCAAGATAGTGTCAAAGGTTTAGCCAGCATTGATTTAAAAAAGGATGAAGTAGGATTGCTTCAAGCCGCTGAAGAGTTAGGCTTGCCTATTAAGTTTTTTACTAAAGAAGAAATTGCCAGATTAGAGGGAGATTATGCTTCTTCTCAATTTGTTCAAGAAAAGATAGGAGTGAATGGAGTATGCGAACAAACAGCATTATTGGCTCTGAAAAATCCCCGACTTGTACTGCCCAAAACTGTGCTTGTTCCGGCAGTAACTGTGGCTGTAGCCGAGGAACAATCTTTGTAATCGGTATTGGCCCTGGTGGTAGAGAGCATATGAGTTTAAGGGCTCAACAAACCTTACGGGAAGCGGAAGTAATTATTGGTTATAAAACTTATCTTAATTTCTTAGATGATCTTTTAGATGGCAAAGAAGTAGTGGACTCTGGAATGAGAAAAGAAGTAGAACGCTGCCAAATAGCTGTAGATAAAGCCAAGGAAGGTAAAAAAGTGGCAGTGGTCAGCAGTGGTGATGCTGGGGTTTATGGCATGGCCGGAGTAGTTTTAGAATTAGTAGGTGAAGCAGATTTAGAGGTAGAAATTGTCCCAGGTATTACCGCTGCCAATGCTGCCGCTGCTGCTTTGGGCGCTCCTTTAATGCATGATTTTGCGGTAATTAGCTTAAGCGATTTACTTACTCCTTGGGAACTGATTAAAAAGAGATTAGCTTGTGCCGCTGACGGGGATTTTATTATTACCCTTTACAACCCTAGAAGTAAAGGTCGGAGAGATCAAATAGTGGAGGCCCAACAAATTATTTCTCAATATCGGGGCCTTGACACTCCAGTGGGAATTGTTCGCAATGCCAAAAGAGAAGGAGAAGCAGTAGTCATTACCACTTTAGGTGAAATGCTCAATCATGAAATTGATATGTTCACTATGGTGGTTATTGGCAATTCTAATACCTTCAGTAATGGCAAATACATGATTACACCAAGGGGTTATCGTATATGATTCTAGTTTTGGCCGGGACTAGTGATGGACGGCAGTTAGCTAAGGAACTAAGTCAAAAAGGATACGATATTTTAGCTACTGCCGTTAGTGAGTATGGCGGTAATTTACTGCAGACTAGCGGTGCCAATGAGGTAATGGTTAAGGGTCTAACTCCGGAAGAACTAAGGCAAATCATTGGGATAAAGGGAATAAGGTTAGTCATTGATGCTACCCATCCCTTTGCCCAAGAAATTTCCCGCCAAGCCATAGAAATTACAGGAGAACTAGGCATACCTTACCTGCGTTTTGAACGGAAAAAGTTAGATTTACCGGAGAATAAGCTGATTCATCCGGTTAAGAGTATAGAAGAGGCTGCCCAAAAGGCTGTCAGCTTGGGTAAAAATATTTTTTTAACTACCGGTAGTAAAACCTTAGAAACTTTTTTGGCTACGGGAAAAGAGAGCCAATGTCGCATAATTGCTCGGGTTTTGCCAGATCCCAAGGTGCTAGAAAAGTGTTTTGCTTTAGGTTTAACTCCTAAGGATATAGTGGCTTTACAAGGCCCTTTTAGCAAAGGCCTCAATAAAGAACTTTTCCTACAGTACCAAGTAGATGTTGTTGTTAGTAAAGAAAGTGGACCTACCGGGGGGGTAGACAGTAAAGTGGAAGCTGCCTTGGAATTGAATATTCCTTTAGTCATAGTGCAAAGACCACCATTGGATTATCCTTTAGTAATGGATAGCTTCAGCCAAATAGAGACCTTTGTTCAACAAGGAAAAGGGGAATAACCTGGAATTTATAGTATTTTAATTTAGAGGTGTCTTTTAATGATTAACTATTATCCTGTAAGTCTAGACTTGAGAGAAAAAAATTGTCTGGTAGTGGGTGGAGGAAAAGTTGCGGAGAGAAAAGTAAAAAGTTTGTTGGAATGCGGTGCTATAGTTAAGGTGATTAGCTTAGCGTTAACTGAGGAATTAGCTAGACTGGCAGGGGCTAAGAAAATATTCTGGGCAGAAAGGTCTTTTCAGCCCCAGGACTTGGAAGATATTTTTTTGGTAATTGTTGCCACTAACCAGGGCGAAATTAATGAAAAAGTAGGAAAGATGGCCTCAGCCAAAGGTATTCTAGTTAACATTGCCGACAATTCTCAAAACTCTAATTTTATTGTACCAGCCACTCATCGTCAGGGCCTTCTAGCCATTAGTATTTCCACTGGAGGGGCTAGTCCTGCTTTAGCGGCTAGAATTCGCCGGGAGATAGCTCATACCTATGGTCAGGAATATGGTGAATTACTAGAGATTCTACAAAAAATAAGACCTCAGATTATTAATCGCTATTCTACTCAGGAAGAGAGAAAAAGAGTATTTGCTAGAGTGGTTGATTCTGACATCCTTGAGTTAATTAGGGAAGGGAAGCAGGAAAAAGTAAAGGAGAGGATAGCAGAATGCATTTGTTAGTGTTTGGTTTAAATCATAAGACTGCTTCAGTGGAGGTCCGAGAGAAATTTTCCTTTGCCCCTGAAAAGATCCAGTCAGCCCTAACGACCTTGAAGAAATATCCGGGAGTTAGGGAAAATATTATTATTTCTACCTGCAACAGAATGGAAGTTTGGGTCATTGCCCAAAGTGCTGAAGTTGGGAAGAAAAGTATTACCGATTTTCTGCAAGACTTTCAGGAGACTAAGTTAACAGAGCAGCAAATAGAAGAGCAGTTCTATTATTATGAGGGAATAGAAGCAGGCAGACATCTTTTTAGATTGGCTTCCGGCTTAGATTCTTTAGTATTAGGGGAAGGACAGATTTTAGGGCAACTAAAAGAAGTATATGAAGATGCTTGCCAGGCAGAAACTAACGGTTTATTCCTTAATTCTTTATTTAAAAAAGCTATCAATGTGGGGAAAAAAGTGCGCAGAGAAACTGGTATTGGCGAAAATGCTATGTCGGTTAGTACTGTAGCAGTGGATCTAGCGAAAAAATTTCTTGGCAGTCTGTTAGAACAGAAAGTGCTAATTCTTGGTGCTGGAGAGATGGGTGAGCTAACTGCTAAGAGTTTAGCGGTAAGAGGGGTTAAGAGTATTATTGTAGCTAATCGCAACTATCAGCGAGCTCAAGAATTGGCAGAAGCCTTTGCCGGTTATGCTATTAAGTTTGATGAAGTATATGATTATTTGAGAGAAGTAGATATAGTGATAAGTTCCACCGGAGCTCCTCATTATGTTTTACATCATGAGGAATTAATTAAGGTATTAGAGGCAAGAAAGGGTAAAAAGCTTTTTTTAATTGATATAGCCGTACCTAGAGATATTGATCCGAAAATAGCAGAGCTATCTAATGTGGCTCTTTACGATATTGATGATTTACGCTTAGTCATGGAGGAAAATGTTAAACAAAGGGTGCAAGAGGCTCAAAAGGCCAAGGATATTATTGAAGAAGAATTAAAAGACTTTGTGGCTTGGATTCAAGTAAATCCCGTGGTAGCTCTTTTGCGCAAAAGCATAGAGAATATTCGCCAAAAGGAGCTTAACCATGCCTACCAGCATAAGTTTACTCATATCACTGATGAAGATAAAGAGGCTGTAGATAAATTAACTATGGAAATCATGAACAAAATTCTAGATTTACCTATCAGCTCTATTTTCAGCCGTTCAGAGGAAAATCAGACTAAACTGAAGGTCTTAGCAGAACTCTTTAATCTTCCTCAGGAAGAAATGAAAGAACTAAAATTGGATTTAGCCTAGAAAGGGTTGGGTATTATGAAAGGAAAAATTGTTATCGGAACTAGGTGTAGTGAATTAGCTCTTAGTCAAGCTAATTGGGTAGCAGAACAATTAAGAAAAAATCATCCGGAGAAGGAATTTGTTCTCAAAGAGATTAAGACCAAGGGTGACAAGATTTTAGATGTAGCCCTTTCTAAAATCGGTGATAAAGGTCTTTTTGTGAAAGAAATAGAAAATGCTCTTTTAGCGGGAGAGATAGATTTAGCAGTACACAGTATGAAAGATTTACCGACATTCTTGGCTCCGGGTTTAACAATTGGTGCTGTTAGTGAAAGGGAAGATGTCAGGGATGCCCTAATTAGTAAAAATGGTCAAGGGTTGGAGGAACTACCAGCTAAGTCTCTAATCGGCACTAGCAGTTTAAGAAGAAAAGCACAACTTTTGCATAAAAGACCGGATCTAGTAGTTATAGATCTAAGGGGCAATTTAAATACCCGGTTGAGACGGTTAGAGGAAACTGAATTGGATGCCATCATTCTAGCTGTGGCAGGGGTAAAGAGACTGGGTTGGGAAGATAAGATTACGGAGAAGATACCTTTAGAAGTTAGTTTACCGGCGGTGGGACAGGGGGCCTTAGGCATTGAAATCAGAGAAGGAGATACCTTTTTAGAGGAAATTGTTCAATGCCTCAATAGTTCTGCTGCTTATTGGGCTGTTTTAGGGGAAAGGGCCTTTTTAAGAAAGTTAGAGGGAGGCTGCCAGATTCCTATCGGTTCCCTAGGACAGTTGGTGGGAGACCAACTTCATTTAACCGGAGTAGTAGCTAGTGTAGATGGAAAGAAACTTTTACGGCAAGAAATCAGGGGTCAGGTAAAAGATGCAGAAAAATTGGGAAATGCTTTAGCCGAGAAAATGTTAGATTTAGGTGCTAAGGAAATTTTAGATGAAGTTAGAGGAGGCTAGAGAATGATAGTTTATTTAGTCGGGGCAGGTCCAGGAGATCCTGGGCTCTTAACTATAAAGGGTATGGAATGTATTCAGAGGGCCAATGTTTTAGTTTATGATCGTCTGGTTAATCCAGAGCTTCTCAATTATGCTTCCCAAGATTGTGAGTTGATTTATGTAGGTAAATCTCCAGATAGACATACTTTAAGACAGGAAGAAATTAACCAGTTATTAGTGGATAAGGCTAAAGAAAAAGGAGTAGTAACCCGCCTCAAAGGAGGTGACCCTTTTGTTTTTGGCCGTGGTGGAGAAGAAGGAGAAACCTTGAGGGAAAATGGTGTTCCCTTTGAAGTCGTACCAGGTATTAGCTCTTCCATAGCAGCTCCTGCTTATGCTGGTATTCCTGTAACCCATCGCAATGTGGCTACTTCCTTTGCTGTTATTACTGGTCATGAAGATCCTACCAAAGGAGAATCTAGTATTAATTGGCAAAACCTAGCCCAAGGAGTGGATACCCTAGTCTTTTTAATGGGAGTAGGAACTTTACCTAATACAGTAGCTAATCTAATTAAGTATGGTAAGAAACCTACTACTCCTGTAGCCCTAGTTCGTTGGGGTACTACTAAAAATCAAAGAACTTTAGTGGGAACTTTAGAAAATATTGTTGATTTAGTTAAGGAAAATGGCTTTACCTCTCCAGCAGTAACTATTGTAGGGGAAGTAGTTAACCTACGGGATACTCTGAAGTGGTTTGAAGAGCAACCACTTTTTGGCAAGAAGGTTGTAGTCACTAGAGCCAGAGCCCAAGCCAGTGATTTGACTAATGCCTTAAACCAATTGGGTGCTCAGGTAATTGAATTTCCTACCATTGAAATACAGCCTCCGGAAAGTTATAGTCAGTTAGATCAAGCCATTGAAGAGATAGAGAGTTATGACTGGATAGTTTTTACTAGTGTTAATGGGGTAGATTATTTTACTGACCGCTTAATTACTAAAGACCATGATTGGCGGGATCTAAAGGGTATTAAGATTTGTGCCATCGGTCCTCAGACGGCTGAAAGACTGAGTTCGCTAGGTTTGCAGATAGATTTTGTTCCGCCAGAATATCGGGCGGAAGGAATTATTGAAGGTCTAAAAGAACGAGGAATAGAAGGAAAGAAAATTCTTTTGGCTCGAGCTGCTGTGGCCAGGGATATTCTCCCAGAAGAGCTAGCTAAGCTAGGAGCTCAGGTAACGGTAGCTCCTACTTATCAAACAGTGGTACCAGAACCTACCCCAGAGGAAATTGTGGCCATCTCTGAAACAGTGGATTTAATAACCTTCACTAGTTCTTCTACCGTAAAGAATTTTAAAAAGCTCTGGGATAAAAAAACTGAGGCCTTTTCTGGATCCCTCATTGCAGCTATTGGACCTATTACTGCCAATACCGCTAAAGAAGAGGGCTTTAAAGTGGACATAGAAGCTACTGAATATACCATTCATGGTTTAGTTCAGGCTATTTTAGCCTATTATCAAGGACAAAAATAGGGGAGGGATAAGCATGGAATTTCCAAAAAACAGGATGCGAAGACTGAGAAAAAATGAGAATGTTAGAAGATTAATTCGGGAGAATTACTTAACCCTGGATGATTTAATCTATCCTATCTTTGTGACCCATGGAACTAATGTTAAAGAAGAAATCAAAGCAATGCCTGGTACTTACCATCTTTCCATCGACCAATTGGCTCGGGAGATGAAGGAAGTAGAAGATTTAGGGATTCCTGCTGTTATTGTTTTTGGTGTTCCTGAAACTAAAGATGAATGGGGATCTGAAGCCTATGCTGAGAAAGGTATTGTCCAGCAGGCTGTCAGAGAGATTAAAAGGATAGTCCCTCAGATGATAGTAATTACTGATGTTTGTCTTTGCCAATACACTAGCCATGGTCACTGCGGGGTGATTAGTGATGGACACGTAATGAATGATGCTACCCTGGAATTGCTGGCTAAGGTAGCTTTGTCCCATGCTAGAGCCGGAGCAGATATGGTAGCTCCTTCTGATATGATGGACGGAAGAGTGGATGCTATTCGTAGCGCTTTAGATCAGGAGGGCTATACTTATGTCTCCATCATGGCCTATTCAGCTAAGTATGCCTCTGCTTATTATGGACCTTTTAGGGATGCGGCTGGTTCTGCACCGCAATTTGGTGATCGCCGGTCTTATCAAATGGATCCAGCCAATGGTGACGAGGCTTTACGCGAAACTCTTCTGGATATTCAAGAAGGTGCAGATATTGTTATGGTTAAACCTGCTCTTTCCTATTTAGATATCGTTTATCGGGTAAAAGAATCTTTTAATATGCCTGTCTGCGTTTATAATGTCAGCGGAGAATATTCTTTAGTGAAAGCAGCAGCTCAAGCGGGATATGTAGATGAAGAAAAAATAGTTATGGAAACTTTAACTAGTATGAAAAGGGCTGGTGCTGATATGATTATCACTTATCATGCTAAGGATGCTGCCCGCTGGTTGAAAAAGTAAAGGGGAGAAAAAGGATGAGAAAGAAATCAGAAAGTCTGTTTCAAGAAGCCCAAAAGTATATCCCCGGCGGAGTAAACAGTCCTGTGCGGGCTTTCCGGGCGGTAGGCATTAATCCTGCATTTATTGCTAAAGCAGAAGGGGCCTACATTTATGATGTTGATGGCAATAAATATATTGATTATATTACTTCCTGGGGTCCAATGATTGTGGGACATGGTCACCCAGAAGTAATAGAAACAGTTAAGGAAGCTTTAGCTAAAGGAACCAGCTATGGTGCTCCTACTGAAGTAGAAGTAGAAATGGCTAAAGCAGTAGTAGATGCATTTCCAGCTATGGAAATGGTGCGAATGGTTAACTCCGGCACCGAAGCTACCATGAGTGCTATTCGTTTAGCTCGGGCCTATACTAAGAGAGATAAGATTGTCAAGTTTGCTGGCTGCTACCATGGTCATGCTGACAATCTTTTGGTGAAAGCTGGTTCTGGGGTAGCAACTCTAGGTTTACCAGATAGTCCTGGAGTACCTAAGGAACAAGCTCAGAATACTCTTACTGTGCCTTATAACAACTTGGCTGCCTTGGAGGAGATTATTCAAGCTAATCCGGAGCAGATTGCTTGTGTTATTTTAGAGCCGGTAGCTTGTAATATGGGAGTGGTTCCACCAAAGGATGGTTATCTACAAGGATTAAGAGAGCTAACCAGAAAACATGGTATTCTCCTGATTTTTGATGAAGTTATTACTGGCTTTAGATTAGGTTACAGTGGGGCTCAAGGCTATTTTGGTGTTGATCCTGATTTAACTTGTCTAGGAAAAATTATCGGTGGTGGTTTCCCCGTAGGAGCTTATGGCGGGAGAAGAGAGATTATGCAGATGGTGGCTCCAGCAGGTCCAGTTTATCAAGCAGGGACTCTTTCTGGTAATCCATTAGCCATGTCTGCTGGCTTAAAAACTTTAGAAATTTTAAATCGACCTGGCGTTTATGAGGAATTAGAAAAGAAGACCAGCTATCTTGCTGCTGGGCTAGCTAAGAATATTCAAGAATCGGGAATAGAAGCCCAATTGACTAGGGTAGGCTCTTTAGTTTGTTTATTCTTTACTAAGCAGGAGATTTATGATTATGACACTGCTAAAACTAGTAATACAGACAAATATGCTGCTTATTTCCGGAGTATGCTAGAACAAGGAATTTATCTAGCTCCGGCCCAATTTGAAGCCATGTTTATCAGTTTAGCTCACACTTATGAAGATTTAGACACTACCATTAAGGCTAGTGCTAAGGCTCTCCAAGCTATAAAAAATCAAGGATAAAATAGAGGGGGATTTAAACAACTATGAAAAAAGGTGTTATTATTTTAGGACATGGGAGTAAGGCTGCTGAATCTAACCAGGCTTTTTTACAATTAGCTCAATTATTTCAAAATAATCACCCAGAGGATATGGTTGAACCAGCCTTTTTACAATTAAGTCCTCCTGATTTAGCTGCAGCTATGGAAAAGCTGGTAGCCAAGGGCTTAAAAAAGATTGTAGTTTGTCCAGTATTTCTTTTCCCTGGTAATCATATTCAGGAAGATATTCCCCAGGCTTTAGCTGAGGAAAGAGCCAAATATCCAGAAGTGGAAATAATTTTCGCCAACCATATTGGTGTAGAAGATAGGATTGCTAGTATTTTGAGTGACCGTGTAAAGGAGGCTACTGCCTAATGGATGAAGTTATAGTCAATCCCTATAAGATAGAATCCACTAGTATGGATATTATCGAAGGGCTTTTACCAGAATTAAATGTAACTCCAGAAGAAAAAAAGATTATCAAGAGAGTGGTTCATACTACTGCCGACCCCGAATTTGCTAAATTGTTAAAAATTCATCCTAAAGCAGTAGAATCCGGACTAGCCGCTTTAAAAAGAGGCTGCAAGGTTTTTAGTGATGTAACCATGATTCAAGCTGGTATTAATAAAAGAAAATTAGCAGCTCTAGGTGGTTCCGGCCAATGCTTGATTGCTGATGAGAGTATTAAGGAAGAGGCCAAGAAACTAGGGATTACCCGGGCTATGCTTTCTATGCGTCGTTTAGGCCAAGAATTAAATGGCAATATCATTGCTATCGGTAATGCTCCTACCGCTCTTTTTGAGCTGCATGACCAAATTAGCAAAGGGCTAATTAAACCAGCCCTAGTGGTGGGGGTACCAGTAGGTTTTGTAGGGGCCAAAGAATCTAAAGCCCTTTTTGCTGAGTTGGACACGCCTTATATTGTCACTGTAGGACCTAAGGGTGGAAGTACTATTGCTGTTTCAATTATCAACGCCCTAATTTACCTATTGTCAGAAGAGGAAAAGTTTGCTTAAATAAAAGAATAAGCAAGGGTTAGGGGGATCCTGATGTCAAGTTTTTTAGTGGCCCTACAGATATTAACCATTTTTCCTACTCCCTCACCTAAGAAAATGGAACTTAGATTTATTGGAGAAGGAATTAGATATTTCTCTTTAATTGGACTAGCTCTTGGTTGCTTGTTAGCAGCAGTGGCTTTTCTAGGAAGTAAAGTCTTACCGGATATAGTGGTTAAGGCTTTTCTTCCTTGTTTCTTAGCTCTTTTAGCTGGTGGCAGTCATCTAGATGGTCTGATGGATACTGCTGATGGCTTAGGTAGCCGGAGAGATAAAGAGAGAATGTTGGAAATTATGAAAGATAGTCGGGTTGGCGCCTTTGGGGTAATTGCAGCCTGCAGTATTTTTTTACTAAAATTTACTTTACTCCTAAGTTTACCTTATAAGTTACAATATATGCTTTTAATTCTGATGCCAGCCTGGGGCAGATGGGCTTTTGCTTGTGGAGCGTGCCTATTTCCCTATGCGCGACCGGATGGACTGGGAAAACCTTTTGCCCAATACAGCGGTTGGAAAGAGTTTTTCTTGACTACTAGTGTTGCTGCTTTAGCAACTTTGCTTTTATTTCCTAGCAAAGGCATTTTTTTAGCTCTAGGAGTAATAGGGGCAATCTTACTGCTTAATAGTTATATCAGCAGTAAATTGGATGGATTAACCGGAGATACCTATGGGTTTGCCTGTGAGATAGCAGAAGTAGTTTTTCTTACTTTAGCAGTAGCAATTTTAAGTTAGGAGGAGAAGAGAATGCAGCAAGGAATAGTAAAAGTTCCTGGATCCTGTGGAGAATTGGTTCAAGGAACAATTAAAGGAATGGATTTTCTTGTCTCTTGCCCTATAGATATTTATGCTCAGGCTAAAGTAACCTTAAATGGAAAAGCGGATTTAAGTATTCAGGGGGGCCGTTCTAAGACCCTTCTAGCGGTACAAAAAACTCAAGAGTATTTGGGAAAGAAACAGGGAGGCACTATTGAGGTGGAAAGCCTTTTACCTATGGGAAAAGGTATGGCCAGTAGTACTGCTGATATCTCAGCAGCTTGTTGGGCTACTGCCCAGGCTTTAGGCCAGGAGATTAGTGCCCAAGCAGTGGCTGAGATTGCCCTTTCCATTGAACCCAGTGATGGTATCATGTTCCCAGGTATTACTATGTTTGACCACCGTTCTGGACGGATTAAGGAATTTTTAGGTTTAGCTCCTTCCCTAGGAATTTTAGTTTTTGATTTAGGGGGGGCGGTAGATACCCTTTCCTTTAACCAACGGAAGGATTTAGATAAATTAAATAGCGAAAAGGAAACAGAGGTCCTTCGGGCTTTAGATTTAGTGAGAAAAGGTCTTGCCCAAAATAACTTGGCTCTTATTGCCCAAGGGGCTACCCTTAGTGCCTTAGCCCATCAAAGGATATTAGCCAAGCCTGATTTGCCGGAAATTATAGCTCAAGTTAAGGATCTTGGAGCTTTAGGAATAAATATTGCTCATAGTGGCACAGTAATTGGTATTCTAATAGAACCTAATAAGTTGCAGGATCAAGAGTTTATTGACCTGCTGGAAAGAAAGTTAGGTAAAAAAATTCTAGCGGCATGCCAGTTAGTGGACGGGGGGAAAAGATAAATGGAAAGCAGCAAAAAGAAGCATGGAGGTAATGTCTGGGATGCCAGCAGTGCCTATGGCAAAAAAAGTTGAAGAAATTTTGGATTATAGTGCTAACATTAGTCCTCTAGGTACACCGGAAAGTGTAAAGAAAGCTATTAGAGCTTCCTTAGATAAATTAGTTCATTATCCTGATCCCGATTCTATTGAACTTCGCCAGGAGTTAGCCCTCTATTTAGACATTGCCATGGAGAATATTATTGTAGGAAATGGATCAGTAGAGTTAATTTATTTATTGGCTAAGATGATTAGACCCCAAAAAGCCCTTCTGCTTCATCCTACTTTTTCTGAATATGAATTTGCCGTTACCTCTGAGGGTGGAGAAATTAAACTGTTGGAGTTAAAGGCGGAAAATGGATTTAAGATTAACAAAGAAGAGGTCATTGAGGCCTTAGATGATGTACAAATGGCTTTTCTTTGTAACCCTAACAATCCTACTGGCTGCCTTACTTTGAAAGAGGATATTCTAGCCATAGTGGAAGCAGCGGCTCAAAAGAAGGTAATGATGATTGTTGATGAAGCATTTTTAGACTTTGTTCAAGGAGGAGAAAATATTTCTGTTCTTCAAGCAGTCCAAGATTTCGATAATCTCTTCATTTTACGTTCTCTAACTAAGTTCTTTGCTTTACCGGGATTACGGATTGGTTGTGGGATTAGTAATGAAAAGGTCTTAAAGAAAATGAATAGCTTAAGGGAGCCCTGGACAGTAAATAGTTTAGCTCAAGCTGCGGCCGTAGAAGCTTTGCGGGATGAAGAATATGCCCAAGAAGTGAAAAAAGTGATCTGGGCAGAAAAAGATTTTCTTTATCAAGAATTAGGCAAAATCCCTGGCTTATCACCCTATCCTCCTTCTGTAAACTATATTTTTCTAGACATAAGAGAAACAGGACTTACCTCCACTCAAATCCAACAGGCTATGGCTCCTAAAGGAATTTTAGTGCGTAACTGTAATAGCTACCCTTATCTGGGAGAAAATTATCTTCGGGTGGCAGTTAGGACACATCAGGAGAATGAGCAACTACTGGAAGGACTAAAATCAGTACTAGGAACTAACTAGCTAATTACTAATGCATTTCCCCAATATGAGGAAATGCATTTTCTTTAGGGCAGGAATTATTTTACCTCCTGGAGAATATTGCAGTAGGAAGAATGAAAATTTTACTAAAAGGACAAACTGGGAGGGAGGAAAAATTTTGACCAGAGTGATTTTGGTTAGACATGCCAGAACAGTTTGGAACAGTCAGCGTAGATACGGAGGACACAGCGATGTCAGCCTGGATGAAGTAGGCAAGGAGCAGTTACAAAAGGTAGCTCATCGCTTGAAGGACTATCCCCTTAAGGCCATTTATGCCAGTGATTTGGAAAGGGCATATCAGACTGCTCAAGCTATTGCCCAGGTACATAATTTGCCAATAAACAAGTTTGGAGAGTTGCGAGAAATTAACTTTGGCCAATGGGAAGGTAAGACCTATGACGAGATTATTCAAGAACTCCAGCATCAGCATATAATGGATGCTTGGTTAAAAGATCCCTATAATACCCAGCTTCCTCAGGGAGAAAGCCTAACTGATCTCCAGGAACGAGTGGTAAGGTGTCTAGAAAAAATTCTTGACCGACATCGTGACGAAACTATTGCTGTAGTTACCCATGCTGGACCCATTTGGGTTTTAATAAGTCATGTTTTAGGTGTCCCATTAAATAATTACTGGAGAATTAAGCAGAGTAATACTGCTATAAACATTATAGAGTTTTATGAGGAGAATTCAGGCATAATCTCTTTGCTTAATGATGTTAGTCATTTATATTAAGCGATTTTTGTGATAGAAGGAGCGAATCAAGTAATGCTAAGAGTAAAGGTAAGATTAGATTTTAAAGGGGTGGCTAAAGCTAGTTATTTCTTTTTTGGTGGTCGTAATCCTGATAAGATGGCGGAAGAAATTCGTGAGCAGCAAATTGCTCTTTTGAAGAATATTCCTGTTCAGGGCATTGAAGTTGAGGAGATTATCGCTACAGCTGAAACCTACACCATTACAGACTCTATCCATAATGATGAAAGCGCTTATGCTCCATTAGAAGTTACTCTTAGGGCAGATACCTTAGAGGATTTAGTCCGCTTTGTTATGCGGGATGAGTTCAGAAAGATTGAAATTTTAGAACCCCAGGAGATTGTACTCAGCAAACAAGAATTAGAAAGGCTTTTAGCAAAGATTAATGAAGAGATGAAGTGTATGATTCCTATTCTCTTAAGAAAAATAGAAAGGTAAGAAAACCCTAGCTGCTAGCTAGGGTTTTTATTTTGGACTAGACCTTTTACTTGCCAATACTTTTTTATCAGATCATTTCCATCTATTAGGTCAATGGCATAGCACCAAGGTAGGGAAGAAACATATTCCCTGGCTCTTTCTGTGACAACTCCGGAGGTTAGAATCATCCCCTTGTAAACTTCATCAGCAGTCATGGCTCCGACTAATTTCTGCACCATATCCTTAGTAACCCTGTCTTTAGCATTTTCCTGGAATAGATACTGTTTACACTCTACATAAACCTTTTCTCCATTTTTTTCGCAGATAATATCTTTCCCTCCATCAATTTTCTGCGGCGTTACTTGAATATTTTCATAGCCTAAATCACCTAAAAACTGCGCACACCAGTGCTCAAATTCAGTAGAGTCTAAACGGTCATGGAGATCTTCCTTAGAAATTAGGCCACATTCAAATCTGGCCTTTTGAGCTAAATTTGCCTCTAGCTCCTTCTTGGTTTCTAGATATTTCTGGTATCTCCTCTGAATAAAGTCTAAAGAAAGAATCCCTCCTGAAGCCAAAATCAGGGTTCCCACTGCACTCATAAAATCCCCTCCCTATGAATTTATTTCCTTAAATGTAAAACTTATATAAGATAGTATTAACTACGGAATTAGTGAATATGTAGGAAATATTAGAAATGACCTAGAGGGAAAAAGGAAGATAAAGTAGAACTAATGAATAATTGGGAGAATTTATATTTATCTAAAATTGGGGGAAGAGTAATGAAAAAAATATCAACCCTTGGGCCGGCTGGAACATTTAGTGAATTGGCAGCCCTTAAATATATTGAGAAGATTGGCAGAAAAGCAGAAATTAGTTTTTATCCAACAATAACAAAGGCTTTCAAGGCTATTGGTCAAGAATGTGATTTAGGAGTTGTACCGATAGAGAATTCTCTTGATGGGCATGTACAAGTAACCCTTGATTTACTAACCAAAACAGATTTGCAGATTATTTATGAATTTGTTATTCCTGTTCAATTTGCCTTTATTGGGAACGTTTTAGATATAAGGGAAGTAAAAAGTATTTATGCTCAATTCAAAACCCAAGGGCAATGTTATGAGTTCTTAGAAAAATTAGCGAACCCTAGAATAATAACTACTGAGAGTAATAGCGAATCCTTTACTCAAGTGCAAAAAGGGATTTCAGGGGAAGCTGCCATAATTCCTAAACATATGCTGGATTATGATAGTAGGTTTTCTTTAACTATTAACAATATAACTGATTCAACAGAAAATGAAACAAGATTTATTGTCTTGGCTAAGGATGCTGTGGCCTATGATGAAAAAAAAGACTATAAGACTTCATTAGTTATTATGAATGCATTAAATAAACCAGGTATCTTATCTCAGATTCTTACTTCTTTTTCAGAGAAGTCTATCAATTTAAGTTCAATAATCTCCCGTCCTACCAAAAAAGCCTTAGGAAAGTACTTTTTCTTTATTGATATTGATGGACACTTTCCTAAGGAAATCAAGATAAAACAAGCAATTGATGAAATTAGTCAAGACAACACTATTAAAATCCTTGGCTCTTATTCAGAAATTTAACCTAATTAAGGAGGGGAATCTAATGAATGAATTTATTGTTCCAGCAAATCATATTGGCTTTAAGGCTAAAAAGTTATTAGGGAAAATAGAAGGCACCATATTAGATACGGCAGTTGCTTATATAGAACCCCATGGCGGCGGACCAGAACCCAGCCATACTCATTTTCATGACCATCTTTTCATTGTTATAGATGGTACTGCCAACATTAAACTAGGTGACGAGATTGTTAATGTAGGGGCAGATGAAGCTTTTCTGGTTAAGGGATCTATAGTGCATTCTATCTGGAATAAGTCGGATCAGGTCTTAAAAATGATCGGGATATCTATTTTACCTAGAGAGTAATTCTCTATATAAGATGACAAAGCCTGGGGGTGAGGATGATTATTTTTAAGGAACAATATAAAAAAGTATTACCAATGCTGGGAACAACAGTGCTGTTAGTGGGGTTATATTGTACTAGTTTATATAGTTATCTACTTTTCCACAGCTTAGCTGAAATATTTAGTGTTTGCGTTGCCTGGGCTCTTTTTATGATTTTATGGAATTCTAAACAGTACATAGATAACTCATATTTAGTCTTTATCGGCATTGCTTATTTATTTATAGGTGGTTTAGACATTCTTCATACTTTGGCCTATAAAGGAATGAATGTTTTTAAAGACTATGATTATTATGCTAATCAATTATGGATAGCGGCCCGCTATATGGAAAGTATTACTTTTCTCATAGCCTTTGTCTTTTTGCATCGGAAAAAGGTTATTCAGATAAATCTGGTTTTCCTTTTTTATACCTGCATTTCAGCAGTTATAGTAATGAGTATTTTTTATTGGAAGGTATTCCCTATATGTTTTATTGAAGGAAAAGGCTTAACCCCTTTTAAGGTCATTAGTGAATACATCATCTCTTCCATCCTCCTTTTAAATATTTTCTTGTTGAAAAAATATCAAAGAAAATTTGAAAAGCAAGTATTTGAGTATTTGTTTTGGTCCTTCATTTTTACTATAGCTTCAGAACTAGCTTTCACCTTCTATATAGATAATTACGGATTTTCTAACCTAGTTGGCCACTATTTCAAAATATTCTCTTTCTATATGCTCTATAAGTCCATCATTGAAAAAGGAATTAATCAGCCTTATGACCTTATCTTTCGAGAACTTGCAGCTAAAGAAAGAATATTAGAGGAACAGGCTGCTACTGATGAATTGACAGGTGTCTATAACCGGAGATCTGCCTTTAGTCTCCTGGAAAAACTTTTGGTTGCAGCTCAGAAAAATAAAGAGATTCTGACCATCTGCTTTGTAGACATAGACTCTTTAAAAGTGGTTAATGATTCCTATGGCCATTCAGAAGGGGATTTAATGATTACAACAGCAGCTTCTGCTCTAAGAAAGTCCCTTGGTCCGTCCGATTATTTGTGTAGGATTGGTGGAGATGAGTTCTTACTTATTTTTCCTAAATGTGGAGCAGAAGAGGCTGAGACTATTATCAGAAAGGCTAAAGAAATATTAAATAATTATAACTCTAAAGGAGAAAAGAAGTTTAAAATTGACTTTAGTTATGGTTTTGCCGAATATAAATCTCAAGTTAGTGATGATATAGATAAACTAATAGAAATAGCGGATAACAATATGTACAAAGATAAAGCTAAAAAAAAGTTAAAACAAGAGGTGGCTGTGGC
>Ga0079098_1406914_pt1 | contig 18249 bp, 26 predicted proteins | sample ADurb_H2B_01_Slu_FD_74559 | JGI IMG/M metagenome (GOLD analysis project Ga0079098, IMG submission 74559) | Active sludge microbial communities from Illinois, USA, of municipal wastewater-treating anaerobic digesters - ADurb_H2B_01_SludgeMetaT... | ecosystem: Engineered > Bioreactor > Anaerobic >...
GTCTGAGATAGGTAAAGCAGCATGACAAAAGTTGATTATTGCTTAATTATTGGCATGGTCATTGCCGCACCTCATTTCTCATATGGATATGCTGTTTTTGCGTCTACATTAGCTTTTGGTGCTGCAATTTATTATGCGTGGAAAGGTGGACAAGCTGGTTAGCTTGCTATAAAATCACATTTGAAGCAACTGGCGATTGGTTTGTTTATGCTGGAACTATTGGCACTAGGATTGGGAAACCCCGTAGGCCATAATTCTTCGCATAGATAACAGTACCGTTCTTAAGGGTTGTGGTGGCTCGAAAGATTACCTTAAAACCCTCAGGAATTGGAAACCCGAAATCAAGTTGTTTCATAAGCATTACCTCCTTCCCGCCGAGTTCTTCGGGCTTTTAAGGTTGTAGGAATGCCAGTCGCTTCAGTGTGACACCTGCTGAGCCCTTAAATCGTCTATCTTTCCAGGGACATCGCGATTTAAGGGCTTTCTTTTTTCCGCCCTAGCAACACAGGCAAATTGCTAGGGACGTATTACCTTCTAATCATATTTAGCTCCTGTTTTAGGCGAAAAAAAAGAACCCTCCTACCAGTGATGGCGGGAGGGTTGCAGAGAATCTAGCGCGGATATTGCAGCTAGGTTGTAGTGGAGCGCAAAAGCTGATTTAGGCTACACAAGCGAGTTTGTCACGCATAGACGCTTCACAAAAAAAAACAACCTCCACACCGTTAAGCATGAGGGTTGTTTAACTTAGTCAACTTATAAGTTAAAGCAAGTCGATTTTCCTTTACTTAGGCCAAGCATCATAGCAAGCCTTTTTATCTAAGGCGTGACCGTCAGCTTCAGCCGCAGTTTTTCCAGCAAATTCGTTAATTGCAATGAATAACTCTGTCGTGGAATTGGCGTAGTTTCTACAGGCGGTAAGGTCGTTTTGACTTCGGTCTTTGAGGGTACGAAGATTGTGCTGCAAGCTGGCAAATTTCACAATTGATACCGTGACACTAGATGCACTATTCCGCAAAGCCCGTGACGTTGTTTTGACAACAGATTGCACGTTTCACGATGGTCGTGCTACAGCTTTAACGATGTTGGCCAGAAAGTACGATATTTTGACACTGGCAAGAATGAGCCAGCATACTGACTTGAAGACCTTGCAGAAGTACTACAGGGAATCAAGTCAAGAGATTGCGGCTAGGCTTTGATTCCAAATCAAACCTAGGGTAAACACCTAGAAAATAGTTGCAATTTAGATTGCAATGACCTATTTATTGGTTATAATTCATTCATGCACACAGCATAACCCGCACCTCGGGGCATCAGGGGCACTTTTATAAGGTAGCAAAAAAATGGAAAAATTAGTAGTCAAAACAATCTCAAATAAATTCACAGCAACACCAGTTTTATTAAACGGCGGCTGGGATGTCGAGATAAAAATAGGTTGCGAAAATAAACAATTACTTTGCGCAGGACGCGCTCCATACACCAAAGCGCAGGCGCAGGTTGCCGCTGATTCAGCTCGGCGTGATTATAAAAATCATGGAACAGTTGATTGTTCTTAATGACTAAAAACCACCGCAACCGCTCATGGCGGTCACAATGGACGGTTGAGCCGATTAGTCGGACAGCCGTCCATAAGAGCGGCGTGACAGCACGGGTTCAACCCAGTGCCACTGACCCAAGCAAAGACCGCATCACGCTTGAAGGCACTGACACGATTGACACTGAACGATGGGACTTGGGGCGATTGACGGAGCAAGCAATTAAATTATGGATGGAGGGCGCATTTTGAAGCTGACAACCGCCCAATTCGCTACCCTAACAGCCCTACACGGGCGAGCTGGCAGCGCAACAAACGCAGCCCTACGTTTGGTATTGGTTGATGGTTTGACGCAGCTAGAGGCATCTAATCGTGTAGGCATAGCGCCGCCGGTATTAAATCGGTCTTATCACAAGGCGATTAAAACAATCGAGCTGGCCAAGCAGCTTGCGTAAACGCAAAAAATCCCCCACACCGTGAGGCGTGGGGGACGAGTTCATTATTTTTGTGAACAGATAATGAAACTATTTCGAGCGTTAAATCAACCTGAAACCAGCTTATTTATTGTCTAGCTTGCTATTAAATTTATAGCAGTCATTATCCAATGCATAGATACTATTCACGATTCACGAATCGCGAATACTGAAATCCGTATACCGTATACTTCTCTACTTAGGCCAAGCCGCATGACAAGCTACTTTGTCGGCAACGTGCCCGTCAGCTTCTTTTGCGATTCGTCCTGCCAATTCTGTACCTGTTTCGAGTAGCTCACCAACGGAACGGGCGTGCTGTAGGCAGGCGCTGAGGTCAGATTTAGCTCTGTCTTCGCTGGCACGAATTGCGTCGCGCAGCCCTGTAGCACTGGCAGCAGCAGCATTGGCATCAGCCAAGTTTTTAGCAAGCGTTTTTGTTTGTGCATCTAGTGCCTCATTGGTTCGTTTCAGATTTGCCGCTTCCCTTGCCACTTGTTTTGCTGTGGCTTGGTCTTGTGCCAGCTTCACTGCTTCGGCTTGGGCTTTGGTGTAGTGCTTTTCCAGTTTGTAATTCGCATACCAACCAAGCCCACACACCAACAGCACCACGCCCACGATTTGAATCGCCAGCGTTCCCCAATTTAACGGGTTTAGCCATTTCAGTAGGCTCATTTAGCTGGTGTAGTGTTGTCGTTGATGATGTTCCCGTAGCTCATGCCTTCACGGATTACATCTTTGTCAGCAGCGCCAATTGATCGAGATGCGCCAATGCCGAACTTAGCCAAATCGGCACGTATTCCAAAAAAGCCTAACCCACCATCAACAAGCAATTTACCCCACGCCAATGCTTCATTTACGGGCGCTGCAATCGCTGGTGCGGCACTTTGCACAATCGCATTGGCTTGTGCTTTGATGCTTGCGAAACTCATCATTGCACCCATGCGACATGCGTCCGTCTCGCACCCCTTTGCTGAACTGGCTATCGCCATTGCAATCACCTTTTCAGCGTCTGCTTTGGCTGCTACTTCTGCCATACCACGCGCCGCCGCCGCTTCATGCGCTTTGGCATAGGCTTCGTTGCTTCCAGTTGCACAGCCAGTCACGGCAACACTTACCATCATGGCAATCAAGATATATAGCTTTTTCATGGAAAATCCTTTTTAACTTTGGTTTCAAATGCAATCACATCAATTTCAAACTGACTTAATGGCTCTGTTGGTTTTTGCACCGTAGAGTCAAATTCAACGATAGGCGGCGTATTTACTGCCTGTGGTGCTATCTTTTTTGCAATGCGCTTCACAATCGTTGGCTTAACCAATTCAGGCAAGGCTACTGGCGCGGATTCAATCTTGGCTACTTCTGCTTTGTGGCTTTTGTAGCTGTAAACGCCTGCGATAACAAGTGCAATCACACCAAGTACAGCGATAAGAGCTATCCAACCAAGCGCGGATTTACGCTCTTTGTCGCTAGCTGGAGGGGCTGCGTTGGCTGCGTCAAGGTCGCTCATTTTGGCATCCTTTGCTTTTTTATAAGCGCCCAAACCCATTTAGCACCATCTTGTATCAGTTCATTTTGCCAAGCAATTGTTAAACCAACACCAAACAAAACGCCACCTACAAAAATATAAAAGCTCATATAAACCCTTTCAGTTAATGGTTGTCACAACCCGCTATGGTGGTCATAGCCCACAATTACGATATAGATACACAAACCTATAAAGTACAAAACACACGCGCCGCCCAAAATCAAGATGCCATAAAACGCATAATAAAAAATTGCGAGCCATTCCATATCAGCCTTTCTTACCGATTAAGGACATTGCAAATTTGAATATCGCCAGAATCATCGAAATAATTGGTGATTTGAACTGCGAAGTTTCAGCTATGGAATCAGCCGCAATCGAGTACAGATTAGCTTCGTCAATACGTCGATTTGTCAGACCTGCTACTGGCTGCAATACGCCGTTTACCTTGGCTTTGTTCCACATTTGGAAAGCCTTAGCCGCGCCTGCAAAATCACCACTGTTATGCAGTTTCAACACGGTAGACCGCGCAAACGCACCCTCGCCAATGTTGTAAACCAGCGATACAAGCGCATCGAATTGGTTTTGATTTGGTTTGACCTTGCAAAGACGGTCTACAGCTTCTTCCCTTGGTGCAAGTGCTGTAGCAAACATGGCTTGTGATTCATCTTTTGTGATAGTGCGCTTGTTGTAAACGTCCTGCGCTGTTACGCCGTCTGTCACGCCTACGCTGATGGTTGCCACGCCTGCAATGTCAAAATATGCCGTCAATCGTTCGCCCTCGTGGGCTAGGATTTTGGCTATGCCTTGCTGTGATGTTTTCATTTGTCGCTTGGTAATGATTGTTTTACCAACTTAAACCCAATTGATAAAACACCTAAACCAAAAGTCGCATATCCCAAAGCATCAGGCAACCATATCGGAAAGCCTTTTTTCCAGTCATCAGGCGTTCCCATCCATAGCCCTTGTAGAGCGACTACAGCCGCCATAGATTTAGTGCTCCAATGCAGCCATAAAACTTCGCTTATGTTTTCTACTAATTTCATATTTTTAACCCATGTGCGTTTAACCACTCACGTATTACCAACGTAAGACCTACAATCCCCGCCCAAACTAGACCAGTGATTGATTTCTCGATAACAGCCTGCCTCAAAGCGCTTGATTTCTTTGACCTTCGCAGCCGTGCCGCTGGTGGACATCCATGACTGCCTTGTGGCAGAGCAATGGACAATGATTTCAGTAAGGGTACGCATTATGTTCTATGAAAGTGATTATTGTATAGGCGCCTCTACGCCCTCACCCTTTACAACATGGCGTTCAATGAGCATAGCAGTTAGTTTGTCATGCTCATGTTTTAGAATCTCGTGCTTAGCAGTCAGTAATTTAAGCTCAGTGCGCAGGTTTTCCAGCTCTACTTTCAGTGCGTCTTCTTGGGATTTATCCTCCCCAAACAGTCTGGGTAGTGCGCCCGTGGCGACGGTCATTAGTCCACCTATCACCATGAGGATAACCTTCTCACTTGCGACTGGCATAGGCACGAAAGTCAAGAAGCCAATCAAACCAATCAGTAGTAGTAAGAATACTAGACCCATAACCTTTTCGTATAGTTGCTTTTCGTTCATTTGTTTTCAAGCTCCTGTTAGTTATTATCCTTGACCATACCAGTCGGATGAGGAGCTCCATTCAGCACACCGCCGTAAAGATTTCCGCCCAAGCTGTTGCCTGTAACTTGGTACTCGCTACTGTTACCACCCATGATAAATACACCGTATCCTTGGGTAGCGCCACCAACCACTAAACTGCCGCTGCGGTTGTCTTTGATTCTGAATCGTGATGCGCCAGAACCCATGATGATGCCATGGCACTGCCCTGCACCAACTTGGCTATTCGCACCAACCGTGTTGTCGTGGATACTTACCTCTTTTGCACCAGCTTCATTATCTGCTGCAATCATAACTTATTCCTTTTCCTTTAACTCACACAACCAATGTTTTTCACCAAGCGTCATAAGGTATGCGCCTACAATAAATCCGAGCCCAACGTACCAATAGCTTGTCAACAGCAAGCCAAAGCCTAGACCGCTAAACCACTGTCTCACCCCTAAGCAGTATTTACACTCAGATCCTGAGATAGCATCAATCAAGCGAACAAGCGGGTCACTGCGCTTGTTAACCGCTTTAGAAAGCCACTGGTCATAAAGCCAACAGAATGTTTTTTTAAGCATGGGTGTTCATATTGAATAGTTAGTCTTTGACAATGCCAGTTAATCACTTGCTTGGTTGAATAGCTTTAGGCATCACCTTGGCCTTCTCGGTGTGCTTCTGCTGTTTGTCAGCGCAAGCGCACTTGCCGGAGCCGGCTTGGGGTTTGTTGGTCTTTGGGGTCATGGTTCTCTCCTAGTTGTTCACCGAATAGTGCTTTCATGTGGGCAGCACTCAAGCCCGTGATTTTTTGGATGGCCGCGACGGCCTCGGTGCGCAGCGCGGCAGCCTGGTTCGCCCCGTCCACCGCTGCGGATAGCCCCGTAAGATAGGTCGTCAGCTCCTTAGCACCGGCAGCAAGGAATTTAGGCCGTTGTGCTGCGGGCAAAGCCATCAAAGCCAAATACTCAGGAGACTTTTCGTCGAACTCAGAGACGCCACCAAAGGGCTGGATTACGTATTTCATAGAGGGTCCTTATAGGTAGGTGTAGTCCAGAGTACCCGAGTCCGCAGTACCTGCGCTGACGATCGTGATCGCCTGCAGGGCGAGTACATCCCCTGCCACGACATTGCCAGTCCATGCTAGTTGGGCGTTGTGCGAGTGTATCTCATAAGTACTGCTCGCGGATGAGGCACCCAGCACGCCGACGCCTGCGGAGTTGTTGGCCTTTCTTACCAGCCCGTTGACAGCAAGACCGCCCGCGCAGGCATAGATAAAATTGTTTTCGACGTGTATCGTGCCCGTCGCCACGATACGCCCTGCACGGGGCATCGTCAGTGATACTGCGGTCGTCCACACGTTCGCCACGGTCGCCACAGACCCCGCCTGAATAACCTCGGTGCCATACTGGTCGGCGATGACCTTCCACCCTACCCCCGGCATGTAGTGCAAGGTTTCCCCAAGGGTATTTACACCCCAGTTAGATTGACTAGCTGTAGGCGCTGGAATAGCACTCAATACCAAGCCTAAGCCTGTTTGCGCTGCGATATTCTCGCGTGCATACAAATCGGCAGGGTTAACTGCTAAGGTTGTAGATGTACCTGCGATTGTTTCCGCTGGAGTGGCGAATGTAACTGAAGCAGCAGGCAAAGTAACCGAGCCACCACTGGTTAAGCTAAGTGTGTTACCAGCTAAACTTAAAGTCTGCGCGTCAGAATCAGGAATAGTGACTGCGCCACCACCACCCGACAGAGAAAGCGTTTGACCAACTAAAGCTAGAGTTTGTGGTGTTGCAGCAGCTGCATTTACAACATACGGACTAGCAACAGTACCAGTACCAGTAACGGTAATGTTTGTACCAGCAGTTACTTTTGTCTCTGAGCCGTCAGCAGCAGCAGGCAGCGCGTGAAACTGTGCGTCACTGCCTAGCACCAAGTCACCAGCAGCGGCGGGCGCTCCAGTTGGTTGTGCCGTGATACACGCCACCACTTCTGGGCATGTCACATTCGTTTGGTTGACGACTACGCCGCCACATGTTTCATCTGCTGCTGCAATCATAATTTATTCCTCTTTAATTAAACCAATTTTTCTCACATGGCGTCATAAGATATGCGCCGACTATTAAAGTCATCATATCAACCATACTTCACAGCCATGTTTTCCGCTAGCATTAGTTCGTTGATGTTTGCATCGTTGACATAAACAGTACCAAGCAACCTAGCATACTTATCAGTGCGGTCTTTTTTGGTTTCGATTACCAATTCACCAATTAGGTGCTCAGTCAACCATGTTTTAGATGCTTGTCCTTCGTCAGTCTTTAACTCAGGCGCATTTAGTCCAAGCAAGCGAATGCGCTTTTTGATGTATGTATGGCAGCCTAAATCAAGCATAACGATGATTGTGTCACCGTCAACTACTTTGACCAGTGATGCACGGTAGGCATATTGTGGTGTCATTTTTTAGCTTTCTTTGGCTTCTAGTTTGTTTTCGTCGCTCATGGTGTGTCCTTATGAGTGGTGGAAGTGCAAACCAGCAAATGATATGTATCCGCTGCCGCCATTTACGCCTGTGTCTAATGTTGTTTGCCCTGTTCTGAAAATGCCGTCTTGAACGTCAGTTGAACCGTCAGGCAGCTCGCCAGCAACTGAGCCTGAGCGAAAAAAATCTTCAGCAGCAGAATCTAATGTTCCTGATTGTGTCATCATGTTGTCCAGTTTACGTTGATTTCGTTAGCTGCTGTTGTCGCTGCATAAGCAGTAACAATGTTAGCGGTCACATAAGTGCCTTCGTTTGCAAAGTCGTCTAGCTTTAGCGTGTTGCTCCAAGTGCTTGCGCGCGGTATATTTACACGATGCAAAACGCCGTTTACTGTTGTGGTGTACTCTAGTACAACAGTCACGTTCTTACCGTTATACACAGTAACATCTCTAGCGCCTGTGAATGTCGGATTAACCGCCGTTGTCACGTTTATAGCTTGTGCTGCTGTAATTCTGTTTTGTGAACCGTTTTCAGCCGCTGTAACTGTAGGTATTGTCCCGTTGATAGTACAAGGGCATTTACCATCATTCTCAAAACTAATAAACTGAGATGTCACGTCAACCATCGGTGATACGTGTGGGTCTAGGTAAGTCGTTACCGTTGTACCGTCAGCTTGCGGAGTGGATACCTCTAAGACGTTGACCTTAGTTGGTGTACCTGCCAAGTCCATCATCGCGCAAATCTTACGGTAACTTGGTTGTTTGCTTGAGCAAGCGCCTACAGTGACGGTATCGCCAACGGGTACAGTAATAATATCGCCGCCGTCGGCCTTTGTGTAACGGGTCGATTTTACAATCGGTTCACCACTAGCAGCAGTTGCATATTCATAGTGAATAGAGACGCTTTCAAAGCTGCCATCAGCTTTTGACCAGCACCCAACTACGGGCTTTATCGTTGAACAATCCATCTTTTAGTTCCTTTTACAAACTCTTAGCAAAGGAGGCATAACCCCCTTCACTAAAGGCTTTTAACCTTTAACGATTAACCCCAAGTTGTCAAAACACCAAGCGCCGTTGCTGGGTCACAATCTTGGTTACACGCACCAACAGTACCTGTAGGAACGTAGGCGGTAACTTTGTCAAGCGCCCAGTCAGTAACGGTAACAGTAGGAGCGCCAGTGCTGTCAAATGATGTAATACTGCGACGGAAAAATTCAGTTGCTACGCCAGCGTTTACATCACACAGCTTTTCAAATTCAACGTCAGGCGGGATGATTGCACAAGCACCAGCGGTTACAGTGCCAGCAGATGTATCGACAGGAACACCAGCCGATGTGGTGTAGCGAGTTGAAACCAAGATGCTTGCACCAGCAGCGTTTTTGCCGTACTCATAGTGGACAACTAGGGTTTGATTGCTAGTGCCGTTGTTAAAGCAGACTTCGCCGCTAGAGAATTGTGTACATAATTCAGACATGATAAATCCTTAAATAAATAAAATTAACCCCAAGAAACTAAGATTCCTTGTGGAACACTAACGCATGAGCAGTCGCCTACTACATACGACCCAGCAGCAGGTGCGGGAACAACTGCTCCAGATACGTCTTGCCACAAACTGCCGATAAGTGCGCGCGGCGTTGAAAATACGTCCCAAAAGTCAGTACGTGAAATAGGTACGCCACTGGCACAGAACCATTCAGCAGAAGTAACATCAATTTTTTCAGCGCCGCAGTCAGTCAGCAGAGAAATATCGCCTGTGTACGCCGTTCCTGCAAGCGTCCATGCTTCAATGACTGGCGCAGCGCCTAATGGCGCATCATCAGGAGTGACATTTTGAGTGATTACTTTTGTGCCATCAGGAGCGCACAGCATAACCATTTCACGGTCGAACTTTGGTTTAGGCTTGCATACTGAAATAACAGGCGTTGGCTCTTTGCAAGCAAAAAACTTAGTATCTGATGGCAAAACTGTTGCACCATCCGTAATAACGACAGTTTGTGTGCAGTCAGCGGCAATCGTTGTAGTTACGATAACTTTTTTGTATTCGCAATCAACAATGGCGCATTTTTCCTCTTGCTTTGTAGAGGGAATGCATTTTGCTATCGGTGTCTCACAGCAATCACTCATATATTATCCTTTTGCTTTTCTAGCTTCTGCAAATAGCATTGCTTTTACATCTTCGCTTACCGTTGGGTGCTTTGATGTAAATACCGCTTCGTGGTCTTCACCAATAGCTTCTGCATCACGTTGGGCTAGTTTGAAGTTGATGCGGTTTGCTTCTACCTGCTTTTCGTTGTGAGCTTGTTTTGCCTCTGCAATCTTTGTGTCCAGCATTTTGCGCGTTGCCTTATCAACAACGCCAATGCCGGGAAAGATGCCAGGGAAATAAGTCACCATGTCAGGGTTAGCAATGCGCTCTTTCCAAACTTCATACTCTTTCTCAGTTACTTCTTTTGGCAGATACCCAAAATAAGGTTTCCCATCTTGTGTATGATTTTGCCCTATAACGACACCATCTTCTGATAACTGATATTTAGTTACTGTTATACCAGTTCCAGCAGCGTCATCAAGTTTCCCATTTGTTAGGTATATTGTTTTCATAGGTACGCCGCTCCTTTAGTTACTGTAATCATGAGGTGCATATCTGTATGAACAATTACACCATTTGGAGGCGAATCATCCTCAAAAAATACTAAGAAGGCTTGAGCCTTTAGATTTACGGTTGCACCTGCTTGCACGATTTCACGCCACACAGCACCAGACACTGTATTTGTTTGGTACACAGCTGATGAACCACCTTGTGTCCCAGTTGACCCAAGCACCTTAAATTGATCCCACATCCACCCAGTTGCCACTGAGCCAAGAGTTGTGTTATTGAATACGTTTGGTGGTGACACTGCAAGTTGAGTTCCTATGTTATATATAGCTCCAAGCGTATAGTTTCCAGACAGTACATCCCCATTCGTATGCCCAGTTAGCTTTGCCTCTAATACTACTGGACAGCCAGTATTATTTGTGTATGAAAATGGGAAGTGCGTTGGAGGGTTAGCACCTGTAAATACGATGCTGCCCTTCTGGTTGCTAAAGTCACGCATAGCCGCAATTGCGACACCGCCAGAAAAAGAAGTTGGCACAGCCTCAATACAAACACCGCCTCCTGTAAATTGGTTGCGCCCTGTAATAAAAGTAGTTATTTCACACTCAGGTTCACAGCCATTTTGCAGTGTTTTAACAAGCATACTACAGTCAAGATCAACAATCTGGCCGTTGACACAAGTTTTTAAGCTGCCTTTGTTAAACAATCTATCATCTGGTAGGACAGGCGTACCATCGCACTTATTTACTTCGCCTTCGATGTAGTAGTTGTTGGTGGTGTCGTCAATGATAGTGCCATCAACACTTGTTCTATTGAAAACAGGAGTACAGCAAGGATTAGCGCAATCTGATTTATTAACCGCATATCCGATGACGGTAACGCCATCTAGCGCGGTTACTTTTACTGTATGACCTTCACCAGCCGTTGGGTAAATAAAGCCACCACGATATGCTACAGTAGCCGCAGGGTCAACCAAATCACCCGGCACATACGCAAAGCCTTTGAAGAATGGTGATGCGTCTGCGAGTGAGAATGATGGGCATGGGTTAGCTACAGGGTCAGGCAGATTGACATTTAACTGTTTCTTTTTCCCGCATTCATTAACAGCCTTAACGGTGACAATTGCGCCTTCAGGCAGGTCAGCAAATATGACTGTAGAAACTAAGTCATCTATAGAATCAAGTACCGCACCACCTTGAGATACAACACTTACGCCGAGTGGCGCTCCAGCAATCGCAGTGACTTCAATTGATGTTGTGCTTAATGCCGTTGCTGTGAAATCTACAGCAGGGCAAGCGGCTGTGTTAAGTGTGAACGTGGCTTTATTGCCGCATTCGCTTATTACTTTAGCTGTGTAAGTTTTACCAGCGGTCAAGTCAGTGAACGTATGACTAGAGCCATTTGCTAAAACAGCCTCTTCGCCACCGACAAATACAGAGGCAGTTCCACCAGTCACCAATGTGACAGTGATAGAGCTTGTTGTGTTTGCGGTTTGTGTAAGGCTAATGGCAGGACATGCCGCTGTAACCGCTGTAAAGACAGTTTTAGCGCCGCATTCTGTGACAGCTTTTACAGTGTAATTTGTAAGTTCTTTTAGCTCAGTAAATGTGTGAGATGCGCCAGCAGCCAGTACAGCTTCTTGCGCTCCTAGCGTTACAGTAGCTGCAATGTTTGAGCTGACCGTTACGCTGTTTGGCGTATTTGCAGTCTGAGTTAAAACAACAGCAGGACATGGCAGTGTTTTTACACTTGCCGTTGAAGAAGAGCCACAATCACTGGTAGCAACTGCGAAGTATTCAGTGTCTGGCTGTAAACCTGAGAATGTAGCTGTAGCGCCGTTAGCGACGTACTGCTTTGCGTCACCTATTTCAACCCATGCCGCGCCACCTGAATTAACGGTTACAGTGACTGCATTTGTACCAGCCGCTGCCATTGTAAGCGTTACAGCAGGGCAGGCATCAGTAGTTAATTCGGTGGTTGCTGTGGATTGCTCACATCCATCGCATTCTGTGCTGCTAGGTGTTCCGCATTTACTTACCGCAGTGAAGATATATCGTGTTCCAGCAGTTAGTCCAGTGAACGTAAATGGGCCATTTCCTTCTTGTGCTGCACAGCAATCTCCACTGATTGAAACAGTTGCAGGGCCGCCTGTGATAGTCACAACTGCGCTTGCTTGACCTGATGCCACAGCAGAAATAGTCAGAGGTGGGCATGGTACACACGCTACGATAGTTAAATCTGGAAAGGTAGAGCCAGCAGGCGCAGAGAATGTGCATGTCGCAGCATCGTAAGTTGCGCCAGTCACAATAGTTTGCACATCAGCAACGAAATCAGCTAAATTCAGATACTTTTTACCACGCCATGCAAAGCAGTTTGGCACAGGGCAAATGCTAACCGTTGCCGTGACAGGTGGGTAACATGGTTCTTGGCAGATAAACTCAGGCGGAACTTGGTCAAGATGGACTTTTGTCATGGTGACAAATGGCTCACCGACAGGCGCATCGCTTACAAAAACAAAGCAATTTGGGCCAACAACGTATGTTTGGCGCTTAAACTCATTCAGTTGGTTTTGATGGCATCCATCGCAATCCATCAAAGGCACGCGGTCATCAGGGCCACAGTCAGCACACTCTACGCCGTTACCCTTGGCATCAATAAACACCTTGATAGTGTTTCCAGCAGCCAACTTAAATGCGGTTAATTGTGCAACCTCACCAGCAGCCAAACAAACACGTACAGAATTGCTTAATGTGCTTGAGTTAAATATCTCACCTTCAGTGCCGCACTCAATCGGCGTAACTGGAGGGCATAAGTCAGGTGTAGCACCAGTTTTAAGCAAGTTTGTTTTCATTTTGAAAAGTTCTCCCATGTGCTATTTACTACAGCAGCCACACTTGTTACCGCCTCACGTAAAAATGTATAATGCTTCATATCATTAGGAACGGTGATGATGATTGGCTCATGCCAAAATAATGTTTTCAGCTTCCAGTGCAAATTGTTTCCATCTGCATCGTAGCTTTGGTTCATTCGCTTAAATTTGACGACTGCACCACCATTGGAAACGGATAAAACCTCGCCATTACCATATAGCAAGTCATAAACTTTATCGCCTATTTGTAGTGCTTTTCCATCCATGCCGCTATTTTCTTACATGAAACTTACTATTGCAAGCGTATCAATCAGGCGGGAAGCCGTGTAGCATCTTCTGGCGATGGCGGAACAGCGCTTCTTCCGTCTAGTTGTGGCGTAGGGTTTATTTGCATATTTGCACCTACCGCTTTTTGGATTGAATCCTGCTCTTCTGGGTCGCTTAGATATTCGGTCGAACCACCAAGTTGTCCAGCAGCGCCCTTTAGCACTGACATTACAAACTTAGGGTCGATTTGTATGCCTGAATCACCAGCAGCCTTCATAAATGCTGGCAGATACTGCAACAATTCGATAGCTCTAGCCTCTTGAGCGTTCTTAGTGGTAACACTGACAAGACCTTTAATATCCACATCTGCGTCAACCTTAATGGAGTCATCTTCATGGTACTGCATGAGGTAAACCCACAGCGACTTAAACAATGGCTTGAAGCAGAATCTATCAGCAATGATAGAGCGGTAGTTAATCAGCTTGTTCCCATTTCCTTGCACGGTATTCATGCCCATATTCGTGCGCAGGGCAGAGCTAATCTCTGTTGGGCTGCCTGCCATCATGTCAAAGATTCCAGCCTCTTCCTGAGCTTGTTGGCTGTACCAGTCATGCAGGCTTGTGAGTTGTGGCACTTGGCTTGGGATGGTGTGAAAATGGATAGCTTTTTGTGATGCGCCTACCATTGGTTCGGTAGTACGGTACAGTGACCACGGACGGATTGTTTGAGGTTCTGCACCTTCATCAAACCGTGATGAATCTTGCTCTGCAATGAACCCAGCACTGATAGCTGCATTTTTAACAATATCCCGTCCTGCTAGGCAGGCGGCGCGTTCATAACCCTCTACGATGTCGTATAAACCCTTGCCATAGGCAGAGCCTTGAATCATCTCCCACGATGCCATGTGCAAAGGGCGCTCATTTGTAGGATGCGAGCTTGGGACGATGTAGGCAATACGCCCATCAATCATCCACGCCTCAATCTCGTACATATCCAAGTCATCAACTACTATCTTACTTGGCTTAAAAATTTCTTTAATGCCGTACTCTTTTAGCTCTGCACCTGTTATTTTCGTGAAGCACTTAATCACATCCCATGTGCCTTCTATATGCTCATGGGTGTAGGTGTTTGACAGTAGTTTTGCCTCATTGTCACTTGCTGACGAAATCCAATCTCCGCTTGCTTTCGGTTTTCCTTCGTTGAGGAGGTAATCAAGATTCCCCTCTATCGCGCCTTTTGCTTTGCGCTTTAACTGCAATACAGCATCATAGTTAATCCTAGAGCGCACAAATGCAGCCTTACCATCTTGGGCATTGGTTGAATCAGGCGTAACCCAAAAATCAAATGGCGATATTGCTTTGGCTTTTAGAACTGCTTTTTGCTTAGGTTTTAATTTGTTGCCTGACCACTCTAGCTTTTCTTCCATTTCAACGCATGGAAACTGCATTACAGAGTGAGAATAGGTAGCAAAATTAGCCCACCACACCATGTATTGAACTAGAAAATCGCCCTCAACCAGCTTATCTAGCATTGCTGTAGATGCTTTGTCTGTTGCTTTTTTGGCTTCTTTGTACAGAAAATTAAGCACATTTGCTTTAACTTCCTTCATCTTTTCCTGAGCATACTGTGGAGCTAATTCAGGTGGCAAGCCTGATTCCATCAAGTCATCCAGCACCCTGCTTACGGCGAACTCTTTTAGAGTATTTGGCACACTAGGGATAGGTGTTGGGCTTACAGTAAATAACTTCTCGCCAGCCGCTTCTACTCGGTCAAAATGCCAAGCTAAGAAAGTTGCTCGAAGCCGCGCAAAGATGCCCATGAATACATCAACATCGCCTAGCTTGCATTGGAACTCAGGCGGGTATTTGCTTTGACTTGAGTAAAAAGCACGTCTGTTACGACAGTCAATTTCATCTCTATGCCGTCTTGACATAGTGAATAAATCAAGCATCTTAGAGCCAAGACTGCAAGCGGGTGATTCAAGCTCGTCTAGTAACTCTTTGCTGAGTTTCAAATAAATGTCGTTATTATCCATTGGATATAGTTTCGCTGTTTAGCATAAAAAATCAAGCATATCAATCACTTCGGAAATATCCAAGGCTTACTATCATCTACCAATGCCTCATCTTTGTCATTGAAGTCAGCTATCACGCTTGAAAGTTGTTGCTTAACTTTTTTGTCAGCAGTTTTTATTGACTTCTCTGTAATCTCGTAGGCTGGGAATCTTTCGTTAAATGCATCAATCAGCGCCTCTACCTCAGCTACATGCTCTTCGCTACCGACACCTCGGAGTAGTTGATTTTGCATATCTTTATATGCTTTAAGTAGCGCTGCCCTCTCTGCTTTTACGACAGTAACCACCTTGTATGCTGCATTTCTGTCTGCGGTAGCTTCTGCAACAGTTGATGGTCTAAATCCTATTGCTTGCAGAAGCATGTCAACGCCTGTAAGCCTGTTTTCATCTGTGTTTAGAGGTGTTCCGTCCTTTGTGTACGCGATTCCACCATCTTCTTGGAACTGAAGCCCTTTAAGAATGTTTGATACAGCAGGCATAGGAAGTCGCTTAATCGCTCTTTCATTAGCGACATCCGCTGGCATGACTTCTCTTTCTTTGTTCCATGTGCTTATTGTTTTAACTATCTCGTTTATGTTACTAACACCAGCACCCAATGCCTGAAGCACATAGTCAGTGACATACTCATGCTCATTTCTACCAGCAAATCGCTCTTGGAATATCAAATCTCCAATGCCGATTCGTTTTGAAATGCCAGCGCCAAGTATCCCATAGAACAAAGTGCTACCATTCTCTTTCCCAAGGTGTTTATAAAAGAAGTCTTTTAGCCACTCGTCATAAGGCTTATTTTTATCTTCTTCGTCACCGAATGCCCCTTGCAAAGCTGCGCCAAGCGTTACCATGACAGCGTAAGGCAAGCCGATAACACCAGCGGTAATGCCATGCATGATTAAAATGCCAGCAAGGTTCTTGCCAGCAACTCTTGCCTCTTCCATTTTTACTGGGTCGCCACTGTCCTTCGCTGCTTTCCACACTGTGCTAACCTGCGAAACCATTTGAACCAAGACGTTTATCTGATAGGTTTTAAGCATCAGCACAACTCTGCCGATATTGGACTTAGCAAATGCACCTCTTGTAATGGCTGCGTTTGATGGATTTCCCTTGTTCACAGCGCGTATTGATTCTGCTAACGCTTTCTCTTGGTCGCCACTTCTATCCATTTCCAGCTTATATGCTGTCAACATTACTTGCAAATTCACAGCACGTTCAGATTGCGATTGCATCCATCCTGAAAAGTACATTACTTTCGACATTGTTGGGCTTGTGTTATTTGCTAGGTCAAGCATTTCTTTAGCATTCGAGAAATGGTCGCGGTTCATTTTCTCTGCATGTTCAGCAACAATCTTTAAGTCACCAGTCATCTCTGATATTTGTTTAGTGAAATTAGCTTGTACATCTTTGAATGCTGTTACAAGCATCATCTTTGCCGCTTTAGCGAACCCATACTTAGCACCCAAGTCTGGCAGCGCCAAGTTTGTTAGCGATGTAAGGTTGACCAACGGCGAAGATATGTTCGCAGCAATCGTTGTTAAATATCCGACCATGTTAATCTTGTCAGCAATCTGTGAGCCAAGCCCTTTATCACTGGCGAAATTGACCGACGCACGAATGGCATCTAAGGCTTGTTGCGCAGCTACTTTGTCGTAGCCTTTTTTTCCATCATTTGCCTCTATGTGCTTTTGAGCATCAGCGATTGTTTTGTTAATCTTGTGCTGATGCTTTACTTTTGCAATCAGTGACTCCATCGCGGTAAATGAACGGATTGTGTATTTAATATCTTTACGCGCACCAGCTATGTTCTTACGTGTTCTCAGCATGGCTTCTGTCTTAGTCACCATTGCAGAGCTAATCACGTCTCTCATGCTTTGCACGGCATCAGAAACCTCAGCATCTGACTTTCCATCACGCTTTAATCTTGCCTCAAATCGTGCCAGCATATCCTCTGTAGAAGCGTTAAAGATTGGCTTCTTTAGGTCTTGATATGCAGTTACATCAGATACTGTCCATGATGGGTTTTCTTTTGCAAGCGCAGCTTTTTCTGCCTCAGCTTCTGCCTTACTTTCGTAGCGTCTAAAGAAAACATGGTCTGCTTTACCTTTTTCAGTAGCAAACACAACGTAATTACCATCACCGTGGTTCTGTGCAAAGTAAACATCAATCTGCCCTAACTTCATTTTCTCTTGAAGTGCTTTAGATTGAGCTGTGTCAACACCCAATTCATCCATTGTTTTACCAACGGCAGCGATTAGTCTCTTAAATTGGTCTCGGTTAGAGCGAAGAACATCACGATAAACCTGTTTTGCTTGTGGCGATAGCTTTTCGTACTGTGCTTTTAGTGCTTTTTCTTCAGCAGTTGTAGCAGTTGTTTTCTTTGGTGTATTCCCTGATGGGTCATATTGGATAAATGTTGCTTTATCCATGACATCTTCTAACGCAGCCCTATCAACGGTATTATCAATCTTCTCCATCAAGTCGGTGTTGAATCTAGCCATGTTCTTAGCAACTTCAGCACTCTTCATTGAAACCAAGTCAGCTACTTGGCTGATGTAGTCACCCTTTGGATTTTTGAAATAGTCTTTGAATAAAGAGCTAACAGCATATTGGTCAAGCACCTTGATATAGGCTGCTCTGCCGATGTCTGACATTTGGCTAAATCGTGCAAGCAGTGCAGTTTTAACAGCAGGGTCATTAGTTCTGAGTGCAGCTACCCGTTGCGCACCAGTCTTAGCAGATTCAATTGCTTTTTGTGAGTTAGATATTACTTTATCTACTTTTTTAGATATATCTTCTGATAGGCTAAAT
>Ga0079098_1025608_pt1 | contig 18003 bp, 14 predicted proteins | sample ADurb_H2B_01_Slu_FD_74559 | JGI IMG/M metagenome (GOLD analysis project Ga0079098, IMG submission 74559) | Active sludge microbial communities from Illinois, USA, of municipal wastewater-treating anaerobic digesters - ADurb_H2B_01_SludgeMetaT... | ecosystem: Engineered > Bioreactor > Anaerobic >...
GTAAATAAAAAACTCCTGCATTTGCAGGAGTTTTTTGTTGCAAATCCCAATTACGGGTTCACCACACGCCCCATGAAGACGATGGCATTGGTGGTGGTTTCGTAAATCACATAGATGAAAGGCTTGTCGAGGCGGATCGTATAACTCTGGCTGGGCATGGAGGTCACACTCACTGCCACCGCGGTCGCCGCGGCAGCTTCGGTGCCTTCCTCGTTAACATCGATGGTTGCCTGGTGCAGAACCGAGCTGATCATCAGATCAGGTTTGCCAGTCATGCCCGAGAAATCGGCTTTTTGGGCATCGAAAGCGTCCGGCATGCCAAGCCCAGCCAGTATATCAGCCAGAGCAAAGCGGCTTTCAGCCTGGAATTTTGGCATGCTCAGGTCGACCATGGCTGAAGAAGACTGGAGATCGGACAAAAGTTGTTCCAAATCCTCGGCTGTCAGCTGCGCCTCGAACTCTGCAAAGTCTGCCTGGGGCATGATGGCTGCCATGGCATAGGTTCCGCCCTCGTAGGGCAGCCTGACGGCGGAGAGTTTGTCATTGACCAGGGCAGAAAGGGTGAAGTTGCCGTGCATGAAGGGCACAGTCTTGCTGCTGCCGTCGATGAGCGTGAAGCTGCCATCTTTGGTGTCTTTTTCTTCAAACTGATTGGACCAGGCACCTTTGAAGTAAATGGCGTTTGTGAGCACCATGCGGGTCATCTCATTGAGCACGCCCTCTGGAATGAGCTCTTTGATCTTGTCATTGGTTTGAGCAGCCACCCACAGGTTGATAAGGGCGCGTGCATCCTCGGGTTTGTTGAAGTCCACCAGTTTCAGCCCGGCGTTGTAATTGGCTGAAAGCGTGTCCAGGAAGGCTTGTTCAAAATGGAAGTCCTTCTGAGCCCAGACAGCATTAGCGACCGTGAAGGTCAGAGGTTGAGCATCGCCTTGTAGATTCTCAGGTTGTGTTGTGAGCGCCTGGTTGAGAGCGTTCATCAGGTTGTGGATTTCAGGATCGTTCAGATCCACTCCCAAAACGCTCGCCATCTGGCTGGCAGTCGCGCCTTTAGCGCCGGCAGCGGTCATAAGCAGCGCCTGGAAGATGCTGTAAGGCGAGTAGATCAGGTTGCCTTCTTCACCGCGCAATGCCTGGTAGAGCGCCAGCGCAAAGCCGTTATTGGACTGGGCGAGTTGTTTGACCGCTTGTGGGTCAGCCTGGGGGTCGACGATGTATGCCACGCTGCCGCTTGCGTCAGTGACTTCGCCTGGTTTTTCCACCTCGGCCGTGGGTTCTTCAGAGTCATCGATCGGGTATGGTTCCGTTGGGCTCTGCACTGGCACACAGGCTCCCAGCATGAGAGCGCTGATCATCACGATACTGAATAGGATTTTGCTTGTTTTCATTTTTTCTCCTCTTGCGGGTCAATATAGGGTCCGCTATAAATTGGACGATTATTTCACCCGGTTTGTTCCGATTCGGGCTTAAGGCTGCATTACCGTGCCCACAAAAAGGATGGCACCGGTGGCTGTGTCGCGGATTTGGAAGCTGAAGGGGCGGTCAATCGTGATCTGCAGAGGTTCTTCACCTGGGGCAGATTTTTCTCGTACGACTGCAATGGTTGCGGCAGAGGCTTCGGTGCCCTGTTCGTTGACGTCAATAAAAGCTTTTTGGGCAATGGTGCTGACATAGAGAGATTGATCACCACTGATACCTGAAAAGTCAGCATAATTGGTGAAGGCAAGCCGCATGCCATTCGCGTTAAGAGCCGGGATCAAATCCATTGTTGGGGTCTCGATGCGGAATTTTGGCATGCTGAGCGATACGTATACAGGTTGCATTTCAGGGGAATTTGCCTGGGTTGACCAAAGCTGGCCAAGACCTTCGGGAGAGTTCCACAGGTCAAGGCTGGGCATGAGGATTTCCATCACCATAGTCCCGCCGGCATAAGGCAACTGCACCGCGGTAAGCTGCTCCGTAACGCTGGCTTTGAGCGTCTCGCTCAGGTGCATCGTGGGCACGTTTTGCTGCTCACCACTCAGGAGCGTGAAGGGTTCGTCGGCTGTGGCGGCTTCGTTGAAAGGATATTGCCAGGCAGCCTTGAAATAGACCGCATTGGTCAGCGCCAGGGCTGTGTCCGCGCTGAACATGGAAGGCTCGGCGAGCTGCGTGATTTTCTGATCCGTCTGCTCCGCAACCCAGGCGTTGATAGCGTTGGATGCGGCACTTGCGTCAGTAAAGTCGAGTATTCTTAGTCCAGCATTGTAGTTCTGAGAGAGGGTATCCAGGAAAGCCTGCTGGTATTGCCGCTCCTTAGCTGCCCAGAGGGCGTTAGCCATCTGCAGCTCAAACGCCTGACCATCGGCGGTTTCAGAGCCGGCAGAGTTGAGCAGTTGCTGGTTGAGCGCGTTGACCAGGCGATGTACGCGGGCGTCCTCCCACGGGATGCGCATTGCCAGCCTCATTTCGCTGGCAGTCTCACCCGCAGCACCGGCGTAGAGCATGCTCAGCGCCTGGTAGAGGCTGTAGGGTGAGATCACCAGATTTTCTTTGGCTTCAGCCTGGTATAGGAAGATCGCGCCTGCAAATTCGTTCTGGCTTGCCACGAGTTGCTGCAGTTCAGCTTCTGTAAACTGCGGCGCGGTTTCGTATGCCAACTTGCCATTGAGGTTTCCAATCTGCGAGGAAAGGGTAGGGTTGGCAGTGCAACCGGCAAGGATTGTGACGCACAGCGCCACAAACGAAATTTTTCGAAACATTAGGTTCCTCCTGAAAAAGGTTCTTATTAATGACGGTTTTAAGCGCTGTAAGGTTCCGTTAGGGGCTTAATCAAGTCTGCCAACCGTTCGGTTGGCAGACTTTTTGCGGAAGTTTTGTCGCTGATAGAGGGTCAGCGATTTTACCAATTTAGAAGATCGCTATTATGCGATAGAACGCCAGCCCCACATACTCCCAAAGCACCGCTGCCGACTGGTCAAAAGCCTGGGTGGTTGGCATGAGCTTGGTGATGGTGTTGCGCCAGTCCCAGGCGGTCAGGGTCTGCCAGTCCTGCAGGCTGACATGGTAGTCAGCGGGAGCAGGCGTGACCTCGATGCCGAGTTGGCGGAACACGAAGTAGGCGCGGTCCATCTGGATGGCAGAAGTGACCAGCAGGATATGTTTGATGTTTTGTAATGCCAGGATTGGCGCGCAAAGTGCGGCGTCTTCACGCATGTTTTTGGCCTGGTCCTGAACCTGGATAGCTTCAGCCGGCACGCCGAGTTCAAGGAGAAGCGTGCGGGCAGAAGCAGTCTGGATGTAATCTCCGCTGAGGATGATGAGGGGTGCGGCTTGCTGCTGGTAAAGTGTGGCAGCATAGAGCAGGCGGTCTGCCTGTTCCTGGACTTCCACACGCTGGCGTGGGGTATCTGCGGGCAGGGTGCCCTGGGCGAGCACCAGGATGGCATCTGCTTGGGTGCCAGCGGTAACAGGCATATGGCGCCATTCCATTGAGCGGGTGAAGAAGGTCGAGAAGATCGGATTACCAAACACGCCAACAATGACAACGCAAATCAAAACCAACCAGGTTGCTGTTTTAGGATGTTTTTTGATCAGGAAGAGGGTAATGATTAGTAACAGGGCAACAAACCCCAGCGGGAGGAAAAATTGTTTGAAAAAACCGATAAGTAGTCCGGACATGATGAACTCCTTCCAATAAACCTGCTTGATATGGTGCAAGAAACGCGCCAACCGATAGATAAAGAGTGGAATGATAATTTTTTGGGATGCCGTCCTGCGAGAAGCAAAGCGACGCAGCAATCTGCTCAATACTTTTACACATAAACACGATATCTTTGTAGGGTGGATTGGCGTCAGAGTATCTTGCCCTGTCTGAACATTGAAATAGCCAACCCACCAAAAAAATCTTTTCGTGCAGCGTTGATGAATCAATTTGCTTGTGCTGCGGTGGGTAGGCTACAACCCGGTGTGCTCCTGCATAGGCTTTGTGACGCCAACCCACCCTACCTGCGCTTCTCCTATTTTGCGAGCACATTTTTTCGTAGGGCGAGACGAAGTGCAAGTAGGGCGAGATTGAGGGCACCTTGATCGATTTGATGAACGAGCGTATTGTGCCATCAATCCGCCGATGATAGTTATTTGGGGAGCAAGGCTTGTTTATTGCGAATGATCGATGGTGTGATGGCGGATTGGAAGCACACCAAGGTTTCTGCATGAGGGATTATACAGTGCTTCCAATCGCGCCCTACACAAACTGCCATCCCGATCGTGCCGGTCTCCAGACCGCGCACGTGAATTGACCGAAGGTCTCCAGCTAATGTAATTAAAAGGCAGATCGCCGCGCAAAAGAAGCTCGCGATGACGGAATTAAAGGCAGATCGCCATACCCTGCTTCGCGGGCACAGGCGCAAAAGAAGCTCGTGATGACGAGATTAATCGTGCCGGTCTCCAGACCGTGCACGTGAACTGACCAAAGGTCTCCAACTATCTTTAGCTGATTGACGACATCCAAGTACACGGACAGGCACGGGGGTCTGCCCCTACCTCACAAAACCTAATGGTCAACGAGCTCATGCGGTCATGAGAACGGCGAGAACCAGCTCTATTGTACGGATGGGCTTCAGTCCATCCGCTGATTCAGAATAAAAAGAGCCTTGGCGGCGGGAGTAAACCCCCGCCGTACGGAGCAAGTACTGCTCGCTTCGCTCCCAGCATCATGACCCCCACTGTATGGAATTACCCTCCACCGTGTAGATCTGCCTTTTTACCGTATGGGGGTCACCATAGGGGGTGACCCTGGGGAGACGCCCATGATCGTGCCGCTCTCCAGCTAATGCAATCCAGCCACAGGCAAAGTTAAACCGGATAAATCCGGTCGTAAATCTCCGGGCAATACTTCTCGACAGTTTCGGATGTGATGCTGTTCGTGCGGCAGATATCCGCGTAGAGATCCACGCTATTGCGCCTGGTGCGCAGCTGCGTGGCAGGGTTAAGCCCCCAAAGTCCAAACCGCTGGCTCCAGCCCCGTTCCCATTCGAAGTTATCCACCAGGCTCCAGTGAAAATAACCCTTTACCGGGATGTTATGGTTGACCATATGCCACAAAGCGTGAAGGTGCTGCAGTAAGTATTTGCGTCTGAAGTCGTCTTTACTATCTTCGGCGCCGTTCTCGGTGATATAAATCGGCTTTCCAAATTGCGCCCCCCATTTGATGCACGCCTTGAAACCTTCGGGGTCGTTATTCAAAAATCCAGTTTCCGAAAGTTCTGCTCCTTTGGGGTAAGACCGCTGGGTGAACATCTCCGCCCGCTTTCCAAGGTCAAAGCGAATCAGATCGCGGGTGTAATAATTCAGTCCAATGAAATCCTGGGTATTCCTGGCTTGGGGAATATCCTCCTTGAGGAAAACGGCATCGAACTTGCCTGTGACCAAAGCCTGAGGAAAAGCTTCATTAAACACTTTATTGAAAAGATTTGTGCTGTAGCGGGTGAGAGGATTGCCATTAGCGGGCAGAAAGCCGCGCCAATTATGCGCAACGCCCACCTGGGCTTCACTTTGCACCTCGTGGATGGCCTGATATGCTGCCGCATGACCTTTGACCAAGTTGCTCAGTACCTTAAGAGCAGTTTTGAGGTCATTTTTGCCCGGCGGAAAGCCTCCGCCCAGGTATCCACCATTCATATAAACGTTTGGCTCGTTGAGTGTGATCCAAAGGTTACAATGGCTTCCCAAGGCTTCCACCACCCTGCGGGAAAATGCCGCGAAGAGGTCAATAGTGGCTTCGTTTTCCCACCCTCCCATCTCCACCAGCCACAGCGGATTGGTAAAATGATGGAGCGTGACCATCGCCACCATGTTACGTTCTTTGAGCCCAAGCAGCATCTGGCGGTAACGGTCGAGCGCGCTTTCGTCCCAGCGGTCGGGTTCGGGCTGGATGCGGGACCATTCCACGGAAAGACGGTGCGCGTTTTGGTACGTTTCGTGAGCACGGTCAAAGTCCTCGCGCCAACGCCCTGCCCACCAGTCGCAAGCCCTGCCGGACCGGTCGCCATTTAATATGCGGCCTTCCTGCTGCTCCCATGCCCACCAATCATTGTTCAGATTATTACCCTCCACTTGGTGTGCAGAGGTGGCGGTGCCCCACAGGAATCCACCAGGAAATGTAAAGGTAGCTCTTGGCATGCTCGTCTCCAAAAAACGTTTCGATAATTTTACCCGTACTTAATCAAATGGCGCAGGATTTTTACCCTGCGCCATGATAACGATTTTTAACCCAATCCTTTATGCCTCAACCGGCAACAGGAACTGGCTTTGGTAGAGCTCATAATAGAACTCGTGGCGTGCCAGCAATTCCTCGTGGGTCCCTTGTTCTACGATATTGCCATCGCGTATCACCAAAATGCGATCAGCATTGCGAATGGTGGAAAGACGATGGGCAATGATAAAACTGGTACGACCAACCATCAGCTTGTCCATGGCTTTCTGGATCAGCACCTCGGTGCGAGTGTCGACCGAACTGGTAGCTTCGTCCAGGATCAGAATGGTTGGATCAGCCAACACAGCGCGCGCAATGGTTAGGAGCTGTTTCTGACCGGCAGAGACGTTGGAGGCTTCTTCATTCAGAACCATGTCGTAGCCGCCTGGAAGTGTGCGGGTGAAGTGGTCAGCATAAGCCATATCCGCCGCATGAACTACTTCCTCATCGCTGGCATCCTGCCGGCCATAGCGGATGTTTTCGCGGATGGTTCCGTTAAATAGCCAGGTATTCTGGAGCACCATAGCCATATGGCTGCGGAGGTTTTCGCGGGTCATATCGTTGATATTCACATCGTCGATCAGAATTTCACCGCGGTCGATGTCATAGAAGCGCATCAGCAATTTGACCAGCGTGGTTTTGCCGGCGCCAGTTGGACCGACGATTGCAACTTTTTGCCCGGGTTCAACGACCATTGAGAAATTCTTGATGACATATTCGCCAGGGTTATAGCCGAACCACACATTCCGGAATTCTACTTTGCCCCGGACTTTTTCGAGGGTTACAGCATTTGCAGGATCGGGTTCCATCTCATTTTCATTGAGAAACTCGAAGACGCGTTCTGCCGCAGCCGCTGTCTGCTGAAGGACGTTGGTGATATTGGCAACCTGTATCAAGGGTTGTTGGAATGAACGCAGATATTGAATGAACGCCTGTATATCTCCAATATTCAGGCGGTTTTGAATGGTCAGGTAACCTCCCAGGATCGCGACAGCGACATAACCAAGATTGCTGAAGAAGCGTGCGATCGGCATGATCATATTAGAGAGGAATTGCGAGCGCCAGGCACTGGTAAAGAGGGTTTCGTTCAGAGTTTCAAAGTGCTCAACGCTGCCTTGTTCGCCGTTATACGCCTTCAAGATCAAATGCCCGCCATACATTTCTTCAACATGACCATCAATGTGCCCGAGATATTCCTGCTGAAGGCGGAAGTAAACTTGCGATTTACTTACGATCAAGCGTACAAAAATCATGACCAGTGGCACCATAATAAGGCCGATGAGGGTCATGCTGAGGCTGATGGAAAACATCATGATCAGAACGCCGATGATGCGTGTGACGGAGGTGATGATTTCCGAGAGACTCTGATTGAGCGTGCTGCTGATGACATCCACGTCATTGGTGACTCGCGAAAGCACCTCTCCCTGGGTAACCCGGTCGAAATAACTGAGCGGCAGTCGGTTGAGCTTATGTGAGATTTCCTGGCGCATCTTGTATGTGATGTTGGCAGAAATTCTGGTCATAATAAAGCCTTGAACCAGGCTGAGGACCGATGAAATAACATAAAGTAACAGCACGCGAACGAGGATCGTCCCAATCGCGGCAAGGTCAATACCCAGTGGGTCGCCCTGAACCATGCGTAAAACACCGGCGTAAAGCTCTGTGATTGCCTGACCCAGAGTGCGCGGTCCAAAAATTGAGAAGACAGTGGCGCCGGCAGCCATTAGAAGCATCAGCAAGACAGACCACCGGTAGGGTCCAAGGTAACTGATCAACTGCTTCATGCTGCCTTTGAAGTCGCGTGGTTTCTCACCGGGCATCAACCTGCCTCCTCTACCTCCAAGAGGTCTTGGCATTGTTTCCACCTTCTTGGCTTGACTGTTGGCGAAGGGGTTCTTAGGATCGGTTTGAATAGGTTTTTGGTTTGTTTGCTGGTTCATGCTAACTCCTCCGCGCTCAACTGAGAGTTCGCAATTTCCTGGTAAGTATTGCAGTTGGTCATCAGTTCGTGATGGCTTCCTTTGCCCACAACCCTCCCGTTATCAAGTACGATGATCTGATCTGCGTTTTTGGCAGTTGAAATGCGCTGGGTAATGATGATAAATGTGCTATTTGCGATCCTTGGTCGGAGTGCACTGCGCAGGGCTGAGTCAGTCTTGAAGTCCAGGGCTGAGAAACTGTCATCAAAAATATAGATCGGGCGCGGTTTGATGATGGCACGCGCTATCGAAAGGCGCTGCCGCTGACCGCCCGAGAGATTATCACCGCCTTGCGCGATGGGCATATTCAGTCCGTCTTCGCCATTCAAAACGAAATCAGCTGCCTGGGCAATTGTGATGACCTCGCGCATCTCTTCTTCGGTGGCGTCGGGTTTTGCGACTTGAAGGTTGCTTGCAACGGTGCCGCTAAAGAGCAGCCCTCGTTGCGGCGCGAAACCAATTTGATCCCGCAAAGTGGCTAGAGGCACATCGCGAATGTCAATATCATCAATCGTGATCTTGCCCTTGCTCACATCGAAAAAGCGGGGCAGGAGGTTGATGAGTGTGGATTTTCCGCTTCCAGTTGAACCAATAATCGCAGTTACCTTGCCGGGGTCTGCCTTAAAACTGACATCGTGCAGCATGTCCTCCTCAGCATCTGGATAGTGGAAATCAACATCCTGAAATTCCACCACGCCCTTCACGGGTTGTTTGAAGGCAACCGGTTCGGCTGGATCGGTGATGGAAACTGCTTTCTCGAGCACATCCGCAATGCGATTGGCAGAAACGTTAGCGCGCGGAATGAAAATTAAGAGCATCGAAAGACTCAAAAAGGAAAACATGATCTGCATCGCATATTGCATGAAGGCAATCAGGTCGCCGACCTGCATGCTGGATTGCGCTATGATGCCCGCCCCGATCCAGATGATGAAGACTTGGCCTCCCATCATGATCAGGTTCATAGCGGGAAATATGAAGGCTATCGCTCGTCCAATATAGAGCATATTGCCCGTCAGATCCTTGTTGGCGACGTCAAACCGTTCTTCTTCAAAATGCTGTTTATTGAAAGCTCTGACAACCATGATACCCGAAAGGTTTTCGCGCATGACAAGGTTGAGTCTGTCAATAAAGGCTTGGATGCGTTCAAAGCGTGGGACGACAATCGCAAAGAGGGCAATGATGACTACCATCAAAACCCCGACGATCAATGCGATTGTCCACCACATACCCGGGCTTTTTTCGAGGGCGCGCACGATTCCCAAGCCGCCAATAAGAGGAGCCTGGAAGCCCATGCGTATCAGCATAAAGATTGCCATCCGAACCTGGTCAACATCATTGGTGGTGCGGGTGATGAGCGAAGCCGTGGAAAAACTTTCAAACTCAGCGTTGCTGAAATCTGTTACTTTACGGAAAACACCGGAACGGATGTCCCTGGCAATACTGGCAGAGCTGAGTGAAGCCAAATAGCTGACTACTATGGAAGCAACCAAACTCAACAGGGAAACAACAAGCATTTGCGCACCGACGCGCAGGATGTAATTGGTTTGAAACCGTCCGATGTCTGCGCCCAGGGAGGAATACTCGCTGGTAATAGCAGAGACAGTGATTTGATGCAGAATGGTTCCTTCAAGCGCGGTCAGGTGCTGATTGACGTTGTCAAGTAACTGAGTCCGCTGTGCCTGAGGCATCATCGAGATCAAACTTAGCAGGTCCTGCCCACTGCTGAGCAGGCTGGGGTCCAAAGGAAAATTCTCCCCAAGCATTTGTGTGGCGAGTTCAGGATTCTCCTGGATCATGCGAAAACTATGGAGTAAAACCAGCGGTTTGGAAATCAGGTTTTCCACGACCAGATCCTCTCCCTCTTCAAGCGGCTTCAGAGCATAAACTGCCTCTTCTGCGGCTTTGGGGAAATCTGCTGCGAGGGATTCGGATTGTAGGCTGCCTGGTGAAACCAGTTCATAATATTGCAATAATTTTGCCTGCTCATCTGGGTAGAGTTTGCCGATGCTCTGGAATGTGCTCTCGCTCAGAACCACTGGCGCGCCGGATTCTACGCCCTTCTGCTGGATGCCAATATTGACAATGTCGGAGAGATAATCTGGCAATTGTAGATCGCTCCAGGCGACGACCAGCACGAATAGTATTGCTGGCAGGATTAACTTTAAATAAGGTCGGTAGTATTTCTTAAGTCTTAACATAGGTTATTTCTCGATATTTCGGGATTTAGTCCTTTCTGAATTTGTCTGAGCTTTTCGTTTACAGTCTCAAAGATCTGGCAAGCCTGCTCTTGTTGCGACTCCGTCAGGCTGGCAGCCAGGTTTGGCACCCATTTTTGGCGCGCCAGGAAGGCTTTTTGCACCAGGCTCTTGCCGGTCTCGCTCAGGCAGATCCGCTTGCTGCGCCTGTCCATTGGCGCCTCCTGACGGGAAATCAGGCCTGAGTCAACCAGCCGGTCAATCATCTGCGAGACAGCAGCTTTGGTGACACCCAGGTGCTCAGCGAGGCAGTGAATGTTCGTGCAGCCAGCGCGATGGATATAAAAAAGACTGTTGAGATGCGTAAAGGAAAAATCGTACTCCTGCATGAGTTGCATGCTGTAGATCATGTTGATGTGCATCATCATGACAGCGAATTGGTTAAGTTGTTCAATTAATTTTTCCTGCTTGCTCTGCATCGTAAACCTGCCTTGATAGTTAAACGGGCTTTACTATACGGCATCGAGCAGGAATTGTCAAGACGAAATGACAATCTTTTGAGAATGTGGGTTACTGCTTCGTTTTGGGGAGATGGCGCTACTGAACTGCTCCAGCAATCGCAAGGGTGTAATTGGACGCCTGTGAGAAATCACGATTCATAAACAAAATACGAAAAGTGGCAGGCGCGTTTGCCTCTTCGGTTTGGGTGCGCACATAGCTTTGTTCGCATCCCAACACCCTGCCGGAACTATCAAATAGCGTTACCACTGCGCGCAAATCATTCAAAATTGCGGGTTCAGTGGTGCTGATCGTCCCTTCGACCATGTACCAACCATTTTGAGCGTCATATCCGGCATTTGAAACCGCCGACACTACTCCGCCTGGCACCGCGCCGCCCGTTGCGTAAGAAAGGACTTGGACAGCGTAACTTTCGACTTCCTTTGCCTCCACCACGTAGAGGTCAAAGCACGCCCGATTGCCAGGCGCGAGGCTGCTCACCAATGGGGAGCCGCGTAAAGTTATCTGCCCGCCGGATTTAAGGTTGAGCAGGGCTTCAATCGTCACCTTGCTGACAGTGGTAGGCGTGTTGTTGAGCACTTCTCCCAACACATGCACGATCTGCAAATCCTGATCCCGCTCATAATAGACGCCATCACCTGGCAGGAGAACAATCGGTTCTTCGTAAACCGTAGCTGCCAGGGGAAGAAAGAGCTGATTTCCCGCGCTAATCGCCGGATTGGTGGGGCTGACCATTTTAGCTTGTGTGGTAGCATCGGGTAGGGTACGCTGCAGAACCGTGGCAAGCAGAAAAATGTTCAGGGTAATCAACCCAACGAACAATAAGAGGCGAAGGCTTTTCTTTGGCTCAGGCATAACTCCCTCGATGAAGATACTCAAACTGAATGTAGCAATTCCCGTGCCAATGGGGAAATGTTGTTAGTTTGCTATTTTGTCACTGCGAAAAACTCATCAGGGTGGCGCTATCAGTCCTTGGGCTTCCCCTGGTCGAAGATCCGTGTAGCGAAGCGAAAGGGAGGGAAGCTGGCTCCCACCGTGTAACGGATGGGAGACTGAAGAGGGTGTTCACTTTTTATAGTGCGCGCGAATTGGCCGAAGGTCTCCATTTAATCCAATCCAAATGCAGATCGCTTCGCTTTGCTCGCGATGACGAGATTGATCGTACCGGTCTCCTGACCGAGCACGGCATCTGACCGAAGGTCTCCATTTAATCCAATCCAAATGCAGACCGCTACACTTCGCTCGCGATGACGAGATTGATCGTACCGGTCTCCTGACCGAGCACGGCATCTGACCGAAGGTCTCCATTTAATCCAATCCAAATGCAGACCGCTACACTTCGCTCGTGATGACGAGATTGATCGTACCGGTCTCCTGACCGAGCACGGCATCTGACCGAAGGTCTCCATTTAATCCAATCCAAATGCAGACCGCTACACTTCGCTCGCGATGACGAGATTGATCATGCCGGTCTCCAGACCGCGCACGACATCTGACTAATTGACCGCGTCCAGGTACACGAACAGACACGGAGGTCTGTCCCTACCCTACTACGCCTGTCTTTCAAAAGAATCGTATGTGTATCTATACGGTACACCTCATCCACCATCCCCAGGGCAAGGAGAAGGCTTAAGGAGAAGGCGTGTAACCTATTCCCCAAAATTATCCAGGAATAACTTCTTTAATTCAGCTAAGAGGGCGTCTTTCTCCGGACCAGTAGCTTGAAGAAACAATTCATCTCCTTGCTTGGCTCCCAACAGCATTACCTAGATCATGCCTTTAATTAAGACTGGTTCAGAATTTTCGGTTCGGTTTGTAACGGTAAGTTTGGCGTCATACTTCTTGACAGTTTGGATAAATAACGCTGCGGGACGGGCGTGTAAACCGCTGGGATTAGTGACTGTTATCTGCAGTTCAGCTGCCTTGTCGCCATTAATTACCTCAGGCTCTAAAATAGCCATTTCGGGGCCAGCCTGTGGATCCATGGTTTCTTCTTCGCTAACAATCTGCTGTTTCTTCGCTGCAAGGGCGTTCATCGCCTCTTCATAAACCTCTTGAATCGGGCTGCCAAGGTTAGCCTGCACACCAGCAGCAATGGCGCCTTCTACAAAAGGTGCCGGGCACATCCGCACCCTGGAGGCGATATCTTCATCGATCATCTGCAGTGCCATTTCTGTACTCAAAATCGCGCTGCCCAGATCCATCAGAACCAATACGTCATTATTCTCCGCGAGTTCACTCAAGGCTTCCATGATCTCGACCGCATCCGTACCAATTTCATCATGATCATCGCCAAGCCCGGCTGCGACCTTAATTGACAAATCAGGAGAAGGAGCCATTTGCCTTACAAGCTCGGCTGTTCCCTGGGCGAGTTTATGGCTATGTGAGACAAGTAAGATATTGACCATTATGTCCCTCTATTTTGGATCTTTAGAGTTGTCGCTTTGCTTGGGTTTAGGATGAAAGAGAGAATGAAACCAATTCATTCCAAAGAACACGAACCAGATACTGCCGCCAAAGAGGATACCCCAAAGCAGACCACGCCCCCAATCCCCACTTCCCATGATGATCTGAACCGCTACTAAAATCATAATGGCGATACTAATAATTGTAATCACAATAAAACCGGTTCGTCTCTGGATCCATGGCTTACTGAAGTCTTCAGAGTTTACTTCTTCTTTTTTCTTTGAGTTGGCGTTTTTATTATTTTTGCTCATCTCTTTTTACTCCTGTATGGCTAAAAATTAGGGGCGAAGATACAAGTCTCCGCCCCATAATTCTAAACGAACTGAGAAACTAGTTTTCGACCCAATCGAAGGTGCGGGTAACCGCTTTCTTCCAACCCTTGTAGAGTTTGGCACGGGTTTCCGGATCCATCTTTGGAAGCCATTCTTTGTCCTTGCCCCAGTTGACGCGTAAATCTTCGACCTTCTCCCAGAAGCCAACAGCCAGGCCAGCTGCATAGGCAGCGCCCAAAGCGGTAGTTTCTGCGACGGTCGGGCGAATCACGGGCACACCCAGGATATCGGCTTGGAATTGCATCAGGGTCTCATTGAAGACCATGCCGCCATCAACCTTGAGAGCGGTCAGATCGACGCCAGAGTCCTTGTTCATAGCTTCCAGGACTTCAGCAGTCTGGTATGCGGTTGCTTCAAGGACGGCGCGTGCGAGATGTCCACCATTGATGTAGCGGGTCAGCCCGACGATTGCGCCGCGGGCATCGCTCTTCCAGTACGGAGCAAACAAGCCGGAGAAGGCCGGGACAAAGTAAATGCCGCCGGAATCTTCAACGCTGTTAGCCAGCATTTCGATGTCGGATGATTTTTCGATCATCTTGAGATTGTCGCGCATCCACTGCACCAGCGCTCCGGTGATGGCGATGGAGCCTTCCAGAGCGTAAACAGCGGGTTCGTTTCCAATCTTGTAACCAAGGGTGGTCAGCAGACCATTCTTGGATTGGATCGGTTTATTACCGGTGTTCAGGAGCATGAAGCAGCCAGTGCCATAGGTGTTCTTGGCTTCACCTGGGGAGTAGCAGGTCTGTCCAAAGAGGGCAGCCTGTTGATCGCCCAAATCACCAGCCACAGGAATACCGTCCAGAGCACCGCCCTTGCAGTAGCCATAGACCTGGCTTGAAGCTTTGATTTCGGGAAGCATTGCGCGGGGGATACCCAAAATTGCGAGCATCTCTGGATCCCAATCAAGGGTTTCCAGGTTCATCATAAAGGTTCGAGAAGCGTTGGTGACATCTGTCACATGAACGCCGCCGTGAGGACCGCCGGTGAGATTCCAGATCACCCAAGTGTCGATATTGCCGAAGAGGATCTCGCCTTTTTCAGCTTTTTCTTTTAATTCTGGGTGGTTGTCGAGAATCCATTTAGCTTTCATACCAGAGAAATAGGTGGCCAAAGGCAGACCAACTTTGGTGCGGAAGCGATCCTGACCGCCGTCTTTGGCTAATTCATTACAGATTTGATCTGTACGGGTGTCCTGCCAGACAATAGCGTTGAAGACTGGTTTGCCAGTGGCTTTTTCCCAGACAACGGTGGTTTCGCGCTGGTTGGTGATACCGACAGCTGCAATTTCTTTGACATCAATCTTTAGTTTATCCAGCGCACCCTTGATAACATCCTGGGTTGCCTGCCAAATTTCTATAGGATCGTGTTCGACCCATCCTGGTTTTGGATAGATCTGTTCGTGTTCTTTTTGATCATAGCCAACCACTTTACCTGAATGGTCGAAAACCATAAAGCGGGTGCTGGTGGTTCCCTGATCAATTGCTGCTACGTACTTTGCCATAATTTGTTCTCCTTTTTCTATAGTAATTTTCATTGAGCCAGACCTTAACAGTCTGTCCAAGTTTCAGCGGCTGTTTTGATGAGTAAATAGGTAGAAGTCGCTCCAGGATCTTGATGACCGGCACTGCGTTCCCCCAGGTAGCTTGCACGCCCTTTGCGTGCCACCAATGGAATGGTAGCCAACATGCCTTCATGAGCCGCATCGGCTGATTTTTGCAGTGCTTCTCCAACCGACGCTCCATTCCCCATAGCTGCACTTAAGGCATTCAATGCTGGATACAGTGCATCCAGCATGGTCTTGTCGTTTGGCAGGGCTTTGCCCAGCTTGGCAATACCAGTAGTGCCTGCTTCCAGGGCTTGAGCCCAATCGTTCAGATCCATTTCCATTTTCGCGCCAATAGTCATTCCAGCTTTCGTAAACATGGTCGAATAAAGTGGACCTGCAGCCCCACCCACCTTGGACAAAAGGGTCATTCCAACATTTTTCAGAATGGTTCCAATATCTTTGTCCTCAACGGATGGCAATTTTTCAAGCACAGCTCTAAAACCACGTCTCATATTGGCGCCATGGTCAGCGTCACCAATCTCACGGTCGAGGTCAGTTAACATTTCACAGTTTTCTTCGATCGCTTGAGCGTAACTTTTGATCCAATTCAATACATCATCTCTCGTAATAGCCACATTTGCCTCTTTAGAGCGCTACTGGAGTTTTAAACTCCAGTAGCGTGAATAAGATAAACTAAATACCCCACCGCATTCCGGCGGTCTTGACCGGTGCGTCCCAGAGTTTCTTTAAATCCTCGTCCATTTTCAAAAGGGTGATGGACATTCCAGCCATTTCGAGGCTGGTGATGTAAGGACCGATCAGATTGCGAACTACCTTAATGCCCTTGGCATCGAGAATTTCCACTGCTTTTCTGTAGACAATGTAAAGCTCGATCAAGGGAGTGCCGCCCATGCTGTTTACAAACAGCAGGACTTCATCACCTTCTTTATAGGGCAAGTCTTCGACAACAGGCTCAAGTAGCATTTCAGTGATCTTATCTGCTGGTTCAAGCTTGATGCGATGTCGACCAGGTTCACCATGGATACCGATACCGATTTCCATTTCATCTTCTGGCAGGTCGAACGAGGGTTTGCCAACATGCGGGACGGTGCAGGAAGTAAGCGCCATGCCCATACTGCGACCTTGACCATTGACTTTGCGTGCCAGGTCAGCACATTCTTTTAGAGAACGTCCTTCTTCGGCAGCAGCACCAACGATTTTCTCCATCAAAACAGTCAGACCTACACCGCGTCGTCCAGCAGTCCATGTGCTGTCTTCGACAGCAACGTCATCATTAACTATGACTGATTCGACTTCAATCCCTTCGTCACGCGCTAAATCGGCTGCCATTTCGAAGTTCATAACATCGCCGGTATAGTTCTTCACAATATGCAGAACGCCTGCGCCACCGTCTACTGCTTTGGTCGCTTCAAGCATCTGGTCTGGAGTCGGGCTGGTGAAAACAGCACCCGGGCAAGCGGCATCTAACATACCTTTGCCGACAAAACCACCGTGCATGGGTTCATGACCGCTGCCCCCACCGGAGACCAGCGCAACTTTACCTTGAACTGGAGCATCCGCACGAACGATGAAATCAGGGTCATAGAAAACCTTGACCAAGTCGGGATGAGCCAGTTCAATACCTTTGAGTTCTTCTTTTACAACATCTTCAGGGTTGTTAATCAATTTCTTCATATAGAATGTCTCCTTTCTTCACCTGGAAGGAATTTTCCTTTACCAAGCATTGACGTGACCAGCGGTCATAAGTGGTCAGATTGTGTACTAGTCTCTCTTGGGCAGGTTCTTGGCCACAACCATGTCATAGAGCCAGAAGCCGATAGGACCAGCAATTGCTGGAACCAAAACAGGAACGATCAGCCAGTAAATACCATCGAACAAACCCTTTGTTCCGACCAGGGCACCGAGGAGGCGGGGACCCAGGTCACGGGCGGGATTGATGGAATAGCCGGAAGGACCACCGAGGGAAAGACCAACAGCCAAAACAGTGAAACCAACGATGAAAGCACCGAGGTTGTCTTTGAGACCCATGTTCTTTGCGTCGCCACTCGCTGCGATACCCCACATGAGCATTAAGGTTCCGAATAGTTCCGCGATTGCGGCAGTCAACATGCTGTAGCCGCCAGTTGCACCAGAGCTCTCAGCGCCCCACCAAGCCTGTCCGAAGACAGAGCCAGGTCCGGTTGACCAGACATTGGGCATTCCAGCAGCCACGAGGCCGTCGCGATAAATAAAATAAACGGCAGCAGCACCAAGGAATGCACCGATCATCTGAGCAACAATGAAGGGTAAAACTTTCTTCCAGGGGAAGCCACGGCGGACAGCTAAACCAAGGGTCACTGCGGGGTTCAGGTGTGCACCAGAGACACCCCCAGAAACGTAGACAGCGATGATCACTGCGAACGCCCAACCGATGGTAATGGTGTTCCAGTTATAAGCGGTACCAGCAACACGGGGTGCCAGACCAACATTGGCGACAACACCATCACCCAGCAAAATCAGGATGAAGGTGCCGAACACTTCGCCGATAAACTCTTTCATAGTACGATTTTCCATGGATATTTCTCCTTTTAATTTGTGGTTTGAAAAAAAATATGATACTTCGTGAAAAAAACATTACTTTATTAGATCGATATGCGCCTCCTTTTGCGGTTAATTTTGACAGTTGTCAATTTCTTTCATGGTAATCTTGGGAAGGTAAATAAAAAAAAAA